>Ga0123355_10000504_pt1 | contig 51894 bp, 46 predicted proteins | sample TergutEmb28metaG_3_FD_89872 | JGI IMG/M metagenome (GOLD analysis project Ga0123355, IMG submission 89872) | Embiratermes neotenicus P1 segment gut microbial communities from Petit-Saut dam, French Guiana - Emb289 P1 | ecosystem: Host-associated > Arthropoda: Insects > Digestive system > Gut ... | reverse complement strand
TTTAGTCGGTCTTTGCGTAAATTTGCCATGTCTTGGGCATATTCAAAGGAGTATCTACCTTTAGAATTTGCGTTGCGTTTTAACTCTCTGTTTACCACAGATTTGTTCTTGCAGATTGCTTCAACAATCATTTTTTGACTACACTTTTGCTTGTACATCGAAAAAATTGTGTACCTTTGTTCTCGGGTTAAGTGGACTTTTTTCATAGCAACTGTAAAAGTAGTCATTTTCCCAAACAGTTGGGGGTATGTCCCCAACTGTTTTTTGCTACTTAAAGTTGCATTTGTTAGTTGAAATTAGTAACTTCCTTTGTCTTGGCTTTCCGTCTTTTTCCATAACTTTACAATCAGAAAGTTTTGTAAACTTATGGTTGTTAAGCAGTTTTTGGTATAAAACATTGGAAATTTGGGAAATAAAAAAGCCCCTAAAAGGGGGCAGGATTGAGCGAAAGATGGGACTCGAACCCACGACCCCGACCTTGGCAAGGTCGTGCTCTACCAACTGAGCTACTTTCGCAAAAGGGATTGCAAAGTTACAAAAAAAAAATGAAACAACCAAATTTTTTTTGTATCTTTGCATCGAAAAATTAATTATCCACCCCGTTAATCCCCCGCCGCTGGGGAGATAGAAACAAAACATTATGGTAAATTACAAAGACCTCGGATTAGTAAACAGCAAAGAACTGTTTGCTAAAGCAATGGCAGGGCGCTATGCAATTCCTGCATTTAATTTTAACAATTTAGAACAATTGCAAGCAATTGTTCAGGCTTGTGTTGAAACCAAGTCGCCTGTGATTTTGCAGGTTTCTGCGGGTGCTCGCAAGTATGCCAATCAAACTTTACTGCGCTTTTTGGCACAAGGTGCTGTGGAATATAGTAAAGAACTTGGCTTCAAAGTGCCGATTGTGCTTCATTTGGATCATGGTGCGGATTTCGAAATTTGTAAATCGTGTATAGAATCCGGTTTTTCGTCAGTGATGATTGACGGCTCGCACCTTCCTTATGATGAAAATGTTGAACTTACACGAAAAGTAGTGGAATATGCTCACAAATATGACGTTTCCGTAGAGGGCGAACTGGGAGTTCTGGCAGGTGTTGAAGATGATGTTTCTCACGAACATCACACCTATACAGAGCCGGACGAAGTGGAAGATTTTGTTAAGAAAACCGGCGTAGATTCGTTAGCAATTTCTATCGGAACATCACACGGAGCCAATAAATTCAAACCTGAACAATGCACACGTGATGCAAATGGTATTTTAGTTCCGCCGCCTTTGCGTTTCGATATCTTGGAAGAAATTGAAAATAGAATTCCGGGTTTTCCGATTGTGCTGCACGGAGCTTCGAGCGTTCCGCAAGACTTGGTGACAATTATCAACAAACATGGGGGTGCGTTGAAAAATGCGATTGGAATTCCTGAAGAACAACTTCGCAAAGCAGCAACTTCGGCAGTTTGCAAAATCAACATCGACAGTGATGGCCGTTTGGCTATGACTGCCGCCATTCGTGAGCAGTTGGCTTTGCATCCTGAAGAATTCGACCCGAGAAAATATTTAGGTCCTGCTCGCGATGCTTTGAAAGAAGTCTACAGGCACAAAATCACAGATGTGTTGGGCAGTGCCGAAAAAGTATAGGATTTTGCTGTAAGGGCGAGGCATGCCTCGCCCTTACACTTTGACTTTATACTCGTTTTTTGGTATGTGCGACATGTCTTTATCATATGTAGCGTAAAAAAAACGATTTTAGTTTGTAAATTTGGTAAATTCCGTTTCTTTTGTAACCTTTCGGAAAAATCTGCGTATAAGCAGGGCACAAAAGCAGAAAAGACAAAAAAAATTATAAACTAAAACAAAAAAACATGAGTATGAAAAAAATTATGATCACAACCGTGCTTGTTGCTTTCACTGTAATGGCTCAAGCACAGTTTGCCGTTGGCGGACAATTGGGTTTCGGGACTTCAGGCACCTCAATGAAACCGGACGATGGTGACGACTTTAGGACCTCAAGATCTATAAGTTTCAGCATTGCTCCAATGGTTGCATATAACATCGGCGATGGACTTATTTTAGGAATACAGCCCAGATTCTCTCATGGTACTCAAACATCCTTTTTTCCGGGAATTGATGACATAAGAGTGACTACCACAGGGTTTGGATTAAATGCCTTTGCTTTATATACCTATATGTCGATTGGCAGAGTTAATTTTTTAGCAAAACCGTTGGTCGGATTCAGCACCTCAAATCAAAGAAGAAGACCAGGCTCAGGTGATGCTGATTATGACCTCCTTAACAGAACAAATATTTTTAGGTTTGGTGTCGTTCCGGTTGTGGATTTTCACGTCAACGAAAGAATTATGTTGATCGCAACCCTTAATTTTTTGGAGTTTAGCTTTACCCGTACGGGAACGAGAACCCTCGCAAATCCCGATCGGAGAACGGTAACGAATTCTTTTGGTTTTGATTTTGACGGTATGAACGTTGTTAATCTTGGTGCTCTAACAATCGGCTTCCTTTATAAGCTCTAATCGGACAACAGGTTCAATTAAGAAATGGCAAGACAAAATTTTTGCTCATAACTTTTTGTAGAGAACTTGCGTATAACAGACAAAATATAAACAAGAAATTATCAACAAAAACAAAAAAAAACATGAAAAAAATCATCTTTACAGCAGTTTTGGCTGCAACAGTATCTTTTGCAACAGCACAAGAAACGAACGAGGTATTAACAAACAGCAGAGGCACAGCGATTCTTCCAACAGCCGGTAGTTGGGGATTTGGTATTGACGCAACACCTTTTTTACGCTATGCAGGTGGTCTAATCGGTGGTAACGCTGCAGTTACACCGACTTTCGGGCAAGACTTTGGCTTTCACGGCAGGTATTTTTTGACCGACAACACTGCTCTTCGTTTCGGAGTGAACTTAGGCTTCACTTCCGACAGAGATGTTACTTTTGTTCCGGAAGCGGGCAGACCGGCAGACAGTGATGCCGAAGTAAGAAACGTAGTGAGAACTAACAGTTCAACAATTATACTTACAGCTGGCCTGGAAAGACGTATCGGTGGTCAAACTCGTTTGCAAGGTTTCTACGGTGCTCAAGCTGAGTTTGGATTTTTGACAGATAACAACATTCGTTGGACATATGGAAACGATTTGCCATCAGGCTTAGGTAGTTCTCGTCCTTTGAGAAATAATAACGGTTTAACATTTGCTATTGGAGCAGGTGTATTTGCCGGTGTTGAGTATTTTATTGCTCCTCGTATCTCTTTAGGCGGTCAAGTTGGCTGGGGAATCGGCTGGGCAATGCAAGGCAGAGGTTCTACAGAAACAGAGATTAGAAATATTTCGGGAGAAGTAGAAATAGTAACCGTTGATGGCAACAACAGGTCGACGGAATTTTATGTTGGACATGCCCCACATTCCGGTATTACATTGACATTCCACTTCTAAAAATTTCAAGTTTGCAAAAACGAAAAGGTTGTTCAACTTGAGCAGCCTTTTTTATTATCTATTTAATAAGAGTTAAAACCCCGCACTTTGAGTGCGGCTACTTTCAGTTTCTATAGCTTTGCATTATCAACAAAAAATCAAACTAAAAAGTAGTGAGGGGCGGAAAATTTTCCGCCCCTCACTATATATACATCGTACAACAAAACGATTACTCGTCGTCCTTTTGCTCGGCTTCGTAAGCCTTGAGCAACGCTGTTTGAACATCTGTCGGAACTTGCGTGTATTCGGCAAATTTCATCGAATACGAGCCACGTCCGGATGTGATCGAACTTAACGATGTTGAATAGCGATTCATTTCTGCCAAAGGCACTTTTGCTTTGATAATTTGGAAACTACCTTCGCTGTCCATGCCCATAACCACAGCACGACGACCTTGCAAATCGGTCATCACATCACCCATTCTGTCGGCAGGAACCATAACTTCAACATCATAAATCGGCTCCAAAATTTTCGGACCTGCATTTTTGAAACCTTGACGGAACGCGTTCCGTCCGGCAAGTTTAAATGCCATTTCATTGGAATCTACATCGTGCATTTTTCCATCAAAAACGTTCACAACAATATCACGGGCATAAGAACCGGTCAATGGACCTTCCTCCATTTTTTCCATAATTCCTTTCATAATTGCAGGGTCAAAACGCTTGTCAATAGCACCTCCAACGATACACCAGTTGAATATCAACTTTCCGCCCCACGACAAATCATGTGTTTGCGTGTCACGAATCGGATATTTGGTTTGATTCGGCATACCTTCAAAATATGGCTCAATCAACATGTGAACCTCGCCAAACTGACCGGCACCACCGGATTGTTTCTTGTGACGATACATATCTTCCACGCTTTTCGTGATCGTTTCACGGTACGGAATTTTCGGTGCAAACAACTCAATTTCCAACTTGTGCAGATTGTTCAAATACCATTTGACCGTATTGATATGAAACTCGCCCATACCTTGTAAAATCAACTGTTTTAGTTCGCGAGAGTAACCTACCAAAAGTGTTGGATCGGCAGCGTGCATTGTGTTTAAAAGCGTACCCAATTTTTCATCGTCCGACGAATTTACAGCTTTAACGGCTGTTGTGAAAATCGGCTCGGGGAAAGCGGTTTTTTCGAAAATAATACCTGTATTCTTTGGAGATGTGAGTGTATGATTGGTTTTCACATCTTTCAGTTTGATGGTTGCAATAATATCTCCGGCAACGGCTTTTTCGATTTTTGCACGATTTTTTCCGGCAACGGCAAACATTTGCGAAACACGTTCTTTGCTTCCGTTCACGGAATTTATGATGTCCATACCTTCGGTCACTTCGCCCGTGATTATTTTCAAATACGACATTTCGCCCAAGTGTTGTTCGAAAGATGTTTTGAAAATAAATGCTGAAAACGGCTCTGATGCTTTTACTGCAATATCCTTGCCATCGTCAGTTTTTCTGCCTTTTCCTTCTTCAGGAGAAAGTACGTTGTTGTTTATAAATTCGAGCAAGCGAGCCACGCCTTGTGCTTCTTTTCCAACAGTACACAACACCGGGAACATTCCACGCGAAGCCATGCTCAGTTTGATACCGCGACGCATTTCGTCAATGGTCAAATCTTCCGTTTCAAAATATTTTTCCATCAAATCATCGGCACCTGCTGCGGAGGCTTCCACCAAAAGACTGCGATATTTATCCGCACGCTCTTTTTCCGTATCCGGAATATCTACAACTTCAAATTTTCCGCCACCTTTGGGGAATTTAAGCATTTTATTCAACACCAAATCAACCACTGCATCAAAGCCTGCACCAACAGCAACCGGATATTGACACACAACTATACTTTCGCTGTAACTTTCTTGTAATTGTTTTAATGTGTCTTCAAAATTGGCTTTTTCGCCATCAAGTTGATTGATTACGAACATCAGTGGAACGTTGCCTTTTCTCGTATGCCTCCAAGAAAGGTCTGTTCCGGCTTCTGCACCGGCTTGTGCATTTACAACCATTACTGCTGCTTCAACCACACTCAAGGCAGAAACCACTTCACCTGCATAGTCTGCCATACCCGGGCAGTCAATGATATTTATTTTATTACCATCTTTTTCTGCATAAAGCAGGGATGCTACAACAGAATTTTTGCGATCTAATTCGATTTCACGATAGTCGGAGACTGTGTTTTTGTCGTCGATAGTTCCTCGACGACTCACGACACCGCCTTCAAATGCCATTGCTTCAGCCAAAGTCGTTTTTCCCGATTTTGCACCGCCAATCAGAGCAATGTTCCTGATTTCATTAGTTTGATACACTTTCATAATATTTCGGTTTTTTATTTTTTTGTTGAATTAGCCTACAAAAATACAAAAAAAATCAATACGTTCGACATTTTTTGAAAAAAAAATAAAAAATCGAAAAAAATTTGGTAAATTCAAAAAAAAATTGTAACTTTGCAGTCCTTTTTTAGGGAACTTCCTCCTTAGCTCAGTTGGTTAGAGCATCTGACTGTTAATCAGAGGGTCCTTGGTTCAAGTCCAAGAGGGGGAGCAACTGAAAACCCACACAGAGTAGCACTTTGAGTGGGTTTTTTATTTTGCGTCAAAAAACTTAATTTCCAAAATTCATGCTTTTTTTGTAACTTTGTGCAAAAGTTTTCCCAAATATTTCCCAGAAACAAAATCATAAAGATATGCCAACATTCAATGCTCTTGTAGAATCCCAAAAAGAAACTGACAAAACTTTTCGTGTCAAAATTCTCGTTTATCACAAGGGGAAAAAGAAACGAATATCAACCGAATGGTATGTAACGGAGAAGGATTTGACCATTACTAAGAAAAACAAAAAGTCTAATCTTAAAGGTAGTAAATCCGAGAAAACGACCACATACACTATCAAATCACCATACTACAAAAATCTTATACACAATAAGACAGAGGAATATCGGGGAATATGTGAGAACACTCCAAAGGTCGAATCTATGACCGTTGAAGATATTGTTGACTTACTAACCACCAAACCTCAAGATAAATTTCAGTTGGACATCATTCAATATCTAATGGACAGATATGACGAACTACTAAAAGAAGGCAGGAAAAAATCCGCAGAAGACCGTAAAACCGTTGCAAATTCTTTGAAGAGATTTATCAGGAAAGATACACTTGATGTGAACGAAATCACTACAGACTTTATCACTTCTTATACTAGTTGGTTAAAGGGCGATAACGAAAGGCACCCTCGTATATGCGTTCTTTATCCTGGTGTTATTAGCAAAGCCTTAGATGAACTCAAATATGAGCATAATGACGAAGATAACGGAATAAGAAACATAACGGTAAATCCTTTTGAAAAGATAAGACAAGGAAGGCGGATTGGTATAGGGAGGTTGTTATTGAATGATCCCGAGAAGGCTCCAACACTAACGGTTGAACAAATACAGAAAATAATCGACCTAAAAATCTTTGACACAAAAAGAGAAGAACTTGCCCGTGATATGTTTCTGCTGTCGTTTATGTTGATTGGTATCAATTCTGTAGACCTCTACCATTGCACGGATTATTCCAAGGAAATTCTCACATACAATCGACAAAAAGTAAAGGGCCGTAGAGCCGACAAGGGACTGATGATGGTGAAAGTTGAACCCGAAGTTTTACCCCTTATGGAAAAATACAAAAACTGGAACAGAGATAAAGACAATGTGTTTCACTTTAGTACCCAGTACGCTAATGGTCTTTATAACTAATTCGCTACACAAAGATAAGAGTTTTTTTTGATTTAAGCAATTTTTTTTAATTTCAATTCTGTAAATTCTTTAATTGTAAGATTTCCCAAAGCCGAATGTCTTCGGTTTTGACTGTAATAGACTTCAACATATTCAAATAGCATCGACTTCATTTCTTGCTTTGATACGAGTTTGTTTCCATAGATTAGTTCTGATTTGAGTGTTTTAAAGTATGACTCCACAACGGCGTTGTCCCAACAATTCCCTTTTCGACACATGCTTTGTGTTACACCGTAGCTGTTCAGTAGATTTACAAAGCTGCTACAAGTATACTGAACGCCTCTATCGGAATGAAAAATTAAATCCTTTTTCGGAGGTCTATTTTTGATGGCCATTCTGAAGGCTGAAAGTGTTGTGTGTTCTGCACTTAAATCTTCGCTGTGTGAGCAGCCAATGACTTTTCTATCTTCCAAGTCAATAATCGCTGTTTGATATAAAAAGCCATCTTTAGTTTGGATGTAAGTGATGTCAGAAACCCAAGCTCCCTGCAAAAACTGTTGGTTGAAACGTCTGTTCAAAATATTTTCAAAAACACGATTATTATGTTTAGAATCAGTTGTGGCAACATATTTTTTTGAACGTTTACTTCTCAATTCAAGCTCTTTCACGTATCTGGCAACGGTTTGCTTGGATGTTTGTATTCCATTGGCTCTCAACTCTGCTGCAATGCGTGGACTGCCATAGCGTTGCTTGTGTTGAAAATAGATATTTCGGATTTGAATTTGCATGTTTTCTTTGTGTTTTTTTGGTTTGAATGTCCTTCCGGATTGCCAATTATAGTAAGAACTTCGACTCACTTCTAAAACATCGCACATCATCCCAATCGTATAATCTGTCTTGTTTTCCATGATAAAAACATATTTTAACGATCGCTCGCGGAGATGATGTCTAGTGCTTTTTTTAGGATTTCAAGCTCCATTTTTTGTTTGTAATTCTCCTTCTTTAGTCGCTGATTTTCCTTCTGAATATCAGTCATACGTGATGTCCCGGAGCCTTGAAAACTGCCCTCTTTAAATTCTTCATACTCCAATTTCCAACGACGGAGCATCTTTGGATCAAGACCAAGCTCGCGAGCAACGGACGATAAATTACCTCGTTCAACTCCTAATTTGACCGCCTCTTCTTTGAAGTGACGGTCGTACTTCCGATTTTTTCTGCGTTTTTCCATAATGCAAAGTTAAGATTTTTTTCTTGACTCTGGTCTTGCTGTGCAGAATTAGTTAGGAAGTCACTATTATATCTGAACATAAGTCGCACAATAAGTAAAAATTAACGAACTGTTAACAAAAAAATACCGTTTGTTTTTTGATTTTTTCGTATCTTTGCAATTCAAAATCACCTCCCGAAATTTCTAAAGAAATGAATAAAACCACCACCGCAAAAACCGACATTGATTTTTGTAACAAAGTAATCGCCAGTGGCTTGACGTTCGATGATGTTTTACTTGTTCCGGGACGAAGCGCAGTTCTTCCTCACGAAGTGAAATTGAACACCAAACTTTGCAACAGTATCGAACTTAATATCCCGCTGATCAGTGCCGCAATGGATACCGTGACGGAATATCAACTCGCCGTTGCAATCGCCAGAGAGGGCGGTATTGGGATTATTCATAAAAATATGAGCATTGACCAACAGGCTGTTCAAGTGGATAGGGTTAAACGAAGTGAGCACGGCGTGATTACCGAGCCGTTTTTTTTAAGTCCCGAAAATTCGGTTATGGATGCTGTGGAGTTGATGCGTAAATACAAAATTTCCGGTGTGCCTATCGTTTCCGAAAACGGTAAACTTGTCGGAATTTTGACCAATCGAGATTTGAGGTTTGAAACAAATTTTAATCAGCCCATTTCCAACGTTATGACAAAGGAAGGGTTGATAACAGCACCCGTTGGCACAACTCTCCAAGAGGCAACAAAAATTTTGGGACGGCACAGAGTAGAAAAACTTCCGCTTGTCGATAAAGATTTCAAACTCAAAGGACTAATCACCATCAAAGATATCGAAAAAATTATTCAATATCCCAATGCCTCGAAAGATAAAAAAGGCAGATTACTTGCCGGTGCAAGCGTTGGGACTTCGCCCGATACGATGGATCGTGTGAAAGCACTCGTTGATGCACAGGTTGATATTTTGGCGGTGGATACCGCTCACGGTCATAGCGAATTGGTACTCAAAACTATTGAAAAAATAAAAAATCTCTATCCGGAACTCCCGCTCATCGGCGGAAATGTGGCAACGGCAACGGCAACAAAAGATTTAATCGAACACGGTGCAGATGTGGTCAAGGTCGGTATCGGACCCGGTTCCATTTGCACAACCCGCATCATCGCAGGCATTGGCGTTCCTCAACTTTCTGCGGTTATGAATTGCTCGGAAGAGGCTGATAAACACGGAAAAACGATTATTGCCGACGGCGGTGTGAAATTTTCCGGAGACATCACTAAAGCAATTGGAGCAGGGGCAAATGCGGTTATGCTTGGCAGTATGTTTGCCGGAACGTATGAAAGTCCGGGCGAAGTCGAGATTTATCAAGGCAGAAGTTACAAAACCTATCGAGGTATGGGCTCGCTTGGCGCGATGAACGCCGGAAGCAAGGACAGATATTTCCAATCGGAGGCAACAAAATTTGTTCCCGAAGGTGTCGAGGGGCGTGTGCCTTATCGAGGAACTCTTTCGGAAATCGTATTTCAATTGGTAGGAGGTTTGCGTTCGGGAATGGGTTATTGTGGCGTTGGAACGATTGACGAGTTAAGGCATAAAGCAACATTTACAAAAATTACACCCGCATCTTTGATTGAAAGCCACCCGCACAATATCTCTGTAACTAAGGAAACGCCTAATTATAGTATAACGGCGAAGTAAATTATGGGTTGCGGTATGTAGTAGGGGCAAATAATTATTTGCCCCTACGATGTTTCTGAACAGGCACAAGGTATTATCGGGTCTCTTCGCATATTTTTGTTCTATATTCGGAATATACTTCATTTGCCCTTCTTACAAAAAAATCCAAAAATAGCCAAAAGTTATCAACAAAACAGCAATTTATCAACAATTCGTATACGAAAAACGATATTTTTGCGTTATATTATGTGTAGGTATATTGCACACATCCTACAACAAATGCAATAAATATTAATCGACATCAAAACCATGCGTTACAACCCAAACATTCACAACCGTCGCAGTATCCGTTTAAAAAACTATGATTATTCGCAACCTGGATTGTATTTCATAACAATCTGCGTACGAAACAGTAAACATTTATTTGGAAAAATTCAAAATGGAAGAATGATCTTGAATGAATATGGGGAAATTGCCACACAGTGCTGGCTGAAAATTCCACAACATTTTCCTAATACGATATTGCACGAGTTTGTTATTATGCCGAATCATGTGCATGGGATAATTCAAATTTATAATGTCCACGTAGGGGCAAATAATTATTTGCCCCTACAACCACGTCCAAAATTAAAACACGGAACATCGCAAACGATTGGTTCGATCATTCGTGGATTTAAAAATGGTGTTACCAAACAACTAAACCAATTCGAATGTTTTGGTACAATTTGGCAACGAAATTATTTTGAACACATCATTCGAAATAGCCAGTCGTATCAATATATTGCAAATTACATAGTCAATAATCCCACAACATGGGAAACAGACCAATTTAATTTACTAAAAGACACAAAATTATTGCAAAATTGAATAAAAAATCGTAACTTTGCAGTCGTAAATAAATGAAAAATGACCACAAACTTCATCGAAACCTCAATCCAAGAGATTAAAGAAACTGTAAAAGACAAAAACGTACTTTTAGCACTAAGCGGAGGTGTTGATTCGGCAGTGTGTGCAGCACTTTTGCACAAAGCAATCGGCAAGCAATTAACGTGTGTTTACGTGGATCACGGATTGATGCGAAAAAACGAATCCGAGGAAATTATGTCGGTTTTTAAGGATGGCTTGGGGCTTAATTTGATAAAAATTGATGCGGAAAATCTGTTTCTCGAAAAACTAAAAGGTGTTACAGACCCTGAAATGAAACGAAAAATAATCGGCAAAACGTTCATAGATGTTTTCGAAAAATATGGCGAAGAAGCAGGTGCTGTCGATTTTTTAGCACAAGGCACAATTTATCCCGACATTGTGGAAAGCGGAAAAAATGAAGACGATGTGATCAAAAGTCATCACAACGTGGGTGGACTTCCGAGTGTGATTAAATTCGGTGGACTTATCGAACCTTTGAAAAGCCTATACAAAGACGACGTTCGAGAAGTTGGGCTTGCATTAGGACTTCCAAAAAATGTCGTGATGCGTCAGCCGTTTCCCGGTCCGGGTTTAGCGGTGAGGATTATCGGCGAAATTACAAAAGAAAAATTAGACCTTTTGCGTGAAGCCGATTATATTTACCGTACCGAAATAGAAAAGGCAGGCTTGGATATTTGGCAGTATTTTGCTGTGTTGACCGGTATGAAAACCGTTGGTATCAGAGACGGAAAACGAAGTTACGAGTATATTTTGGCATTAAGAGCGGTCTTGAGCAAAGATGGAATGACAGCATACATCGCCAAAATTCCTTACGAGGTGCTTGAGAACATCGTTGAAAAAATCACAAAAAACGTCAACGGTATAAATCGGGTTGTTTATGATATTACGAACAAACCGTCTGCAACAATTGATTGGGAATAATGAACACTTTTAAGCGGAGTACGCTTTCAATATCTCCGTGACCAAACGATGCCGAACAACGTCCTTTTCGGTAAGTTGAACAATGCTCAAACCTTTTATATTTTTGAGGATTTTCAGAGCATGAAGAAGTCCAGACGATTGATTTCGGGGCAAATCAATTTGCGTAATGTCGCCGGTAACAATGAATTTCGCCGATTTTCCCATACGGGTCAAAAACATTTTCATTTGCATCTCGGTGGTATTTTGTGCTTCGTCTAAAATCACAAACGCTTGGTCTAATGTACGTCCGCGCATAAACGCCAACGGTGCGATTTCTATGGTATAATCCTCTATATAATCAATCAATTTCTGTTGCGGAAGCATATCCCGAAGTGCATCGTAAAGCGGTTGCAAATACGGGTCTAATTTATCTTTCAAATCACCCGGCAAAAAACCCAAATTTTCGCCCGCTTCAACCGCAGGACGAGTTAAAACAATTCGCTTGACTTCCTTATTTTTCAAGGCTCTCACAGCCATTGCAACAGCAGTATAAGTTTTCCCTGAACCTGCGGGCCCAACAGCAAAAACCATATCGTTCTCCTCACAGGCTTTGGCTAATTTTTTTTGATTTGCGGTCAAAGGCTTGATTTGTTTCCCGTTGCGTCCGTGAACTAAAACATCTTTATCCTTCGTATGCTCCGAAAGTTTAAACTTGCTGTCGGAGTCCACAATTTGAATAATATCATCTTCATTCAAACGGTTATACATCTCAAAATGTTGTAAAAATCCGTTGATTTTTTCTTCAAAACGCTCAATTTCGTCCGCATCTCCTGCAAATTTCAAAGTAGTTCCACGAACCACAATTTTTACCTTTGGGAATATCTGACGAATAAACTTGAGGTTTCTCTCCTGTGCTCCGAATAAGTCCAGCAAAGAAAAACCCGAAAGGTCAATTGTTTTTTCGTTCATGTTTTTTATCAAAAAATTCTATCGGACACAACGCAGTCTAAGTCCGTGATCTTTGAGATTCCAGTTTTGTGGATTTATTGTACCGCCGATTTCGAAAAACAAGCTAATTCCAAAATCATCACTTGCTGCAGTTTGAGACCAGTATTCGCCCCAAAAACCAACTCCAAGTACAGTTCCATGCTGATTGCAAAGACCTCCAACATCTCCGCCCCAACGACCAGTGTACCAAGCAAGTTGTTGCTCCCAGGAATGACCATTGACCGTTTCTTGCCAACGCTCTCTTCCATTACCTCCCAAAGCAATATCCAAGTTTAAAAAATCTTGCTTTGTTGGAACTCGCCAAGGATGAGGACAAAGTTCACGTCCCAACTCATACACGGCTTGCCAAGAAAACAAGTCGCCTTTTCGAGTTGGATTAGAGCGACAATCTACCCTAAAAGTAGAAGTTCTCAAATCGTTACCGTTAAAAGTAGCTTTGTTGCTACACATATCCGTTTGCACAACATCAGACCAAATCTGAGTTATCCTGCCATCGGAAATCGTCCAAGTACTATCCGTAGCAAAAGAAGCATTACCAAGGGCTGTGGACCAAGTTGTGCTGCTTGAAAAAGCAGGCGAAAACGTCATCATGACGATAGCTAAAACAGGGAAAATCTTTTTCATAATATATTTGTTTTTTTTGCAAATATACGAAAAAAATTGTATCTTTGCAAGAAATTAGAAGCAAAAGATGAAAAAAAACATAATTTTTACCACAATTTTGAGTTTCATAGCAACGACATTATTTGGCAATCGCTTCCCTCAACCCGATTTCCAGTCCGGATATGTTTTTCCTGAACAATATTTTTTCACGCCAAACGAAGCGTTATGGTCGTACATAGACATCTTTCTACTTGTGGCTTTGATGGGATTTGTTACATGGGCGGTTATCAAAAAACAAGTTCGTTGGCCTGTTATTTTAACCTCAATTATTTCGATTGCATACTTTGGATTTTTTAGATACGGCTGTATTTGCAGCGTTGGTTCTTTGCAAAATGTAGCACTGGCATTGGTCAGTGATACACACTCTCTTCCTTTGTTTGTATTGTTACTTTTTGTTTTACCGATTGTGTTTGCGTTGTTTTTCGGCAGAGTATTTTGTGCAGGCGTTTGTCCACTCGGTGCTTTGCAAGAAATTGTGAATATCAAAAACTATCAACTTTCCAAAACAGTTACGGGAGTTTTGAGCGTTTTTCCTTGGATTTATTTAGGTTTTGCGGTGTTATTTGCAATAACACACAGCGGATTTATTATTTGTCGTTATGATCCTTTTGTTGGAATTTTCCGTATGGGCGGTCAATCTTCGCTGATATTTTTCGGTGTGATTTTGTTGATTTTTTCCGTTTTCACGGGACGTCCGTTTTGCCGATTTATTTGTCCTTACGGTGCAATTCTCAGTGTGTTTTCCAGATTTTCGTTTTATCAAGTAAAAATCACGAAAAAAGAATGTAACAATTGCGAATTATGTCACAACGCCTGTCCGGTTGATGCGATACGCCCGCCTTACGAAAACAAAGTCAAAGAAAGTCGTTCCGAAGGCGTGAAACGAATTTTGCGATATGCGGTCTTCTTACCGCTAATGGTTGTAGCCGGAGCAGTTACGATGTTGATGTTGAGTGATAGATTAAGCAGAATGAACGAAGATGTTCGGTTGTATCATGCGGTGGTCGAACACCAAGCCAATCCACAACCGGTACAGTCGCTGAAACTGGAAGCCTTTTTCGGTCAAGAAGTAAAAACCGTTGATGATCTTTTTGCGGTTTCCGAAATTATAAAAGCGGATTTTCGTAGGTCTTCGAGAATTATCGGTGGATTTTTGGGATTGGTCATTGGGCTTACGCTGATAGGTCTTTCCACAAAACGCACTCGCAAAATTTACGATATTGACGATGCAAACTGTATTTGTTGCGGAAAGTGTTTCAGTCATTGTCCGCAGAACCTTTCATAGCATATTTGTCGTATTCAACTTTTTTTCGTACCTTTGCACCCGTATCATCAAAAACTAACCAATGAGCACAAAATATATTTTCGTAACCGGCGGTGTGGCTTCTTCGTTGGGAAAAGGCATCATTTCTGCGTCTTTGGCACGACTGTTGCTCGCTCGCGGACATTCCGTAACCATTCAAAAGCTTGATCCTTATATCAACATCAATCCGGGAACGCTAAATCCCTACGAACACGGTGAATGCTACGTTACCGAAGACGGGGCCGAAACAGATTTGGATCTGGGACATTACGAACGTTTTACCAACGAGCCGACTTCGCAAGCCAACAGCGTTACAACCGGTCGAATTTATTGGTCGGTTATTCAAAAAGAGCGTCGTGGCGAATATTTGGGCGAAACCGTGCAAGTAATTCCACATATCACCGACGAAATCAAAAATCGAATTTTGCATTTTGGACAAACCAAAAAGTACGATTTTGTGATCACTGAAATCGGCGGAACCGTAGGCGATATCGAAGGTTTGCCGTTTATCGAAGCCTTACGTCAATTGCGTTTGGAACTTGGAAAAAACGCTCTCTGCATACATTTAGCCTATATACCGTATATTGCTGCCGCCGGCGAATTGAAAACAAAACCGGCACAGCATTCCGTCAAACTGCTGCTTGAGCAAGGTGTTCAGCCCGATATCATCGTTTGCAGAACGGAACATAAATTGAGCGATAGCAATCGTAGTAAATTGGCGTTATTTTGCAATGTTGAGAAATCTTGCGTCATTGAAAGTATAGACGCAAAGTCCATTTATGAAGTTCCGTTGATGATGAGAGCCGAAGGATTGGACGTTCAAGTGTTGAAAAAATTTGGCATGAAACCCAAAAATGATGCGGACTTGAAAGTTTGGTCGGCTTTTTTGAAAAAATTGTATAATCCGAAACATGAAGTGAAAATTGGCTTGGTTGGAAAATATGTTGAGTTGCAAGATGCTTACAAATCTATCTCCGAAGCCTTTATTCATGCAGGAACCTCGCTGAATTGCAGAGTCAAAGTCAAGTGGATTCATAGCGAAGACTTGAATGATAAAAACGTGAAATCGCAGTTGAAAGGATTGTCCGGAATTCTTGTAGCACCGGGCTTCGGGCAACGTGGCATAGAAGGAAAAATTTCTGCAATAAAATATGTTCGCGAAAACAACATTCCATTTTTCGGAATTTGTTTGGGTATGCAATGTGCTGTTGTAGAGTTCGCACGAAATGTGCTAAAACTACGAAATGCACATTCCAGCGAAATGAACGAAAACACACAGTTTCCGGTGATTGATTTGATGCAGGATCAAAAAGACAACATTGGGTTATTCAGTGGAACCATGCGTTTGGGCGCTTACGATTGTTTCTTGAAAGAAGATTCTTTGGCAAAAAAAATCTACAAAAAATCAAAAATTTCCGAACGCCATCGGCATCGTTACGAGTTTAACAATAGTTTTGCAGATGCCTTTAAAAACGCAGGAATGGTGGCAACAGGAGAAAATTCAAGTGGCCTGGTAGAAATTATGGAAATTCCCAAACATAAATTTTTTATCGGTGTGCAATTTCATCCGGAATATAAAAGCACGGTCGAGAAACCTCATCCGTTGTTTGTGGCTTTTGTTAAGGCTGCAATGTCAAACTAACCGTGTGAACGGCTACAATCGCAGCAGTTTCCGTACGCAAACGTGTTTCGCCTAAAGTTATAGGAACGAAGCCCTGTTCAACAGCAAGAGCAACTTCTTTCACAGAAAAATCACCTTCGGGACCTATTAAAATTAAAATGTTTGGCACGGACTGCGAATGGCTATTACACAACCTACAGCAAGCGGATTCCTCGCTTCGCTCGGAATGACGGCAACTGCACGAAGGGGGATAGGGAGTGATTTTGGCGGCTCCGCCGCCAAAATCACTCCCCTGCTTTCCCGTTAACAATGTCATGTCGAACGGAGCAAAGCGGAGAGAGACATCTGTTTGATGGTTGTGCAGCAACCTCTGCAAGTTTGCACCTGCTAATAAAGCATTTTTCAGTGCCTGTTTTTCAAATTCCATTCCGCAATAACAGATAAACTTTCGATCCGCCTTGCAAGTTTTCAGAAAATCGGAAAACTTTTTGAGTTCATGAATTGTCGGTAAATTCGGCACTTGGCACTGTTTCATTGCTGCCATAACCACACGTTCCGAGCGATCGCATTTAACCACTGTTCGTTCGGAATGCTCGGTAGTAATCGGCGTAATTTCATCAATACCAATTTCTGTCGCTTTCTCTAAAAACCATTCAAAGCGATCGATATTTTTGGTCGGTGCACAAGCCACATGCAAGTGGTACGGACGCTTGAAAACACCTACTTCTCTAGTGATTTTCGCTTCACAAGCCTTGTGATTAACCACCGTCAATTCCGCTTCACAAAGCCTCCCCTGCCCATCCGAAACCAAAATCTTATCGGCAACCGAAAGTCGTAAAATCTTTGCACAGTGTGTGCTTTCTGCCTCGTTCAGTGTAGCGGTGTTATTTTCTATATGGGCTAAAAACAAGTGCATTGTATTTTATTTTTGCAAAGGTAGTAAAATTTTCGTATCTTTGCAAAGAAATCAGAAAAATAACAAATCAACCTTAAAAAAATTATCATTATGAAACGAAATTTAGCAGAATTTCTAGGCACTTTTTGGCTTGTATTCGCAGGTTGCGGAAGTGCATTATTAGCCGCAGGATTTCCGGGCTTTGGTATCGGTTTTCTTGGCGTGTCTTTGGCTTTTGGTTTAGCCGTTGTAACGATGGCTTATGCCGTAGGACACATCTCCGGTGCACACTTTAACCCGGCTGTAACCCTTGGTTTATGGGCAAACGGACGTGTTAACGGCAAAGATATTTTGCCTTACATTTGTTCTCAAATTTTGGGTGCGATTGCAGCAGCAGCTGTTCTTTTCGTCATTGTAACCGGCAACGGTTCTGATGCCGGTCAATTTGCAGCCAACGGCTGGGGTGCGCATTCACCGGGCGGCTTCGGTATGGGTGCTGCTATAATTACGGAATTTGTAATGACATTTATGTTCTTGCTTATCATTTTAGGTGCAACGGACAGAGCAGCATCTCCGGGCTTCGCAGGTATTGCAATCGGTTTGGCACTTACGCTTATTCACTTAGTGAGTATTCCTGTAACTAATACTTCTGTGAATCCTGCACGTAGTATCAGTCAGGCGTTGTTTGCTGATGGCAATTTAGCTTTGTCGCAATTGTGGATGTTCATTTTAGTTCCTATTGCCGCAGCGATTTGTGCGGGGATAGTTTACAAGTATTTGAAACCATCACAACAATAAAAAAAAGCGGAACGTGATGTTCCGCTTTTTTTTATTGCCTCAACAATTCCAAAATCTCCTCTCCAAAAGATTTTATTTTAGCTTTTCCAAAACCCTTGATTTTAGCCAATTCCTCAAGGGTTTGGGGTTTTAGATTGACGATTGAAACGAGAGTTTTGGTGTGCAAAATGCAATAGGCAGGGATGTCCATTTCTTCGGCTCTGACTTTTCGCCACAAGCGTAATTCCTCAAACAGTTCGGGGTCTTCAACATCGTCTGTTGATGTTATTTTTTCTACTTTTGATGCTTTGGGAGGTTTGGGCTCTATCAACGTGGCTTTGGCACGTTCGTCAACGAAAGCCGGCAGGAAAAATCCATCTTTGCAAGCATTGAAACAGGCTAATTTGTAGAAAATTTCATTGTTGATTTGTTGCAACACATCTTTGATTTGCGATTTAACTTCTTTGTTGTCGGATGTGAAATTTATTTTTTCAAAATACTCCTCTTTGAGATAGTTCAAAATGTCCGAAAAGTATGCTTGCGATGATTTTATTTTCGTTTGAAAATCCTGGTTTTCCTCTAAGATCTGTGATTGCGAAAGATAATAATTCAGATGGTTGTGAAATTTTTGTATCACAGGATTTAATTCTTTTTCCAAGCAATTCGCAATTTCCGAAAGCATGTTTCTTAAATTTCCGACAATACTGTTGGCATGTTCGTAGTAAAATTTCAGTGTGCGTTTTGAAAGGCGAAGCAAGTGCGATAAGTCATAAAGTTCGAATAATAATTCACGCTGATAGTCTAATTTCGCTTGTTGCAAACGCTTTTCGTCAGGTTGATTTTGTTCAACTTCATCCGTGTACTGTCGAATCTGCTGATCGTTGTGCAAACAATTCGCATCGATTCTTGATGTCAGCACCAAACCTTCCAGCGTTTTGCAACGACTCAACGCTACGTATACCTGTCCGTGTGCGAATGCGGCACGTGCGTCAATCGCCACTTTGTCAAACGTCAAACCTTGACTTTTGTGAATCGTCATCGCCCACGCCAACCGCAACGGATACTGAACAAACGTGCCGACAACACGCTCACGAATCGCTTTGGTTTCCTCGTCAATTTCATAACGAATGGTTTTCCATTCCGCACGTGGAACTGTAATTTCAAAATCATCGTTCGGACATTTTACCACGATTTTATGGTCGGAAATATCCATAATTTCGCCAATTTTTCCGTTGTAAAATTGTTTAGATGCTTCGGTATCGGTCTTTGCAAACATCACTTGTGCGCCAAGTTTAAGCCTCAAATCTTTTTCAACGGGATAAGTCCATTCGGGAAAATCATCGTAAACTTGGGCTTCAAAAACGTACTCCTCTTCAGGGATTGCCTCTAATTTTTGTTGGTTGATATCTTGGGCTTGATAGCGATGCGTTGTTAGTTGGATAATTCGTTCATCGGACGTTTCTTGAAAATTGGGAGAATGGCGTGAATTAAGCACTTCTAAAGAATCCGAATTGAGTTGATTGTTTCGAACTTGGTTCAAAATCTCAATAAAATTTTCGTCGCGTTGCCGGAAAATCTGCTTGAGTTCGATCGTCACATAATCCGTTTTATTCAATGCATGGCTACTAAAAAAGTAGGGCGTTTGATAAACCGTTTTCAGAATATTCCACTCTTCATCTTTTACAACAGGCGGAAGCTGTTGTAAATCGCCAATCATCAGCAGTTGAACGCCTCCGAAAGGTTTTGAGTTTCGTCTAAACCGTCGCAAAACCGCATCCACTGCATCGAGCACATCGGCACGAACCATACTGATTTCATCAATCACTACTAAATCCAAACTTTTGATGATATTGATTTTTTCCTTCCGAAACATTTTGTTGAAATTTTCGGGCGGATGTGTCGGCAAGAAAGGTGTCAGTGGTAATTGAAAAAACGAGTGAATGGTAACGCCTCCGGCATTGATTGCCGCCACTCCTGTTGGCGCAACCACAATCATACGCTTGGGCGAATGTGCCTTAAGTTGGTGCAAAAACGTAGTTTTTCCAGTTCCGGCACGTCCGGTGAGAAACATATTTTTGGACGAAAACGCCACAAAATCGTTGGCTAATTGTAATTCGGGAGTTGTTTGCACGTTTTTTCTGAGTTTGATTTTGCAAAAATACAACAAAAAAACCGAATAAAAAACTTAAAAAGTGTTAAGGTATGTTAATTTTTGTTAAGGATTTTTTCGTATCTTTGCATTGGAATAAAATTAAAACATCGTGAACTCATCTGTTCTTTTCAAACGCTACCTTGCACAAACCACCACATTCAAGCCGTTTATGGTGGACGTGGAACGTGCGGAAGGCGTTCATATTTGGGATAAATCCGAAAAAAAATATATTGATTTCACATCAGGAATGTGTGCCAACAATTTGGGAAACCGTCACCCAAAAGTGATTTCTGCAATCGAAAATCAATTACAGAAATTTTCTTACACGATGGTTTATGGTGAGTTTATCCAGCAGCCGCAAGTTGATTTTGCACAAAAAATCTGTTCGTTTTTACCTTCGAACTTACAACAGCTTTTTTATGTCAATTCAGGTTCGGAAGCTGTAGAAGGTGCAATAAAATTAGCACGTTTGAACAATCATCGTTCGGAAATTATCAGTTTCAAAAATGCTTATCACGGTAGCACAATGGGTGCCATGAGCGTACTCGGCAACGAAAGCTATCGCAGCTTATTTCAGCCGATGTTGCCGGACACCAAGCTTTTGGAGTTTAATAACATCGAACAACTTTCGGAAATTACCGAAAAAACCTGCTGTGTCATTACCGAAGTGATTCGTTCCGGAGCGGGCATGGAACTTCCGAACTCCGAGTTTTTACAGGCTTTGCGAGAACGTTGTACCGAAACGGGTGCACTCTTGATTTTCGACGAAATCCAAACCGGTTTCGGACGCACCGGAAAATTGTTTGCTTTTGAACATTACCTTATCGTTCCCGATATTTTGTGCATTGCCAAAAGTATGGGCGGCGGAATGCCGATTGGTGCTTTCGTTTCTTCTGTCGAACGCATGGACAGGCTCAACAACGGACATCCGCTGCTCGGTCATGCCACAACATTTGGCGGACATCCGGTTTCGTGTGCGGCGGGATTGGCTTCGCTTGAAATTATTTCTGATCCCAAATTTTTAGCACAAGTTAATCGCAATGAAGAACTCATTCGCAAATATTTTCAGCATCCTGAAATCAAAGAAATTCGCGGTAAAGGTCAATTTTTGGCAGTCGAATTAAACGAAAACATAGACATCGAAAACGTTGTTACAACTTGCATCGAAAACGGATTGCTCTTACTTTGGTTGCTGTTCAACTATCAGTCTTTGGCTCTTACTCCCCCATTGATTATCACGGAGGAGCAAATCAAAGAAGCTTCTAAAATTTTCAAAAATGCTCTAGAAAAATGAAAGAAGAAATATCATCTAATTTCAGAAAAATCAAGCTTTTTATCAAAAGAATCATCCATTTTTTCACGGTAAAAATTTGGCTGGTTTCTGCAGAAGTTGGCTTGTCTGCATTCAAAAAAGTGTGGTACAAAGTCAGCCGAATTTTAAGTATCACTGTTAAGCAATTTCAGAAAAATCAGTGCACGGTCAGTGCTTCGGATTTAACATATTACTCACTTTTCGCAGTTGTTCCGTTTTTTGCAATTGCGTATGGAGTTGCGATGTTGTTCGGGCTGGAGTACTTTCTGAACAGTCAAATTTATTCGGCATTAGGCGGACAAGAGAATCTCGGCGAAAGACTAATGACATTCTCGCAAAGAATCATTTCCGAAGCAAAGGTTGGAGTGATCAGTGTAGTTGCATTGGTGTTTTTCTTTTGGTCGATTATTACCATGCTAAGTAGTATCGAAAAAACCATGAACAATATCTGGAATGTGCGCAAACGCAGAAGGTTTGTGTCTCGCATGTTGGGCTTTTTGTTGTTTGTGCTTATCGTACCGAGCTTGCTTGTTATCGGATCAGCAGCAAACATTTTTATTTCGGCAAATATCATTCGTTTTTTTCCGGAACTTCTTCAAGAATCACTACAGTTTCTAACCAGTTTTCTTATTCCGGTCGGTATTTTTTGCGTCCTGTTTTTTATCATTTACCAAAGCGTACCTTATCAGAAAATAAATCCTCGATCATCTTTTTGGGCTGCGATTTTTGCCGGAGCTGCATTCCAAGCTTTGCAATACTACTACTTTAATGTCCAGATAGCGATTTCTTCCTACAACACAATCTACGGTAGCCTCGCGGCACTACCGTTGTTGTTGGTTTGGATAAAATTAAGTTGGACGATTGTTTTATTTGGCGCCGAATTAGCGTACGGAATTGAGCACGAACGCAACTTTACTTCTTCACGGCAATTTCGGCAAGCATCCCGTAATCTTTAAATTGCGGTGTCAATGGTTGTGAATTGCTTTAAAAATTTGGGATTAGTAAACCTGCATAAGATATTGTTCTGCTCTCGATTGGCATTAGGACATTTCATAGTTTTTGATGCAAAGACACGAAACCTATCAGAAATCACCAAATCCGATTAACTTTTCAATGCCCGTTTGCGGTCAACCTCACTAAGCATAATTTTTCGCAAACGTAGCGATTGCGGCGTAACTTCCAAATATTCGTCATCGCCGATATACTCCATGGCTTCTTCCAACGAAAATTTGATTGCCGGTGCTATACCTGTTTTGTCATCGGCTCCGGCAGCACGGAAGTTAGTCAGTTTTTTTGAGATGGTTACATTCACAACCAAATCTTCTTGACGAATGTGTTCACCAATCACTTGACCAACGTAAACATCCTCATTGGGTTCAATAAAAAATCTTCCACGATCTTGCAATTTGTCGATGGCGTATGCGTAAGCCGTACCGGTTTCTTTGGCGATGAGAGCCCCTTGTCGTCTTGTACCTAAATCGCCTTTCCAAGGCTCGTATGCCTTGAAACGATGTGCCATGATTGCTTCGCCTTCGGTGGCAGTAAGTATGTTGTTTCTCAAGCCAATGATTCCTCGCGAAGGTATCGAAAATTCCATATGTGTGCGTTCTCCGCGATTTTCAATCGTTAAAATTTCTCCACGACGCATGGTTACCAATTCGATGACTTTTCCGGAAAATCCTTCAGGAGAGTGAATCGTTAAATATTCGATCGGCTCGTGTTTTTGTCCGTTGATTTCTTTTACGATTACTTGGGGCTGTCCCACTTGCAGTTCATAGCCCTCGCGACGCATGGTTTCTATCAGAATGGACAAGTGCAAAATGCCACGTCCGAAAACGGTATAACCATCATTATTTGGCGAGTTTTCCACACGCATCGCCAAGTTTTTTTCGAGTTCTTGATAAAGCCTGTCGTGGATATGTCGCGATGTTACAAACTTGCCTTCTTTTCCAAAAAATGGCGAATTGTTTGCTGTAAAAAACATGTTCATTGTGGGCTCTTCAACAGCGATGGGCGTAAGCGGTTCTGGATTTTCAAAATCAGCAATTGTATCGCCGATGTCGAAGTTTTCCAAGCCCATAATTGCACAAATTTCGCCTGCCTGGATTTCAGCCTTGACTTTTTCTTTGCCCAATCCTTCGAAAATGTAAAGTTCTTTTACTTTTTGTTTACTTTGTTTTCCATCGCGTTTGATCAGCGTAACATTTTGTCCTGCACTTAGCGTTCCACGCGACAAACGACCCACTGCAATACGACCGATATACGATGAATAATCCAACGACGTAATCATCATTTGTGTATTGCCTTCAGGCGATTGCGGTGGTTTGATGTGATCCAAAATCAAATCCAAAAGATAAGAAATATTATCGGTCGGATTTTTCCAGTCGTCACTCATCCAACCTTGTTTTGACGAACCGTAAGCAGTTGGAAAATCCAACTGCTCTTCAGTAGCACCCAAACTAAACATCAAATCGAAAACCGCTTCCTGTGTGAGTTCCGGGTCGCAATTCGGCTTATCAACTTTATTGATAACCACAATGGGTTTCAGATTCATGTCGATTGCTTTTTGAAGCACGAAGCGGGTTTGAGGCATCGGACCCTCGAACGCATCAACCACCAATAAAACACCATCCGCCATATTCAAAACACGTTCCACCTCGCCACCAAAATCACTGTGGCCGGGCGTATCGATGATGTTTATTTTTGTGTCTTTATAACGCACGGATACATTTTTTGCCAAAATGGTAATTCCACGTTCACGCTCCAAATCGTTGTTGTCTAAAAGCAGTTCGCCAACATCTTGATTTTCTCTAAACAGTTGGCATTGGTGTAAGATTTTATCGACCAACGTGGTTTTTCCGTGGTCAACGTGAGCGATAATTGCGATGTTTCGAATGTTTGTCATTGAATTTGATTCAAAAAAAAGAGTGCAAAGATACGAAAAAAACGGCAGGTTTCAAAATTTTTCGTATCTTTGCAAGAAATTGTTGTATGAATACAAAACATGAAATCGTAGAAAACTGGCTTCCTCGCTACACAGGAATGCAACTTTCAGAATTTGGAGAATATATAATTTTGGTTAATTTTCATGAATATGTCAGTCGCTTTGCACTAAAATTCGGTGTAGATGTCCAAGGAATGGGTAAAGCCATGCAATGCGCAACACACGAAAATATTACGATTATCAACTTCGGTATGGGAAGTCCGAATGCTGCAACAATCATGGATTTGCTGAGTGCAATTAGTCCAAAAGCTGTTTTGTTTTTGGGAAAATGTGGTGGTTTCAAAAAAACTCAGCTTGGCGATTTTATTCTTCCGATAGCAGCCATTCGCGGTGAAGGAACATCTCGAGATTATTTTCCAAAAGAAGTACCCGCCTTGCCTGCCTTTAGTCTGCAAAAAGCTGTATCCACAACGATTCGCGACAACGACAAAGATTACTGGACGGGTACTATCTACACAACAAACCGTCGTGTTTGGGAGCACGACGAGCGATTCAAAGGATACTTGAATTCACTCAAATGTATCGGAATAGATATGGAAACCGCAACGATTTTTATTGCAGGATTTGCCAATCAGATTCCAACGGGTGCATTGCTGCTTGTATCAGATAATCCGATGAATCCGGAAGGAGTGAAAACAACGTCAAGCGACAAAACGGTAAGCACGAATTATGCGCAATTGCATTTAGATATCGGTATTGACTCGTTGAAGCAGTTGATGTACAACGGGCTTACGGTGAAACATCTTCGGTTTGAATTTTAGGCTTCGACTACGCTCAGCCACCATGTCCGGTCGTTGAGCGTAGTCGAAACGACATTATACACCAAACGCCTTTTTGAAGTCTTTTATTAAATCCAATTTTTCCCACGCAAAAAATTCAACGGTTTTGAAATACTTGGTCTCCTTGCCAATTTTTTTGGATTTGACATCTTTTCCGGGATAAAAAACTTCAATGTCTTTTTTGTAGTGATCCCTTCCGAAATGCCCGTAAGAAGCGGTTGGAAAGTAAATAGGATTCTTCAAACCGAAACGATTTACAATCGCAAAAGGACGTAGATCTATTAGTTTAGAAACGATAGTTGCAATTTCGCTGTCTGAAATGATTTTTCCGCTTTTCTTAGCTTTGCACGTTCCGTAGGTATTTACATATAAACCGACCGGCTGTGCTACGCCGATAGCGTACGCCACCTGCACCAAAATTTCTTCGCAAACGCCTGCTGCGACAAGATTCTTTGCAATATGGCGCATCGCATAAGCAGCCGAACGGTCGACTTTAGAGGGATCTTTTCCGGAAAATGCACCACCGCCATGAGCACCTTTTCCACCGTAAGTGTCAACAATAATTTTTCGACCCGTCAAGCCGGTATCGCCGTGAGGACCGCCGATTACAAACTTTCCGGTTGGATTTACAAACAACTTGTATTTCGCATTAAACAAAGCCTGTACACGCTTTGGCAATGTTTTTTTCACGCGTGGAATTAAAATTGTTTCAACATCTTTTTTGATTGTTGCAAGCATTTTTTTCTCTTCGGCAAAATCATCATGCTGTGTCGAAATCACAATAGCATCAATGGCTATCGGTTTTCCGTTGTTTTCGTATTTAACCGTAACTTGCGACTTAGAATCGGGACGCAGATACTTCATTTGTTTTCCTTCACGACGAATAGCGGCTAATTCCTGTAAAAAAATGTGCGATAATTCGACGGGCATCGGCATATAAGTATCTGTGTCGTTGCACGCATAACCAAACATCATACCTTGATCGCCGGCACCTTGCTCTTCCACTTTTTTGCGAACAACGCCTTGATTAATATCTTGCGATTGTTCATGAATAGCGGAAATCACACCGCAAGAATCCGCATCAAAACGATATTCGGCTTTGGTGTAACCGATTTTTCGAATGGTTTCTCGTGCGATTGTTTGCACATCAACGTAACAATTTGTTTTCACTTCGCCTGCACACACGGTCAAACCTGTTGTTACAAGCGTTTCACACGCCACTTTCGCTTCCGGATCGCGACGTAAAAATTCATCCAACAAAGCATCGGAGATTTGATCTGCTACCTTGTCGGGGTGTCCTTCTGACACCGATTCTGATGTAAATAAATAAGCCATTTTGTTTATAATTTTGTGTAAAAAAAAAGAACTTCCTCCTGTGGAAAGTCCTCTTGCAAAAAACCTAAACGGTTATAATCTCACATTTTAGCGTTTTTTTACGTGGTTGCAAGCGGTCAAATCCATCCACAAAAGCGGCACAAAGTTACAAATAATTTCTCATATAACCAAATTTTTTTGTATCTTTGCACAGAGTTATTCATACAAAAGATATAAAATTCTTGCAAAAAACATGAAGAAATTTATTTTAACCGTTAGCCTTTTGAGTTTTTTTTGTATCGCTACTTATGCGGAACACTTTGCCTTTAGAATCGGGGAAAACAGATCGTCTTTCGGCGTGGGTTTAGGATGGACATACAGAGAAATGGTAAGAAGAGATTACCGTGGGGTCTGGAATTTCCCCTCTCCAAATGTGTTGGTAGAACGCAGCATTCTTCCGTTCAGAGATTTTGGTTTCCTCAGTGTGGGTGCACAATTCGGATTTCATCATGGTTATCGTAACGCAAATGTCTTCAATACAGAGTTTAGAGAGTCTTGGACATCGTTTTATTTTGTTCCTCGAGTAGCACTCTACTTTCATGAAGTTTTTCATCCATATGACTTTCCCGAAAACATTGATTTGTATGCTGGTATAGGCCTTGGATTCAACCACTTGTCACATAGGTTTTCGAATAACGTTGATCCGGGAAGTGTAGGACGACAAAATAATAGTGGCTTCAAACTCGGCTATCATTTGTTTATTGGCGGACGCTACTATTTCAGAGAAGACTTTGCCATTTTTGCGGAAGTCGGCTATGGGCTTTCTTTTCTCAATGTTGGGATAACTATACGCTATTAGGGCAAAAAACACAGCCCAAGCACTACTTTGACAATAGCGAAGCAACTCATGAATTCGTAACTCATAATTCACAAATGAAAATATCATACAACTGGCTAAAAAACTACGCCAATATCACGCAAACACCGGAAGAATTGTCGGAAATCTTGACCGACTGCGGACTTGAAGTTGAAAGTTTCGAACACGTTGAGTCCGTTCGTGGAGGTTTGAAGGGTGTTGTCATCGGCGAAGTAATCACGTGTGGAAAACATCCCGATGCAGATAAGTTGAAAGTTACAACCGTGAATACTGGAGCACCCGAATTACTGCATATCGTTTGTGGTGCAAATAATGTTGCAGCGGGACAAAAAGTGCCGGTCGCCACTGTCGGAACGATGATTTACAAAGGCGATGAAGAGCCTTTTGAAATCAAAAAATCCAAAATTCGCGGACAAATTTCCGAAGGTATGATTTGTTCCGAAATTGAATTGGGATTGGGCGATGATTACGATGGTATTATGGTGCTTGAATCTTCTGCCCCTATTGGAATTCCGGCATCTGAATACTTCAAAATCGAAACAGACGTTGTCTTTACAATTGGGCTCACGCCAAATCGCAACGATGCAACTTCGCATATCGGTGTAGCAAGAGATATCGTTGCTGCGATTAACGCAAAAACCTTGAACAACGAGCGTTTGAAGTATCCGAATTTGGATAGTTTCAAAATTGATAATACTAACCTTCCTATCGAAGTAGTTGTTGAAGATATTGAAAATTGTCCACGATATTCCGGACTTACAATTTCCGACATTAAAGTGGATGAATCTCCGGATTGGCTAAAAAATCGTTTGAAAGCCGTTGGTTTGCGACCAATCAACAATGTTGTGGATGCCACAAATTTTGTATTGATGGAATACGGACAACCTCTGCATGCGTTTGATGTTTCAAAAATTTCCGGACAAAAAGTTGTTGTAAAAAAACTTCCAAAAGATACTATTTTCAAAACATTGGATGATGTTGAACGAAAATTAAACGGAAGCGAACTAATGATTTGTAACGCGGACGAAGGTATGTGCATTGCAGGTGTTTTCGGCGGTGCGAAATCTGGTGTAACAGAACAAACGAGTGCAATTTTCTTGGAAAGTGCGTATTTTAATCCGATATCTATTCGCAAAACAGCGAAGTTGCACGGCATGAAAACAGATGCTTCGTTTCGTTACGAACGTGGTGCAGATCCGAACATTACGGTTGATGCTTTGAAACGTGCGGCACTGCTGATTAAAGAAGTTGCAGGCGGAACAATTTCGTCGGAAATTTCAGATATTTATCCAAACAAAATTGAGCCAAAAACTGTTGATTTCTCTTGCAAAAAAATGAACAAACTCATCGGAAGTGAAATACCAAAAGACGCGGTACTAAATATCTTACAATCGCTCGAAATCGGCGTTGATGGCGAATATCCGAACTTGACTTTGCAGATTCCAACGAATAAAGCAGATGTAACTCGTGATGTGGATGTGATTGAAGAAATTTTGCGGATTTATGGTTTTAATCGAATTGCGAACGTTGGTGCAACGCTGATGAATTTCGAGCATCCAGCCAAACCCGACAGAGAAAACGTTTACAATCAAATTGCGGATTTCCTCTCGAATAACGGATTTGCAGAGATTATGAACAACTCCTTAACCAAAGCGGAACATACCGAAAAAGTTAACGGTTTTGATTCAAATCTCAATGTAATTTTGGAAAATCCGTTGAGCAACGAATTAGATGTGATGCGTCAAAGCCTTTTGTTTGGCGGACTTTCGAGCATTGCTTACAATTGTAATCATCAACAGACAGACTTGAAACTTTACGAATTCGGAACTGTTTATCAAAAAAATCCGAACGCAGAACAAGATGCTCCCGTTACCAAGAAATACAAGGAAACTCAACGTTTAGCAATTTTTATCAGCGGAAACAAACGTGCCGAGAATTGGCAAAAACCGTTAGAGAGTGTTGATTTTAATTATCTGAAAAGTCTTGTAAATACGGTGTTTTCAAGACTTCGACTAACCAATTATAAAGTTGAAGAACAAGCACCGGAGTATTTCAGCGAGGGATTATCCTACACTCTGAACAAAAAGACATTTGCGACATTTGGAAAATTATCAAAAGCAACGTTGAAATATTTTGACATCAAGCAAGATGTTTATTTTGCAGATGTCGCATGGACAGACGTTTTGAAAGCGCTTCCCAAGAAACCTATTTTGTATCAAGAAATCTCAAAATTTCCGGAAGTACGCAGAGATTTGGCATTGTTGGTTGATCAAAAAATCACATTTTCTCAAATTGAGAAATTGGCTTACGAAACAGAAAAAAAATACCTTCGGTCGGTTAATTTGTTTGATGTTTATGAGGGCGATAAATTGCCCGAAGGCAAGAAATCTTATGCGGTTTCGTTCATTTTGCAAGATGCAGAAAAAACGCTCAGCGAAAAGCAAATCACCGGCGTTATGGAGAAAATGATACGGCAAATGACCGAAAAACTTGGTGCGGTAATTCGCTAATCAAAAGTTCAATTCTGAAAAAATAATTATGGAGAATTTAATGTTGTTGATCGTCTTTTTGATAGGAATATTTGTTGCCTATGTCGTTTTTTACTTGCTTAACAAGTTAAAAAACGTGCCCAAAAAACAATTTGAAGACCTTTCGTCAAAATATAACGACAGTATCATTTCTCTGAAAGTGCACGAAGAAAAAACAAGTACACTTGTTGCACAAAATAACGGGTTAATTGAGAAAATAAATTCAAAAGAGAGTGAAATAATTCAACTCCAAAGCAAGGTAGCAACATCAGATACACAATACAAAAACAGTGAAGTCAAAGTAAGTGAACTTCTACAAGAATTAACAAAAGAGCGAGAAAATAACGCTACCCAACTAACCAAGATTAATAATCAAAACCAAAAAATAACCGAACTTTCGTATAAAAACAACACTTTAGAGGAAAAACTAACAACCCAAAAAACAGAAATTGAAGCACTGCAAGAAAAAGCACATTCTGAATTTAAGAGAGTAGCCGACGAATTATTGAAAGAGAAAGCTTCTGATTTTACAAAAACAAACAAAGAAAATATCGAAGAACTGCTCAAGCCGTTCAAAACAGATGTTGCTGAATTTAGAAAGAAAGTTGAAGACGAGTCAAGTGAAAGAACGAGACTTGATGAGACAATTAAAAATCTGGTACAACAAACCAATAAAGTGAGCGCTGAAGCCAATAATTTGGCAACGGCATTGAAAGGAAATCCGCAAAAAAGAGGACACTGGGGCGAAGTAATTTTGGAACGGATACTTGAATTTTCAGGTTTGACAAAAGATGTGCAATATGTAGTCCAACCAACAGTTAAAGACGAAGATGGAAATAATATAAGACCTGATATAATTGTAAAGTTACCGGACGACAGAACAATTATTATTGATTCGAAAGTTTCATTAAATGCATACGACAAGTTTATTGCTACGGAAGATGCTGATGAACAAAAACTCTATTTAACAGAACACATAAACTCAATGTATTTGCACATTAATCAGTTAAGTGCAAAGCGATACGATAATCTTGATACATCGTTAGATTTCACAATGATGTTTGTTCCTATTGAACCGGCGTATTTGACGGCATTGCAAGGCGACCAAGACTTGTGGGCAAACGCCTACTCGAAACGAATACTATTGATTAGTCCAACTAATCTGATAGCATGTCTTAAACTGATATCAGACCTATGGCGAAGAGAGTGGCAAAACAAAAATGCATTAGAAATTGTGAAAACAGGCGAAGCACTTTATGAAAAATTTATTGGTTTTACAGATACGTTTGATGATGTGGGTATAAGTCTGAAAAAAAGCCAAGAAAAATACGATAAGGCACTAAATCAATTAAAAGAAGGACGAGGCAATTTTTTTGTTTCGGCAGAGAAATTGAGAAAGCTGGGACTGAAATCTGAAAAAAGAGTTCGCACAAATTTGCTTCCGTCAAATTTCGAAGATGCTGAAGAATTCACCCCGCAGCTCCTGCCAGTGGAGGAAAGTACAGACAATTTATCATTAACCATTAATCACTAAAAAAATGAAACCCCAAATCCTTTGGAACTACTTCCTCGAAATCCTCAAAATCCCGCACGGTTCGGGAAACGAGGAACAATTGCGAAACTACATTATTGACATCGCAAAACAACACAACTTAGATTATTCGGTTGATAAAGTCGGAAATTTATTGATAAAAAAGTCCGCTACAAAAGGCTACGAAACCCGAAAAACCGTAGTGCTGCAAAGCCATCTCGACATGGTTTGTGAAAAAAACAGCGATGTTGTTTTTGATTTTGAAAAAGATCCCATTCAGCACGAAATTGTTGACGGATGGATGAAAGCCAAAGGCACAACACTTGGTGCAGACAACGGCATCGGCGTAGCAACGCAACTTGCGATTTTAACGTCAAAAAATATCGAACACGGAAACATCGAATGTTTGTTTACGATCGAAGAAGAAACAGGCTTGACAGGTGCTTTCGGATTAGAACCCAATTGGTTGAAAGCCGAAATTTTACTTAACTTGGATTCAGAGAGTGACGGAATTTTTTGCATGGGCTGTGCCGGCGGAATTGATACGGAAGTTACCATTCCTTACACACTCGAAAAGGTTCCAAACGACTTCAAATTCTACGAAATTTCTGTAAAAGGCTTGTTGGGCGGACATTCGGGCGATGATATCAATAAAGGCAGAGAAAATGCAATCAAACTATGCAGTCGTATGCTGTTGGCTGGAATTCGAGAGTTTGGATTGAAATTAAATCATTTCAAAGGTGGAAATTTATCCAATGCCATTCCGAGAGAGGCAACGGCAAAAATCGCAATACCTGCTGAAAAATCCACTGACTTTGAAAATTATGTCAAAGATTTTTATGCATTGGTAAAAAAAGAATTACCGCTGACCGAGCCGAATGTTGCGATAGAGTTGCAACCAGTCGAACTGTTTACAAACATACTCCCCGACAAGGAAACCGAAAATTTGGTAAAAGTTCTGACAGCCGTCCCTCACGGGGTAATTCGCATGGCAACTGACATACCGAACTTTGTGGAAACATCTACAAATTTGGCATCAATCGACATGGAAAATGACGAAATTTTAATAAAAACTTCGCAACGCAGTTCAGTTGAATCGCGAAAACACGAGGTTGCTGGTCAAGTTGCTTCAACATTCCAACTCATCGGGGCAAGAACCAAGCATGGAACCGGCTATCCGGGCTGGACTCCCAACGTAAATTCGCCGATTTTGAAAATCATTTTAGATGCCTATAAACGGCTGTACAACAAGGAAGGACAAGCCTTAGCCATTCATGCCGGTTTGGAATGCGGTGTGATTAGCGAAAAATATCCCGATATGGACATGGTGTCGTATGGACCTAACATGTACGGAATCCACTCGCCAGACGAACGTGTAGAGATCGCTTCAGTCGAACGGTTTTGGGGTTTGACATTGGAGATTTTGAAAAACATTCCGGAAAACTAAATTTGGAGATATCAAAAAAAAGTTGTATCTTTGCACGATGTTTTTTCGTAAACTGACATATTGTACTCTATTTGTAGCGGTGGTTCTGCTTTCGGCATGTAATCGCGAATACAGAAATATCATGCGTTCTCACGATACAATGCTCAGGTATGAGTTTGCAATGAGAATGTTCGAAGAAGGAGATAACAGACGTGCGTTGCGGGTTTTTGAAGAGATTCAGCCGTTTATGCGTGGTAGAGCAGAGTTTGGAGATTTGACATTTACGATGGCTCAGGCATACTTTAGAAGTCGCGATTATTTCATGGCTGCACACGTGTATCAAACTTATGCACGCAATTTTCCAACCAGCGAAAGAGCAGAAGAGGCCTTTTTTATGGCGGCTTACAGCATGATGATGGATGTGCCGTATTTCAGATTAGATCAAACAAACGCACACAATGCGATTCGGCAGTTTCAACTTTTTATCAACTATTATTCGCACAGTCCGCGTGTGCGAGAAGCCAATGAGCACATTGATATGTTGCGTTTGCAATTGGCAAGAAAAGATTTCGCAATTGCAAATCAGTATTATCGCCGTTCGCTTTACCTTGCGGCATCGATAGCGTTCAGAAATGTGATGAGAGATTTTCCCGAAACCCGATTTCGTGAAGAGGCCATGTACATGATGGTAAAGAGTCTGTTTTACTACGCACATCACAGCATTCGTCCAAGACAGTTTGAGCGTTTTACGAACACACTTGAAGCCTATCAGCACTTCGAACGCACATTTCCGGAATCTCAATTTTTAAGCAGGCTTCAATCTTATAAAACACGAACGACAACCTTTTTAGAACGAAATCAGCCGTTAACCTATAACCCATAATTTGTGCGGGTGAACCCACGTGTTCGCCCAATAATAAGGGCAGACACGTGGGTCTGCCCCTACGAACAAAAAAAACGAAATAAACAACATGGACTACAAAAAAACAGGTGCATCACAAGAATGTGTAACGCGAAACATCCAAAACTTCGACCAGGACACCGGAAATCTCTACGAAACTATCGTGATTTTGGGCAAGCGTGCCAATCAGATTTCATCGGAATTGAAGGAGGAGCTTCAATCTAAAATTTCGGAATATTCGCAAGGAGCACGTGCAGATAGTATGGACGATATTTTTGAAAATCGTGAGCAAATCGAAGTGGCGAAATATTATGAAAGCGTTCCAAAATCTTCGCTTTTGGCAATACAAGAATTGTTGCAGGACCAAATTTATTTTCGCGATCCGTCAAAAGAATTGGACTAATCATGCGGACTTTAGGACGCATAATTACATAAAAAATGTCTCTTGCGGGCAAACATATTATCGTAGGACTTAGCGGAGGAATTGCCGCTTACAAAACTCTCTCCTTAATTCGGCTCTTAGTAAAAAATGGAGCATCTGTAAAAACCGTTACAACGCCGAATACTTTACACTTCGTTACCAAATTATCGTTGCAAACGCTGTCAAAAAACAATGTTTACAACGATGTTTTTTCGGAAGTCAACGACTTTTCAACCGAACACATCTCTCTTGCCGACTGGGCGGATGCCATGATTGTGGCTCCGGCTACGGCAAATACTATCGGAAAATTTGCAAACGGAATTGCGGACGATGCTCTTTCAACAACGTTTTTAGCACTGAACAAACCTGTTTTTGTTGCACCGGCAATGAACAGCAAAATGTATGAAAATCCTGCTGTTCAGAAAAATTTACAGACTCTGATACAACGCGGAATCCACATGATTGAGCCACCGGTAGGCGAACTCGCTTGTGGTGACGAGGGAAAGGGAAGAATGGAAGAACCGGAGGCAATTTTTGAATGTATTGCCGGTTTTTTTTTGACTGAAAGCGATAGTGGCAAGTCATTCCCGCGTAGGCGGGAATCCCCTAACGACAAGGGATTGACGAAGGGCGGTAATGACGGCACGGACGGGCAGGTTGACCCTGCCCCTACATCATCATTTCACGAAAAAAAAATTTTAATCACCGCAGGCCCCACTCACGAGGCGATAGACCCAGTACGATTTATCGGAAATCACTCGTCGGGATTGATGGGAATTTGTATTGCTGATGAGTTCGCAAATCAAGGTGCAGACGTGGTTTTGGTGTGCGGCCCGAGTGCGATAGCATCAAAAAATTCCGCAGTGAAACGTATAGATGTGGTTTCTGCAAAAGATATGTTTGAAGTTTGTAAAAAACATTTTGAAAGTGCTGATATCACGGTGTGTTCGGCCGCTGTAGCAGACTATGCTCCAAAACAGATTGCCGGACAAAAAATCAAGAAAAAAGACGAAAACTTAGTTTTGGAATTAGTCAAAAATCCTGATATTTTAGGCTACTTGGGCAAACAAAAAACAAAAAAACAAATCTTGGTGGGCTTTGCTTTGGAAACCGAAAACGAACTTCAAAACGCAGAAAACAAGCTAAAATCAAAGCATTTAGACATGCTTGTTTTGAACTCTTTGAACGATGACGGTGCAGGATTTGGACACCAAACGAATAAAATTTCTGTGCTCTTTGCTAATAAGGAGGCAAAACATTTTGAATTGAAAAGCAAGCCAAATGTCGCAAAAGACATTGTTAATGAGATTACACACTTATATTCTGTAAGGGCGACTTAATTGTTGTCCTTTTTTTTTTGAACATGCAACACAAAAACAAACAATATGAAAGAAAAAAGCTTAATCTCCATCAACGACTACAGCAAATCCGAGATTTTAGAAATCTTAGATATTGCCGAAGGCTTTGAAAAAAATCCTCGCCAACCGATTCTCTCCGATAAGGTGGTTTCGACCCTGTTTTTTGAACCTTCTACACGTACACGGCTGAGTTTTGAGTCAGCTGCAAATCAATTGGGAGCACGCGTAATCGGGTTTTCTGATGCAGGCACAACGAGTGCAAAAAAAGGCGAATCTTTGAAGGATACAGTCCTTACGGTAGCTTGTTATTCCGACGTTATCGTGATGCGTCATCCGCTTGCCGGAAGTGCAAGATGGGCGAGCGAAGTATCACCTGTGCCCATCATCAATGCAGGCGATGGAGCCAATCAACATCCGACACAATGTTTGTTGGATATGTATTCCATCCGAAAAACACAGGGCAAATTGGATAAGCTCAACATTGCGTTTGTGGGCGATTTGAAATATGGAAGAACCGTACATTCGCTAGTAATTGCGATGTGTGATTTCGATACAACGTTTCATTTGATTTCGCCGGAAGCCCTGAAATTGCCAAGTTACGTGAAGCAGCATATCAAAGACAAAAACCTCGAATATCATCAATATCTCTCAATTGAAGAGGCTATCGACAAAGTGGATATTCTCTATATGACGCGTGTACAGCGTGAACGTTTTGCTGATCCGATCGAATACGAAAATGTGAAAAACTCGTATATTTTGACGAAAGATCAACTCAAAAACTGCAAAGATAATTTGAAAATTCTGCATCCGCTTCCACGTGTGAACGAAATTTCGGAAGAGGTGGACGATACGCCACAAGCGTATTATTTTCAGCAAGCACAGAACGGCGTTTATGTGAGGCAGGCGTTGCTATCTGCTATTCTTGGTGCTGTGTAGCCGTCATGTCGAGCGTAGTCGAGACATCCCCCAAGAAGTAAGGAGATCCCTCGACTTCGCTCGGGATGACGATTAGAGTAATAATAAAAAAACAAACAATCATGCAAAAAAAAGAACTTCAAGTATCCGCCATAAAAAACGGCACTGTAATCGACCATATCGCACAAAACCATGTGGAGCGTGTGCTATACACTTTAAATCTCTCGAAATATAAGGATCAAATCTATTTCGGGGCAAATTTAGATAGCAAAAAATATGGAAAAAAAGGCATTATCAAAGTGTCAAACAAATTCTTTGCTCCCGAAGAAATCAGTAAAATCGCCTTAGTTTCGCCAACGGCAACGCTAATCGAAATTCGAGATTACGAAGTAGCCAGTAAAAAACAAGTCGAAATTTCCGACGAAATCAAGGGTTTGGTAAAGTGTGTAAATCCGAACTGCATCACCAATCACGAAAATGTGTTAACGCATTTCGAGGTTGTGAACAAAGATGAAATTGTACTGAAATGCCGGTACTGTGAGAAAAATACAACCAAAACCAATATAGAGTTCGTTTAGGTCAGTAGCAGGCAGATTCCTCAGTCGCTTTGCTCCTTCGGAATGACGTGTAGTAAAAAAAAGAGAGAAAAAAAAGGGTTTGGTGACTTTGTCGCCAAACCCTTTTCTTCCCACCAATAACGCCCGTTATCCCGAACGTAGTGAGGGATCTGTTAACTATCGTCCGACAAATTCAATTGTTCATACGCACGTCCTGCTGCGATTTGTTCAGCGGCTTTGATTGAAAAATCCTGACCTTTTCCTACAACGGTTTTGTCGATGACGACTTCGACATGATAGAGTTTTCTTGCCCCTCTTCCGGTAGTTTTGACCACGTTGAAACTAACAGTTTTTCGGAGTTTTGCCATTGCATTTAGCAATTTGCTTTTGTAATTCCACTCGCGTTTTTCCACATCGTGGATGTCGAGGTATTCTTGGAGGATACGTTTGATAATAATATGCTTGGTAAATTCGTAGCCTTTATCAATGTAAATGGCACCAATTAAGGCTTCCAGAGTATCTCCGTCGATAGATTTAAACGAATTTGCAACGCCTTTTTGCCGCCAAACCAATTCGGACAATCCCATTTTGTGTGCGATATGGTTCAAGGTTCGACGACTGACAATTTTCGAACGCATTTCCGTTAAAAAACCTTCTCCCGCCAAAGGGTATTTCTTATAGAGAAAATCGGCGACAACCAAACTAAGAACAGCGTCTCCCAGGTATTCCAGACGCTCGTTGTTGATGAGATGTCCACCGGAACTTTGACGATTTACGGAGCTGTGCGTAAAGGCTGTTCGGTACAAAAAAACATTCCCGGGATAAAAACCGAGAATGTTTTTGATTGACAGAAATAATGATTTGTCCTTGGAAAAATATATGCGAAAGAATCTTAACATATTCATAGCAACCAAAGTTCCGAACCGTCATTCCCGCTTTCGCGGGAATCCCATAGCGAGGGGATTGCGGGTCAAGCCCGCAATGACGCCGAAGAACTACCCAACGTATTTCTTGAACGCCAACGAAACGTTGTGCCCGCCGAAGCCGAACGTATTGCTCAACGCTACATTCACTTCACGTTTTTGAGGTTGTCCAAACGTAAAATTCAGACGCTTATCAAACACCGGGTCATCTGTAAAGTGGTTGATGGTCGGTGGCACGGTATCGTTCTTTACTGCCAAAATGGTAGCAATTGCTTCTACTGCTCCTGCTGCACCCAAAAGGTGTCCGTGCATGGATTTTGTAGAATTGATATTTATATTGAAAGCATTTTCTCCAAAGACATTGATAATTGCAGAAACTTCTGCGGGATCTCCAACAGGCGTGGAAGTTCCGTGTGTGTTCAAATGACCAACTTCGATAGGGCTGATATTCCCTTCTTCCATCGCCATTTTCATGGCATTAGCAGCTCCCAGACCTTCAGGGTGTGGTGCGGTCATGTGATAAGCATCGCCTGTCATTCCGCAACCTACGATCTCTGCATAAATTTTTGCACCACGTGCCTTTGCGTGCTCAAGTTCTTCGAGAACCAAGCCTGCAGCACCTTCTCCCAAAACAAATCCATCGCGATCTAAGTCGAACGGACGAGAAGCCGTTTGAGGGCTATCGTTTCGAGTGGAAAGAGCATGCATTGCGTTAAATCCACCGATACCGGCCTGATTAACTGCCGCTTCTGAGCCTCCGCAAACAAATGCATCTACCTTCCCCATTTTGATGTAAGTGAAGGCATCGGCAATTGCACTTGCAGAGGAAGCACAAGCCGAAACCGTAGCAAAATTCGGACCTCTAAAGCCGTGTTTAATGGAAATATGCCCCGCCGCAATATCCGCAATCATTTTTGGGATGAAAAACGGACTGAAACGAGGTGTTCCATCACCATTGGTAAAATCTCGAACCTCTTCGTAAAAGGTGATTAAACCACCTATTCCTGAAGCCCAAATCACACCAATGCGATCCAAATTCAACTTATCTGACTTTATACCTGAGTCGGCGATAGCTTCATCAGAAGCAGCAAAAGCGAACTGTGTGTACAAGTCGTGCCTGCGAGCCTCTTTTCGATCCATAATTTGCTCAATATCGAAGTTTTTTACTTCGCAAGCAAATTGTGTCTTGAATTTTGAGGCGTCAAATCTTGTAATAGGAGCAGCTCCGCTAACGCCTGCAAGCAGGCTATTCCAATACTCCGGGACGGAGTTGCCAATAGGCGTTAGGGAGCCAAGTCCTGTAATAACTACTCTTCTATTCATTAGGCGAAGAAAAAATTATTTCGCATTTGCCTCAATGTAGGCGATCGCGTCTCCAACAGTGGAGATTTTTTCGGCTTCGGCATCCGGAATAGAGAGGTTGAATTCCTTTTCAAGTTCCATGATTAATTCAACTGTGTCGAGCGAATCGGCACCCAGATCATTGGTAAAGCTTGCTGCTGGTACAACTTCTTTCTCGTCAACACCAAGTTTGTCCGTGATAATAGCTGTTACTTTGTTTGCAATTTCTGACATGTTAAATGTTTTAATTGGTTAATATCGGTGCAAAGGTAAGCAAAAAAATTGAATTATGCATAGTTTTTGTCGGAAAAATTATCAACATAACTGTTAATTTAGTGATTTAGTGGTTAGTCTGCACTGCTTTTGAAGAACTAACCATTAGCCACTAATCATTAACCATTTACCATTAAAACTCCATTAAATAAGCTTTGATGAAGGCATCTAATTCGCCGTCCATGACAGCCTGAACATTGGAGGTTTCGACTCCGGTACGTAAATCTTTCACCATTTTGTAGGGATGCATCACATAAGAACGGATTTGCGAGCCCCACTCGATTTTCTTTTTCGAACCTTCGATTTCGGCAAGTTTTTCCCGTTTTTTTCGAAGCTCCATTTCGTAAAGCTGAGACTTGAGCATTTGCAAGGCTTTTTCGCGATTTTGTTGTTGCGAACGCGTGACTTGACACTCTATGATTATTCCCGATGGTGCGTGTTTTAGGCGAACGGCGGTCTCAACTTTATTTACGTTTTGTCCGCCGGGACCGCTACTACGAAACGTATCCCATGAAATATCGGCAGGATTGATCTCGATTTCGATGTTCTCGTCAACGATAGGATAGGCGTAAACTGAGGCAAACGATGTATGACGTTTATTTGCCGAATCAAATGGCGACAAGCGTACCAAACGATGCACACCGCTTTCACTTTTTAGATGTCCGTAAGCGAAAGTACCATCGAACTCCAAAGTGGCTTGCTTGATTCCGGCGGTATCGCCGTCTTGCAAGTCAAGTGTGGTTACTTTGTAGTTGTTGCGTTCGCCGTAGCGAATATACATGCGCATCAGCATTTCTGCCCAATCTTGACTTTCGGTTCCACCTGCACCGGAGTTTATCGTAACAATAGCACCCATGCGGTCTTCCTCAGCGGAAAGCATGTTTTTGAATTCCAGTTTTTCGATTAATCTTTTGGTGATTTCGAATTGTTTTTCGACCTCGTCGATTATTGGGTCGTCATTCCCGCGAAGGCGGGAATCCCCTTGCAGGTGTTCGTTCCCCTCATTCCGGGGGATTCCCGCCTTCGCGGGAATGACGGTTTCTCCATTTTCAATTGAAATTTCAACCATCACAGCCAAATCTTCCAACGCTCTTTCAATCTGTTGAAACTCGTCCGTCCAGATTTTTTTCTCTTGAATACGCTTTAAATGTGCTTCAGCTTTTTTGGAATCGTTCCAAAAATCAGGCGAAAGCGACTGCTCTTCTTCTTCGGCTATAGCCACAAGTTTTTTGTCGATGTCAAAGAAACCTCCTCAGGTCGGCGACTCTTGATTCTAAGTTTTTTTGTTGTTCTACGCTGTACATTTTGAATTAGGAAATTAATAGTGTCATTTTATTTGCTATTTCTGATTACGGTTTGCAAAGATACGAAATTTTCACAAAATGAAATTTGACGAAACCACGTTTTGTATAAAATTGTCCTCGTTTTGTTTAGTTCTGAAAATGTTCTTTTCGTTATCTTTGCAAAATGAAATCGAACAAAATAGAACTGCAACTACCAACACTGCAACACAAAACATCAGCAGAAAGTTTCAAAAATGACTTTTTTGAAAATCAAGAATATTATATACCCGGAAGTGTTTTGCTTGACCGAATGGAATATGAACCATGGCTTGTTTTAAACACAAATAATCGTCGCAAAGATACGGTGCAAAGTGGATATGTTCAATCAACTACATTTTTTGCTGTTAGAAAAAGCGATGATAAAATCATAGGAATAATTGATATTCGGCATAGCTTAGAAAGTAGTGCCTTAATGCAGTATTGCGGGCACTTAGGCGTGTCCATTCGTCCAAGCGAAAGAAAAGGACTTTACTTTAAAGAAATGATGACAAAGACCTTGGATTTTGTAAAATCGCTAAACATTGAAAAAATACTTATAGGATGCACCTCGGATAATATTAAGTCTAACAAAATGATTCAAAAGTGCGGTGGGATATTGTTAGAAACAAAATCCTGCACAGATGTGTGTGGGCATATGCCTCACACTATTGGAAAACTAGCCTATATCTATTCTTTTGACTTATACAACAGCAATAATTTAATAAAAAGTTAATATCTTTGCAAAATGAAATCAAACGAATTAATAAAAATCAACACTGTTGGGGAGGCAACGAAACTGTTTGGATTGCCACCCGCCAATCACCCGTTGATTGGCATTTTCCACTTATCTGATGCGAAAAGCTTCACTGCATCGGAGAAAAGTATCACTACATTAAGCAAATCGGTACAGCTTAATTTGTATTCAATCTTAATGAAAGATGGTTCGCAATGCACGTCGGTTTACGGTTGGCGTGAATACGATTTTAAACGAGGGTTAATGAGCTTTTTTGCACCCGGGCAAGTACATTCTTGGAGCGGAGATTATGAAAGTCCGGACATTTCTGATGTCTCAGGCTGGGTATTGGCATTTCATCCCGATTTTATTCGCAAGTATGCACTGGGCGTAAAAATCGGCAAACTGAAATTCTTTTCTTACGAAACAAACGAGGCTTTGCATATGTCTGATGCAGAACAAACAGTGATTGAGGGCATAATGCAAAACATCTATGACGAGAGCAACCGCAGTATTGATGCACATTGCCAAGACATAATCGTGTCGCAACTTGATGTTTTGCTGAATTATGCAGAGCGTTTTTATACGCGCCAATTCAGAACAAGAAACAGCGTAGAAACTGATATCTTAACGCGTTTTCAAACCATACTTCACAAACATTTCGACAGTGATAAGGAAAAATTTGTTACTCCGAACGAAATAGCTACGGAATTGGCAATGTCTGTGAATTATTTGAGCGATCTTTTGCGAAATCTTACCGGACAAAACACACAACAACACATTCATGCATACTTGATAGAGCGTGCAAAAAATCTACTGCTCACAACTAATTTGTCGGTTAATGAAATTGCCTATTTGCTCGGATTTGAATATCCGCAATATTTTAGTCGTTTGTTCAAAAATAAAACCAAACAAACACCACTTCAATTTCGCAAAGCAAGTTAAAAATTCAAACAGCAATGATATGAAAGTAATTATCGCAGGAACAACAGGAATGATAACAAAAAAGGTAGATTGGTGCCGTCCAAGTAACAATTATCTGAGGTCAATTACCTCAACACCCGGATGTCGGGCTGCACTAAATGTAAACTCACTGTTTGGTGCGGGAACGTTTGTTTGCATTCTATCTACACGAAAAGTCAGAACTGTGCCGTCTTTATCGTGAACTTCGGTACGAACAAGGGTATTATTTTCTAAATTCGCAATCACTCGCACTCTGTGAAAACTCCGTGCTTCAAAAGGACGCAAATCAATAACAGCGACCAAAACATTATTCTCTATCTCTTCGCGAATGAGCACTGACCGAAAATGATCCTCATAAGTATTGATTAAAACAAGCGGATTCATGGTTTCCAAGTCGTTTGGATTGGACTGACTGATATAAACCTCATTGGTTTCCGCATTGAAATTCCAGATGGTTCTTCCATCTGAAATTGTGGTCATTTCCATGAAATTCATATTGTAACTGTCGCCTCTCATTAAAATTGTTCCACTTCCGACTGTGTTTCTTGTTCGTTCCATTTCCGATCGATTTTCCATAATCAGTGTGAAATCGAATTTTAGACTTCGGAATGACCTTAAGTTTCTGCGAATATTGTCCAAAATAGCGTGTGCAGCAGGGTCGTCAATTCCTCTTTCGGTGCGAACAACACCGCTACCGGCTCTTTGCTCTCTACGTTCAAGACGAGTCTGAGAGAAGCCGTCGGTGCTTAAAATGACGACTGCCAATAGTATTAGGATTTTGTGTTTCATAGTCTTTGTTTGGGTGTGGGGTGAGCTTTATAGTTTTGCAAAGATACGATTTTTTTTGATTATTTCGAGAATGGGAACAAGAAGACAGTGAACACAGAAAAAATCACAGTCGTTTTTCAAGTTCTGCGATTTCATCGCGAAGTCGTGCCGCCTCCATAAAATCAAGTTCTTTAACTGCTGCTTCCATTTGTTTTCGACTGTTTTGTATTGAGCGTTTCAACTGATCTTTAGTCATGTACTGGAACACAGGATCCGCGGCAATACTGAGCTCCGTACTTTCAGCATAATAATTGAGAGGCTGTTTATTTTTCGCCAAACTTGAGTCGAGCGATTTGATAATTTGTGTCGGGGTGATATTGTTTTTTGTGTTGTAAGCAATTTGTTTTTCGCGTCTGCGGTTGGTTTCGTCGATGGTTTGCTGCATAGATTTTGTGATTTTGTCGGCATACATAATTACCAAGCCTTCCACGTTTCGTGCGGCACGTCCGGCTGTTTGCGTCAGCGAGCGAGTGCTACGCAGAAAACCCTCTTTATCTGCGTCCATAATCGCAACTAATGCAACTTCCGGCAAGTCTAGCCCTTCGCGAAGTAAATTCACACCAACCAAAACATCGAACGAGCCTGCACGCAAATCCTGCAGAATTTCTACACGTTCCAAAGTTTCTACATCAGAATGAATGTAGCGTGTTTTGATGCCAACATTGAGTAAATACTTTGTCAATTCTTCCGCTTGTCGCTTGGTTAGCGTAGTTACAAGCGTTCGTCCACCTTTTGCGGTTACTTTTTCGATTTCGTCCAGCAAGTCATCGACTTGATTTTGACTCGGACGAACTTCAATCACAGGGTCTAACAAACCTGTCGGACGAATCAATTGTTCCACTACAACACCACCTGCTTCCTTCAATTCAAAATCGGCAGGCGTTGCACTCACATAAATCGTTTGATTGATTAGTTCTTCAAATTCGTCGTATTTCAACGGGCGATTATCCAACGCCGCAGGAAGTCGAAAACCATATTCCACCAAATTTACTTTTCGGCTGCGGTCTCCGCCATACATTGCGTGAATTTGCGAAATGGTTACGTGACTTTCATCAACAACCAACACAAAATCTTTCGGAAAATAATCCAGCAAACAAAACGGACGTGAGCCCGGATTTCGACCGTCCAAATATCGTGAATAATTTTCAATTCCGGTGCAATAACCCAATTCTTTCATCATCTCAACATCATAAATAACGCGGTCTTCCAGACGCTTTGCCTCTAAGTGTTTGCCAATTTCTTTGAAATAATCGATTTGCCTTCCCAAATCCAACTGAATATTTTTTATGGCTTCCTGCATACGGGCAGGGTCTGTCGTGAATAGGGTTGCAGGAAAAATCGTGATCTGATTTTTCAGTTCGATGCGTTGTCCGTTGTCCGGATAAATTGTTTCGAGCGATTCGATTTCATCATCAAAAAAAATTACACGATAAGCGTAATCGGCATAAGCCGGATAAATATCAAGAGTATCGCCTTTCACACGAAAATTACCTCGATTAAATTCCAATTCATGTCGTGAATAAAGCGAATTTACCAAAGCGTGCATCACTTGTTTCATCGACAAACGCTGTCCTTTTTCGAGTACAATGATATTCGATGCAAAATCCTGTGGATTACCCATTCCATAGATACACGAAACCGATGAAACGATGATCACATCACGCCTTCCCGAAAGTAAAGACGATGTCGCACTCAAACGAAGTTTTTCAATTTCATCGTTGATTTGTAGATCTTTTTCGATATAAGTATTTGTACTTGGAATATATGCTTCCGGCTGATAATAGTCGTAGTACGACACAAAATACTCCACCGCATTATCCGGAAAAAACTGTTTGAATTCGCTGTAAAGTTGTGCCGCCAACGTTTTATTATGGCTCAAAACCAACGTAGGACGGTTGGTTTCAGCAATTACATTCGCAACTGTAAATGTTTTTCCAGAGCCCGTAACACCAAGTAAAACCTGTGCTTTATCGCCACGTTCAATGCCTGCAATCAATTCCTTGATGGCTTCGGGTTGGTCTCCCGTAGGTTTAAATTGCGATGTAAGATTGAACTGCATGGCTTGCAAAGGTACGAAAAAAATCTCAAACCAACAAAAATACCCAAAAATCAATACTTTTCATCGCCTTGACCTACATTCAAAAACGTTTTCGGCATGGGAAGTGATAGCGAAATTCGTTTTTTTGTAATCGGATGTTTGAACGAAAGTGAAAAAGCAAACAAGCGAATTTGACGAACGAACGTTGCATCAGCACCGTATTTGCGGTCGCCGACAATCGGACAGCCGATACTTGATAGTTGTATGCGGATTTGATTTTTTCGGCCGGTTTCTAATTGTATTTCGAGCAAGGTATAACTATCGTGGTAAGACAGGGTTTTGTATCGCAAGATTGCCAATTGTGGCGTCATCCCGAGCGTAGTCGAGGGATCTCCTTGCTTCTTGGGGATGTCTCGACTACGCTCGACATGACGGTTATTATTTCGATTAGCAACTGCATTTTCTACAATTATCATTTTTTGTTTTGGACCTTCCATGACATACGATTTGATTGTATCGCTTGCCTTTGGTGGTTTTCCCTCGACCAAAGCCCAGTACAGTTTTTCGTTATCGCTCCAGTTTTCAATTATTTTTTTCTTGACAGTTTCGGATTTTGCAAACAATAAAAGTCCTGAAACTTCTCTATCTAAGCGGTGCACAACAAAAACTTTTTCTTTGTGTTTGGACTTTTTAGTAACATAGTCCAACACCGTTTTATACATGGATTTTTTGGTTTCTGTCGTTGTGCCAACGGTTAGAACTCCGGCAGGTTTCGAAACAGCAATTAAGTACTCATCTTCAAAAACAATCTGAAACGGTACTTTTTCATTCCTTTTTTTTGCTTCTCGTCCGTTGTATTTTTTATAGTCGAGAGTTTCGCCTTTTTTTACAGGCGTTTCGGGATTTTTCAACACCAAATCTTTACGAGAAACAAACCCGTATTTGATTACTTTTTTCAAATGAGTTTTGGAACTCTCGGGAAATATTTCGCACAGAAATTCAAACAGAGATTGATTTTTCTTTACGTCTATTTTCATTGGATTTTTTTTGCAACAAGGGCGGGTTTCAACCCGCCCCTACGTATGTTACATCGAGAAATTACCACCTTCTTTAGGGAGTTGTGAGCCCACTTTTGCGGAGATAAATTCGCGGTTCAGTTTCGCAATATGCTCAATTTTGATGCCTTTCGGACATTCAAATTCACACGCAGCGGCGTTGGAGCAATAGCCAAAACCAAGTTCGTCCATGCGTTCTACCATTGCCTCCACACGTTTCATCGCTTCAATCTTGCCTTGCGGAAGGTGTGCCAAGTGCGACACTTTAGCTCCCACAAATAACATCGCCGATGCATTTGGACAAGCAGCTACACATCCACCGCAACCAATACACGCTGCTGCATCCATAGCCGTATCGGCCTTGTCTTTGCGGATAGGAATAGCATTTCCATCGGGAACTCCACCTGTAGTTGCAGAAATATAACCGCCGGCTTGAATGATTTTGTCGAGTGCACCGCGATCAACAACAAGGTCTTTAAGCACAGGAAAGGCCCTCGAACGCCAAGGTTCAATGATGATCGTTTCGCCATCTTTGAATTTACGCATGTGCAATTGACAAGTTGTAATACCATCGTCATTTCCATGCGGACGACCGTTGATGTACAAACTGCACATTCCACAAATACCTTCGCGACAATCGTGGTCGAAAACAACTGGTTTTTCGATTTTATCAACTAGTTGTTCATTGAGAATATCTAACATCTCCAAAAACGAACAATCGCTGGAAACATCAGTAATTTTATAGGTTTCGAAACGTCCTTTGGCTTTTGCATTTTCTTGACGCCAGATTTTTAGGGTAAAGTCCATAATTTAATTCTTTATATCGTTTAACGGTGCGGGGTGTGCGGGGTTCGAGGTGCGGGGTGTGCTTCGTGGAAGCCTCGTACCCCGTACCTCGAACCACATACCATTATTTGTAATTTCGTGTTGCAACCTTAACGGTTTCATAATTTAACGGTTCAACATTGCGTTTTGGGTCGGCTTTTTCGCCTGTAAATTCCCAAGCGGCAACGTGCATAAAGTCTTTATCATCGCGTTCTGCTTCACTGTTGGTTTGATATTCTACGCGAAAATGTCCACCGCAAGATTCGTCACGCTGATTAGCATCACGAGCCATAAGTTCGCCCAATTCGAGGTAATCCGCCAAACGCAAAGCTTTTTCAAGTTCGTTGTTCATTTCGTCGGGTTTTCCAACAACACGAACATCACTCCAAAATTCCTCTTTGAGTTGCTTGATCATTTCAACTGCTTGTGCTGTACCCTCTTTGGTGCGAGCCATGCCAACGTATTCCCACATGATCTTACCCAATTTTTTATGAATAGTATCTACCGATTGTTTGCCGTTTATGCTCAACAATTTTTCGATACGTTCTTTCACTTCATTTTCGGCTGTCTCAAATTCCGGTGTATCTGTAGAAAATTTCGGAACACGAATTTGATCCGCCAAACAATTTTGGATCGTATAAGGCAATACAAAATATCCGTCTGCCAAACCTTGCATCAATGCAGAGGCTCCCAAACGGTTTGCTCCATGATCGGAAAAGTTAGCTTCGCCGATTGCGAACAAACCTTTTACGCTTGTTTGCAATTCGTAATCTACCCAAAGTCCGCCCATCGTGTAATGCACAGCAGGATAAATTTTCATTGGTGTTTCGTAAGGATTTTCGTCTGTGATTTTTTCATACATTTGGAATAAATTTCCATAACGCTCCTCAACAACATCTTTACCCAAGCGTTCGATAGCATCTTGGAAATCCAAATATACCGCCAATCCCGTTTTACCCACACCAAAACCCGCATCGCAAGCTTCTTTTGCTGCACGAGAAGCCACGTCACGAGGCACTAAGTTTCCGAATGCCGGATAGCGTCGCTCAAGAAAATAATCACGTCCTTCCTCAGGAATTCCGGTCGGTTTCATGCGTCCATTACGTATATGTTCGAGATCTTCCATCATTTTCGGAACCCAAATTCTGCCGTCGTTTCGCAAACTTTCCGACATCAGCGTGAGTTTCGATTGATAATCTCCGTGAACAGGAATACACGTAGGGTGAATTTGCACATAACACGGATTTGCAAAAAATGCACCTTTTTTGTAGGCTTGCCAAGCAGCGGAAACGTTAGAGTTCATCGCATTCGTGGAAAGGAAATACACGTTTCCGTAACCACCCGTTGCCAAAATTACCGCATGTGCAGCATGACGATGTATCTCGCCCGTTGTAACATCACGAGTAATGATACCACGAGCAACGCCATCGACTAACACCAAATCCAACATTTCCTGACGAGGAAACATTTCAACTGTTTTTCGTTCAATTTCACGGCTTAATGCACCGTAAGCACCAATCAACAATTGCTGTCCGGTTTGTCCGCGAGCATAAAATGTACGCGAAACTTGTGCTCCACCAAACGAACGGTTGTCCAAGTATCCTGAATAATCACGAGCAAACGGAACGCCTTGTGCCACGGACTGGTCAATAATAGAATTACTAACCTCCGCCAAACGGTGTACGTTTGCCTCTCTTGCACGATAATCGCCACCTTTTATGGTGTCATAAAACAAACGTTCAACGCTGTCGCCATCATTCGGGTAGTTTTTTGCTGCATTGATACCGCCTTGTGCTGCGATAGAGTGTGCACGGCGCGGGCTATCGGAAATACAGAAAATTTTCACATTGAAACCCAATGCTCCCAAACTCGCAGCAGCAGAGGCTCCGGCAAGTCCGGTACCCACAACTATAACATCAATGCGTCGCTTATTCGCAGGATTGATCAACGATTGAGAGTTTTTGTACTTTGTCCACTTTTGCTCTAGTGCACCTTGTGGAATTTTTGAATCTAACTTCGACATATCGAAAAATTTATGTTATCTGAAAAAATAAATGAACAAAGGAACAAATGCAAATCCTATGGCAATAATCGCTGCAAGTCCATATCCGGCATATTTGACAATAAACGTGTATTTGCTATGTGCCAAGCCCAACGTTTGAAATCCGGACGGAATTGCGTGTGCCAAGTGAATTCCAAGTACAATCGAGAAAAAGACGTATAGTAAAACCATCCATATATTTTTGAACATATCGTGCATCATCGCCCAAAAATCGGCTTTGTAAGCAACATCCAAAAACGACCGTATCTCAGCAATGTCTTCTTTACTCAAATCCACGATAAAACGCTGACCTGCAAAACCCGGGAGGAAAGCAACTTGTAGTTTCTCACTACCTTGAATAAAGTTGTGGAGTTCCATAAACTCCGTCTCAATCCTCATTTGTTGATCTTCGTTTACTGCATTCTGAAAAGCATTTTGTAACTCAAAAGTTCTCGCTCCAAATGCCCGTTCTACTTTTTCAGTTCTAATGATGTAACGACCTTCAGCCCAACCTTGTTTGACAAACCAAAAATGAGTCAAGTGAACAACGATAAGAACTCCGAGTAAAATTCCTGTCCAAATCATCAATCTTGACCCAAACATCGTTTTGGATTTGGTTCTTACCTTGTACCCTATCGGACGTGCACGCCAATTCAAGAATTGGATGAGAAATCCAAGTGCAATGTGTCCAAGTATTGCCGCTAAAATTCCGAAACCTAATATCTTTACGATAAAATTTGAGCCCATAAAATACGCACCGGCACGAAACCACTCTCCGCCGTCATTGCGAAGTATAGTCAAATTCAAGCCTAAATGAACCAACAGGAAAGTTATCAGAAAGAGCCCCAGCAAAGCAAGGACAATCTTTTTGGCAATGGATGCAACATCTATGAGTTCTATCACTTTTCGGATGTGCCTTTCAATCATTGTTTCTCTTTTCATAATAGTTTTTTGATTTTAATGGTGCAAAGATACAAAAAAAAAACGAAATGCAAAGCATTTCGTTTTTTTTATGGTTTTTTTCTTAATGTTTTCTGCAACATAAGCGGTTGAGGTTGGATTTTCGTTTATTACTCAATTTCTGAAAGCAGTTCTTTCAATTCTTTGTCAGAAATATCTGCTTGCTCGCTTTTGTCATAAATTGCAACTAGAAAAACAGTGTCGTTTTCCACATAAAAGTGAGTAATCACTCTTGCACCTCCCGACTTTCCACGACCTTTTGAGGCAATCGCTAAACGTACTTTGAAACAATTATTCCCTAATGGAGTTCCTTTTTCGGGGTCCTGCTCCAATTCTTCAATCAACAAAGCAAATTCCGATTTCAACGAAGGGTATTTTTTCACCAATCGTTTCAATTGACGGTCAAACGGGGCTATTGTGAGTACGTTATAACTCATTGAGCAAATCTTTTGCTGAACGTGCCGACATCTCCCCTCTTTTTACCAAATTAACAGCATCTACAGATTCTTTAATTTCTCGCAGCAATAATGCTTTTTCATTAGTGAGTGGCTGTACTTTCACAAACGAAAAATTGTTGAGCAGCTCCATCAAAAACAAGGCTTTACTCTCTCTTACGTCTACCAATACTTTCATAATGTCCTCTCTTCCTTTTATTGATTTCCCGCAAAGTTACAACTTTTTTCTAAAAAAAACAAGTTTTCTCGAACCGTCTATGCGAATTTTCTCACGAACATTTAATAGTAAGGCTAATTTTGCAACGGCAATCGAACAAAAAATACGGTTTTTTTCTCTTCCGTTTCAAATGAAATTGTGCCGCCGAATTGTTCGATGATATTTTTTGCAATCGCCAAACCTAATCCCATTCCGGAGGTTTTTGTGGTGAAATTAGGCTCGAAAATGTGATTATGAATTTCGGCAGGAATACCGTTTCCATTGTCTTGAATCGCAATAAGTGCTTGTCTTTCCGATGTAGATAGAGAGATTTTTAGTTGTGGATTTTCGACCTCCGAAACGGCTTGTTTTGCATTTTTCAAGATATTGACCAACGCTCGAGACAGTTGTTTTTCATCGGCAAAAACAGTACTGTTTTCAGCATCTTGCGTTGTTTCAAATTGAATAGTTCCCTCCGAATTCATTAACAATACGATTTTCTCTAAGCAGTTTTTTACGTTTACTTCGGTAAGTTTAACATTCGGTTGTTGTGCAAAATTTGCAAATTCGGAAGCAACCGCCGAAAGCGTGTCAATTTGTTCAATCATCACTGTTGAAAAATTTTTCATGCGAGTGTCGAAGTCATCTTTTTTATCGTTCCATGCTTTTTGAATTTGCTGAACG
>Ga0123355_10000503_pt1 | contig 52040 bp, 46 predicted proteins | sample TergutEmb28metaG_3_FD_89872 | JGI IMG/M metagenome (GOLD analysis project Ga0123355, IMG submission 89872) | Embiratermes neotenicus P1 segment gut microbial communities from Petit-Saut dam, French Guiana - Emb289 P1 | ecosystem: Host-associated > Arthropoda: Insects > Digestive system > Gut ... | reverse complement strand
TAACATGGGATATAAGATGGCATTATCAAGTTGCCGATCTTTACCTGACTAATGTAGAGCGTACCGACGGCACAGTAGTAGAGAAATACTATATTGGTCAAATCTTTAACAAAGCACATTATGTAAGGAACGGTTTTGCCGGACAACCAGCAGCCGGTTTCCATTTCGGTATCAGATTAGAAAGTAACCGTATACACATTGATATCTGGCTGCCAGAGTATATTTACAGAGCCGAGGGCCTACAAGTGGTAGACTTGACCGACGCACTGCACAATTGGTCAACGGCACGCAACGGCTGCCCGATTGAAAATGTAGGGCCAAACCCACGCCGCACTTATACTAGATATTGCGCCGGTATAGCAATTGATGCAATATCCACATGGTACAGGCGCCCGGTGACTTGTGTTTGCTAGTAAAATTGTGAAAGTTTAATGCATAAACCCAACAAAAATGAGAGAAGGCACGAGCCAACTCTCATTTTTGTTGTAAAATTAATTGTGAGTTTTTTCATGAAGTGTGGTTCTGTCCTCATCGAAAATGACATCCACTTGCCAGTGCATGGATTCAACTGCCCACTCTTGCCTTGTGATTTCTAACATTCTAAAATAATTTATCTTTAATTTGTAGCAAATCGGGCACACTGTTATTGAATAGGTATGCGATGTGCGGTTGTTTTAGTAAAACCCATTCAAATAGAAAGGAATGATTTTAAATACATGACGCAATCTAATTTTTGTCCTTCTTTATATGCCAGGCTTGATGAATTTATCGACAGCTTGCCATCGAAGGAAGGGGCATTAACATCCGTTTTACATCAAGCACAAGATATTTTTGAATACCTGCCGGTGGAAGTGCAGACATACATTGCCGAAAAGCTGGACATTCCGGCAAGTAAAGTATACGGAGTAGTTACATTCTATTCATTTTTTAGCATGACCAAAAAAGGCAAGTACAAAATAGCAGTTTGCATGGGAACCGCTTGCTTCGTGCGTGGCGCAGGTAAAGTTTTAGACAAATTCGCAAGAGAATTGAATGTGACAAGCGGTTCTACAAGGGAAGACGGCATATGGTCGCTGGATGGCTTGCGCTGTGTCGGTGCATGTGGTTTGGCACCTGTTGTTCTTGTAAACGGCAAAGTGTATGGTCGAATAGAGGAAAAAGATGTGCAAGGCATTATTGATGAATACAGTGCGAAGGAGGGTCAGGCATGAGTCATGGACATTCATGTGGCGGCTGCGGCGGTTGCAATTCTAAAATAAAATCCCATGAAGATTTAAAAGCCCTTCAAGCAAAATATAGAGGCAATGTTTTAATGCGCCTTCTTACGGATGAATCCTTCCACGACCGTGTGGAGATTAAGGTTGGTATTGGTGAGTGCGGTCTACAATCAGGTGCTAGGGATACACTTAAAACTTTTTTTCATGAAGTGAACAAGGCTAAGTTAGATAAAGTTTCTGTTATTGCTGTAGACTGTACAGAAGACTGCTCTGAAGGAGCAATTGTGGAAATAGTTAAACCGGGGAAGGAACCTATAAAATATACAGGCATAGATAGTATCCGTGCAAAAGAAATTATTGCAACAGACCTAAAAGACTGTTGCTCTGCTCAAACAACAGAAATGACAATGAACCCCACACGATTACAAATTCTTATTTGCGGCGGTACTGGTTGCATTTCATCGGGCTGTATAGACGTAGAAACCACACTTATAGAAAGTTTGGCGAAGCATGAGTTAACCGACGAAGTAAGCATTTCCAAAGTAGGGTGCTTCGGCTTTTGCGAACAAGGCCCGATTGTAAAAATTTATCCGGACAACACATTTTATGTGCGTGTAGAAGGCAAAGACGTGGACGAGCTTGTTATTGAGCATCTTCTAAAAGGTAAACATATTCAGCGTTTACTATTTAAAGACCCAGAAACAGGGGAGAGATATCACCATCATAAAGACATGCCGTTTTATAAAAGCCAGGTAAGGGTTGCCTTAAAACATTGCGGAATGGTAGACCCGGAAAGAATTGACGATTATATTGGCGTAGAAGGATACGAAGCATTGGCACGGGCACTTACGGCAATGAAGCCGGATGAAGTTACAGAAATTATTAAAGCTTCCGGCTTACGAGGGCGCGGCGGTGCGGGCTTTCCTACAGGTGTTAAATGGGATTTTGCTGCTAAGCAGCAAAGCGAAAAAAAATATGTGGTTTGCAACGCAGACGAAGGCGACCCGGGACCCTTTATGGACCGTTCTATTCTTGAAGGCGACCCTCATGGCGTTATAGAAGCTATGGCACTGTGTGCGTATGCAATAGGCTCCGACGAAGGCATTGTATATATCCGTGCAGAATATCCATTGGCTGTAAACCGTTTGCGCAAAGCAATTGAAGACGCCCGTGTCTATGGCCTTTTGGGCAAAAATATCTTTGGGACAGATTTTTCTTTTGATATAAACATCAACCTTGGGGCAGGGGCATTTGTTTGTGGCGAAGAAACATCCCTCCTTAATTCCGTTGAAGGGATGCGTGGCGAACCACGTATTAAGCCTCCGTTCCCAGCGGTTAAAGGCCTGTGGGACAAGCCTACAATTATAAACAACGTAGAAACACTGGTAAATATCCCGCAAATTATTTTGCGTGGTGCCGAATGGTTCTCTGGTATTGGCGCGCAGGGCAACTCTGGTACTAAAGTATTTGCACTTGCAGGCAAAGTTAACAATGTTGGCCTTGTGGAAGTACCCATGGGAACAACCATGCGGGAAATTGTTTATAAAATTGGCGGAGGTATCCGTAAGGGTAAGAAGTTTAAAGCCTTGCAAACAGGCGGCCCATCCGGCGGGTGTATATCCGAAGAGGATTTAGACCTGGAAATTACTTTCGAAAATTTGCATGCTGCAGGTTCTATGATGGGTTCTGGCGGCATGATTGTTGTTGATGAAGATGATTGTATGGTGGATCTTGCAAAATTCTACCTAGACTTTACCGTTGAAGAAAGCTGCGGTAAATGCACGCCTTGCCGCATCGGTAACAGTCGCATGTACGAAATTCTAGACCGCATGTCAAAGGGACAAGGTAATGAAGGCGACATTCAAGAGCTAAAAGAACTTGGACAAACTATCAAAAATTCCTCCTTGTGCGGCCTTGGTATGAGTGCGCCAAACCCTGTACTTTCTACAATAGACCGCTTCTTAGCTGAGTACGAAGCCCATGTAATTGATAAAAAATGCCCTGCCGGTGCATGTAAAGACCTATCCCGTTATGTAATAATCCCGGAAAAATGTATTGGTTGTACCTTATGTAAAAGAGTTTGCGCAGTGGACTGTATTTCCGGTGAGCTTAAAAAACCCCATGTAATAGACCTGGAGAAATGCATCAAATGCGGTGCCTGTATCGAAAGATGCAAGCCAAAAGCAATAGTAATTGAATAGGAGGTACTAAAATGACAAATATCACGACAAGTAATGGTTGCAATGCTAAAATGGTAAATATCACGTCAGAAAATATCTGCAATGTCAAAATGGTAAGTATTAAATTAAATGGTGCCTCACTGCAAGTTAATGATGGCTTAACAATATTGGAAGTTGCAAGCGCCAATGGTATAAAAATTCCGACCCTGTGTTATTTGAACATGACAGACATAGGAATTGTAAACTGTGTAGGCACATGCCGGGTTTGTATGGTAGAGATCGAAGGCCGCGCAAACTTAATGCCTGCCTGTGCGTCAAAAGTATGGGAAGGAATGTCGATAATCACCAATTCCGCAAAGGCAATTAGTGCCCGCCGTACAGTGGTTGAGCTATTTCTTTCCAACCATCCTAAAAAGTGCTTATCCTGCGAACGTAACTGTAAATGCGAATTACAAGACCTTGCGGCAGATTTGAATATTCGTGAAGATAAATACAAGGGAAAAAGATCTCAATATGCGAAAGATACGTCCAGCCGTTCGCTTATACGTGACCCGGAAAAATGCGTAATGTGCCGCCGCTGCGAAACCATGTGCAACGAAGCCCAGACAGTTGGCGTATATTCCGGTGCGCATCGTTCCCTTGAAGCGGTTGTAAGCACTGCTTTCGACTACCCAATACTTGATACATGCTGTACATTTTGCGGGCAATGTATTTCTGTTTGCCCAACAGGGGCCCTTACTCAAGTCAGCAATATTGGTGAAGTATGGTCTGCCATTAACGACCCAGATAAAGTAGTTGTAGTGCAAACGGCCCCGGCTGTACGAGTGGCCCTTGGGGAAGAATTTGGCCTGCCTGTGGGTACCCGAGTAACCGGCAAAATGACAGCGGCTTTGCGGCGCATGGGGTTTGACTATGTATACGATACAAATTTTGGTGCAGATCTTACAATAATGGAAGAAACCACAGAATTACTTGCACGCATAAAAAATGATGGGCCATTCCCAATTCTTACAAGCTGCTGTCCTGCGTGGGTTAAGTTTATCGAGCATCAATTTCCGGACTTGCTTCATATCCCATCAAGCTGTAAGTCTCCACATCAAATGTTTGGCGTTATAGCAAAAACCTATTTGGCAGAAAAACTTGGCATAAACCCTACCAAAATGGTGGTGGTATCTGTTATGCCGTGTGTTGCAAAAAAATTTGAAGCATCCCGAGACGAACTTGCAAATAACGGTAATGCAGATGTGGACTATGTAATTACAACAAGAGAAATGGCTGGTATGCTGCGGGAAGCCTGTATAGATTTCAACTCACTTCCCAATGAGGATTTTGACGAGGTAATGGGGGAATCCACCGGTGCGGCAGTTATATTTGGAAGAACCGGGGGCGTAATCGAAGCAGCGATACGCACCGCCATCTTTAAAGTAACAGGCGAAAACCCGAAAAGTATAGCATTTGAGGAATTGCGAGGCCAGAAAGGCCTTAGGGAAGCTACAGTAAACATTGGTGATTTAGACCTTAAAATCGGTATCGCCCACGGCTTAGGTCATGCAAGAACATTGCTTGAGAATATACGTGACGGCAAAAGCCACTATCATGCAATAGAAATTATGGCATGCCCCGGTGGCTGTGTAAACGGCGGTGGTCAACCCTTCTATGGTAACGACCGCACCGTTGCAGAAAAGCGCGCAAAAGGACTAAACGCAGAAGATGAAAGCAAGACTGTACGCTGCTCCCATGAAAATAGCGAAGTTAAGGCATTGTATGCGGAATTTTTAGGGGAACCGGGCAGCCAAAAGGCTCATGAATTGTTGCATACGATATATACAAAACGAGAAAAAATATAGTAGTAAATAACTAAAGGATGCTTCCGCAATGGAATCATCCTTTTTGTCTTCTATGAAACTGCTATTTTATGCATACCTGACTATATTATAACCCCATGAAACTAATATAAATACGCAAGCAACAATGCCAACCCATTTCTTCCTAAGTGCGTAATTAAACCGCATTACAGCGTTTCTGGCGGTAAACAAGTCCGTTAGCGCACATACAAAATATACTGCGCCCCCTATGGCAAGAGGTAGAAACAAAAGGCTCATTGTAGCAGCACCCATAAAATCGAACCTACTTGCCAAAATAAACGCCCTTGTTAAACCGCAAGCAGGGCAGGGTATGCCCAAAAACAGCCTGGGTAGGCATGGTATGGCAATTGGCGTGTTAATGGCAACCAGAAAAATAAACCCTACAATAGCGTAAATTGCAATAATCCAATATGCTTGTACTTTTTGGGAATCTACCATGCAAATATGCTAAACATTGCAAAACCAAATATCAACACAAGAAGAAGGTAAATTGCAAAGATAATAGCGAAAAATATCAAGTAAGCACGGGCCCAATTTCGCCTGTTTGCATTCCCGGTAGATGAAGCCGCCCATATAATTAGCATTATGATATTTACACAGGGGATTAACATAAGCAGCAATGTTACCAGCCAATCCCCTACACTCATTACAGATGTATCGCTTGGGGGCGGTGGAAATGGATGGGTATATTGGGGCTGCGGCGGTGCAGAGTACTGCGGTTCAGGCGGTGTCGAATTTGATGATGTTCCAGGTTGGGTTTGGTTTGTGGGAGTTGTTTTCTCTCCACAGATAGAACAAAATTGGTTTTGGCTTTCATTGCCGCAATTTGGGCATTTGTTCATATAAATTAAGCTCCTTTCGGTTTTGCCGAATTTCAGCTAAAAATAGCATAAGACAGGAACTTTGTCAAATGTGATCACAAAATTATGGACTAGGGGAAAACACCGATGAGCCAGGCTCTAGTGCTATTACAAACACCAAAGTTGCCGAAGGGTTCAAATGTATTGTAAGTTGTATAGAAGCAGCATTTTTTCTTGTTCCAGAAGCGAAAGCCGACTCGAAGGGAATGTTATTGTTTATAAGAACCTCAACAAGAAAATTATATTCAAATAGTGACAGTTGCTCATTAGCTAAAATTTTCCTAAAGATTGTTCCTGAAAGCAATGCGGAAATTTGTGTATCAAACAAAACTCTCCCTCCTTATTTTCGCAGGGTTCTTATAGCATATAATATGTACATGCTGGAGTTTGGTGAAAATGTCGCATTGGCGTTGATGCCAACAACGATTTTTTGTAGTAGAATGAATTTAATATCAGTACTCTAAAATGCATAAAGGAGGAATTGTGAATGGACGCAAGATTTGAAGGGTTGACTCGCATAGTTGTTGAGTGTGGCAAGGAAATGCTGGGGCAAATAACAAAGGATGACATTAAGGTGGATAACTGCTTATCTGCCGCATGTGGCAATTATTGGGTTGTCCCCAATTCAGAAATAATTGGGGTAAAGGTATCGGGTTCTAACCTTATTATTTCTTTAGCAGATACTGCACTGGTGGGCAAAACTTCGGCAATGCGCGGCAAAATGGCAAAAGAGGTTTGCATAACAATTAAAGGCGGTAAATCTGTCCCGGTTACAAGCCAAGGTGCAGCTTTTGCAGATTTACGAAAAAAAATATATGACCCAGATACAAATTATACTCCCGGCGATATAAACTGCGGTAATAGTGGGCGTGGCATAACTTACTGGCTGAACATGGGTAACGGTCACGGCAACCCTTATCGGATAGACCATGGTGCAGACCCAGTAAACTGGCTTAACCAAGGCTGCCGGTATTCTTTAGTGGGCATGGAATGTAATGTGTTGTTTATTGTTTTCGACTTCCCAGATTGCAGGGGGATATATAACTCCGGCATAACATGCCTGCCAGGGGACGACCCTACAGACAGGAACAACTATGTAAACGGCAAGCGGTTAAAAACCGCCCGGGATTATTACGACTGGGTTAATGTGCGCAACATTAAATTTATGGACGAAGCATCCTACGGGAATGTGAAAACTACTTGGACTTTATTGGAAAACAGTGATGACAGCTCTGACGGTATTTATACCTTGCCATATAGCCTTTACCCAAGCAGCTACTACCAACCGGGAGGGGTTATTTATGAAGCTGATACCGCTGCAGGGAAACTAATAGATTACCCGTGGCTAGAAACAAACCCACAAAATTGGAGTGGTTATTGGTTTGCCCGGGGAGGTTCTACAGACAACTGGAACAGTGGCAGCATTGGTTATGCGTCTGTCCCAGGTTTAAGACGAGATTTTGATGCACTTATTGCCAAGCAAGGCGGGCAATCATCTTTTACAATGGGCTATTTTGCAGCGGTGGAAAATGCACCGGGCATAACCTATGGGCAAAGTTTTGGGGGTAATGGAAATATTGGCCCGGCTCTTGGCCTTGATGGACCGAAGAAAAACCCAACAGGCCAAAACGGACCCGGTTTGCTGAACTTCTCCTTTATGGGTGCGGACTCCTACAATATTTACAAGTACAGGCATATGACCCATGAACTTGGGCACCAAATGGGCTTGCCCGACCATTATATAGAAGCTACTTACATCGACCCATACACAGGAACCAGAGACGGTTTTTTTGCAACGGGCGGTTTTGACCATATGGGACAAATAACAGGTATCTCTCCGGACTTTTTTGCATGGATAAAATGGAAGTTCGGCTGGTTTAGAGATGACCAAGTTGTAGCCATTACCCAAAACGGTAGCTACAATATTGAACTTACGCCAATAGAAACGGAAGGCGGTAGTAAACTGGTTATTATTCCGGGGGAAGTCCCGGGTGTATTATATTGCCTGGAATACAGGGGCGGCAAACTTGGTGTTAATAACATAGAAAAAACAGAGATGTCAAACGACCCATTCGACCCGGATTTGTCTATATACGGGGAGCAAGCCCGCTGGAACCACGATAATTTTGGTACGGATACCAAGGCGGGAATTTTGCTGTACAAAATTAATGCAAATGTTACAACTCACGAAGTAGGCCATACAATTGTTGTAGATTTGCTGCCCCGTAGCATAGACAACAAAGAGGGTTACGACAAGCGGTTTTCCGTAACATTAAACGACAGCTTGCTTGGCCCGGCATCCGGCGTGTACAGCCATACAGACGATTCCTTTGGCATTACAATATCCGTTGACCCTTCCCACGACTTTATAAACGGCGGGAAAGACAAACCGTATCCTGTTACGGTAACAAGAAAAACTCCTACAGCAGAAGAAAGACGCATAATACTGTCCAACGCAGAATTTATTGATATGAACACTATCCAGTTCACTTCCAATGTAGACCTTCGCGGCCTCCATCTATCAAATTTTAGAGTAACAAAAGATGGACAGGCAATGGTAGGTGGCAGGCGTTATATTTCAAGCCTAAGGCCTACAATGCTTACAAGTTATGCTGTAAGGGTATCCTTTACAGACACGCCGTTTACATTGGAAGATGTGCAGGGTACATCCGGCGCAGTTACAACTGTAGAGGTAATACCCGGAGAAGTTGCGGGTACTCTTTATCAATACCTGCATTCTGCCTCGGCAGTGGTGGCATCTAGGCCTACAACTGTTGGCACAGTCCGGTTATGTGATGCACGGTTTTAAGTCACTACAGCAAAATGGTACCATAATGTAAAGCATAATAAGACGGATAGCCCGTTGTGGTTAGTTTCTTCTACCGCCATATGCCGCTTTAAGTGCCAATTTATCCAGTACATGTTGGCTGAGAAATGGTGCAAGGCCCTTTAGGGCACGAATTCCCTCCACCTCTTCAATTTCTTGTGCAAGCTGATCTAAATATTCTGTATCTAGGAAAGGTGCAATCCTGCGAATATCGTCGATGTTCCCTTTGTCCTGTGTTTTTTCTGCTAATAACTGTAGCGTTTTTTTGCTGATGAACGGAGCAATTCCTGCCAATGCCCGAATGCCGCTAACCTGCTCTATATTCATGGCTAATTCATCTAGGTATGCTGTATCCAAAAATGGTGCTAACCTAATAATAACGTTAATATCTCCTGTGCCCTCTGCTTGTTGAGCCAACTCTTGTAAAACTTCTTTACTTACAAAGGGCGCAATACTAATTAAATCATGCATTTCGATACTTGCCCGTTCCACATGCTGTACCAGCTCATCTACTTGACTGGGTTTAAGCACAGGTGCCACTTCTACTACTTCATCCATGTGCAACTCCTTTTCTTCTTCATATGCGGTTGTGTTATGGTTTAAAACATCTTTTATTAGTTCTACTTCTTTTTCGTTGTCCAAAAGTTCGTCAATGGATACACCCAACACTTGGGATATCCCCGGCAGCTTTGATATGTCTGGCATTGTTAGGCCACGCTCCCAACTGGATACAGCTTGATAGCTGACTCCGGCTTTGTCTGCCAATTCATTTTGAGTCATGTCTCGTTCTTTGCGCAATGCGGAAATTTTTCTGCCAATCTGTTGTAAGTTCATAAATTAACTCATGCCTCCTGTATATTTTATTTTTTTGAGGGTGCTGCCCTCTCACCTAGGTGCTTACAGATTACAATAAAAACCACACAGGGTAAATAAAGTTATTCTTGCTAAAGGGTGGCTTTAGTTACAGTAACAGGAGGCTTGTAAGATGTTTTTCAAAACTGAAAAGACAAATCTATAAACTCACCAACTTTATAAAATCCGCATTTCATATACATTTCTTTTGCGGTTTCATCTTCACTTGTTTCCAAATATATAGTTGTGACATTGTTGCGCAGGGCAATTTCGATTAGCGTCTTTAGTATTGTCATACCAAAGCCCTTGCGCTGGTGGTTTGGCGAAACAGCAAAGTCTTCTATTTTTGCAATATCCCCATGCATAAACAAATTACAGCTTCCAACAGGAATGTCGTTGTAATAACAAATATAACAATCCAGCCCGCCGTCAGACAAGTAAACATCTTTGCGCCTGTAAACCCGTCGTGTGCAAAAATCTTTTCCAAGGGATTCTTCATCATGTTCCAAATCTAGTTTTAACAGATCCTCCATCATTTCTACCCTATCAATTTTTGCAACACGACTGCCTTTTGTTTCGCTCATCATTGGCAGCTTAGCAACATCAAACACATAATATCCCTCTGTAGATATTTCCGGTTCTTGCGAAAGTTGTGCCGGTATGGAAGGGCTTATGGGTACATGGCAGCGGAGTAAACAAAAATTTCGGCCATTATTCTTGCTATGGGTAATTTCAGATTCTATAAGCCGGATTAATGCGGCATCGTCATAAGCATTTTTTATCCATGTATAATTGTGATACCACATGTCAGGTATTAAATCGTCCTTAAAACGAAGAAAATCCTTATGATCGTCTACTTTGCTAAAGCATTTAGTATATTCCAGTTCGCATTCGGCAATGTTACTTAAAATATTCATGCGCTTCATCCTTTATTAAAATTAAAGTCACCACAATCCGGTTGTCCAGTAGTGGTGTGGGTATTATACAATTCTTTGGAAGTATATAGGAGTTTTGCAAATGAAATATGAAAAAGTTTTATTGGATATAAAATCTACCCTTTCCATGCCCCCGGAACAAGCCCTGGAAACTCTAATTCTGTGCGCCAAAAAAGGCCATTCCATGGCATCAGCACGGGCGGTACAGGCAATAGCCAACGTTAACCATCCGGAAGTTGTGCCGTCACTTATTGCCCTTTACGATTGGCTGGAGGCCGACCCCGTAAAGCGTGACCGGAGTTGTGATATCCGTATAGCAATAGTGGAGGTTTTGGGCGAGATAGGCTCACTGCATACTATAGATACACTCCGGAAAGCTGTGCGCACCGTTCAAATTGTAAAGCTTGGCCCAACGCCGGAAGACATAGCAATAGCCCTGCGTGGGACAGCGGCACTTTCTTTGGCAAAAGTTGACTCCAATGCTCTTTATGAGCTGGCACTTCTGCTTTTTGATGAAGATCCGGCAGTGTCAACCAGCGAAATAAACCGCCCCTTTGTAAAGGCACCAGTCAGAAAAGCGGCGGCTCAGGCAATCGGCATTTTAGGCGACCAAGGCGGCATTCCAATTTTGGCGGTAAAACTTAAGTTTCCCAATGGCGAAGTGCCGGATGTACTTGCAGAATGCATGGAATCCCTAATAGCAATGCGCCCGCCTTATGTTATGGAAGTTGCAAAACCTTACCTGGGCGGAGACGACGAATATCTTTCTGCCATAACGGCCCTAGCCTTGGCAGAAAACCTTGGAGTAGACGTACTAGAGCCGTTACTGGAAACTTTGGACTATGTGCAAGGGGAGACCAAAGAGGCGATAGTTATTGCCATTTCTGTTATACGTGGCAGCAATATCCGCCGGATACTGTTTGACTTCCTGGATAGTCAAAACCCCTTCGTCCGCCGCGGGGCAGTGAAGGGGATTAAATCTTACATGGATGACGCCGTAAAAGAAAAATTACAAATTATGCGTGATACCGATCCGGATAAAATTGTGCGACAGGAAGCGGCCTTGGATTAGACCTGTGTCCCTTGCTCTAATTTCATGTGTTTTCTGCCTATTGTAAGTATCACAAGGCCGATAACAAACACAGCTACAATGCCTAGTATGGATACGCTTGGGCGGCCTGTTATTGCCAGAATCATGGCATATAGACCGGGGCCGATAATTGCAGAAAAACGCCCGAATATTTCAAAAAAGCCAAAGTATTCCCCGGAGTTTTCCGGCGGTATAAGCTGCCCGAAAGTTGACCTGGAAATTGCCTGTATGCCCCCTTGTACAGTCCCCACCAAAAATGCTAAAGCCCAAAACAGGATAATTGCAAAATTAGCGTCAAACCAATATTGCTCAAGTCCAAAGCCCATAATAAAACCTACCAGACAAATGACTAGGTATATGCAAATAGCGGTTGTAATCGTATTAATAGGGTTATATTTTTTTGACAACTTGCCAAACAAAATTGAGAATGGGAACGCTACAATTTGCATAAGAAGCATTGCGCCAATCATCCCGTTTTGCCCAAGGCCAAGTTCCGTCCCATAAGATGTAGCCATGCGTATTATAGACCCAACGCCGTCGATGTAAAAGAAGAAGGCAATTATAAACATGAAAACGCCTTTGTTTTTCACAATTTTTTTGCCGGTGGCAACAGCATTTTTAAATGTTTGTCTTATGACCCTTTTTCTAGGAGCCTCTGCACCGTACTTGTGATGCACGTCACGAATAATAGGTATGGAGAATACGCCCCACCACACTGCCGTTAACACAATGGAAATACGCACAGCCATAGTGTTATCTATCCCAACATGGCTGCCGAAAACAATTAGTATAATACTTATTATAAACGGAATGGTACTGCCGCCTATGTAGCCCATGCCATATCCCCATGCACTAACTTTGTCCATACGGTCTTTAGTTGTAACGTCGGGCAGATAGCTATCGTAAATTACCATTGTAGACGACCAGAAAATATTTGCCAAAATGTAACCTATTAACAAAGCTTGCCATGCAGATTGAAAGGCCAGGATTAATAAAACGATAATACCGGCAACCAAAAAAATTACAAACAAGCGTTTTTTGTAGCCCTTAAAATCAATGATTGCACCAAGTATAGGGGCAGAGAACCCTAATATTATTTGGGTTATAACCATGCCTATGGCCCACCACATACTGCCCGGAGAGCCTTCACCGCCGGCCATACCTGTAAAAAACATTGGAAAAACCGCCGCCATCATTATTGTGGCAAAGACGGAATCTGCCCAGTCGTACATAATCCAAGAGCGTTCTACCTTCGTAAACTGTTTCATCCCTAACCTCCATCTACTGCGTTACTATGTTTAAATCCCTAAGCTCTAAGTCTTGGTCAAAAGGGTTGATTGTTCTGTTTACAATTTCAAGTACATTTGACGCACCCAAAAATTCATAATAGTGGGGCCTGCCGCCGGAGCGTACCGGAAGCAAGGTATAAGTGGATAATGAATCTGTTCCTATTACACGGTTTAGCTCACGGGCAAAGTACATCATATTAGTATAGGTAAGGTTTGTGTATACGCTCTCGGTAAATATGTCTACAAATTGCGGTATTCTAAGAATACTTGCAGGTGTAAGCAAGCGGTATATAACCGCATTTATAACAGCCTGCTGGTTCCTGACACGCCCAAAGTCCCCATCGGGTAGGCTTGGATACCCACTGTTACGGTTAGCCTGTCTAAACCGTGTAAAATTCAAAGCTGTCGCACTGTCCATGTGCTGCCAGCCTGGCTGTATATCAATAAATAGGTTTTGATAGGGGTCATCATAACGCATACGGATAGGAACATCTATATATATACCGCCAACAGCATCAACTATGGCAAAAAAAGCATCATAGTCAATAACAACATAAAAATCTGGAATAAATCCAATAATATTCATAACGTCCCTTTGTACTACGGGTACACCACCGGCAAGATAAGAGGATAACAATTTTCTACCTACCCGGGTTGGATGGGCAACCACATCGCGAGGGATGCTTATTAAATTCGCTTTTCTGGTTATAGCACAGTAGGAAGCAACCATTACAGTATTAGAATTCTGCCCCTCGTTTAATCCTATAATAAGAAACGTCCAAAAATTTTCGCGTCTATTATCATCTGTAAATCTTTCCGGTGCGGGCCATACATATTCGAACCATGCTTCTTCTTCATTGTCATCATCTTCTTCAGACGAGATATTGTTTGTATTTGAGGGGGGTGGGTCTGCGGGTACCCGCACATCCCCAAGTGGGGTTGGTGGGGGCGGCTGCACAGCTCTGTCTAATAATATTACACCAATCACAACTATTGCAGATATCGCAAGAATTGTTATAAGAAATGACTTAAGTAGAATGCGCATTCTTTTTGTCATATTTACTTTTGGAATGCGGCTTGATATTTTGTCAAACATTAAATATCTCCCTTGTTTTTGCATGTCGGCTAATTATACTGCTTTGTGCAAAAAAACAAAACTACAATTATTGCCAAAAAAGAGCATGATACGGCGAGTTAGTATGTATAATCTGCGAACAATTATGCCGCAGACTATTAACTTACATTAAATGTCCTAAGAAAATGCTTGCAAATACGAAGTAGATTACTAGGCCGGAAATATCTTTTAAAGAAGTGATAATAGGCGATGACCCAGCGGCTTGATCCACATTTAGTTTTAAGAGTGCAAATGGAACCAAAAAGCCAAGGGAAGAAGCAAGCGTAACTGTTACGACTATTGCCAGCCCAACCGATAGGCCAAGCATAGGTTCCCCTTGCCAAATTGCAGCGATAAAACCGGCAGCAGTGCCGGCAACCATACCAATACTGCAACCTACACCAACTTCTTTTATAAAGTGCTTTGCAAAGGCTTTTACGTTAATATGCCCAAGTACTACACCACGGGCAAAAACAGTAGAGGACTGTGTGCCAACAGTGCCGCCCATATCCATAATCATTGGCATAAAGAAAGCAACAGCGGCAACAGATTCCAAAACTTCTTCAAAATTGCCAATAACCGTAGCTGACATTATACCTGCTGCTAACGTAATAATTAAAAAGGGTAAGCGCACTTTCCAAATAGTCCATAAGTTACCATTTATAAGAGCTTCGCTACGGTTTGCCTCTTTACCGGCTACAAGCCCTGCCTGTGTCAACATGTCTTCTGTTGCTTCGTCTTCCAAAATATCTATAGCGTCGTCAATTGTTACAATACCAACAAGAAGGTTTTCCTTGTCTACAACAGGAACCGCCAGCCAGTCCAACCTTTGTAAAAGGCGGGCAACTTCTTCTTGGTCTGTATCTGTGGAAACGGTAATTGATATTTCCTCCATAATGCTTTCTATTTTAGCATCAGGTTTTGCAATTAACAGATCGCGCAAAGATAGAACGCCTTCAAGCTTCCTTTTGTTATCGGTGATATAAATTGTGTAAATTGTTTCTTTTTCTACAGCGTTAATTTTTACTTTTTCTAGTGCTTGAGTGGCTGTAAGGTCTTTAGAAATGCGCACATACTCTGGTGTCATAATACGCCCGGCAGTTTGAGCTTCGTACCCCATAAGCAAGTTAGTCATTTCCCGCTCGTTAGGGGATAATGACGCCATTAATTTTTTTGCCACTGTTGCAGGAAGTTCGTCCAGCAGCCTTACACGGTCGTCAGGCGCAAGCTCGTTTACAAGCTCAATGGCCTGGGCATCTGTGAAAGAACGCACTAAGTTGTGCTGATCTTCTGTTTCCAGCTCTTCAAATACAAACAGTGCATCAGCTTTTGGCAGTAATCTAAATACAATTACTTGATCTTTGTCGGATAAATCGTAAAAAATATTTACTATTTCTACGGGCTCTGCATCTGTAAGCAGAGTTTTTAAAGTGCCCATGTCTTTTTCTTTAAGACAGGACAAAATTTGTTCCAGTAACATTGTGTACCTCCAATTGTTGTATTTTGCCTTGCATTTTGGAAGCACAACCCCGTTTATAGTCCTAATATGACTATACAAATCCCCCCACAATTGCAACACTATCCATTGCGGGTTTGACCCACAGCCCCATTAATGAGATTGTCGGTCAAACCTACAATGGTGCAATTAGCGTCTCTGTCGCCCTCCAGGTTCGGGATTGTGATTATTGCCACTTTCCATTCAATTCTCACCTCTCTCGTGGTTATACAAAAAAACCTCTGCCACCATTTTAAAGACGACAGAGGAAAATCCTCATAAAAAGATCACTTCATACATAATTGAAGTGCATCCCATCTACCGTCCAAGTTTCAGCTTCATAGGGCGTTAGAATTTTAGCTTGAAAAACGGCTAAAACCGCCGGGGTCCCCCGGTTCTAAATGAAGTTGCACTATTCCATGCCTTGTTTTCGACATGGACTGTTGGCCCTCTAATTGTGTCTCCACAACTTCGCGGCAGCAACCCGTATCCCTATGGTAGCCTCACCTACCGAAATGGTTACAATTAATACAGTTGTCATGATAATTTAACATATTTCAATTGTCAACAATTTTTTTCGGATATTTTTAAATAAGAACTGCTTCCCGGGTAAGGTCAGTAATTTTTGCAAAATCTCCGGCGGTTATCAGCTCATCTTTTACCATCCAGCTGCCGCCACAAGCAAATACAGATTTTACGGATAGGTATTCTTTTAAATTTTTTTGGGTTATGCCACCGGTGGGCATAAACTTTACGCCACCATATGGCCCGGCTAGAGCTTTTAGCATGTTAACTCCGCCGGCGGCTTCTGCCGGAAAAAATTTGAGTGCATCTAATCCAAGGGCAAGACCTTGTTCAACTTCACTGGGCGTACAAACACCGGGCAGCATTGGTATGTTTTTAGACTGGCAGTATTTTACAACATCTGGGTTAAGACCAGGCGCTACAATATATTTTGCCCCGGCGGCAACAGCTTGATCTACCTGGGCAGTAGTTAGCACTGTGCCTGCCCCTAATAACATGTCGGGTAACTCGTTGGCAATAGCACGTATAGCATCTGCCGCTTGGGGCGTGCGAAACGTAACTTCTGCACAAGGGAGCCCCCCATCGCAAAGGGCTTTTGCTAAGGGTACGGCTTTGGTGGCATCATTTATTACTATAACAGGAACAAGGCGTACAGTCGCCAGCTGCTCAAACATTGGGTGCATAAAATCTCTCCTTTTACAATAGGGCTTTGCCCCATACTCCGCCGCTATGGTGGACAAAGCCCACCTCCGCTTCCTTGCGGGGAACGCATTCTGCACGTTCATGCATTACAGGAATGCTTTTTTCTTTCGCTTCAAATTTTACACCAATAAAAAGGCCGTTGCAACATGGCAGCGGCCTTTTTTACATCCTATTCAAAAATCTCTCGTTCAAATTCCAGTTCTTTCACTTTTGCCCTAAACCGTGCCCAAGGACGATAGACCAGAAAAACTGCTAAAGAAATAAGAAGTACAGCTGTAGTGACATTGACAAGCCCCCAAAGGCTACCTCGTACAAAAAAGGCCCATATGAAAAAAGGGACTTGTGTTGCCGCTCCAATCAGCAGTCCGGCACCAACCCCCTGCAAAAGACTAAGCATGCGCTTGTAATGCTGAATATGCGATGTTGCATCTGTATAAATTTGAAAATCCCCGTCGCTGGTTTTTCTTCTTAGGTATACCCATCTCCATAATGTACTTACATGTTCTGCGCCTATTTCCTCCATTAGTCGGATATAACTGATAGTATCCGGATGGTTTATATTGTGTTCAAGCAAGGCTATACGATATGTGTATTCACCTGGCACGCCTTCTTCAAAAGTATAGGTCGGCGGGCTAGCGTTAGTTAAATTCCAGCCTTTTGCCGCCATACTGTTTAGCCAGTTCTCTTCTTTTTCGCAATCGTTAAAAAATTTGTCCACGATGGTTTTCATTAGACGCACCTCCCATTTCATTAATTCCGATATTAACTAATTCCCCTAAGCGCATAATTTCAATTTGCAAAACTTGCTTTCCAAGGTCGGTTATTGTGTACTCTTTTTTGCGTGAGTCTATGCTATGGCCTACGGCGCGAATCCATTGCTTTTCCAACATATTATTAATTGCGCCATACAGTGTACCTGCCCCTAGTATTACCCTACCATTTGTTAATTTTTCAACATTTTGCATTATGGCATAGCCATGGCGGGGAGTAAGTAAGGATATGAGTATCAGATAAATACCTTCGGTTAGTGCAAAGGGTTTTTCGTTCAAGGTAAATTGCTCCTTCATATTTTATGTCGTCAAGCGTTATATCGTGTGGTGTAATATATTATATCGTCAGACGATATAGCTGTCAACAATAATAAACGAATTTCTTTAAAAATAGATTGAGGCGGTGAAAATCCGATGTTATACTATTTTCAAAGCATAAAGGTGGGAATTTTATGGGCAGCATAATTATTCGCGAAGCAACAATGCACGATATTATAAGCATACAAAATATACACCGGGATTGCGACGGTCCGTGGAATAACCTTGACGAATGTACTGCATGGGTAGGCAAGCGGATACAGAGGGGGTTTTACATCCAAATTGCGGAAATTGGCGGCAAAATAGTTGGTCATGGAGAATGGATTGTTTCCCATGAACCAGAAGAGAAATTTTTCTATCTTGGCTTACTGCAAATTGATGACGATTATCAAAAACAGGGAATTGGTCGCCAAATGCTGGCCGATGGCATTCATATTGCCAAAGAGTTAGGCTGCAGTAAAGTTGTGACAATCCCCGATACAGATACAGGTGCCGAGGAATTTTATAGGAAATGCGGTTTTACAGAGGGCAGGAAAATAAAAGGTGTAGTGTTGCCGGTAAAAGATTATGGATATTCGCAAAAATACACATCTATTGATAATGCACCTTTTTCAGTTATATATGAGAAGGCCTTTGTTTTTGGCACGTCCCAGGCTTCATCGCGACATATGTGGGAGGTGCATAACCAAAGGCCTGATACCGACGACAGAAACATTGCAACACTATTATCAGATAAGGGCGATTGTATACAACTAGGATGGTTTTGTGGAAATGATACAGCCCTTGTATTGCTTTGGACTAACCACCCAAGTCACGCAATGGTGCGGGATATATTAACTTTTGGATATAACCTGGGGTTGGAGAAGATTAATTTTCTGTTCTTTGACGAGTATGAAATAATTTTTGAAAAAATAAATGCAGAAAAAGAAATAGTGGATACAGAAATTTATATGGTAATTTAAGAAAATAAACAAGGTTTTACATTATCCCCTGTATCTAAAGGAAAATGGGGCGACTGGAAAGAGTTGTATTAGTATGAAAATATCTGACAGAGAAATTACTAAACAAGAACTTGATGATATATACACAGACTTTAAAAAAATAGAATGCCGAGACGGTGTGCCGGATGCACCTCAGGTTAGGCATTCTATTACAGCGGAAGAAAACGATATTGTAGTTGGGTTTGCTTCTGGGCTTACAAACCACAAGTGGTTTTATTTGTCTGACCTGTGGGTACATGAAGATTACAGACGACAGGGGCTTGGCACAAAAATACTGACAATGTTGGAAGATAAAGTAAAATCAATTGGTATCAAACATATCTACACATGGACATCTGGCTTTGCTAATCCAATTTTTTACGAAAAGCAAGGCTACAGTGTTTTTACAATTTTTGAGGATTTTTTTGAAGTAAAGGGTTATCATCAGATTGGGTACAGGAAAGATTTGTGATGATATATTTGGATAGGATTATTTTGTTCAAGTGCGGTATCTACATATATGTTTGTATCTTATGTAAGAAATACTGGTGTTCGTGGATAAAATGATTAGTAATTTGCGAGGAAAGGGTTCCTGTAGACATTATTTTTTTATTGTCCAGCAACTCCCCGGTTGTAATACAAAATTGGATAAATTTATTAAGCACTTCCGCAGTTTCTTCTTTTAAAAGTTCTATATTTATGTCTATTTTCAGATTATCGCTAATCATATTCATTTCAGATGCTTTTTTGCCTAATTTATCGAATATATTTTCAAATGATTGCGCCTGCCGGATTGTAAATGTTTCTGCCAAGTCTAAAGATGCAGACAGTGTAGATGCATGACCCGAAGCATCTGCAAGCCAAGTTTTAATATACAAAGTAGTATTTTTCGTTTCTTTCGGGCAAGTGCCAGAGTGTAATATACTAAGAAATTCGTCGGCTTCATTAACCATATGGTTTATAAAACTTGGCGAAAAATTAATTAATACATTATGCTGCAATAAATCAAAAATTATTTTTTTCTTAAAGTCGATAAAGCATTCGGTGTCTTTTTCTAGGGTATGTAAATCTATACTTCGTTGGGATAATAGTGCCTGATTAAATATCGAAAAAGTCTGATGAAATTTTTCTGCTTCTGCAATGTATTTTTCTTCTTTGTGTGAAAAGGCATTTGTTTGAAACATAGCATGTTCGGATAAAATATGCGTCCAAAATATTAGGTCGTTACTGTCCATATGTAGCACCTCCGAGATTTAGGCATGTAACCTTGTTATATGCCGTTATTTTTATATATATTCTCGTAGGTGCATATATGAGCTAGTACTATAGCAAACGATAATTAAAAGCGTAAACTCACTTTTTATTCTATCAACCACAGAGCAACTCGATTATTCATGCATTGTGCAGATACTTCCGGGGTTATCAAGCCGTATAGCATTTGGTTGAAATCATCTTCAAGTAAATCAAAGGGTACCAATGGAACGGTTGCCATTGGCAGCTCACTTAGTGCAGCTAACTTATCCTTTGCATTTTGAATAATCGTTTCTCGATCTGCTGCATTGCCCATGCCTTCAAAATAGTCAGATATCACATCTGTTAAATTTTTGAATGCAACCGAAAAGTTAGAGTGAAAGTAACTACGTTTAATAGGAATTTGAAAGTTGACTCTATCCCGAAAGCCGTATATTTGCACTACCATAGGGCGTATCAGATGCTGTAAAAATTCCCACGCCAGTGCTTGCTGTCCCCCAATTGGTATTGAGAAGACAGGAAATAAGTCCATATCTGGATTCAATAATAACCTACCGTCATCGGTAGCAAGGGGGGTATGATGCAGAAAAAGAGGCGATTGTTGTTGAAAAAATGAGTAAAGTAGATGATCTCCAATACTATCCGATATAAACATATACTGCTTTGCATTTTGTATTCGCCTATATGAATCAGGAAAATTAAAACGGACAATTCGGCTACCATCTCTACGGAATCCTTGAAAATCTTGTACATGCCGAATTGCAGTAAAAAAATCTGCAAACCTATTGTCAATTAGATTAGCTGTTTTATTGTAAAAGTCTACAAAATCACTAACTGCCCTTGGCAACATGCTTTGAGGCGAAAATTCAACAAAGGGATCTGCTAACAGGAGATGACTGTACCCATTTCCATGCAAATGTTGTAAGTCTAAATACATGTGCATTAACTCAGACCTAGACACAGTTTCTTTTTCGGCAAATCTATTTATAAACTCTTGCGGCAAAGTAGAATTAATAGCAATGTGATAAAACCCGAAACTGAGTGGAAATGCATATAAATTACCATCTATGGCAAAAGCGTCTAATACATTGGTAAAAAAATCTTCGCGGTTTGTATTTGGAGATTCGTCCATTAAGGTGTAGATGTTTGCAAGAAAACCTGATTGAGAATGTCGCCAAATACTACGATCAACAGGAGAAAAATAAAACAAGTCGTAAGAATCTCCTGCCATCATCATAACATTCATACGTGTAACAATGTCAAGTCTCTCTTCAAAGGAAAAAGTAGACACCTCGACCCGAACTTCCTGCCCGTATTCTAACAATTGTTGGTTCATCGTCGTCTCGGCTATTGAAAAAAGATTGTCGCGGCCTGGCGGTATAGTCCAACTAGGAAGAAGTACGCTAAGCACTTGCACGGAATCGTTACATATTCCATAAGGCAACTTTTGCGAGTGCAATATTGTAGAATCTTCAACATACTGTTTTCGTCCTTCATTTCGGGCACATGATGTTAATAGTAAAGTAGTAAAAATTACAATCAAAAATATGATACTATTACGTTTAGTCAATTCCGGTCACTCCTTTGAATCATCATACAACACGAAAAAGGATTGGGCTACTTAAATTGCTAGAGACTGTCCCTGTCATGCGCAAGGCAGATTCGAATAACATAGTTGATTTTATAATCAAAAAAACAAAAACGGTACTTTCCCTACAATGAAGGGAATATACCGTTTTCTTATTTGTAACTTATTTACAATACTCAAAAAACTCTAGTCTTTCCCCATCCGGCCCTTGGAAGAATACATTTTTTACGCCCCCAAGGATAGGTACAGAGTTTATTTGAGACTCATCAATTTCAATACCCTGGGCTTTTGCGTTTGCAATAGCCGCTTCTATATTGTCTACTACCATGGCAACATGGTCTACTACCCCTGCGGTGCGAGGCGGCAGGTCTTTTTGCTCTACTAATTCAATCAGGCAATTACCGGCACTTAAAAATGCAAGGCGAATACTTACTTGTTCCTCTTTGTCTAAAGTAAAACCAAGACGCTTATAATAGTCTATGGATTTTTCGATATCTTTAACAAAAATCCCGATATGTGCTAATCCTGTAACTTTTCCTATACTCATGATTGCCTCCTATGTGGTTGTATTTGATTTGTGTAACATATATTCATTTATAACAATCGTTTGTAAAAATGTCAATTATTAATGGAATTAAAGAATGCCTCCATGTCGGCAAAAATCTGTCTGTGGCGGTTTCTAGCAAAATTAATTATGTTCTGGTGGTTGTAGTCGATAAAGTCCATGGTAACCCAATTGGGGAACATTCTTGCATAGAAAGCATTGGTAAATTCATTTCTGGATGCCGAGCGCAAATAGTGAAGGGTTTCGGTAACAGTTTCTTCGTTTACAACATTGTCGGAAATGTGATGCATAATTTCTGTAAAACGTTCTTGCATATCCTGGCGGGTAAGGATGTTGCGCAATAGAGGGCTTCTGTGGTCCTGCATTACAAGAACCCTATAAAATGTAGGTTTTGTGTAGTCGTCGCCATATAGCCCAAGTGTCCAGTCCAGGTCGAAAAAAATATATCTCCAGCGTCCGTCTGTCTCTGGGGTAAGGCCAAGCTCCGGGCCGGTGTACCGCCAACGTCTAAGGTTATTATGGGGCCAGTCCTCCGCACCCATAAATATTTGAAAGGCATAGTAAAATAGTAAATTGTCTATGTCCACAAGAGATTCAAATTCTGCAAAAATATCATCGTCATTCAGGTCTTTGAAAGAAAAGGAATTTTTGTGACGAAGGTCATATAGAATACGCTCGTCGTCGGTATCAAATCGCCATTCGCTTATTCCTAAAATATCAAAATTCCGGGTGGGTGTGTTAAAGAGACGTTGCATATACTGCTCGTTAAAGCGCACTTGCAGCCATTTAAGGCCATAATACTCCCCATTTAAGAATACGGAGACAGGCCTTACGGGGCTAACGGCTGTAAACCCGGCATTGCGTGCCAGGATAGAGCCGAGTTCGTGGCGGAAAATGCCATGGTATCTGTCGTTACCGCCATTGCGCAGGATTAGAATGTCGTAGCGGTCGATTGGTGTGCCATCGTGGGCGAACTCCAATGGGAAAAAGTCGAAGTGAAATTGCCCATAATCTGGGGAGTACTCCCGCCGTGCAATTAAACGCATAGATTTATGAGTTTGTGCCCGTGACCATCCGCCATGTGTACGCAGGCCTGCAGCTTGTGTAAATAGTCGTTCGCCATCCGGGGAGAAAACTTCGATATAAACCGGACGTTCCGCCTCACGGCCCCGCAAGTTAAAGTTTGCAGGGGAGGGGGGTCTGATATGATGCCCCGGGTTATTGCGTATATATTCCTCCCGTATTATGCCCTCCACAAAAATGCCATTATAGTGGCAGAACAAGTATTCTGGGTTTGTAGAAACTGAGAAAATAAGGGTGTCGAAACGGGTATCTACTTCACGCCCTACGAAAAATGACTTGGTAAGTGGTTCGGATACTTGGTTATCATAAACAGCAATTGCTCGTAATACTACTCCACGGGTTACCCCTGTGTGGATAACAAATGACACTGGACCGGTGAACAGTCTGGAATTTACTGTAGGGGCAGAGCCGTCTGTTGTATAGTAAATTCTGGCATTCGGGTTTGACGCAACAATGTCAATAGCCAGGACATCTGTATGAAAAGTTTCTGTTGTGGAAAATGCCAGGGTCAGTTTTCCGTCTGCTTCATCGGCAGCTAGAATGGCCATAGTTTCCGACGTAAATGGTTCCACCGGCAATGTGCCTAAAAATACTTCTTCAATAGGCTGGGTTGGGGTATCATCCCCAAAATTAATGCTAACAGTGGCGATTATAGCTATTAACAGTATGGTGCAGCATACAAGCACCGCTTTGTTTTTTATCATATTGCACCTCTTTTAGCTCACATATAGCAATTTGATATTGCTACAATGCCTTGCGCTACTTACTCACATATGTTATCGTGATATGAGATATTTTATTTGCATTATACCATAGGAGTGGTTTGTTTGGCTAAAGTTTTAAGAACGGGAAGTATGTCTAAATGCATTGGTTGTTTTTCGTGTATGTTAGTATGCGCCGCGGTTAATTCAAAAAGTCATTCTGTGCAAAAAAGCCGTATAAAAATCCGAACATATGGCGGCGTGTCTGGCAAGTTTGTAGATACTGTTTGCCATGGCTGCCGAGAAGCTGCTTGTGTAGAAGTTTGCCCGTCAAATGCCATACAGCCAAGAAAAGGCGGCGGCGTAACTTTAAAAAAAGATGCTTGTATAGGCTGCAAACGTTGTTTAAGTGCATGTTCTGTAGGCGCAGTTGATTTTTGTGAAGATACTAAATTGCCGCTTATATGCCACCATTGCGGGGTTTGCGCTCAGTACTGTCCACACAACTGTATATTCTTGGAAGAGGTGCCAGAATGATTTACCATAGGACAATTCGTGTTTTGTTTATAGATATGTCAACTCAAAAAATTCGCATAGAAGAGCGTGATGACCTTAACCGCTACATGGGTGGTGTGGGTATTGCATCAAAATTATTGGAAGAAAATATGCATGCTGAATTACCCCCTGTAGACCCGGCTCAGCCTATTGTATTTGCAATTGGGCCGCTTTCTACAATATATCCGGTTATCACTAAAGTTGTGGCTATGTTTATATCGCCTCTAACCGGGGAACTTGGGGAATCGTACGCAGGGGGGCGTTTGGCGCTAAGTATGTTTTCTGCCGGGTTTGACGCAATTGTACTGAATAACAGATCAGATAAACCCTGCTATATTTCAATTTCCAACAACGATGTTGTTTTCCGGGATGCCCGCCCAATGTGGGGCAGCGAAAAGGATAATGTAGGACGTATCATCCGTTTTGAAGAAAGGCATGGCGGGAAACGTTCTATTATTCGTATTGGTGCCGCTGGTGAAAATCAAGTTTCCTATGCAAATGTTGCCGTAGACCGGTATCGTCATTTTGGGCGTTTAGGGTTTGGGGCGTTGTTTGGTGCAAAAAATTTAAAGGCCATACACATTGCCGGTGACAAGGAATTACCCATTGATAAGTTCCCCCAATATTTTAGAATGTATCGTAAAATTTACGATATATGTGCAAATTCAGATATCATGAAAAAATACCACGATGTTGGTACGCCCATAAATGTACTTCCTTTAAATGCGATGGGAGCATTGCCTACTCGAAATTTGCAGCAAAACCGTTTCGAGGATGCAGACAAAATTAGCGGCGAGGCCTTCTCTGAACAGCGTCAGGTGCGAAAGCTTGCATGTGCGGGCTGTCCTGTAGGCTGTATTCACATAGGGCAATTTAGGCGTGAGTTTGATGTAACCGGTCACGAATACGAGACTATCAACGTAGGCTACGATTATGAGCTTATATTTGCCCTTGGCTCTAATTTGGGCCTAAACAACCCGGAACATATTTTAGAATTAATTGAAGAAGTAGAAATTGTAGGCTTGGACGCAATGAGTGCCGGCGTTGCCTTAGGTTGGGCCACAGAAGCATTGGAGAAAGGCATAGTCACGGAAGAGGATACCCTTCTACCATTAAAATTCGGAAGCCATACGGAATATTTGACAGCTGTGCATCACATAGCAAATGTGAAAAACGAGTTTTACATGAATTTGGGCAAGGGCGTAAAACATGCATCAAAAGTATATAGCGGGCAGGATTATGCCATGCATATTGCCGGGAACGAAATGCCTGGGTATCACACAGGATATGGCTCCCTTGTAGGCGTTGCAGTAGGTGCCCGTCAATCCCATTTGGATAATGGCGGATACTCTATAGACCAGGAAATGAAGCCCTTAGACATAGATAATATGGTTGACAGGCTACTTAAAGAGGAAATAGAGCGGTGTATGTTAAACTCCTTAACCATCTGCCTGTTTGCCCGCAAAGTGTACGACAGGCAAACCATTATTGAAGCCTTTGAGGCAATTGGTGTGCCAATGACAGATGACGAACTGGATGCAGTTGCAAAACGCACATATGCCACAAAATTGCGCATAAAAAAGAAGCTTGGCATAGATTTAAAAGATATTAAATTCCCCAAAAGGTTTTTTCAAACCCCAGCAATCCAGGGTGTAATGGATGAAAATATTGCCAAGGAAATATTAATGAAGTACCGCGAAAGGCTGGAAGGTCTAGAGGTGTTTGAGTGAAGGTAACAGTGGAATATGAAAAAAGCAGGTCACAAATTGACCTACCGGAAGGTGCTGCTATTACAGATGCTATTGCCGCCATTGGAATACCCGAAGACGATGTGGGCTTTGGGGTTATACGGGGTAGGGCGGTACGCAAGGATTATACTTTGACAGATGGCGATGAGGTTACGCTGTACCAGCCAATTGTTGGCGGGTGATGTTTTGGTTTCTGTCATTGTTTGTGTTCAAAAATTCCTGAAGAAATCATAATTTGGTTCCCATACTTCTATCTTTCTAAAGTAACGATCGTGGTATTTGCGAAAACTGATTGATGGAGGGTAACCTTTTAACGTGCCTAGCGCAGCCTTGGCAAGTATCTTGAAACAATTGTGCGATAAGCCAACGGCAATCTCGCAATAACGCCGATGGCTTTTTATAAAGTGTAACATTTTGTGTACAGCCGGATAACCACAGTCGTTGACACCAATAATTCCTCCTGCAAGAAGCATGCGATCAAGATACCAAAAGTCAAGTAATGCGTAATCAAAGGTGTGCCAGCCATCTATATATCCTAGCTCAATACATACGCCGGATTTTAATAGTTCCGGCAATGCGATACAACTCATTTCAGAAACATGTTCATGAAGGTCTTGAAGATTGTCTCGGCGAATTGATTCCAAAGCACAATTGTTCCATACCGTTTCTTGAAATGGGTCAATTGAAATTAATTTACGCTTGCCGCCAAGGTCGCGTAATGCCGTAAGGATAGCCAGTGTTGAAATGCCATAGGCCATTCCAACTTCTATTACGGTATTCGGCTTTGCTTTGATTATAGTTGTGTAAAGTGCTTCCATCTCTGGTGGCCTAATTCCAGAATGAATATTTTTTTGATTCCCAGAAGGATCCAGGGTAATGCCCGATGTCACCATTTTATTTAGTACCTTGCTGCTCTGAAGTACTTTCATAAACTATAATCTCTCCTCTTCGAAATTGATTACTCCGAAACTAATCGAGCCTTAATTCGTAAACATATCGGCAATATTACACTACATATTTTATATATAAGCGAGTTCTGCATTTTCATAAAAAATGCCTTTGAAGTTTTATCTTTTTTTAATATAAAATTTTTGCGCCATTGCGGGAAAGAATCAACAAGAAAACATCTGTTTAACTTAAGAGCTCTTTTTCTAAGCTTTCTATCTTGGATAGCACACATCCGTCTAAATGAACTGAGCAATAATATTCTTATGTATAAAAATTCCAATTCTTGTCGATACTGCGTATAGAAACAATTTTTTTTGTAATAATCTGAAATGTATTGCAAAATTATGAATATATCCATGGTTTTTTCGCAACTCTTGTTACTTAACGAGCCACGCCTCTGTAAATAATAGTAAGGTGCAATATCAACATAATCATATTTTGTAATATGCGGGATAAGGTTTACAGTAAATCCTACATCTTCATATATTGTATTTAAAGGGAATTGCGCTTTGGATTCAAGCATCCATTCTCTATGGTAAATTTTATTCCATACTATATAACGCCCATAACATAACAGTTCGCTTTGTGTATAATATTTTTTTATTAGTTCTGGGTACTCTTTGTTGGCATAAGTGTGGTGTAAGCTGCATTCTACAATGACACTGTCCTGTTCTTTTGCTTTTTTGTACATAGTTTCAAACATATTGGGATCGACAAAATCGTCAGAATCTACATAACCAACATATTCTCCTTCTGCCTGCAGTAAACCAAAATTTCTTGCATTAGAAAGTCCGCGGCTTTGTATTTTGAACATTTTTATTTTGTTATGATTTGATGCATAATTTAACAGAATTTTTAGTGATGAATCTGTTGAGCCATTATCGATAGCAATAATTTCGATTTCTTCAAGCGTTTGAGCAAGAATACTATCGAGGCATTTTGCCAGATATTCTTCTACGTTATATACAGGCACAATTATACTGACTTTTATCATATCTGCCTCCATTCTGTCGTAGCTGGCACAGAAGCAAGTTCCATTTATTGATAAAAATAACGTTTATATTCGAGATATAAAGTAAATGTTTAGCATAACACAACATATACTATTGCATTGTACGTGTCAAGTGATTTTATAGACAATCATGGTCGTTTCATAAACACGAATGCCAGAAGATGCCGTAGCAAAACAATAATAGAAATAATGATTGAAAGAGCAGACGTTATAGTAAATACAATAGCGAATGATGTTAAAGCCATCCGAGTCACAAGCAAACCGGACGCACCACATTTAGCGTTACAAAATTTAACAGCCTGCCTTACGCAAGAAGTCTAATGTCACTGTCATGTTATAACAGCGACAGTAATGATATGAAAAGCAATTTTGCATTTATTCATATAATCATAGGTCACAAATCGGTCATTCCACCACTACTCATTCTTCTTCACATCATACTTTTCTTGCTGATATTGAAACAGCTCTGCATAGCGGTGTTTATTTTGCAATAGCTCTTCTTGGGTACCATCTTCCACTATTTCACCCTTTTCCAGCACAAGTATTCTGTCGGCAAGGGCAGCATTAGATAGCCTGTGGGATGTGAAAATGGTCATTTTGTCGTTTGTAAAAGTTTTTAGTGCCGCAAAAATTTCATGCTCTGCTTTTGGGTCCAGATTAGAGGATGGCTCATCAAGTATCAAGGCTGTGTGTCTGCGGTACAATGTGCGTGCTAATGCCAATTTTTGGTGTTGACCACCGGAAAGTTCTATGCCGTTTGTGTCGAAAAGGCGCGTAATACTGGTATCCATACCTTTTGATGCTTTCCCGAGTATATCGTAACCGTAAGCAGTTTCAAGTGCTTTTGCTGCGTTTGAGTCTATATCGGCTTGTCCATCGTCTGCAATTGTGAAGTTTTCCCGCAGTGTAAAGTTGTAATTGCACATTTCTTGAAAATACACACTAAAATTGGCCCGAAGTTCTGATAGCTTGTATTCGCGGATATTTACACCATTTATGCGGATGGTTCCCGTATCAGGTTCGTACATACGAAGTAAGAGTTTTATAAGTGTAGACTTTCCGGAGCCGTTTAGCCCAACAAGTACTACTTTTTCATTTTTGTGTAGGGTAAAACTAACATTTTTAAGTGCTAGGAAAGCTGCGCCTGGATATGTGAAGCTTACATTTTCAAAGGAAATACTTTCTACGGCAGTAAGTTTTTTATCACCGTTGTCTATTATGCGGTTTTGAAATGTATCCAATTTTTTTATATTCTCGATTTTTAACTTGTTATCGTAAATTTGCAAAGTAGAGGACGAAAACATGCTTATAGAACCCCACAGTTGTCCCGCAAGCCCGGTGAATAACGCATAGTCTCCCACGGTGTTTATGCCGTCCAGCACACCAAAGGCAATATCTATACCAATAAAAATTACCACCATTTCCGGTAAACATTCAAGCAAACCCGTAAGTACAGAACGTTTGCGGGTCATGCATTTACGCTTGCCAAACAGTGTACTCCATATGCGGCGGTATCTGTCTTTAAGCCGTTCTCCTGCATTAAACAGCCGCACATCTTGAGCAAATAATTTTTCCGAAGCAATGTGCTGACAGTAGTACATTTGGCGGTGTTCGTTTATCTGTTCCAGGCTTAGCATGTACAGCAGTTTTGTATATTTTGCTGCGGCAATAGAAGCGGGGACAGCCGCTGCCATCATAGCAAGGCCATAGATAGGGTTTGCTTGAAACAGTACACCAAAAGCCCCGATAAAAGCCACCGCTGCGCTTATGCATGACATCACGTTCCATACTATGTAGGACACTGCCATAGAGTCTTGGCTTGCAGAACGCAGCCTATCGTAGTATTCCGGGTTGTCGAAAAACTCCAGGTCTGCAGACAGGGAGCGTTCCATCATGCTTATGGCAATTTCGTCATTTAGCATTTCGCTTTGCATAGACTGACTGTACTGCACCGCATGACGGCTTACCAAGCGTACAATATAGATAAATGCCAGCCCCATAAAAAGAAGGATAAGTATGTTGCGTGTATCTGCAACTTGCCAAGAGCCGGATAGTAAATCTAATATATGTTTGCCGACAAATGCTATGGCAATAGTAAGTAACGGCGTAACAATGTCTGCCGCTATGCGTATTATTGTGTAAAACTTAGACGACCGCCAAGATAGCGATAAACACCATCTAACCGTGGCAAAAAAGCCGATAAGATTACTTATTTTATCTTTCATTTGATCACTGTCCCTATTCCCATCAATCGTAAAGATATACCACTACGCAGCTTAATTCCCCATCCACTTAACAACATTATCATGAATAGTTTGTGCTGTAGCCTCCGGCGAGGCAAAACGCCGCAGCATATTTTGCAATGCCGGTTCAAAAAGCTCGAAAGGAATTAGTGCAACCGGTGCCATTGACATTTCGTTCATTTCTTCAATTTGAGACGCAACACGACCTATGGCGCGCTCTATTTCTTCAGGAGAAGGTTCACGGAATACGCCAATGCCCTCCCAACCCCCAGCAACCCAATCGTTCTGCTCTGGGTTGTAAGTCCACCCATCCCACTCTCGCTCTAGGAGCATCGCAAATACATTTGATAAATGGTCGGCGGCTACACTTCGGTTGATAGGCGAGTCTATTGTATGCAAGCCTATGTTTCTAAAAAAATTTATTACATCGTCGTTATTATCTGCGCATATGCTTGCTGGTATCAAATAGCGGGAAACAAAATCCCACGCCAAATCTGTGTTGCTTCCGCTCACTATCCCCACTGTTTTCCACGGGTAGGTAGTATTAATATTGGTGCGCAACCGTCCTGTCTCATCTACCAGTGGGATAAAACGCTGAAAAGCTTCGTCGCCACACGGGTATAATCTAACAATCTCTTGATGGTTACGAGCACTTGACCGACAAAAAGAGTATGTGCGGTAAGGAGCCAAATGTGTGAGCGGATTCAAAAACTCGTTGTGAACCATAAACATATATTCAAGGCTTTCCCAATAATAGCAGGTTTGTATCCATGTATATAAGTATGTAGTAAACAACATATGGCTGAGCGCCAATGTGAACGAACGGCGGGGTACAAAATTATATCTAAATCTTCGGTATGCCTGTATCCCATCCGGTTCCTCTTCCCAAGGGAAAAATGCCAGTAGTTTTTCCAAAAAAGCAACAAAACCAGGGTCTGTAAGGTTTGATGTTCTGTTGTTAAGGTCTACATAATCCATTATGGCATTCCATACCAAAAACTCTGGGAAGGTATGGTCGCGGCAATTTGACAGGTGTAAACTTATTGGCCCAGGTATACCATCCAATGTCGTTATGCGGTTAATTATTTGCAAATTATCCACTTCCATATCATGATGTATGGTGTGGTTGCGAGCAATTTCCAAGTAAATATCTATCATTTGGCTAACCGTAATGGTTTCGTAACTATTAAAACGCTCCACAAACCGTTCGGGTGCCCAGTTTGAATTTATGCTTACATATTGGAAACCAAAACCCAAGGGGAATAAATACAAGCCGTTGTTTACAGTCAGAGTTTGAAGTGCTTCGAAATAAAAATCGTGTGGGGTAAAATCCATTAACGTAAAAATATCCACCAGCAGCCCATCTTGTATCATTTCATACAGCGGAAAGCGTGGGTCTGCAAAAAACAAATCGAAATTGCCGTCTGCAAGGGCTTGTGGCAAATTATGCGCCCAGTATTGCGTTCGTGTACTCGTATCAAAAAAAGTTATGTCCAGCTCTACGCCCAGAGTGCGGCTAATTTCCAAGCCTGCGGTATCTAGCATTAGTCTAAACTGTGTAGGTGCAAGTATGCGAAGGGTGCCGCCGCTTTGTGTAGCTGTCGGAGTATGTAGGTCGTCGCCTGCCATATTTTGATTAGTGGTTTCTTCGCTGCTTACCTCCTGCGTTGTGCCTGAAATAAGGTCTTGGGGGTTGCGCATTATTTGTGTGTCACCACCCCTTCCGCAGGCGGTAAATGCAAATATACCAAGAATAATGACAATGGTTAACTTGATTAGTCGCATAAATAAGCTCCTTTTTGTGGAAGTTACGTTAATTCCCCATCCACCGGACTACATTATCATGGATTATTTGAGCCGTGGCTTCTGGAGAGGTAAAACGACGCAGCATATTTTGCAACGCAGGCTCAAAAAGTTCAATAGGAATTAGCGGAATTGGTGCCATTGGCATTTCGTTCATTGCTTCTAATTGTGCCACAACACGGGCGATAGTCTGTTCTTGTACTTCCGGCATTGCTTCCTGGATTCCTTCCAACGGCACACCGGGTATCCATGTATCACGGGCTGTGCACCACACGTCTCTAAATTCCTTGGGTAAGGTAAAGATATATGGCAAGTGAGCCGCCGCCGCACTTCTTTCTATCGGCGAATTAACCGTGTGTAAACCGGAGTTTAAGCGGCTTGCCATAGAAGGTGTCCCCGACGGTATAGCCATTGTTACAGTAATTTCGTTAATTTCCGGGCAAATACTTGAGGGTATTAAATACCTGGCAATAAAATTCCATGCTGTGTCTGCATTGTAATTATTGGCAATGCTTAATGTGTGCCACGGGAATGATGTGCCAATGTTTGTGCGCCGCCGTCCCATTTCATCTACAAGGGGAATAAAATGGTTGAAAGACGGCGGGCGGTGCCCTATATCTGGGCGGAAGGGTACTAGTGCCGATACTGGGTTAAGAAACTGGTTGTGAATAACAAAGGCAAAGCGGGTATCTTCCCAATTTAAATCGTTGTGCAGCCATATTGGAAGGTATATCCTTCCCAACTGAGGATGGTAACCATGACGAGGTATGACATTATGCCTGATTGTGTACGTTGACTGCATTTCGCTGTTAGCCTCTGCCAATGGAAACAACTCCAGCATATTTTGCAAAAATGTAACAAAGCTTTCGTCCAATAGATTGGATGTCATGGTGTTTAAATCTACATAGTCCATAATTGCGTTCCATAACATGTATTCCGGAAATAAAAGGTCACGGCAATTAGCTATATCCAAGCTTATTGGCCCGGGTGTCGGCTCCAGTACAGCATCCATATTAAGAATTACCGTACCTGTATCATCAAACTGTTTAATCAGTAATATGGTATGGCTGCGGGTAATATCTAGGTAAATGTCTACCATTTGGCTTACTGTTATGGTTTCGTAACTATTAAAACGGTCTACAAAATACTGAGGTATCCAGCGGGTATTTATGGCTGCGTATTGGAAACCAAAGTTTAATGGAAAAAAGTACAAGCGATGCCCGACAGTCAGGGTTTGAAGTGCCTCCAGATAAAAATCGTGGGGAATAAAATGCGGACAAGAACCCATCAGGTCAAAAATATCTGACAGCAACCCGTCCTGTGTCATTTCAAATAACGGAAAACGCGGGTCTGCAAAAAACAAATCGAATTCGCCATCGGCAATGGCCTGTGGTAAACGCCCTGCCAAATAATCAACCGACCCTGCCGGGTTAAAAAATGTAATGTCCAGCTCTACCCCTTGGGTACGGCTAAATTCCAAGCTTGCCGCCTCCAACATTGTCCTAAAGTGTGTGGGCGCGAGTACCCTAATCGTGCCGCCGCTTTGTGTAGCTGTCGGAGTATACAGGTCGTCGCCTGCCATATTTTGATTAGTGGTTTCTTCGCTACTTACCTCCTGTGTTGTGCCTGAAATAAGCTCTTGGGGGTTGCGCATTATTTGTGTGTCACCACCCCTTCCGCAAGCGGTTAATACAAATATACCAAGAATAATGACAATGGTTAACTTGATTAGTCGCATAAAAAAGCTCCTTTTTGTGGAAGTTACGTTAATTCCCCATCCACTGGATTACATTATCATGAATAATTTGCGCTGTAGCCTCCGGCGAAGCAAAACGCCGCAGCATATTTTGCAATGCCGGTTCAAAAAGCTCGAAAGGAATTAGCGAAACCGGTGCCATTGGCATTTCGTTCATTTCTTCGATTTGAGACGCAACACGACCTATGGCGCGCTCTATTTCTGCAGGGGAAGCTTCACGGGCTCCGATATGGCCCTGCCAATAAGCCACAAACCAATCATTCCGCTCTGGGTCGTAAGCCCAAGGATTCTGCTCTTGCTCACGGAACCTCGCAAATACATTTGATAAATGGTTGGCGGCTACACTTCTATTGATAGGCGAGTCTACTGTCTCCAAGCCAATATTTCTAAAAAAATTTTGCACATCGTTGTTATTATTTGCGCATGTGCTTGCGGGTATCAAATAACGGGAAACAAAATCCCACGCCAAATCTGTGTTGCTTCCGTTGACTATCCCCACTGTTTTCCACGGGTAGGTAGTATTAATATTGGTGCGCAAACGCCCTGCTTCGTCTACCAATGGGATAAAATGCTGAAAAGCTTCGTCAGCGCATGGGTTTAATCTAATAATCTCTCCACGGTTACCATAACTAGACCAACAATAAGAGAACGTGCGGAAAGGAGCTAAAGGTGTAAGCGGATTCACAAACTCGTTGTGAACCATAAACATATATTCAAGGCTTTCCCAATAATAGCAGACTTGTAACCACATCGGAAGATATATTCCAAACGGTGCAAACTGGTGTTGTATGAAGAACGAACGCCGAGGCATTATGTTATATCTAAATCTTCGGTATACCTGTATCCCATCCGGTTCCTCTTCCCAAGGGAAAAATGCCAGTAATTTTTCCAAAAAGGCAACAAAACCAGGGTCTGTAAGGCTTGATGTTTTGTTGTTAAGGTCTACATAATCCATTATGGCGTTCCATACCATAAACTCCGGGAAAGTAAGGTCACGGCAGTTTGACAGGCGCAAACTTATTGGCCCGGGTATCCCGTCTAGTGTCGTTACGCGGTTAAGGATTTGCAAATTATCCACTTCCATATCGTGATGTATGGTGTGGTTGCGGGCAATTTCCAAGTAAATATCCATCATTTGGCTTACAGTAATGGTTTCGTAACTGTTAAAACGCTCAACAAACCGTTCGGGTGCCCAGTTTGAATTTATGCTTACATATTGGAAACCAAAACCCAAGGGGAACAAATACAACCCGTTGTCAACAGTCAGGGTTTGAAGTGCTTCCAAGTAAAAATCGTGTGAGATAAAATCCCCTATACTAAAAATATCCACAAGCAATCCGTCTTGTATCATTTCAAACAGCGGAAAGCGCAGGTCTGCAAAAAACAAATCGAATTCACCGTCTGCAATGGCTTGGGGCAAATTTTGCGCCCAGTGCGGCGTTTGAGTAGTCGTGTCATAAAAAGTTATGTCCAGCTCTACGCCCAGAGTGCGGCTAATTTCCAAGCCTGCGGTATCTAGCATTAGTCTAAACTGTGTAGGTGCAAGTATGCGAAGGGTACCGCCGCTTTGTGTAGCTGTTGGAGTATATAGGTCGTCGTCTGCCATATTTTGATTAGTGGTTTCTTCGCTGCTTACCTCCTGCGTTGTGCCTGAAATAAGGTCTTGGGGGTTGCGCATTATTTGTGCATCTCCACCCCTTCCGCAAGCAGCAAATGCAAATATACCAAGAATAATGACAATGGTTAACTTGATTAGTCGCATAAATAAACTCCTTTTGTGGAAGTTACGTTAATTACCCATCCACCGGACTACATTATCATGGATTATTTGAGCCGTGGCCTCCGGCGAAGCAAAACGCCGCAGCATATTTTGCAATGCCGGTTCAAAAAGCTCAAAAGGAATTAGCGCAACCGGTGCCATTAGCATTTCGTTCATTTCTTCAATTTGTGCCACAACACGGGCGATAGTTTGCTCTAGCACTTCCGGCGGTGCTTCTTGAATCCCTTCCAATGCTACCCCGGGAATCATCAACTGGCGATATTCACACCATGCACCACTATGGTCTTTTGTCAATGTGAATATATAAGGCAAGTGAGCCGCCGCAGCGGTTCTTTCAACAGGAGAATTAACCGTGTGCAAGCCAGAGTTTAAGCGACCGGACATTGTAGGGGTTGCGGGGATATTTACAGGTATTTCGTTAATTTGCGGACAAATGCTTGCAGACATCAAGTACCTAGAAACAAACTCCCATGCCACATATGCATTACTGTTATTGACAATGCTTATTGTGTTCCATGGAAAAGCAGTACTAATGTTGGTACGCAAACGCCCCATCTCATCTACAAGGGGAATGTAGCGATGAAAATGGGTTAAAGGCCACTCCGCCCCCAAATCTGTACGAAGTGGCGTAAGTGCCGATAAAGGATTAAGAAACTGGTTATGAACGACAAAGGCATAGTGTAGCTCTTCCCACCACAAGTTATTATGTATCCATATTGGAACATACCTTCTTAGTTGAGTAATCGCTTGTATATAGTATAGTGGTGTAATGCTGTATCTTATCCTATAGGCTGGCAAGCTATCTTCTTCTTCCCATGGAAAGATGGTAAGCATATTCGTTAAAAAATTGATAAAGCCGTCATCCAGTAAGTTTGATGTCATATTATTAAGGTCTACATAATCCATTATTGCGTTCCATACCATATATTCCGGAAACAATAAGTCGCGACAGTTCGCTAAATTTAAAGACACAGGCCCGGGCGTAGGTAGCAATGTGTATTCTAAATGGAGTACGTGCGCACCTTCAGTCTCTATATCAAGTAATATAGTATGGTTTCTTCTTATATCCAAGTAAATTTCCATCATCTGATTTACGGTGATGGTTTCGTAAGAGTTAAAACGGTCGATAAACGGCTGTGGTATCCAGCGGCTGTTTATACTTACATATTGAAAACCGAAATTCAACGGGAAAAAATACAAGCTGTTATCAATAGTTAGGGTTTGGAGTGCTTCCGCATAAAAATCATGCACATTTATCATAGGAAAAATATCTGCCAATAGCCCGTCTCTAGCCATTTCAAATAACGGGAAACGCAGGTCTGTAAAAAAAATGTCGAACTCGTCATTGGCGATGGCTTGTGGCAGACGGTTTGCCCAGTAATCAGCTCTTGCTTCGGGGTCGAAAAAAGTGACATCAAGCTCTACGCCTTGGGTTAGATTAATGTTCAAGCTTGCGGCGTTTAGCATTGGTCTAAAGTGTGTAGGCGCAAGTATGCGAAGGGTACCGCTGCTTTGTGTAACTGTTGGAGTATGTAGGTCGTCGCCTGTCATATCTTGGTTATCGGTTTCTTCGCCGCTTACCTCCTGCGTTGTGCCTGAAATAAGGTCTTGGGGGTTGCGCATTATTTGTGCATCACCACCCCTTCCGCAGGCGGTTAATACAAATAGACTAAGAATAATGACAATGGCTAATTTGATTAATCGCATAAATGAGCTCCTTTTTATGAATGATGAAACACCCGAGATATTGTAATAGTTTCAAATGTGATGTAGTTTTACTTTAGCATATACTGGGAATTATTGCAAATCATCCACAATACATATCCGGGTGTTTTCATCAAGAGTCAGTAGTTGTTACTACCAGCTTGCTATGGACTGCCCTGTACTTGATGAGGCCTGCATAGCATTACTATTGTGAACGGCATTATCATTATTTACGCTACTATGAGGTGCAATGCTAGGATGACAATTACCGCTAGTACAACGGCATCCTGCAACTGCACTGCAATCACAGTTACATCTGTAAGCGTGGATGCTATTTTCTACTGCTACGTGGTTCTTATTAAGTTTACGCATGAATTTCACCTCCTTTCTTTTTTGTTTTCATCGAAGCTATTACTGCTTCTGCTAAACACGAAACTGTAGTTTCGTGAAGTCGCCCCATAAAACTATCATTAATCTCAATGCAAAATGTATCTTTGATTTCCAGCAAGATGTAAACCATATCCACAGGGGAACAATTTACTTTAATACTGAAAAGGTCGTTTCCACCGGGTGGCTGTAAATCTGGTCTAACTTTGCGAATGATATCAACTATTTGATTTTTCACATTGTCTACATTCATTAGAAAGCACTCCTTTTTATACCACATCAGGATTATTTGCCAGTTGGTCTTCAATTTCGAAACAAACTTGGTTTATAGACTGTGGATTAAACATGTTGAATACGTTTATATCTGCACTTGTATTAACATCATCATCCAACTCGCTCATTACACAATTACAGTCAAGGGATAAATACGATAGTTGGTTGCGGTTTTTATCGTAGTCGCAACGTGTATTGGCTATGTTAAAGTGCTTTACCGGAAGGTCCAGCCTATACTTGCAATAATTTTGCAGCAACTTAAAATATTCGAGTTTATACGGTAAGCTGTGTGTACTAAGTATTGCGGCATCTGTTTTTAATGCATTTGAAACTGCAAAAGAGGTTTCTCCAAAGTCGCCAACAAGTTTGCTGTTAAATTTCATTATGCTGCCGGGCACACCGATGATTATCAAGTCAGGATTTTGTGCATGAACAGTTTCGTGTATATATCGGTTTAAGTAAATAATCCGGTTAGCAAACGATGAATTGCTTGATGATAAGTTTGGTAAAGCCGGAAAGCCAAATAATTCGCTGTAATCTTTGGAGCCCCACTGGCACACCTTGTACCCCTTATTAACAAAATGACGACGTACAGCTAATTGCAAATCAAATTTATTACACAGCTCGCCTTTCCCAAGCACCATTATCACTGGCACATCTATTTCAAGAAGCCCCATAGAAACGTCCACGTTACGTATATCTTCTTCCGGTATAACATCACCACCCAGTACACAAAAAGAATGTGATGCATTGCCAAATAGTTTATCTGACAATTTTCGGGTCAAAATAACTTCTTTATTTAAATCTTCACACTTGTTAATAATCCTATGATATGCGTCCATGTTTGCAATAGAAGGATGATAGTCCATAAGAATTGCATCAAAAGGCATATCATGGCCAAGGCTAGTAATTGTCATACCAATATGCCCGCCGCCATCAACTTCGCCAGCATCAATTCCTTCAAGACCAAAGGATTTTGGTGCGTATACCGCAGACAAATGGTACTCTTTTAACATATCAGCAAACCTGACAAGGGGGCTTAGTTTTTTGCTAAACGGATATATCGCTAATTTTTTCATCAAAGGACACCTCCGAAAATAGTACTTCCATCTCTTTAAACAGGCATAATACTCTTAACTTATAGTCGGAATCGTTCAACATCGCTGTGCAAGATGATAGCTTTGTGAGCTTATCAAGTTTACCGTCCTTTTCAACAAAAGCTACACACAAGCCGCAAAACCTAAAGTTCCAACAGTTCAAACATTCTTCTTCCGTGAGTTCGCCAATGTTTAATATCTTAATTGCTTTTTCAATATCAAAACCTGTATCAATATGTCCAATACGCATTGCCTCAGAAGTTTCACTTACTCGTTCACAAGGGTAAAAATACCCATTTACATCTACAAATAGTCGCGCTACACCAGGTAAGCAAGGGCCACCATGATGGTCGGTTTCGGGTAAAGGCATATATGCATCTATGCCTTTTCGGAAGGTTTCAATGTTAGAAAAATCCGGTATAAATAATTTAGAAACGCTTTTTGGGCTTATGAACCCAAGTGCGCACAACAGCACCTTCAGAGTTTCACGTCGGCCTGTAATAAAGTAAGCGTCATCATATTCCACACGCACCTTCGAGCCGACATCATTGACTGGCGCAGAACGAAGCGTTGCATCTTGCAGAACTGTTTCTGCGTCAAAAAAATCTTTAACACATTTATAATCACTCTCGGGACTGATGACAGCATTAAAAGTTATAGATCTATACAGTTTTGGAAAATATTCCTTTATATACTCTGCACCCTTCATAACCGTGTCAAAAGAACCTCGTCCGTCTATAAATTTGCGATGTTTATCATGAACGAATGCAGGACCGTCTAAACTAATCATTACAGAAAAATTTTCTGCCTGTAAAAAAGAAACACTTTCCTCTGTAAACAGCGTACCGTTTGTAGTTGTGTTATACATCACTTTTCGGTCAGAGTATTCGCTTTTTACATACTCTACGCAACTTTTGATTGTATCTAATGCCAGCAATGGCTCGCCGCCATAAAACGAAATGTTGACAGCCTCCAAGTCGGTAGAGTGTTTCATAAGGAAATCTATACTTTTGTATGCTGTTTCCAGGCTCATATCTTTATTAGCATGGGTACGCTGGTTATACTGGCCTGAGTATGAACAGTACTCGCAGAATAAGTTGCATCGTTGCACTACTTGAAGAATGAGCTGTTGTATGCGGCTTTTCATGTGATATGGAAGCATTGGGCATTCCGGATGCTGTATTTTTTTTAAGTTACCTACTTTGCAATAGCCCTTGTCCTGGAATGTTTGTAATACAACTTCGTAATGCTTATGGGATGGGTCGCATAAAGCCTCATGTTCGTGTGCGGCTATGCTTAGTAAGCTGTTAGAGTTGCGGTCGTATACATAGTGCCCTTTTGGTGTAGCAAACGTATAGTATACCGGTTTCAAAATACTCATCTCCCTATTAAGTATTTATTTCCTGTTGCGTTTTCGTGCCCATATTAAAACATTTAATGACAAAATAATAGGTCACAAATTGAAACAAATTTGTTTCGATTTGTGACCTATTCAATATACGAATATTCTGGTAGCATTAATAGTACTACAAAAAACAACAAATGAGGAAGGTGGTATTAGTATGAGAAAGTCAATTGTAAAAAAGGTGGTTTGTACGTTAGTGATAGCGGTATTGATAGTTGCAATAACTCCGTTTATTGCCTATGGTGAAACATATGAAGAACCGAATTCGTATTATGAAATAATATCACCGTTGGGCCCGGGTGTATCCTTTCCCGGGGAATGTTGCGACTAATAATCAAAATTAATATCAAAGTATTCCTTAGCCAGGTTACGGGCAATTGTCATGTTTTCGGTTTCGCCATGTTCGGCAAGCATGACGAAACCATAGTAACTTAGTGCGAAATAAGGAATACTTTCTTTTTTTTCACCTTTATTGTACATAGCAAATGCTTTGTTTAAGTTCAACAACGGTAATACTGGTAATCTGTCATGACTGCAGGCAAACTCTTCCCCTTGCTTAATTACTTCCAATGCTTTTTTCCATCTTTCTTCGTCGTTAAGGCAGCCGGAGTAGTTATATGCTACTGTGCCAAACAGCAATGCTTTTTGCGACTCATCCACATATTGGGTATTTTGCTGCTTAAATAGTTGCGAGAATATTTTTTCGGCACGCTCTAAATCCTTTGTTGCCATGTAGTAGTTGCCTAACTGGTTTATTAATGTAGCTTCATAACGGGTAAGGGCACGTTTATATATTGCGTTTTCGTCAAAATTCTTCCATGTAACATTAAGGGCTTCCATTACTTTTTTGTAGTATTTTTCGTCAAAACCATATCTACCTAGATATAACATAGCTTTTGCCATTAGTATGAATTGGCGGTTCGCATACTTCTGGTAATCTTTTTCATTCTCTAATGTGTTCAGTTTGTCCTCAGCCTTATCGAATTGCTTAGAAGATAATAGCTGGTTTATTTCCTCTCGCATTTTTCTTGCATTATATGCACGGGCCGACAAAAAAACATTGCAGTATGGGTCTATGCCCCGCCCAAGGCGTTGCAAAATTGGCTCCAGGTAATAAAGTTGAGTTTCTTCTATTTGCTTATTTTCAAATTTGTTTAGTGTACTGGGCGGGCACAGTCCCTCTGCCAACTGCCTTACAGTTAACCCTAATTGAGTGCGTAATGTTCCCACCATTTCGTTTAACGATTTAAAGTTATGGAGTTCCCCCAGCTTATATTCGGTTTTAGTATATGGGGTAAAATCCAGCTTATCTACAAAATAGGTATCAAATGTTATACCAAAATTTTTTTGTGCAGAGGTTAGAATTTCTTGTGCTTCGGTTACTTTTTGCAGTAACATTTGTCCAAAGTAAGCCAGTTGCAGCATTTGCTTACACATTTTATGGTCGCTAAGTTCTTTGTAAGCATATGCTTTGATGTAGTGAAAATCGGGAACATATTTACCATGCCTTCGCATAATAGAGGTATGGATTCCAAAATCGCAAGTTTCTACTGTGAGAATATACTCCTTGGTTTGTAACTGATATTTTGCCAAATCATGAAGCATACATGCAAGTAAGTTGCTATACCCTAAGTCGTCCGGGTGGTGTGATAATAAGTCGTTTACTCCATGCTTTAATAAACTTATAGCTGTGGAAAAGTTGCCCATACGGGCACGGGTTGCAGCAAGAGCATGTAGCAAGCGTGGTTCCTCATATAGTAGTGAGTTGTTGCCAAGACTATGCTCGCTAAACTCTTCCCAGGTTATTTTCAACGCTTGGTATATAAGGGGGATGACCTTTTCCTGCGGTTGGTTTGTTATAAGCATAATCTGCGCTTTTTGGGTAAGCACAAATTGCAAGTTAATACCTGAATCAAAGCCATTTAGGCATGCGAAATCATCCAGTAGGGTTTGCGCATCTTTTATATCGCCTGTTTCCAACAAATATAATAGGTGCGAACGCTTTGCATATACATACATTGGCTGGTTTTCTAGGTGTGTGCATAAATAATCGTCCTGATGCAGTGGTGTTATTTTACTAAGCTGTCGTCTTGTTTTTTGTTTAGGTACGTGTTTTCCTGCCACATATCGGCGTTCATATCTGGCTTCAAGTTGTAACTGCTTATGTTGGTCTTTGCGCTTTCTAATTTCTGCTAATGCTTTACGGGAGTTTATTATCGGCATTATCTCGCTCCTTTCGCATTAGTAAATTAAGTGTATCAATTACCCATATTATATATTTGCCAAGCATATTCGTCAATCATCACCAAATGTTGCCATTATTCTGTTGCAATATAAAGGGCTGCATGGTTAATGATAGAATAGCCAAACAGCCCTTAAGATTATGTTCTATAAACTTTTCTTATGTCAGCACTTTCACAATTTCTGCAAATAATTGTTCGGCGGATAGTTTCAAATCAAGTGTGTGTGTTTCATGCGGTATATCATATTCTTTTTGTTTGCCAGGTAGTTTTAATACTATATCTGCTTGCAATTTTTCCGGCAATGCAAACATATCTTTCATAGGCATTTGCAAAAACAGGATATCCGGTAAGGTAAAATTGTAATACAACTCTATTAAATCTGGTTGGGTTATCATGTCACTACCATGCCAGTTAAGACTATATATAAAATCTGCGGTGTTAGTCTTTTTAGTTGCAGATAAAGCAATGGCACGGTATCCGTCTTGTATAAACACTTTAAGTAATGCATCTAATTTGTGATTTGCATCTAATGTAGTATCGGGCATTGCCACAATGGGAATGGTGCAGTCTTCCCAACTACGCATCAGGTTTTTGTAAAAGGCATGTGATGCAAAATATGTGTCTTTCACACTTTTGGACTGAAGGCACTTTTTAACATTGTCCAATGTACTGCAGCCCTCGGCAATATAATTACATATTCGGGCAGTAACAAGTGGGGTGGCAAAACTGTTCGCTCCACTCATTTTCTCAATGTAATTATCACCAAAAGAAATAGGCTCATCATTAACGCATGTAATAATATTAATTTGGTCATAGGGTTTATGTAGGTAAGCAAAGTTGCCTATTAACTCCTTGCGGTTAGAATGACGCACGCCTATAACAGACGGCAAACAAGCCGGGAAGGTAAGTTCGTTTTCGTTGCTGCATGCTGCAACAATAATTGTTTTATTAATTCGACCTACTGCGGCAGCTATAGCAGCAAAGTCTATATATTGTCGTGTTCCCATACTCATATTAATAATGTCAAAATCTTGGGCAGCACACCAATCTAGTGCTGTAATTAACGCCTTATGGTTACCACTGCCTGTCAAATTGTCTAACACTTTAATACTTATTAAATGATATGGAGTGCGAACGTTATTATTAAATATTTGAAAACACATTGTACCGTGGCTTACACCGTCTATAGGCTCATATAAAAACACACCGGTTTCGTCCGCATTGTAGTTTTCAAACGGTACACCAGGCGGTATAAATTCTTGATTTATTCCATCGTCGACGAATGCAACTTTAACCATATCACCTTTCCTCCCGGAAGTAATTAACCCCAATATGGGCAGGAGGGTTATGCTCTTTGCGTTGGCGCACGCTGGTTGCAATAAGCACCAAAATAGTTGCAACATACGGGAAGGTATCGTAAATTTGCATTGGGATACCTAGCGGCAAATAGAAACGCATTACTGTTAGCCCGCCAAAAATAAGCGAGCCAAGTAAGGCACGGCTAGGGCTCCATGTGGCGAAAATTACTAGTGCTACAGATATCCAGCCAAAACCATAAATAGCATTGTGAACCCAGACTCCGGATGTTCTTACCATTGCAATATACATACCGCCTAAGCCGCAAATTCCGCCGCCAATGCAGGTTGCCAAGTATTTATAACGGGTTACGTTAATGCTTGCGGCATCTGCGGCGGCAGGGTTTTCGCCAACGGCACGAAGGTTAAGACCCCAGCGTGTACGGTTTAAGAAAATTGCCATAGCAATTGCAAGGGCAATAGCTAGGTATACTAAAATATTATAGTTGAAAAAAAGCGGACCTAATACAGGAATATCAGAAAGCACTGGTATGTGCAGTCTGGAAAAGCCAGACCGTGCAGTACTGCTAATAGCTGCAAACCCACCAGGGGAACGACGCCCAATAACTTCGCCAAAAAAATTGCCAAAACCAACGCCAAAAATAGTAAGTGCAAGCCCGGTAACGTTTTGCTGGGTGCGTAAGGTTATTACTAGAACGCTGTAAATAAACGCACCCAATGCCCCTGCAATAAATGCCCCTATAATTGCTAAGGTTACCGCCAATGGGCCGGCAATTTCAATGCCAAGCCCCAGCTCCAACAGGAAAACTGCGGCAAGGCCGCTAACGGCTCCCATAAACATCATACCCTCGACGCCAAGGTTTAAATTGCCTGACTTTTCTGTTAATATTTCGCCTGTTGTGCCAAAGAGTAGGGGAGTGCCGGCAATTACCGCCGCATTAAAAAAATGTATGAATGTATCCATATGATCAATCAACCCTTCTTCCGCACAACCAGGCGATAGTTAACAAAAAATTCACATGCTAGCATAAAAAATAAAATTGTACCAATCAAAACAGCGGCGATGGTAGATGGTATCATAAATGTTGTTTGTATACGGGTAGAGCCACGCTCTAAAATGGCAATGAAAGTTGCCGTCAGCACCATGATTGCCGGATTTAACTGGGCAACCCATGCCACAATAATGGCAGTAAACCCAACCCCGCCTGCAGTGGTTTCGTTAAGGGTAAAATCGGAACCGGATACCTGCATAAACCCGACAAACCCAGCAATAGCACCTGAAATAATCATGGTGCGCATGATAATATGCCCCACGTTCATTCCCGCATAACGGGCTGTGTTTTCGCTTTGCCCCACGACACCAATTTGATACCCGTGTTTTGTCCTGCCAAGATATAAGTAAACAATGCCGGTAAGCACCAATACAAAAACCCAGCCAATATGAATACCCAAGACACGGGGCAGCCTTGCCGAGATATGAAACATATCAATAATAGGGAAATCTCCTGGTCTGCGCCAAGGGCCTGCTTGCAGGTATAATATGAACCCCATTGCAATGTAATTTAGCATTAGAGTAAACAGGGTTTCGTTAGTACCCCATTTAGCACGAAAGAATGCAGGAATAAGCCCCCAAAGGCCACCGGCTAACGCCCCTGCAACAGCCATTGTTATAAGCAGTGCGGGCCTGGGCATATTTTGATATTGAAATAAAGCAAAATACGTTGCGGCTATCCCACCCATTAATATTTGACCTTCTGCACCTATATTCCAAAACCTCATTCTAAAGGCCATACCTACAGCTAAGGCGGTACCCAAAAGCGGTACTGCAATGCGCACAGTTTCGTTAAACCCTATACGGCTTCCAAAGGCACTGTTTACCATTTCGGCATACACTGCTATGGGGTTGTGTCCAAGAGAAAGTATTAAAACGGCACCGATGATTAGTGCAGCAAAAAGCCCTCCTGCGCGAACTATCCAAGCTTGTGTATGAGAGATTGTATTTATTTTTACAATGCGGATAAATGGAGGCTTAGTTACTATGTTCATTTTCCACCTCCGCAGTAGTTTCTTCATTTATAGAGCTTGTCATTAACAACCCTATTTCTTCCTTTGTGGTAGTTGCGGCATCTACAATGCCGGTGATATGCCCGCCATTTATTACAGCAATACGGTCTGCAAGTTCCAAAAGCACGTCTAGGTCTTCACCAATAAATAAAATAGCGACACCTTCCTGCTTTTGTTTGTTAAGCAAATCGTAAATAGCATAAGAAGAATTTATATCTAAGCCGCGCACTGGGTATGCAACTATTAATACCCTTGGCGCAGAAGCAATTTCTCTACCGATTAGCACTTTTTGTACATTACCGCCGGACATTCGCCGTACGGGCTTACTTACCCCAGGTGTAACGATTTTTAGGCGGTCTATTAATTTTTCTGCCAAGCTGCGGGAAGTTTTTCGGTCTACAAAAGGCCCTTTGCCATTGTCATAATAACGCAGCATTACATTATCTGTCATGTCCATATTGGCAACCAACCCCATGCCAAGGCGGTCTTCCGGCACAAAAGCCATGGTGATGCCCATTTCTTTAATTGCTTTTGGGGGCTTGCCTACAATTTCTGTTACACTATTTTCTGCCGGATGATACATTATCGAACCCGACGTAACAGGATAAAGGCCGGTTATGGCCTCGCATAGTTCCCGTTGTCCGCTGCCTGCAATACCAGCAACTCCCAAAATCTCCCCCGATTTAAGTGTGAAGCTTACATTCTTTAGTGCCTGTGTGCCAGCTGGTGTCAGGCATGTAAGGTTAATTATGTCCAGCCTGTCTTCTTTATTTTCTACAATAGGTCTATCAATTTCCAAACTTACTGTACGGCCTACCATCATTTCCGTTAATTCTTGCTGGTTTGTTTCCGAAGTGTTTACCGTGGCAATTGATTGACCCTTTCGCAGTACATGCACCCTATCAGAAACTGCCAAAACTTCATTTAACTTATGTGTAATTATAATTATGGCCTTGTTGTCTTGTTTTAGTTTTTTTAAAGTAGCAAATAGTTTTTCCGATTCTTGTACGGTTAATACCGCAGTAGGCTCGTCCAAAATTAAAATGTCGGCACCGCGGTACAATAGTTTTACAATTTCTACAGTTTGCTTTTCGCTAACGGGCATGTCGTATATTTTTTTTTCAGGGTTTAGTTCAAACCCGTAACGTTCGCAAATTTTACTTATTTCGTTGCTGGCAGCTTTGCGGTTTAAAAATGCTTTGCCTTCAAGGCCAAGTATAATATTTTCTGTAGCGGTAAATACATCTACCAGCTTAAAATGCTGATGCACCATGCCTATGCCAAGTTCATGGGCATCTTTAGGCGAGCGGATAGACACAGTCTTTCCGCCCACCTCAATTTCCCCTTCATCGGGGAAGTAGATACCAAACAGCATATTCATTAAAGTGGTCTTGCCGCTTCCGTTTTCGCCCAATAGGGCTAAAACTTCGCCCCATTGTAAATCGAAGGAGACGTTGTCGTTAGCAATTACTTGGTCGAACCGCTTAGTTAAATTTTTCGTTTGAATTGCCAGTTGCAAGATACCACCGCCTTAGTTATGAATATAGGTTTTTGTTACCAGTGTACATTTACGCCTTCAACAATAAAATTCCATGATGGAGCAGATTGACGCTCTCTAAATACTTCGCCATCAGCTAAAGATACAGTTTCGCCGTCGCGGTTGGTGCCTTCAAGAGGTCCGGTGAATACATTCCAGCCGCCACGAATTCTGGCCTCTGCTTCTGCTATTCTTTCCACTGTACCGGGTACAATAGTAAGAGGGTTAAGGGGCGACATTAATACCATTCCGTCGTTTAGGCCGTACAAAACGTCGGTACGAGGGCTGCCGTCTTCTAATATTGTGCGTACTGCATAAATCAGATATACGCTCCAGTCAAACATTGGTGATGTGAGAACCGCATTTGGTGCAGCAGGAATCATGTCATTATTGTAGCCAACGCTCCAAACACCTGCATCTTGCGCCGCAAGTTGTGTAGACGGACTGTCTGCATGTTGACCAAGAACGTCTACGCCCATGGCAAGCAAAGATTCCGCAACTTCTCTTTCCCTAATAGGGTTGTTCCAATAGTTTGTAAACATTACTTCCATTGTAACATAAGGGTTAACAGACCTTGCGCCCAAGAAAAACGCCGTAAGACCTGTAATAACCTCTGCATTTGGATGGGCACCTACAAAGCCGATTCTGTTGTTTTCGGTTCTAAGACCTGCAGCAATTCCGGAAAGAAAACGTGCCTCCGACATATTGCCAAAATAGTTATGGAAGTTTGGCAAGTTTGCATCCAAAGCTAAGTCGCCGGTGGCGTGGAAGAACATAATATCCGGGTTTTCCCGTGCTGCTTCCAGCATAGCGGGCCCAAAACCGAAGCTTGTACCAAATATTAAGTGGGCACCCCAGTCTATAGATTCACTTATGGCAGCAGGGACAGCACCAGCTGTTGTGTTCCAAAAATTTAGTATTTGATCATCCGGGCAGATATTAAGTGCTTCTGCCATAGCAAGGGTACCACGGTGCTGGCGGTATGTGTAGCCTTGGTCTTCTATACCGCCTACATGGATAAACGCTATGCGAATAGTGTCATAAGTTGCGTCCTCAAGGCTTATACTGTCGTTGTCGTTATTACAGGCAGATAACAATGCAATAGATAAAGCAAAAAGCATAAGTAATGCACATTTTTTTAGAACAGAGATTTTCATTTTTTTGTTCCTCCTAGGATAATTAATAAATTTTCTGAGACATAAATACAGCCCGTGGAAGGTATGGTTATATACATACACGTCACGGGCTTACATTTTGTACAACTCTATTATGCTGTATGGCAGAAGAGACTTCGTAGTTTATCACACCGTTGCCATAATTTTTGTTCACAAATAGTAGACTCATGGAACCCATGGCCCGATGAAACACCTTGAAATCCATCTTACCAAAATCTCTATACTGCACTGTTACCCTCCTTTCGAAAGATTATGAAAAAATTAATAAGATAATGTTTTAAAGATATAATACCCTTGTTGGCCTATAGGGTCAAATTACATTTTATACCAACAAGAAATTGAAAAAATATGTTGACAGTATGATAGCATGATAGTATAATCATATCAAAGGTTGATTTTTTTGAAAGAGATAATAGAAATTTACATTTGTTAATTACCATTCAAATGGGAACCTTAGGAGGATAAAATGAGAACCAAATATGGCCTATGGCCATTTGTCCGAGTAAAAGAAATTTTGGAGGAAAAGAATCTTACACAAAAAGAGCTTGCAGAGATGATGGGCGAAACCCCTCAGCAAGTTAATAAATGGGTTATGGGGGTTGAGCCTTGCCTTAGTGCGCTGGGGCGTATGGCAATAACTCTGGGCGTAAGGCTAGATGATTTAGTGTGGTATACAGGAGATGATACAGATTTTGGTATACGCAGCCTGGTGCATATTCGTGGGGAAATTGTGGATACAATGGAAAAACAAAAAAGTGAACAGGAACTTTTGGACACTCTAAAGCAGTATTATAGATGGACCGATGACGAATTGCAGGGTGTAAAAATAATAAGTACGGATTTTGATAAAGGCGAAATTGTTTTAGGTTGTAGCGGCGAAAATTCCAGCGAGGGATTTATCCTTTGGGCTAAGAAGGCCCGGGATTGTATGTATCGATTATAATGTAGGAAGGTGATGAGTATGTATGTAATTTTCTTTGTCGTAGGTGTAGGTTTTATTCTTGTATCGTTTTTGCTAGACGTAGGAACAGATGGTCATAGTGGCCCGATAGCTATTTTCCAACCTAAGCTATTAGCCGTATTTTTAATGGTAACAGGTGGTGCTGGCATGATATTGTCTTCGCAACTGGATGGTTTGTTTGGCGGCACATTTGTTTTTACTATAAGCGCCTTAAGCGGGCTTTTTATAGCGGGTCTTATTCATCGTTTTATTTTAATACCTTTGCACAAGGCACAAAACACAAGCGCACACGACAAGCAGGCAACTATTGGGACATGGGCCAAAGTTATCTCTCCAATTCCCCAAGGCGGGTATGGTAAGATTAAATATAACGTAAGCGGTTCTGTTGTAACCAGTCCTGCCAAAAGTGAAGACGGAGGTGAAATTAAAAACGGCGAGAATGTAGCAATTGTCTACATCGAAGGTAGTACTTACTTTGTAAGGAGAGAAACACTTCAGCAAGCGAATTAAAAAATTGCCCACTATGAGGCAAAAAACTTAGGAGGTCTTTTGAATGGAGCCAATAACTATTGGAATTATTATTTTAGCTGCACTGCTTATAGTTATCTTTTTGTTTTTTTCTTTGTGGAAGCGTGTTCAGCAAAACAAAGCAGCCGTAGTAACAGGGCTTAAAAAAAGAGTAATTTCTGGCGGTGGTGGACTTGTATGGCCGCTATTGGAACGGTACGATGTAATTTCATTAGAAAACATTAAAATCCCTCTTGATATCGACAATGCGATTTCAAGCCAAGGCGTTCCTGTAACTGTAAAAAGTGTTGCAGTTGTAAAGGTAAAATCCGACAAAGAATCTATTTATTCAGCGGTAGAGCAGTTCTTCCGTGGCAATACAGACAAAACTGCTGCGGAAATTGCTACCCAGTCCAGTTATGTATTGGTAGGTAAACTTCGCGAAATTATCGCAAAAATGACAGTAGAAGAAATTTACCAAGACAAAGACAAATTCTCTAGCGAAGTTCAAGAAAATGCGGCTATTGCTTTGGCAGAAATGGGCCTTGAAATAAAAGCCTTCACCGTTATGGCAATTGACGACGTAAACGGTTACTTGGTAGCTCTTGGACGCAAACGTATTTCTGAAGTTAAGCGTGACGCACAAATTGCCGAAGCCGATGCAGAGCGTGAAACCGTTGTGCGCACCGCAGAAGCTACTCGTCTTGGCGCAGAGGCTAAACTTTTGGCAGAAACTCAAGTTGCGGAAGCTACCAAAGAAAAAGAGCTTAAAATTCAAGCCTATCGTAAAGAGCAAGAGTCTGCCAAAGCTATTGCGGACAACGCATACCTAATTGAAGAAAACAAAGTAAAAAAAGAAGTAACAGAAACGGAATTGCAAGTAGAGCTATTAAGAAGACAAAAAGAAACCGAACTTGCGGAGCAAGAAGCCAAGCGTAAGGAAAAAGAACTGGAAGCTACCGTTAACAAGCAGGCCAATGCAGATAGGTATCGTCAAGAGCAGCTTGCAGATGCAAGAAGATACGAGCAAGTAGCAAAGGCCCAGGCAGATGCAGAAGCTGTAAAAATGGAAGGTAATGCCCGTGCGGAAGCTATTCGCGCGCAAGGCCAGGCAGAAGCTGAAGCTATTCAAGCGAAAGGTTTGGCGGAAGCTGAAGCCATGATGAAAAAAGCCGAAGCCTTTAAGCAATACAACGATGCGGCTGTTATCCAAATGATGATTGAACGCTTGCCGGAAATTGCAAAAAATGTTGCTGACCCAATTTCTAAAACAGATAAAATTGTTGTTATAGATAACGGCGGAGGCGGTAATGGCAAAC
>Ga0123355_10000501_pt1 | contig 52069 bp, 42 predicted proteins | sample TergutEmb28metaG_3_FD_89872 | JGI IMG/M metagenome (GOLD analysis project Ga0123355, IMG submission 89872) | Embiratermes neotenicus P1 segment gut microbial communities from Petit-Saut dam, French Guiana - Emb289 P1 | ecosystem: Host-associated > Arthropoda: Insects > Digestive system > Gut ... | reverse complement strand
CGTAATACCGTAGCTTTCTTGCAACGGCGAAAGTTTATATAGCTGGTTGAGCACAACGTTAGCGTTGGCATCTTTACGCAGCTCTATAATAATACGTACACCGTTGCGGTTGGACTCGTCGCGGATATCGGATATACCGTCTATCTTTTTCTCTTTTACCAGGTCCGCGATTTTAATAATAAGGTTGGCCTTGTTAACCTGGTATGGGATAGCTGTTACGCGTATCTGCTCGCGCCCGGCACTCATTGGCTCTATTGTTGCCTCTGCGCGTACCACTACACGGCCGCGGCCTGTGCGGTAGGCATGGCGTACATTCTCTGTACCCAAAATTGCCCCGCCGGTTGGGAAGTCCGGGGCTTTAATAATATCTATAAGTTCTTGGACAGGGGTATCTTGGCCTTCTTGCTGGTGGGTGATACGGTGAAGTGCAGCTGTTATAACATCTGTAAGATTATGGGGTGGGATATTGGTTGCCATACCTACCGCTATACCTACAGAGCCATTTACCAGCAGGTTTGGGAACCTGGCCGGGAGTACAGAAGGCTCTGTAAACTCGCCGTCGTAGTTAGGCTCGAAGTCTACGGTATCTTTTTCTATGTCTGTTAGCATTTCCATAGATAGCCGGGTAAGCCTAGCCTCTGTATAACGTGCTGCCGCCGCGCCGTCCCCGTCCATAGAGCCAAAGTTGCCGTGACCGTCTACTAGTGGGTAACGTAGGGCAAAGTCCTGGGCCATACGCACCATGGACGTGTATATAGACTCGCCATGTGGGTGATACTTACCCATAGTATCGCCTACTATACGGGCGGACTTTTTATATGGCTTGTTTGGCTCAAGGTTAAGCTCGTTCATTGCATAAAGTATGCGCCGGTGAACAGGCTTAAGGCCGTCGCGGACATCTGGAAGGGCACGGGAAACAACTACGCTCATGGCGTAATCTATAAACGATTCCTTCATTTCTTTGACAATATCTTTCTCGCTTATACGATCGAAATCTTTTGTTGGGTCCATGTACTCACCTTATTTATCCAGATTTTTTACTAAAGTCGCGTGGGCTTCTATAAACTCGCGCCGTGGCTCTACTTTATCGCCCATAAGTTGTGTAAATATTAGGTCGGCCGATATGGCGTCGTTCATTGTTACTTGCAACAGTATCCTGTTTTCTGGGTCCATAGTGGTATCCCATAATTGCTCTGCATCCATTTCGCCTAGACCTTTGTAGCGCTGGATTGATTTGTTGCCTTCGCGGCCTATCTCGTCGAGTAGCCTCTCTAACTCCTCGTCTTTGTATACATAGTGCTTTTGCTTGCCTTTTTCTACTTTGTAAAGCGGCGGTTGAGCGATATATACAAAGCCTTCGGATATCAAATCAGGCATAAACCTGTACATAAATGTCAGCAACAACGTACGGATATGAGAGCCGTCAACGTCTGCATCGGTCATGATAACAATCTTGTGGTATCGCAGTTTAGAAATATCAAAATCCTCGTGGATACCTGTACCAAAGGCAGTTATCATTGCCCGTATTTCCTTGTTTGCAAGGATATTATCCAACCGTGCTTTTTCTACATTAAGGATTTTTCCGCGCAGGGGAAGGATTGCTTGGGTCCTGGGAGTACGGGCGTTTTTGGCACTTCCTCCTGCGGAGTCACCCTCTACTATAAAAATCTCGCACAGGGCTGGGTCTTTTTCTGAACAATCTGTTAACTTGCCTGGTAAGCGGCCACTGTCCAATGCTGACTTGCGGCGTACGTCTTCGCGGGCTTTTCTAGCGGCATCTCTTGCACGGGCAGAGATTACGCATTTTTCTATTATGGTCTTACCAACCGTTGGGTTTTCTTCTAGGAAATATGTGAGATGCTCACCCAGTACGGATTCTACTGCCGTCCTGGCCTCACTGTTGTTGAGCTTGCCTTTGCCTTGGCTGTCAAACTGTGGCTCTTCCAACTTGATGCTTATGACTGCGGTTATACCCTCGCGTACGTCTTCGCCGGTAAGATTACGGTCTTTTTCTTTTAACAGCCCAAACTTGCGGCCATAGTCGTTTAATGTCTTGGTAAGGCTGCTTCTAAACCCGGTGGTATGTGTGCCACCGTCATGGGTGTTTATATTGTTTACAAATGAGTAAGTATTTTCTTGAAAACCGTCGTTGTACTGGATTGCTATCTCTACCAGTACATTTTCGTGTTTGGATTCGCAATAAAAAACTTCTTGCGTTATTGGTGTCCTGTTTTGGTTTATATAACTTATAAATTCCTGTATTCCGCCTTCGTAGCAATAGCTGCGGGTACTGTTTGGGGTTATGCGCTCATCTGTTATTTCTATTGTGAGACCCTTTGTAAGGTATGCAATTTCCCTAAAACGCTGCTTTAGAGTTTCGAAGTTATATTCTAACTCAGAAAAAATCTCCGGGTCGGGTTTGAAATGGACAAATGTGCCATGGTCTTCTGTCTCGCCTACAACTTGCAGCTCTGTAATTTTGTCCCCACGGGCAAATTTTTGCTCGTATACTTTTCCATCTTTATGGACACGCACCACAAGCCATTCGGACAGCGCATTAACAACAGACGCGCCCACGCCATGTAGCCCGCCGGAAGTCTTATATCCACCCTGCCCAAACTTGCCGCCGGCATGAAGCACAGTAAAAATAACCTCAACTGCAGGTAAGCCCGTTTGCGCTTGTATACCAACAGGTATACCGCGCCCGTTATCCCTTACAGATACACTATTATCTGGGTGTATACGTACTTTTATGTCGTCGCATTCGTCCATAAGGGCCTCGTCAACGGCGTTGTCTACAATCTCATATACCAGGTGATGAAGCCCTTCTACAGATGTGTTGCGGGCGTACATACCAGGCCGTTTTCTAACCGCCTCTAGGCCTTCTAACACTTGGATGCTGTCTGCTGTATATTCCATCTTTACTTCCTTTCTTGTTAGGTAAAATACCCGGTATTATCTAAACCGCCAATTACCTACCTGTATATTTTCCCAGACTTTACTTGCATTGTTTGTGCGCTGGTAATGTTCTTAGTTAGCACGTCTTCCAGGCCTGTACAGGTTAGTATTGTTTGCAAATCTTTTATTTGCGTTAGCAAAAAACGTTGGCGGCTTCCATCCAGCTCTGATAATACATCGTCTAGTAATAATACTGGAGTTGTTTTTGTGCTGCTTCGTATTAGCTCTATCTCGGCTAGTTTGGCCGATAATGCTGCTGTGCGCTGCTGCCCTTGCGAGCCGTAGTTACGTGCTGGTATATCGTTTATGGTAAATAAGATATCATCTTTGTGGATGCCCACAGATGTTGTACCGGTTGAAACATCACGCTCATATGATTTCTCTATTATTGTGTGGTAGTTTTCTGGCTCTTGGATATTGGGTTGGTATTGTAGATTTAACTTTTCGTTGCCGGAAGTTATGCTTGCATGTGTTTAACTGGCTATTTCGCTTATCTTGTTTACAAAGGCCGCCCTAGTACGCATTATCCTTAGGCCGCTTTTAATTAACTGCTCGTCCCATACATATAGGCTTTCTGCCTGGTTTTTTTCGCGGCGCAACAGTTTTAATAGTTGGTTGCGCTGTTTTAGGGCCCGGTGGTAATCACGTAAATCGCTATAATAAACAGGCGATAGTTGGCATATTTCCATATCCATGAAGCGCCGTCTCTCTGCAGGGCCGGATTTTATAAGCCGCAAATCCTCTGGTGAGAAAAGTACAACCATCAGCCTGCCGAATAGTTCCCTTGTATTTTTTATAACGGTACGGTCTATGCTTAGTGTTTTTATGGATTTATTACCGTTTATTTGGATATGTGCATCTATTGTAAATGGATAATCATCTCTTTCTATTTCAACTTGTACATGGGCTTCTTGGGTTTTAAAGTTCACAAGCTCGCGGTTATTGTCTGCGCGGGAGCTGCGGCCAATTGCGCAAAAATATATAGCCTCTAGTATATTTGTTTTGCCTTGGGCATTGTCTCCATGAATAATATTTACGCCGTTGGAAAAATACTCGTGTGAAAGTGAAAGATTTCTAAAACCCTCTGCAGATATTTTTTTTACCCACATTAGGCTGGGCCTCTTAGGGGGACAATCAAGTATTTATAATCCGTTATTGTTTCATTTGTGAGACTTTGGATAGTACATGGGCTTTTGGGGGTATTAAGTTTTATTACAATTTTTTCTTCTTCTATTGCACGCAGTGCCTCTATCAAATAACGTGGGTTGAAGTATATTTTTATGTCTGTACCGTCTGTTTCACATGGTATTTCGTCATAGGTCTGGCCTTTTTCGGATTGTGATGTGATTACTAGCGCATCATCACTAATGTCTAAAGTTATAGATATCTGCTTATTTTCCATAGCTACCAGTATAGACCTTTCTAGTGAACCAAGAAGGGACGCCCTGTCTATCACTACTGCAGTGGTAAAATCTTGGTTAAATATCTGGTTATACCTTATAAACTCGCCTTCTAATAGCCTAGCAGACATTGTAAAGTTGCTGGTTTCAAACATGACTCTCTTGTTTGTAAAGTATAGAGTCAATTCATCTTCAGTATCGCCTGATATTGCACGGCTTAATTCGTTAAGCGCTTTTGCCGGTACAACGGCGCTTGCACTTGGTGTATCTTCTGCTAACGCAAGAGACCTATATGAGATACGAAACATGTCCACAGACACTACCCTAAGCGAGTTATCTGTGATTTCAAACAACTCCCCAGTAAGCACAACTTTGCTTGGGTCAAGAGATACAGAGAATATTGTCTGCTTAATCATATCCCGTAGTATAGACGCTTTTATGGTATACCTGTGCTGTGCGGCTTCTAGTTCTTCTTCCGGGATTAACGGAAACTCATCTGCTGGTAGCCCGGCAATTTCAAGTTTTGCCTGGCCGCATATGCACTTAGTTATTAGTCTTTCGTCTGTCTCTATTTGGATGTAGTCACCAGGCATTTTTCTTATTATCTCTGTGAAAAGCCGCGCGTTTAATGCAACACTTCCTGGTATATCAATATCTGCCTCTATAGGTGTTGTTATTATACTCATATCCATGTCGTTGGCGCTTAAAACAAGACCTACACCTTCTTGTGCTGTTAATAACACACATTCTAATATAGGCAGCGTTGTACGACTTGGTACGGCACGCCCAACCAGATTAAGGGCTTCTAGTAGAAGAGCTTTCTCACACATCAATTTTAACTGGCTCATGATAATCTCCGTTCGTACTGAATTAATTTCTGAATTAATTTCTATATTATTTACATTATTATTTAGTAGTTGCTGTTGTAGTAGGGGGTGTTGAAAGGTGGAAAAGCCACACTAGCCCGTATACAATATATATTTATGGCGTTGAAAATCCTGTAGAAAATAACCAGCTAATTTGAAAGTTATCCTAATAATCCACAAGGCGAAAAATGGCAATTATTTACCAACATTTTAGCGAAAAATATACACATACTTATCAACATCTTATTTTTAGTCACCTTTAATATTGCGCTCTAAATCGTTGACTGTATCTCTTAGCTTTGAGTCTATTTCTATTTCGTTGGTTATCTTTTCGCAACTGTGTATTACCGTGGAGTGGTCACGCCCCCCGAAATAATTACCCACTTCTGGCAGAGAAACTTCTAGTAGTTTACGACTTAAGTACATGGCTATCTGCCTTGGCAATACTATGTTTTGGGTGCGTCTGCGGCCACTAAGGTCCGCTGTGGTAATATTGTAATGCTTTGCAACTACCTGCTGTATATATGGTACGGTTACGTCTGGTTTTTGGTTGGATACTAGTTGGTCTTTAAGAGCTTGCTCTGCCAGGCTAAGGGATATTTGTGCATTGGTTAGACGTGCATATGCGGTTATTTTGTTTAATGCACCTTCTAGGTCTCTTATGTTGGATACTACGTTACGGGTTATAAAGTCTTTTACAGTCTGGTCTATGTCTAGATGTTCTAGGTGCAGCTTTTTTTCTAGTATTGCGGTACGGGTTTCATAGTCTGGTATGGTTATGTCTGCTGTTAGGCCCATAGCAAACCGTGATGTAAGCCTTGCTTCTAATGCGGTCAAGTCCTTTGGGGGTTGGTCACTTGTAAGGACTATTTGTTTATTGTTGTTGTACAATGTGTTAAAGGTGTGAAACATTTCTTCTTGAGTTTCTACTTTTCCTTCAAGGAACTGTACGTCATCCATAAGCAGGATATCACATTCCCGGTACTTGTCTTTAAATTCGTCTTTACGGTCTTCGCGGATAGCGGCAATAAACTCGCTGGTAAATGTCTCGCTTGTTACGTATAAGACTTTTACTTCTGGGTATTGGTCTACGACATAATTGCCAATAGAGTGCATGAGATGTGTCTTGCCAAGACCTACACCACCATATAAGAACAATGGGTTATAGTCCGTCTTGCCTGGATTTTCGGCTACGGCCTCTGCGGCGGCGTATGCCAACTCGTTACATTTGCCTTTTACAAAAGTGTCAAACGCGTACCTGCGCCTTAGATTGGTACGTTCATAATTTTCGCGGCGCACCAAGTTAGAGTCATCAAAATCTTCAGGGGAAACTATGCGTACGTCTATATCCTCTATTTGGGAAACGATACGCACACAACGTGTAATATCAGATAAGTAACGCTTATTGATTGTGGGTTTAAAGAAATCATCGCTTGTCCTTAATGTGAAAATACCATTGTCGTACGAATATGGAGATATGGACCTGATAGTTACATCAAATGCAACTTGGCTCACTGTTTTTTCTATAAGAGGCAAAGCTTGTTCCCATATTTCTTGAAGTGTTTGAGCATCCATGGATATAGCCCCCGTATGATACTTGCGAGTTATCCACAGGGATATCCACAAGCTGTTTATAACTTTTGCTAACCTCTTACAAATATACCAGAAATCAAGCAAAGAAGCAATTAGATATCCACAAATATTGAATTAAATGAGAAAAAGTCCCGCCTGTACCAGACTGCATATACCTCAATGCAGTTTTAGCTTAGGCGGGACTTTAAAATTGTTTATCTCGTTATCAATTATTATTGCTTACCCATACATACCCCATGCCATGTATTGTTTTTATAACTGCCGGCATACGTGGGTCCTTTTCGATTTTTGACCTTAAGCGGCTAATGTTTACTGGTAGCGTATTTTCGTCTACATAGTTGCCGTGGGTATCCCAAAGTGCTGCTAGTATCTGTTTCTTGGTTAAAACCTGTCCGGCGTTGGATATAAAATAACTCACCAGCCTGTACTCTGTGGCGCTAAGGGGGATTTCATCTTCTAGGCAAAAAAGTTTGCATAGTCTTGTATCTAGCGTAAATACTCCAGCGCGGATTATATGACCCTCGTTTAAATCACGCCGCCTAAGCGCCGCCTCAACACGCGCTTTTAACACAGACAATGAGAATGGCTTGGTAATATAATCATCAGCACCGGCCGTTAGACCTTGTACTTCGTCTGTTTCTAAATCACGTGCGGTTAGCATCACTACCGGCACATCTGAGATACTGCGTATATTACGGCAAAGTTCTATACCGTCGCCGTCGGGCAACCCCAAGTCCAAAATCACAATATCTACGTGATGCTTATTAAAGGTCTTAATGGCTGTTGCAGCACTATCTACCGCTACAACCTCGAAGCCTTCTTTTTCAAAGGCAAAAACTATACCTCTGCTAAGGTTTTCGTCGTCCTCTACAATCATCATAAATTTTTTCATTCATAAATCACCTAAAAGGGATTTGGGCAGAGTCAAGTTGGTGGCGTGCAACTTCTTCGGCTATATAGCTAATATCTGGGAAGTATATGTTGCCGGCTATGCTATAACGTATAAGCGAGTCTACGCCAATATCTGTAAACAATGAGTCGTCAACTGCTACCCCTGTGGGTGCAGTAAAACGTGCCTGCATATAACCTGGCAATATCCTTAGCCCGTCTATGAGTGCACGGTCTATGGACTGATATATCTCCAAGAGCCCTGGTGCAGGCATTATTTTCAGCAGTTCGTCTAGCACATAGCTACTTTGTGATACAGGCAAACTTCCTGGCAATATGCCCATATCGCGGGCATATTCTAGGCGGCGCTGGCTACCTTCTGCACCATGGCTCATCCACCTGGCTAACATATAGGCTTCTTCTGGGTGGTTTGTGGAGGAGGCTATGCCCAGCACTTCCAATGTTATGATAGAGCGGCCACCGGGTACACCAATAAATGCCCAATCAAACGAAGTTTGGTTAACCATTACGTCTATATTCCACGAGCCGCCATAGAAAAACGCCATTTGCCCATCTAGGAAAGCCCCAAGAGCGTTACCCGCAGGGAAGTTTCCTGTATAAGGGATTCCGTCAAAGGTATATCCATCATTGTTAAGTGATGCTGCTAAACGTACGGCTTCTTGCATTTCTGGTGAGTTGAGCGCAAAGCCAAGTCCATCATATGCAAAAAAATCAAATATTGGGTTTACCGCACTGGGATACCACTCTACAAGCGAGAACGCATTGTTAAGGCCTATTGTGGGGCGGCTTAGGTCAGTGGATGCGCGTACTGCGTTTATAAAATCATGTGCAGATATGCCAAAGGATGGTTGGTCTATTCCCATATCACGAAGTAGGTCACGATTTACAAAGTATCCGTGGATGTTTTGTGCAAACGGTACGGCATACATGATATTGTTTATACGCATTGCTTCTTGCACATTGCTGGTAAGGTCAAAGAAATCTAAATCCGTCCATATATGAGGTGTGATATTCATAAGCCAGCCGTTTGCAGCTTTTGAGCCTATGTCTTCTAACATAAACACGTCTGGGAGACGGTTTTGGCTTGCGGCAATAGCCAGGCTATCTGTCCAATTTGTAGTCGTAATATTTTGGTCTATTTCAACCCTGATATTGGGGTGCATGTCCATAAAAGATTGAATCATGCGTAGCTCAAGGGCATTGTCACGGGCACTGCCAAGGTTCCAGTTAGCGTAGGTTATGGTGACTATGTCGTTGTTCCTTCTTCGCACAATTATTGTGACAACAAGCGCTATTATCAGCACAAGTAACAGCACAATACCTACTAGGGCAATAAGCTTGGTTTTTTTAGGGGTCCTTTGCATAACCTCATTGACGTTTTTGAAAAATTTTTTCACAGGATGAGCTCCTTTTTTATATATTAGTAAACTGCATGCGTAGAAAGCATTCTATTACCATTTGCAGGTATACTTCAACCTTAAATGCGTAAAAACTTAATTTGTAACCGTTTTGTAATTGTATTTTGGTTACATTCATGTTTCAATATCCAGGTAGGAATGTTTAATAAAGCAACCAGTTAGGAGGTGTGCAGGTATGCCCAAGTATATAAAATACGCCATCGCGATGATATTTTGTTTTGCGATAATGGCCATAGCTGTTTACGCCTCTAGATCCGCGTCTTCTGTTCAGGCTTGGCGGCCAGACATGTATGTATCCACCACCTTAAGCGAAAGGCATCAAGGTCTGGAAATACAAGGCGAAATACCAGAGTTGTTATATAGTTTTGGGCCAGCTTACGCCAAAATCAACGAAGAGATATTAATCGCAAAGAACAGTTTAATAGAAGGTACAAGGCGGGTACGCGCCAGGAGTATTAATTTCACATACGAAGTATTTTACACAAATGAAGTGGTGTCTATAGTCATAATGGCTACAACACGAGCCGTGACAGACCGTACTTCGGTTATATCAGTCAATTTTATGAAACACACAGGTGAGCTTGTGACGCTAACCCAGGCTATGGGTATGGATATCACACCCTTGGCTGAAGGTATTATAGCCGAAATGATACGTAGGGACCCGGCAACATATTATGCCGCATTTACCGCCCCGCCAACCGGGCAGGCTTTTTATTTGACAGACGATTTATTGGTGTTGTTATTTGATGAGTTTCAACTATCGTCTGCACCAGACTCTACAAGGATGATACAGTTTGTGCGCAACAATATAAAGACCTTCACCATTGCCCGCTACGAGTATCGTATAAGCCAAGACCGCTACGAGATTAAAATGATGCCGCTTAGGCAGATACTAACAAGCATGGGCTATATTTATGAAGACGTGGTTTGGAATCCATCATACAACGAAGCCGTAATTATGCGCAACGGGAGCCCAGCCATAACCCTACGCGCCGGGGAGAATAATTTCCAGATTAACGGAGTCATGCAGCGCTCATTGGAAGCGGCGCCGGAACTAAAAAATCACTCTATGTATGTACCTATCAGCTTCTTTAACCAGATATTGGGGCTTACTGCATACAGCATTGATGAGCAAGGCAACATCACATTTATGACATATATTAAACCGAAATAAATCATAAATCGTTTGGCATTTATTTATGTTATTATTTGACACAATTGCATATTTGGATTACACTAGGTTGGTTTGTGGAAGGGGGCAATTTAACAGGTTAAGACTATACAATAGGAGAGGTGAAGCGCTTGTTTGACAGGACAGATGTTTTTCATGTAAGAAGCGATATCCAAAAGATTGTAGGCAGTAAAGTCAGGCTCGAAACCAATAAAGGCCGCCATAAATCTGTGGTAAGCAACGGGATAATTTCACATGCATACCCCAGCATATTCACCGTGCAATTAAGCGAAGGGCCCGATACCTCCCGCAAGCTATCGTTTAGCTATACAGATGTTCTAACCAATAGCGTGGAAATTACGCTGTGTGACCAGTAAGATTAAGATATTTTTATATGTACGTAGCGCCTCTTGTCGTATGGCAGGAGGCGTTTTTGTATGTGTTGGCAATAGCCAATACCAATAGCAATTCACCTTTAAATCGGCCCCGTCTGTTGCCGAAAAAGCGTTGATGCGTCCGCTATTTTCGGCTCGGACGGGACCGTTTAAAGGGGGAATTGCTATAATTACAGCAATTGCCCCTGTACAGTAACGGGAGCTTTGACCAGCTCGCCAATGATGTCTTCCATCTCCTGATGGCGGAACATATGCTCGTGGATTATGGCGTTGTTTATTGCAAAGAAACTGTCTTGTGGGTGGTTGTATAAAAATGGTGTAGTGTTTTTGTGGCTGGCCTGGTGGGTGGTAATACTGCCGGTAGGCATCTCGTCGCTGAAATAATAGGTGACAGTCTCGTTATAAAAAAGTGGAAGCTTGGCTATATATAGCCCATATGCAAGGTATTGCATAGGGGTGCTGTAAAAGTCTCTTGTATCGTCTACCCGGTAATTAAGGCGGATGTCTTTGTCTGGCTGGCTGTGGTATAGGAATGGCTGATATTTTTCTAGGTAGGGATGTGGGATTGGCTTGTTTTCTTTGAAAATGGGTAAAAGTATGCCCGTCACTTCCTGCATGGATATGGCTTGCCTAAGCAGCTTTTCGCTGCGAAAGGTAGATATATTGTTGTGTAGGTAGATATGGCCAAGCGCCAATAATAGTAGGTTATTAGAGCTTGGGCAACCGCTTGCGCCAATACTGTTGTACTCGGGATTGTGTGGGATTTCGCTGTTGGCGAGATAGTGTTTCTCTAGGATATTTATTACTTCATACTCTGGTGCTAAGCTTTGGGTTAGCATTGTGTAGGTGCAGTACTCTATAAATTGCATGCATTCTTTTTGGGCCTTTTTTGCGGTGATTAGCCGCCGGAAGGCCTTTTGTGTGTGGATATCGCATTGGTGCGCCCATAGGTCGCCGGAAAGGATTTTGGCATCTACGCGTGAGTCGGGTACTTCTAGGGCGTTGGATAGTGTTTTTAACTCTGATTGGCTGGCGTGGTAGTGGGTTAGTGCGGTGGTGAGTAGGATTTTACTGCTGTGGCCAGATAACAGTAGGTAAAACGCAGCCTCGCCCAGGTGCTTTGCAGCGTCTGGCGCATCTTGATGCAATTGGTGGAGGCTATCATACACGACCTGAGCCGGGAGCGATTTATGGTTTTGAGATAGTATTTCTGTGGCCAGTGTGTATTCTTTGGTTTGGAGGCATACGTTTAGGGCTTGGTCTAGATATGTGGGGGGTAAGGTTGTCATGTCTAGCAATGTGTAGCACTCGTGGGCTTTTGCATGGTTGCCCGCGAGGTGGTGGAGGTGGCCCAGGGCAGCAAGTACCTTCATGGTATAAGCTTTTTGTAGGGATTTTTCTTCCAAGACGGCTTCAAATATAGGTATGGCTTTAGCGCTTGGGGGTTCGATTTCCAGGTAGTGGGATGTCAAGTGTAAGAGTATGTGTAAGCGCCGGTCTCCTTTATCAAAAAAGTATTGATACAGTTCTGGTGTGGCTAGGGGTACCATTCTTTTTATGGTTGGCGGCTCTGTAATAACAGTGCGCCGGCCGGCCCCAAGGCAGACATATGTGAAGTTTTCGTGAGGTGCATCTATTATTATGCGGTGGCTTTGGGCCTCGCTTGGGGTGCTTTCTGCTACTACATATTCGTGTGTGCCGCGTTTTTCTTGTAGCGACACGTATACATATTTTATGGTTTTAGCTATTTCTATTTCAAACTGGGTCAGGCCTGTGGCGAGTTCTGCCTCGGCTTTTTGGGCTAGTTCGCCCTTTGCCTTTGTAGACTCCCAAAAATATTGGTAAAGGCTGTTTGCTTCACGGCCGGTAATGCCGGCTTGTAGGCACTTGGTTGCGACCTGCAATGCATTTTCTTCGTGGCCATGCATAAGGTGGTGGTGGGCAGGGTCTGTAAGTATCAGGTGATATATATATGCGGCTAGTTGCGGCTCCATCTTGGCATTATTAAGAAAACGCTCTAGGGGGTAGGTATCTATGTTTTCTATGTGGTTTATATATGATGACTGTACCAAGAAGGTGGAAAGGCCTTTTATATCTATTTGATGTTTTATGGCTTGGCTGTATATCTCGTGTGCCGGCAAACCAAAATCCCTATTGTGCATCCTGTTTGCGCATATAGGGTTTAACAGGGGAGTATGGTTGCTAAGGGCATAGAGTTGTTCCCCCACATGTGGGGCTTTGAGGATGGCATCGAAAACAGCACCCTCGTGGGTGGTAGTTACCCGGGAAATATCTGCGCCATGCCTTGCGGCATAAACCAATGTAGGGAGTAACTCCTCCCCTATTTCGCTAGGGTCTGCGGCATCTAGTGAGCGGTACAACCCATCGTACATGTACATACTGTGGCACCCATAGCTGTGGGCCTGTGCAAAGTAGCTATATGCTTGGGTGTGCTCTGCGGCGGCTAGGTGTAGCTGGCCAATCATAACGTCATAATATGGGGAGTATTCGGCTGTTTTTAGTTGCGAAAGGAAGCCTTTACGGTGTTTTTTTGCGGCACGGGCTCGGTTTTCGGTGATGGCTAGATATGCCTCTAGGAAACGAAATACGTTGTAGTAGAAAGGCTCATTTGTTTTTAGGAAAGAGCGGTAGCTCATGGCTGCATCCAACATATTGGTTGCAGTGTCTAGGTGCCTTGACTCTATCGCCATAAAAATGGCAAGAGAAAAAAGCCAGGCACTGGGCTCGTTGCGGCGGTGTGCGGCCATTGCGCCTAGGTAGGCTTTTTCTAGGTATTGGTGATTATGGCTACGACTATGACCCGGCAGCATATAGTATGCCTGCCAGTTGCGCATAGCATATATAATTGCTGTTTTTACATCGTCGCGGGCGGCCATACGCCCGTCTAGTTTTGATAGTTGCTGTATTGTCATAGTGCCTCACCATTCCCCAATATTAAGATGCAGGCGCTTGTGAAAAACTTGTCCCATGGAGTGCACCCTTACATCTATATACGTAGAAACATACGGAAGCCTGCGAAATAACCGCTGCGCACCTGCAAAGGCCGACGGTCTAATCTCGAAAGGTATAGAATGCACGGGCCCAACCATGTGGGCCTGGGCATAAAAGCGTACGTACCGGTCCCGGCTAAAGACATCTACCCGCATGTTTGCGCCGGTATTGTTTTTTATTACGACGCTACCCTTGTCTTCGTAGCGGAAGCCTTTTTGGTTTAGGTTGATTGTGAAGTTGGGGGCTCGCCGGAAGGTAACTTCCAGTAAACCTGCTGTGTCGCCTGCAGGTTGTGCAGTACCTACCTGTATATGCTCGCGCACGAAGTTTTGTGGGATCTTGAGCGGGTCAACCGTAAACTCCACCATGGCACGGTTGCTACTGTCGAAGTCTGGGGATGATAACCTGTCTGTTGATAGGGTAAGCCAGTTGCTTCCTAGTAAGGTGGTTATTGGGGCATCTATATAGCCGCTGTCTGATTTTTGGATGCTAAAACTCTCGTGAATTTTGCCAGGTGGGCCTTGGGTTATATTTATCTGGTTTGTGCTTAGCTCTATGGTGGTTTTTGCTTTTAGTCCGGATAGGATAAAGAAATTGTCCATTGCCCGCTCGCGGTTAACGTCTTTGTGTAGGTTTTCGTATACCTCCATATATGTGTAGTTTGTGGACAATAGCAGCATATAAAACTCGCTGGAGGTAAATAACCGGCGTGCTGCGTTGGGGTATTCTTGGGCATAGTTATAAAAATCGCTTATACAGGCGATAGTTGGGCCTTCTGGTGTGGGGATGGTCATGGTGGTTGCGCTTATTGTTATTGGCAATATGACTTCCCCACCGGTGGAGGTGATATAGGCTTTTGTTTTTGTGAAACCTGGAGAGGTACCTGCTTTTTCTGGGTTGAAATTGTAGGTGATGGCTTGGGAGTTTCCTGTCCAGGTGTTGGGGGTGAAAGTTATTGCGTGGTTGCGCGAGAGGATATGCCCGGTAAGCGTGCCGCCTCCGGTGTTTTTTATTACGAAACTGCCGGTATGGTGGCCGGTTTCTATGGATATGGTGTTTATATCTAGTTCTAGGGTTGGATGGGGATGCTGGTATGGGGGTGGGGTCACTTTATCACCGCTTTAATTATTGTTATCGCTTTTTTTTGCTAATTGCATAATCTTGTCTAAGTTGGACTTGAGAGCCTCGTTTACCGCCTGGGCAGAGGATTGGGCGTGCAAGTTTATAAACGCCCCAAGCCCGTCACCCAAGGACTGGGTTAGCCCTTGCAAAGAAGATTCATAAGCCACCAATGCCGCTTCCAGGGTTTGCTGGTTGCGCTCTATATAACTTGTCTGGTGTGTTAGCGCTTCTTGCTGGGTGTTCATTGTAGTTATGCTGCTTTGTACGGTTTCTATTGCTGCTACCAGGGCCACGAGCTGCTCTGACAGTGCGCTAGAATGCCCTTGCAGGTGCTTTGCTAGTAGCTCTGCGGAGGATTGTAGCCGCGTACTGCTTTGCCCCAGCTTGTCGGATGTGTTGTTCATTGTGGTTTGCAGCCCTACGGCTTCGCTTAGTGCGTCTTCCCAGCTCTTGAGTGTGTGGGCTAGGTTTGTGTTCATATTTATCATTTTTTCGTCCATTGCGGCGGCCAGTGCTGGGCCCACGGCCAGGGTTGTCTCGGTCATGGTCTTGCCTATAGAAGCGGTTGTTTCTGCCATGGTATTGCCTATGGCTGATGTGGTCTTAGCTAGGCTGTCTGCAATAGCTCCCATGATGTTCTCCATATTGGAGGTCATGCTTGAGATTGCACCAGTTAGGTCATTTTTGAGGCGCAAAACCGCCCCGCCGGTGTCGGAAGCATAAAAACGGCTAACTTCCCGCTCTATATAAATTAGTACTTCACCGGCCAATTGCTCCCTTGCCATGTTGAAGTTAAAAAAGGCAGATACCCCTCGTATTATAAGAAACAAAAGTATCGCAAGTAGGCCATATGCAAAGGCAAAATCGTTGAAGACCACGGCCAAAATCAAGCCTATCCAAAGTACGGCGCGCTCCATTTCTGATATAAATGGCAACATACTGTCGTACTTCCAGCCTATGAACAGGAAGCTCATTTGCGAGATTTGCCTTTGCACTAGCTGGTTTGCGGATACTTGCGTTACGGCCCTATCTGCTACGCGCTTGTACTCTGTCACGGTTTTGGTTAGCAGGGCGCACTTGAGTTTCTTAAAATCATCCAGGCTTTTTATTTCCTTTTTTGCATCGCTGCGGAAAGACATTAGCACTGTGCGGAAGTGAATATGCGCTAATATACGCAGTAGTATTAATAGCGCCGCCATGCTTATGAAAACCGCTATTATTATTACGTGGCTGTCTTGATTGTTTAGGTTTACGAATAAATTGTTTAAGAAATCGCTCATATAGGCCCCTATTTGAAATTATCTACTGCTGCACGCTCCACTTTTAGCGCGGCTGTAAACCGCTTCATGAAAACATTAAACCCTTGAGTATCGGTGATTTCTGGCTGCAATGTAGAGCCGGCATTATTTGCAAATACGCAGCTATCTAGAAATTTATCCAGTGTCATGTCTGTGTGAGCCATATACGCCGCCAACAGCGCTATACCCCATGCGCCGCCTTCGCTTGCGGTTTCCATTACCGATACGGGGACATCTAGCGCACCTGCCATTAGCTTCTGGGCTACACCTTTGGTTGTAAAAAGCCCGCCATGCCCCATAAGTTGTGTGATTTTTACGCCTTCTTCTTCTGTTAGGATGTCCATGCCCAGTTTGAGGGTAGCCATGGATGAAAAAAGCATTGTACGTATGAAGTTGGGTACGGTGAAGTTTGCATCTGCCAGGCGCATAAACAGCGGGCGGCCTTCTTCGAAGCCGGTATTGTGCTCCCCTGAAAGATAGTTTACGGCCATAAGCCCGCCACAGTCTGCATCGCCTTCTAGGGCGGCGCGGTACAAGTTTTCGTATACGGTGGAAATATCTGAGGCCTTGCCGGCAATTATGTTGTGGGCGTTGTGGAACAGCTCTACCCACGCACTAAGGTCAGATGTGCCGTTGTTGCAGTGCACCATGGCCACGGGCTTGCCGTCTGGGGTTGTTACCATGTCTATCTCGTGGTGCAGTTTAGAAAAACTTTTATTAAGGACAATCATCGCAAAGATAGACGTCCCTGCAGATACATTGCCAGTGCCGGAGGCTACGCTGTTTGTAGCCACCATGCCTGTACCCGCATCGCCTTCGGGCGGGCATAGGGGTATGCCTGGGGCCAGGTTGCCAGATGGGTCTAGTAGCTTGGCGCCTTCGGGTGTGAGGTGACCGGCGGCTGCCCCGGCTGGCAATACCTTGGGCATGATGTCTGCCAACTTCCATGGGTAGGATTTTTTTGCTATAAGGTTGTCGAACGCTGCCATATCACCTGCATGATAGTCACCGGTTGTGCTGTTTATTTGGAATGCACCAGACGCGTCACCCACGCCAAGCACATTGTGGCCGGTAAGCATAAGGTGGACGTACCCGGCCAGGGTTGTTATTGTAGAAATTTGGGGGATGTGACTTTCGCCGTTTAAGATTGCTTGATAAAGGTGTGCAATGCACCAGCGCAAGGGGATGTTGAAGCCAAATAGCGAAGTAAGTGCCGCAGCGGCTTCACCTGTGCTGGTGTTGCGCCATGTGCGAAACTCCGTTAGTGGGTTGAGGCTGCTGTCTAAGGGTAAGTAACCGTGCATCATAGCCGAAATGCCTATGCCAGAAAGGTTAGTAAGCTTTGTGTCATGCTTGGACTCATAATCTGCAGCCATGGCTTTGTAGCTGGCTTGCAAGCCCTGCCAGATGTCTTGGATGCTATAAGTCCAAACTCCGTTTTCCAGACGGTTTTCCCAGTTGTGGCTTCCTATGGCGATTGGGGTGTAATCGCCGCTTATCAGTACAGCTTTAATCCGGGTCGAGCCCAGTTCGATACCTAAGTATAATTTTTTTTCCGTTTTTGCCATAGGGCATCACCTCTTGGATTTTTTTGCTTCCTTCCCTTAGAATAATACAAAATCGGGAATTTTAGAAGCCCGTTGGGCTGTATGACGCGAAATTAACATTTCCACCTGCCACAGCATCGGATTTTAAGACATGACCTGCGAGACCAATTTAAAGTACGATTGCTATACTGCGAAGGAGGCATGAATTAAATCATGAATTGGGTTCAAAGCCTATCAAAATCCATCGGCTACATCGAAGCGAACTTGGCCAAGGAGATGAGTATAGACGACATTGCGCGGCAAGCATGTTCGTCCAACCAGCATTTTCAGCTAATCTTCCATGTGGTGATGGGGGTTACAGCGGGCGAATATATCCGCTATAGGCGGCTAAGCCTGGCGGCACAGGACCTGCTTAAACCAGAAGCGCGTATCATTGATGTGGCAATGCAATACCAGTACGATACACAAGAGAGCTTCTCCAAGGCATTTTCACGGTTTCATGGTGTGCCGCCTTCTAAAGTGACGCAGCAGACAGCCAAGCTGTTTCACCCGCTAACTATTAACGTGACTGTACAAGGAGGTTTTGACATGACAAGAAAATGGACAGAAGAATTTTACTTGGCCAATTGGCAGGAATTAGACGGGCAAGCAGATATACCCGCACAAGATAAATACAGCCGCCTAACCAACTGGGCACGCAAGGCAAGGGGAACAAACCCCAGTGTCTTCGATGCGCTAACACAGTGGATATTGGATGACAGCCAATGGACCAAAGACAAAATAGCAGAAAACGAGCAGATACTAATCCACGGCGTACTAGCACGTTTTAAGGAACAAAACGCACAACTACGAGCTAGGTTGCAAGAGCTAGAGCCCTCAGGCGTAGTCAACCCGCCTGTGTTTAAGGCGCTGGATAGGTTTGACGCACTTTTGATGGGCAACCAAATTGCGGAAGATATAAATGAAACGGTAACAAAAATGTTTACCAGCTTCTCTGCCATGCAAGAGCGGAGAGTGCGGGAACTAGTTGCCGGTGGTATAACAGGAAAAGCCGGCGTTGATGCAGTAGATATTTTTGGGTATGTTAATTATTTAAAAGATGCGGATGCCAGTGTGCAATGGGCCTTGTTTATGCCTGACTTGGTAAAACATCAGCAAAATGGATTCCAAATATCAAGCTTCGAATACAAAACCAACCCAGCCATGCGCTTTATAGGGCAAGCGTACGACCCTTTCAAAAATGATATGCAAGCCCGTAAAGCAATTGCTCATACCTTGGATGCCATGGGTAGTTATGCATCAGGCTTTGACTATGATATCTTACTCACGCATTTGTACGGCAAGTGCGTAGACAGTAATAACTGGCACAGCATATGGGGCCGCTTTATGCAAGCAGATACCCCAGTGCCAGAAGGGTTTATTTGCCTGGAGTTTGGGACAGACGATGACGAAAAACAGGGCCTGCCATATATATCACGGTTTGCTTTTGCTACCTACAGCGGCGATGTTAACGCCATGCACAAAAAAGACGAAAATGACGGCGTTGGTATGTATGTAGTGACCCGCAATATTATTTTAAGCCAAGGCGTGGGTATACCGTACCCTAACAAGTACTGGACAGCCGAAGTGTTCTTGGACGGTTATGAAAAGCCTAGTACTGGGTATTTATTTAGTGTGGTGCCGTAGGCCGCTGTCTAATGTGATCGCTTTTGGCCCAATCATCAAAACTGCCAGCTTGTATAGCAAAATAATTCGAAATATAGCAATTCCCCCTTTAAACGGTCTCGTCCGAGCCGAAAATAGCGAACGCTTCAACGCTTTTTCGGCGACAGGCGAGGCCGATTTAAAGGTGAATTGCGACAAATATTTTCGCATATGCAACCAACACAATTTCCTCCTGTCTATGTTTATAAGCAGCATAAATAAATGGAGGTTCTTATCATGTACAAAATTATTTCAGATGGCGGATGCGATTTTACTAAGGAAGAAGTGCAAAAGCACAATGTAGACATTGTGCCCTTTTACGTAATGCTGGAAAACGATACGTATCTTAGGGAAGGTGTAGACATAACCAAAGAAGCATATTATAAGCGTTTAAAAGAAGACAAAAGCCTTTTCCCCAAAACAGCCCAGCCCAGCCCTCAAGACTATATAGATATATATACACCGTATCTCAAGGCCGGTAGGGACATACTTTCGCTAACAATATCGTCAAAGCTAAGCGGCACATACAACAGCGCGACCCTAGCCGCCGACATGTTAAAAGACGAGTTTCCGGACAGGACAATAGTAGTAGTAGACTCTTTAAACTGTGCGGTAGGCCAAGGCCTTATTTTAAAAGAGATTGTAAAAATGCGCGACAATGGCTACTCCATAACCAAGACCGCAGAGTTGGCCAAAAAAGTAATAGAAACAGTAAGGATATATTTTTCGCTGGATTCACTAGAATATCTTAAAAAAGGCGGCAGGGTCGGCCCTACAACAGCGCTAGTAGGCGGTATATTGGGCCTACGCCCAATACTGCACATCGTAGACGGCACAGTAGACCAGCTTGACAGTGTGCGCGGCAAAGACAGGGTTTTGAATTTGATAGAAGAAGGTGTAGTAGATGCCCTTAAAGACGATGTACAAGACATAAACCTTAGCATTGGTCATATCTTGCGGGAAGATGATGCCGTAAAGTTCAAAGCCAGCTTGGAAGCGTCTCTTGGGATACAAATTGCAAACCCCGTGGTAGAGGTTGGCGTAACAATAGGCACACATGCGGGGCCAGGGGCACTGGCAATCGCATACTGCAAAAAATACGAAACACTTGAAAAATAACCGTAGCTATTAAAGGAGAAAATAGATATGAATTTTTGGTTTATACTAGCGCAAGTCTTAGGCGTTATTACAATTGCATTTGAGTTTACCTCGTATCAAATAAAAGATAAGTCTAAATATTTTCTTACCACCGGTATAGGCAGCTTTTTTTGGCTAACTATGTTCTTTTGTATGGGCATGGCCACAGGTATGGATACACAGGTATCGCTGATGGTTGCCGCAACTTACAGCACTATACGCAATTTGGTGTTTTGGCGGATTTTTGCCAAAAACACACCCCAGAGCAAGGAGCTTGGGATAAATTTCTTGCTTGTTATGGTAGGGGTTGCCCTTGTGGCTGGTACACTTGCAATAATCAACTCACCAGAACAAGTAAGGTGGCTGCACACACTTGGGATGATTGCAGCGCTTAGCTTTGTAATAGGCCAATATCTGCCAGGGGTGCACTATGTACGTGTAACCGTTACGCTTTATGCCCTTGTAGTTATACTCACACAAACCCCGCTTAATATCCTGTATGGGGACTTCCGGTGGAACATCATGGGCATAGCTATAGAGCTTGCTAAAATTTCATCTGTGGCTGTGTTTTATCTTCGCTTTTCCAAAAATCCTAAGCAACCGCAATTGCAGTTTGCTAAGCCGTAACTTGTGACTCCTCCTTTAAAATAAAAAGCGGTTGCCCTGTAACACACGCAGTGCAGCCGCTTTTGCTTGCGCATGCATCAAAAAGGAAATACAGTACTATACTGTCGTATAATCTTTGATAAGAAAATGTAACGTAATGTGAATCATCGTGGTTTCTCACAGAAGCAGCATCACATGTGCTAAAGCTTACAAGTAATTCACCATTATCCGCATTATATACCCTAAAGCTAAAATCAAGGATTGACATATCACCACTGTAGCATAATGGTAGCGTAATCCTCAAACGTGATGTAATACGTTCGCCATAATGTAGCATGTCATCATCTACATCTTCAATCACTTCATCATGCACATGGGCAGGGTCCGATGCGAAGACAAATGTGGACATTCCTGCCAACATGATTGCAAACAAAAATAAACAAAACACTTTCTTTTTCATTTTTGGCCTCCTTAGAAATAAAATAAACACAACATAACTTCGTGCATATACATGCACGATCAAGCTCTCGAGAGATATAACATATTGTAATTTGAAATACATTAAATGTCAATAGCATTGTGAAGTGATTTACATACTGATTGATCCACTACAACAACAGCGATATCAGCGGCACAGTAACCACGCATAGCAGTGTCCCCACAATTACAAGCCGCGTAGCAGCCACAGAGTCGCTGCCAAACTGCTCTGCAAATATGGCGGTATTGGCGGCGGGGGGCATGGCCATTAGCGTTACAATTGTCCCAAGCATTACCGGGTTGGGTATAAACCAGCGCAGTATAAGTAGGCTGGCAATGGGTATGACAATGAGCTTAACCGCGTTTGGCGGCAGTACACGTATGTCTGTGAAAGTTTCTTTTATAGGCTGCTTTGCCAGTAATGCGCCAATCAAAATCATAGACAGGGGCGAGTTCATATAGGCTATAAGGCTAACGCCCCCCTCTATGGGGGCGGGCAGCCTTAGCCCTGTCAGGAAAAATATAAAACCTAAAATTGTCCCAGCCAGCGCGGGGTTGTTGATAATGACCTGTATTGGCCCGGTCTTGATTGTGCCCTGTGTGTCAAATATCTTTATGCCAATGGTAAATGTGATTAAATTAAACGCAGCCAGCGCCATCGCAACATAAAACAGCCCCTCGTACCCAAATACAGCAGTAATCACCGGTATCCCCATAAACCCAATATTGCCAAAAGTTAGCCCAAACCGCCAACTTTGGCGCTCTTGTATGCTTGCCTTCATAAGGCGCGCAACGCCAAGCCCAAGCAGCCCACCAACAAGGAAAATACCCCCAGTTATAAAAAAGGTGGCTATACTTTCCAATAATAGTGCCGTGGTAAACGGCCTCATCAAAGACATAAAAACAGCACAAGGCATGGCCACTTTTACAAGCAGCTCTAGCATACCTGCGACATGGGTATCGTCAAACAACTGCCGCCGCCTACAAAAGAACCCTACGGCGATGCACAAGGCCAGGGATACAAGGCTGTTGGTAAATGTGATAAAAAGTCCGCTCATGCTGCTGAAGCACCTCAAACATTTTGCGCTTATTCTATCATACTACGTATCATATCCATAACCATAAATGGCATGAACGTAGAAGGTGGGTTAAAGCGGTAAGAAAGCCCATCATACTCCCACACAAAGTGTGTGGCAAAGCCGTATGGTGAGATTTCATATACAATTATCCCGGCTATCTCGTGAGTAATCATGTCACCACCCAAGTAGTACATTGTCATCATTGGCGGGTCATCTTCGCTTCTTGCGTTTTCGATAAAGATGCGCATTTCGTTGTTGCATACGTCAAGGAGGCTGGTTAACTCCCTGGTTGTGAAGCGCACAATAGCATTGTACTGCATAGCGTCGTCATAATCATAAGGGTGTACTTGCCAGCTAGTCAGGTTAAAGTCCGGCGGTATAAACCTATCCATATGTGCCGTTGGTAGCCTAATATCCCTGCCAAAGGCCGCCGCCACTTCTTCGTATGTGGAATTAAAGCTCCAAACCGCTTCTTCAACAGCCATTGTAAATATCTCAACAGACAACAGCTCCCCATCTCTAGTAGAATGGACGCGGATAGAGCCTATTGGCTCGCCGTCTGCCGTGAATAGCACATAGCCCCTGTCATCCAACACATACCGGCCAAGGTGGCGCTGTATACCTGAGCCCGGCACTACTAAATCAAAGTCCACAACATTGCCGCAGGCCATAAAAACCCGCCCTTGTAGTTTCTGGTTAATAAGCTTCGCTTGTTGTGCATCTATGCGCCTTATATACATATTGTCGCTGTCAAGAGCAAAATAAATTGGGTGCCCGTATATACGGCCTTCGGTACGTTCGTAAAAGAGTTGCCTTCCGTAATCGTCGTTGGGTAGTATCACGATATCCCATGTGCCGCCTGTTTCTGCACGCTGGTAGACCCAATCCACAACTGCATACGTCGCGGTGGCAAATACAAAAAGTGCTGCAACAATTGCCGCCGCCGTGGATAAGCGCAAGCGGCGTAGGCCTACTTTTGTAGGGGTAGGTTGGGCCAGACACAACTCGCGTACTTGTTGGATATCCGGCATTGTTTCTTGGGTTATTTGGGTGATTATTTCTTTGCCTTTCATGGGTGATTCTCCTTTCATTGTGTTATTAAAGCCGCCGATTTTCCACTCGGTTGTTGACGTGATTTTCTGAGATTCATATTAGTAGGTTACGTAGTTCTTTTAGTGTGCGGTATAGTTTGTTTTTTACAGTGGACTCACTTATTTTTAGAGCTTTGGCTATTTCCGCTATGGTGAGGCCTACGTTGTAAAAGAGGTAAAACACCTTTTGTACGATTTCGGGCCGGGAGCGGATATATTGCTTGGCTTCGTCCAGGGTTAGTTGGTCCACCGCAAAGTCTTCTGTCAGGAAATCGTCTGCTTGTTGTTCGGATATGTCTATACAGTCACCGTCGTCGTTTACTGTGCTAGACGATACAAACATCCGCAGCCGGGCTTGCAAAGAGTAATACCTGGCAAGTTTTTGCTTGGCCACACGTAGTACAAATGCCTTGTCGTTGGCTATATAGCTTGCGCCGCGCTTTTGTAAGACCTGGTATAACTCTGTATAAGTGTCTTGGAATATATCGCTTATATCGGCCGTGCGCCCACATTTGGCTGTTATTAGCGTAAGTGCTATCTTGTGGGTAGCATCGTATATTTCATTAAAACGTGAATCAATTGATGGGCCCGTCATTAAATCACCTTCTTAATACTAAAGCGGCGTGTTTGGCGTAAATAGTTTCAATAATAGTTTCAATGTATGCACAAAGTTGATATGTACCCCTTAATCGCGGTATAATTCACATCACTATAATGCATATACTATATTCGTGGTAGTTTATATGTTTACAGCAATTCACCTTTAAATCGGCCCCGTCTATCGCCGAAAAAGCGTTGATACGTCTGCTATTTTCGGCTCGGACGGGACCGTTTAAAGGGGGAATTACTATACATAAAGGAGCTGATTGTCATTAAAATCGAGGGGGAACATCGGGTGAAAAAACTACGGCGGCCCAGGAATCTTAGGCTAAGGCTAAGAAGGTTGAGAAAGGGCCAAAGAGAAGCCGGCCAACCCTTGTTGGTGTACAGTAATGGCAAGCTAGAACAAGAGCGCATAGTAGCCGAACGCTGGATGCGCCTGATATATGAAAACCCTGTAGGCCGCGCATCATTGCTGTGGTGGGTAAAGCGCAAGACCATTAGCCGCATATATGGGCTATATTGCCGCACGCGCATGTCTGCCCGCAAAATCCCACGGTTTATACAAGAATATGATATAGATATGACCGGTTGCGATGCAAAATATAAAAATTTTGCCCAGTTTTTTTCCAGGGAAAAGACAGATGTCAGTTTCCCACAGGACCCAAATGTGCTGGGCTCGCCCTGCGAAGGCATGGTTACCATAAATACAGACATAGCACCAGAGAAATTAATCGCCGCAAAAGGCGCAGATTTTTCATTGGCGGAGCTGTTTGGTGACGAGAAATTGGCAGAGCAATATCGTGGCGGCACAATGGTACGCATACGCCTCACCCCTTCCAATTATCATAGGATGCATTTTTTTGACGATGGGGTAGTAACGGGGGCAAAGTTTTTAAAGGGGGATTTATACTCCGTTAGCCCACTGGCAGTGGATAGGGTTAGGCGGCTTTATTGCCGCAATAAGCGTGCGCTTATTAATTTTTCTTCACAGCATTTTGGTGAGGTGGCCATGGTTGAAGTAGGCGCAACTTTTGTTGGCAGCATCGTGCACTGCTTTGATGTGGGCCAGGAGGTAAAGCGCGGGCAACAGGCTAGTTTTTTCTTGCCCGGCGGCTCGCTTGTGCTGGTGTTTTTTAAAGCAGGCTCATTCAACCCAGATGAAGCGCTGGTCGAGCAAACCAACGCCGGGTACGAAACAAAATCGCTTATAGGGTACCCGTTGGGTTCATAAGGCAGTAGGATACAAACTTGTTCCGCCGACGAAGGAGGCATGAATTAACATATGAAAACCATAGCAAAATACTTCCCGGCCCTTAGCTACTTCAATGTGCCGAATGTTATAACCACAACGGGGCTAATTTTGGGGATAGCCGCATGTTATTACTTAGTAGCGCAAAATTTTAGGGCGGCCGTGGTTTGCCTGTTTTTTGCTGCGATATGCGACTTGGTAGACGGTTACTTTGCAAATAAGTTAAACCAACAATCCCGTTTTGGCCAAGCCATAGACTCGCTGGTAGACTTTTTTACATGCGTAATAATGCCGGTGTGGATAGTACATGGCTTTATGGGTGACAACTGGCCGCTTAGGATTGGCTTGGTGTTTTACTGCATGTGCGGCCTATGGCGGCTGGCATACTACAATATAAACGAGGCAGACAAGTCTTTCACTGGCCTACCAGTACCAAGCGCAATGATGCTAGTAACCATGGCCACATGGGCCATTGTATATATGAACTTCCCAGAGTGGGCGCTAACGATTACATTTTTTGTGACGGGGCTTTTGATGCTTTCTTATTTTAAACTTAGAAAATACGGCAAGTGGCAGGTCATTATGGCCGGCATTGGGCTTGCCTTTTTTATTATGGTTTTGATTACGTGGCTGGCACTATAATGTGCCCCATAAAGGAGGATGTACATGCTACAAGATTTGCTAACAACCCACAAAAGTGCCTTCAAAGACTATACAGAGCTTAGGGCACAAGTAAACACAACCCGGCGCGTATCACTGGTAGCCGGGAACATGATGGCAAACGCCCAAGTATCAGAAGGCGGGGTATCCGCACGGGTTTACCGTGGCGGCACATTTGGTTTTGCCTCTGCGGCATCGTACACCCATGAGGGCGTTAAAAATGTGCTTTCTGCCGCGACAGATAATGCAATTTTCATGGACAGTCACGTAAAAAAGGGCAAGCCGCCTTTGCCTGGCGTAAAGGCTGGCAACCAGCCCCTTGTTACCACACCTGGGGCAGATATCCCGCAAAGTCTGCTAGTAGAGTTTGCCCAAGCGGTGGATGCACTGGTTGTAGAAAAATACAAGAACCTGTCCAGCCGCACGGTAGCTGCCAACATACTGGACATAGAAAAACTGCTAGTAGTAAGCGACGGTATGGACAGCCATTTTTACCAGCCGCGTAGTATGATTTATGTATTTATGACAGCAGAAACTGCCGATGGTGTCCCGGTGGAGCTTATGCGCTCATTGGGGGGTTTTGGCCGTTTCGACGAGTTGTTTACAAACCCGGCGTTATTGACCTGTGAGTTGGACATGCTATACGAATCACTCATGAAAAAGCGTGAAGGCGTGTACGCAGAAGCTGGGCTACACAAATGCATACTTGGCTCCGAAATGGGCGGTATGCTGGCCCACGAAGCGGTTGGCCATACAGTAGAAGCGGACATAGTGCTAAACGGTAGCGTTGCCGCGCACAACCTAAACAAGCAAGTAGCCAGCGAAATGGTATCTATGGTGGACTTTGCCCACACTGCGCTAGGCAAGCCTTGCCCGCTACCGGTGTATGTAGATGACGAAGGCGTACAAGCAGAAGACGCAGTATTAATAGAAAACGGCATATTAAAAGCCTTTATGCATTCCCGCGATACGGCACGGCAGTTTGGCGTAGCGCCTCAAGGCAACGCCCGGGCGTTTACCTATTCAGATGAGCCGCTAATACGTATGCGCAACACTGCTATCTTACCAGGCCGTGACAAGCTTGAAGACATGATTGCAAGCATAGACAACGGCTACTATCTGGTCAAGACTGGTAACGGCCAAGCCGACTCTACCGGTGAGTTTATGTTCTCTGTAGACGAAGGATACGAAATCAAAAACGGCAAGCTTGGCAAGGCCATTAGGGAAACTACAGTCTCTGGCGTGGCATTCGAGATGCTAAAAACCGTAGACATGATTTCTGACGATATGCATTGGGATTCTTCTGGTTTTTGTGGTAAGAAGCAAGCCATGACAACCGGCATGGGCGGCCCCGCGCTGCGCTGTGATATTAATATTGGGGGGAAATAGGGCATGAAATGTCCGCGACTAGGATTTTTATGCCAACCTAATTTTTTAGCCGACGAAGGAGGCAGGATTATATGAAAGATATAGCCGCATATGCAGTAGAGGCCATGGTAAAAGCGGGGGCCGACAAGGCTTCTTGTACCGTTTCTAGCGGCCGCAAAGACGAGCTTAACGTCGAGACAAATAATTTTTCTTTGCTGCGTACGCTTTTTGAAGACAAGCTTTCCCTGAAGGCCATAAAAGGTGGGCGCAAGGGGACCATAACCGTAAATAAGCTGGACAAGGAGTCCGTAAACAAAGCCGTGGAAGAATGTATAACCCTTACCGCTTCCGCCACGCCAGACGAAGCAGAAGATATCGCCCCAATGGTAGAAAATAAAAATTTCAACCGTTTGATAGGCGGCTCGGACATGGCGCAACTGTTTGCCCGCAGCAAGGAGCTTCTGGAAACAGTTGCAGACCAGTACCCCCAAATTAATCTTGACCTTAACTCGATATTTAACAACCGCAAGTCTGTATATGCCAACAGCAACGGTGCAGAGTTTTGCGACGAGACGGAGTACTACAGCCTAAGCACTAATTTTACAGCCAAAGAAGGGGAAGCATCATCTTCTTTCAACTATTATTACACGATGATGGACTCCCTGGCTATGCCGTTTCTTGATATGGGGATGCAGCGGTCCTTGATTGAAGATTCTGTAAAATCTTTAAAGACACGCACGATTGACGATAAATTTGTGGGTAAAATAATAGTCGCACCATCATGCGACGATATGGTATGGTACACGATTTTGAGTTGTTTCCTAAGCAACTACGCATTAATAAGCGACACAAGCCGCTGGAAAGACGCGCTGGGTACAGTAGTAGCAGACAAGAAACTGACAATGTGCGCCGCACCTCTAGCACCCGAAATCATAGCTGCAGAGCGCTTCTCAGGCGATGGCTTTGTAAGCCAAGATGCAGACTTCATACGTGATGGCGTACTAACATCTTTTGCGCTTGACCTATACGGTGCCAATAAAACCGGCAAACCCCGTACGGCGAACACTTCATTTTACAACATAGAAGTTGCAGCGGGGGACACACCTCTAGCAGACATGGTCAAGGGTATAGACAAGGGCATACTCCTCAACCGCTTCTCTGGCGCGTCGCCGGGGCCAAGCGGTGATATTTCTGGTGTTGCCAAAAACAGCTTCCTTATAGAAAATGGGCAAATAACAGATGCTATATCCGAGACTATGGTGTCATTTAATATTGTGGATATACTAAAGAATATCCCGGCAATATCCAAAGAGCGTAGCGCCAACGGGGTGACATTGTTGCCATGGTGCTGCTTTGACGGGATAACGGTGTCCGGGAAGTAGGAGAATGTAAAATGAATACACAAGCATCACGCCGCCATCATATATGGATACTACTTGCGGCGGGCCTGGCTGTGCGCTTGGCGGTAATGTTTATCACAGGCAGTGTGTTTTATGACCCTTTGCTGGGTTGGATAATACTGCTTTGCAACCTTGCAATTGGATATGTGCTTTATTGGCTTGGCAGTAAGGCGGCAGGGGATACATCGCCGCCTTCGAACCGGCCACTTGTATTAGCCGCCTTTTGGGTGTTTAACCCGGCGGCTATTTTTGCGTCTACGGCAGGGGGCTTGTATGAGCCTATAATTGTGCTGGCTATGGTGCTGTTTTTGGACCAGATACGGCGCAAGGTTTACAGCATTGCTGTAATACTATTTTTGCCTGCGGCATTGCAGCTTAGGTTTTGGCTTCAAGCGCCTGGCTATGCTTCCGACAATGCGCTTAATTTTTTTGCTTTGATAGGCGGCTTTAGGCAGCCGCTGTATGCGCAGTTTTGGGGGTTTAGCTACTCCATGCTTGGGGTTGTGCTTGTGTTGGCTGTAGTCCTGGGCGCGGCAGCAGCGCTTTATGCAGACCATCTTAAGGGTAGCGGCAATTACTATCTTATAATTGGCGGGTACTTTGCGCTTTTGTATGTGTTTGCGCCCAATATGCAGCTTGGAAGTTTGTATCCTGCGTTGGTGATGCTGTTACTGCATTTTTGTTGTGGGCGCACAACTGGCCACAAAAATCATGAAGAAGCAGCGGTTTCGGTGGGCAGTGGCCCAACGGGCAGTGACCCTCGTATTCTTGGGCTGTATGCGGCCTTTTCTGCGATGTTTTTTGCTAACCTAAGCGTGGCTGGCGACCTTCCGCCATACAATGTCATGACCGACGGTATGCTTTTGGCTTCTGTTGCCAATGTAGTACTGGCGCTTGTGCTGGTTTATGTGTTGGTTAACGAGGTCTGGCCGGAGCTAAAATGGCTTGCACCGCCAGGCGAAACAGGCCGGCAGGGCATCCCAGTAAAATATTATATTGGTATATTGTTAGTAATCGGGTTTCTGATACGCGTGATGGCGGTAGCCAATATAGATTTTAGAAACTTTTTTGAGGTAGATCATTTTAGGCTGTGGGCGGTCCAGCTTCATGAGTATGGGCTGCCTAGGTTTTATAGCAGCTTGTATTGGGAATCAACTACTGCGCAGTATGGGTACGATGTACCTTACTATATAACGCGCATATCCAGGACGGATTACCCCCCAGTTTACCTGTATGTACTGTATATAATTGGTGCACTAGCTTCTATGTCTGATATGAACTTGTATGGCATGGGATTTTATTTGCTTCTTTTTATGCCGGCTATATTGTGTGACATGGGTATTGGGTATGTGCTGTACCGGCGGGCGGTATCGTCCCAGCGCGAAGGCAGTAGGGAAAAGTTGCCCGTGATATTGGCGGCTTTTTGGATTTTAAACCCGGCGGTTATACTTGTCTCAAGTATATGGGGGCAGGTAGCGTCTGTTTATGTGCTGATGCTGTTGTTGTCGTTGCTGCTACTTAGGGGTAATAAATTGCTTCCGGCGTGTGTGCTTTTTGGGTTGGCGGTAATAACCAACCCGCTGTCGCTTGTGCTGTTGCCGGTTTATTTTGTTTTTGTGATGCACAACAAGTACAGTGTATGGCAGCTGGTTGTAAGCATTAGTGCAACTGTTTCTGTTATGGCGCTGGCTATGCTGCCCTTTAATTTCTTTACGGCTGCAAGGCATACATGGGCCGGGGTTAATAGTCAAATATATGGCTCGGTACACGCCTTTAATTTTTTTGCTTTAATTGGCGGTAACATGAGGGGGCTTGGTACGCGGTTTATGGGGATTACCTATGGCTTCATGGGCGTTGTTATTATTTTTGTGATTATGGTAGCTATGATAGCAGCCACTAACAAAGTAGCTGTATCACCCATAAAAAAAGACCGCGAATGCGGCCGGTATTTTCTTATTGCGGGTGCGTTGTTTGCGCTGATGTTTGTATTTTCTTTTAGGATGACAGCGCTTTATTTGTTCCCGGCGTTGCCGTTTTTGCTGCTGTATGCAATAGAAAGCCGCGACAGGCGTGTGCTGGGGCTGTATGTTGGATTCTCTGCTATGTTTTTCTTTAATTGTGTGGAGGTACTGCGGTGGATAAGGCACATGGGTATGAGAAGTGATGTATTGCGCATTGTGTCACTGGGTAATATTGTGCTTGGCTGTGTGTTGCTGTATGTGGTGGCTAAGACTTGCAGTGCCGCAGTACAGCATACAAGCGAAAATAGCGAAGCGTAGCCGCTTATATATTATTTATGACCGCTCTTTTATTATATAAATAGGGCGGTCTTTTACTTCTAGGTAAGTCTTGGACAGGTACAGCCCCATAATGCCTGTACAAAGTAGCTGTATCCCCCCCACAAACAATACAATAGTAACAGTAGATGCCCAGCCCGCTACAGGGTCGCCAAAGAATATCCAGCGTACCACAATAATAATAACCGCCACAAACGCAAAAAAGCAAAGAAGTACCCCAACCAACGATGCCAGTGCCAATGGCTTAACAGAGAAGGCCGCGATACCGTCCATAGAATATAATAATAGCTGGCCAAAGTTAAACTTTGTAGTACCGGCTACACGTACTTGGTTGTCGTACTCTATCCACTTCGTATTAAAGCCTACCCAGCTAAACAACCCCTTAGAGAACCTATTGTACTCCTTGAGTGTAAGAATAGCGTCTACCATTTTCCTGGTCATAAGGCGGAAGTCACGTGCGCCATCTACCATTTTTGTCTCGGATATCTTGTTTATAAACCTGTAAAACCTGTTGGCAAAGAACGACCGTATAGGCGGCTCGCCTTTCCTGGATACACGGCGGGTCGCGATACAATCGTAGTCTTGGGTTGTTACTGCCAGGTACATCTGGGGTAATAACTCCGGCGGGTCTTGCAGGTCCGCGTCCATGACTACTACATAGTCCCCGGTGGCGGTTTCTAGCCCTGCAAGCAAGGCAGACTCCTTGCCAAAGTTGCGTGAGAATGAGATATACCTTATGTTGGTATGTTGTTTTCCAAACAAGCGCAAGACGCCAAGGGTTGCATCTTTAGAGCCATCATCCACAAATATATATTCGAAGTTTACCTCGGGCATGGTTGCGGCTATGCCCGTAATTGCGCTTAGGAAATGCGGGAGGACTTCCTCTTCGTTGTAGCAGGGGACTACAACGCTTATTTTGGGGAGGTTTTCGGACATTTTATCACCTGAGTATGGTTATTAATCTAGTTACATATCTTAAATGTTATATAAATACTTGCCCAGTTTATATCACTGTATGTGTCACGCGTCAATTATATCGCGGAGCTTGACAGCAAGATACCGCATGTGTAAGGTGTAGTTTGCTGCACATCTACGTGTGTATGTGGTGGGTGAGTTTGCAGTGTATGATGTTATCGAAGCGTGTCAAGTGCCATTGGCTACGGAAGGGAAATGTATTTATGCAAGCACATACATCTAAATTTATGCAAATCGCCTTGCTAGTGCTGGCATTATGTTTTAGTGCGGTCTTTTTGTTTTTCCCGGCTGGTTTAAAATTAGTTGATACGAATCGTGTATATGTGCCAAGTCATACATACGAATGCTGTAATGTTGGATATAACAATGATATCAATACCAATATTAGTGTCAAAATCTGCTGTGTAATATGTGTAAATCATAGTAATGAAAAAATTCTAATGATGGTATGCATAACCTCCAACTCTGGTGTTTTTTCGGTGGTTATGTTGCTTCTTGCCTTGCATTCAATTCTAGGGCTGATGTTTTTATATGCAGGCCCTATATCTCCCATTTCTTTAAAAGTTAGGATGAACAATTAAATTTTATTTGACTTCTCCGGAAACACCGAGCGTTGTCCTAAGATGGGCATACGTTTGTTTTGTGATGCATAAAACCCTAACCAGTAAAGGAGAAATATATAATGAAAAAATTTGTACTGTTATTTGTGTTAGCGCTTGTGATGGGTATTGCACTTGTAGGCTGCAACCAGAACGGCTCTGATGAGCCGGCTGCACCGTTAGCTTCGGCTAACTGGGTAAGTCCGATGTTATCGTTTAGCATAGATGGTAATACTACCACAGTATGGGATAGCATATACGATCTACATCGTAATGAAACATTTGAATATGTATTTAGACTTGACGGTGAAGATGTACCCATAACAGCAGAAGCGCTTATTAGTGGCGGTGCGCTGCCCGCTACTGCCAGCTTGAGCTATGCCGGCGAAGGAGAATATCTGTCAAGGATTGTTGTATTCGCTTACGAATTTTTTGACCACGGTCGCCCGGAAAGGATCGCTGCCCATGCCGGAGGAATAAACCCACAGGAGATTTTGGTGCTGTGGCAAAACCCCGAAAACGGTCATTGGTTTAACCTAATCCAAGATAGCATAGGTCGCACAGCCGCAACCCTTGGCTATAATCACGATGGCCTATTAAGCTTGGTAAGGGATACGCCCCAATACACCTTTAGGTTAAATAGCGAAACCATTCAAAATATTTCCGAGATGGAGCTTTTTGTTGTTGCAACAGCAAGGCCGACAAGGGAAGACGAACATGAAAGAAGCGGATACTCGCTACTGCTTGCCATAGAGACACCAGACATAGACCATCACTTCCATAGCTGGGAGCTTTTAATAGCTAGTGGCACTATGATTATTGTAGAGGAGTGAAAGGATTTATATGTGTAAAAAACTCCTGATTATTTTAGTACCCGCACTGGTTGCCATACTAATGTTTGCGGGATGCGATACGGCTTCACGCGGTACCAATAGTGCCGAAAGTGCCGCTAATATTGTTACTACGGTCTTCCCGTTATACGATTGGACTAGGGTAGTTTTGGGCAGTAACCCTGGTGGCATTGAAGTAACATACCTGCTTGAAAGCGGGGTTGATTTGCATAATTACTCCCCTTCTATTAGAGATGTTGCAGCAATAAGCACGTCTGATTTATTTTTATGGGTTGGGGGCAAATCGGATGCATGGGTCTTAAATGCCATGGCAAATCCCCAAAACCAGTATCGCCGCAATGTGCCTATTATGCGGATGCTAAGCCTTGATGAGACACAAGTTTTCCCTATTGACGGCATTATCCCAGGCGAAACTACGGATGACTGTTGCGGCGGCGCCACACATGATGAGCATGTGTGGCTATCGCTGCCTTTTGCTATGCGTTTTGTAGAACGTATCCGCGATGAAATAATTTTGCTTGACCCAGGCAACGAGTATTATTACAACACAAATACAGCGGAATATATAGCCAAGCTTGAAGAACTAAACCTCCAGTTTGCCTACATGGTTGGGCTTGCGCCGCGTGATACAATTCTTGTTGTTGACAGGTTCCCGTTTTTGTATATGATGCTTGACTATGATTTGGAGTTTTTTTCTGCTTTTGACGGTTGTTTTGCAGCAACAGAAATTAGTATGCAAAGGCAGGCGGAGCTTGCAAACGCGGTTAATAGCCTAGGCTTAGAGGTAATTATGATTATCGATAACCATCCGGTTGCCAACGCGGTTTCGCGTGCGGCTGGCCGTGATTTGAATATCATAGAGCTTCAGGATTTTCAGTCCGTGAGTCGTTATCATATCCAGCAAGGGCTGACATATTTGTCCGGGATGCAACAAAACCTTGAAGCGCTTAGCATAGCATTGAATTAGGTGAGTGTGATGATGTTACAAGTTCGTGATTTGAGTATAGGCTATAATGGTATTGCTATACTTGATGATATAAATTTTTGTGTAGAAGGCGGCTCTTACCTGTGCATTGTAGGTGAAAACGGCACAGGTAAGAGCACTTTGCTTAAAACAATATCTCGTTTGTTAAAGCCTATTTACGGGGATATCAGTTTTAGTGTCTCAAGAAAAGAAATAGGTTACTTATCGCAGCAAACCGCTGTGCAAAGCGACTTTCCTGCCACAGTAAATGAAATTGTAGCAACAGGAGCCTTGAGTAAAGGCAGTTGGTACAGGCCGTTTTACCGCAAGCTAGAAAAAGAGCTGATTGCTTGGGCTATAGATAAAACAAAAATCACAGACATTAAAGGTAAGTGCTTCCGCGAACTATCGGGCGGCCAACAAAGGCGTGTCTTATTGGCGCGCGCATTGGTTGCCGCAAAGAATTTTATTGTTTTAGACGAACCCACAGCAGGGCTGGATCCGGAAGCAACAAAAGATTTTTATGAGTTGCTTTGGAAAATAAATCGTGATGAACGCGTAACAATAATCATGGTAACCCATGATATCGAAAGCACAATGAAGTACGCGACACATGTCTTGCATCTTCAGCCCGACGACTATTTTTTTGGGACAAACTGCGAATATGTACAATTTCAAAAAGGGAAGATTACATGAATACACTTGAGCTGCTACGGTTTCCGTTTGTGCAGTATGCACTTATTGTTTCTGTTTTGATGGCGGTGTGCGCGTCCTTAATAGGTGTGCCTCTTGTTTTAAAGCGCTATTCGTTTATGGGGTTTGGGTTGTCCAATGTAGCTTTTATGGGGATGGCGCTGGCTATTATTGTCGACGCTTTCAACCCGATGGCAATTGTAATGCCCTTTACCATAGCCGCCACAATTATACTAATTGGGTTTGGCAACCGCTTCAAAAAAATTAGCAGAGATGCTTCTCTTGCCATGATTACTGTGGGTTCACTTGCGGTTGGGCATTTTGCTATTAATACTTTTTCTATGCGCGGTAACATTACTGCCGATGTAAGTGAAACGCTTTTTGGTGGAATGCGTCTCTTGACCTTGGATATGACAGATGTATGGCAAAGTGTTGGCATTACGGTTTTTGTCTTGCTTTTTTTTGTGTTTTTTTATCATAGGATTTTCGCAGTAACCTTTGATGTGGATTTTATGCAGGCAACTGGCCAGCGGCCACTGGTTTACGAGTTAGCACTTTCGGCAATAACAGGTATTGTTATCGCGGTGTCTATGAACTTATTGGGCTCGCTACTTACAGCGGCACTAATTATCTTCCCCGCGCTTTCTGCTATGCGGTTGTTTAGGGCATACAAGTCTGTCATAATTTTTGCGACAATTGCGGCTGCATGTTGCTCGTTACTTGGCATACTCATCTCAATAATAATTGAGCTGCCCGTAACAACAACCATTATTTTGGTGAATATCGCGCTGTTTTTTATTTTGCTTGTTGTGGATACTCTTTACAAGATGCTTGCGTAAAAAAATATAGTTTAAATAGTGGATGCGTCCTATAAAATCATTGGACTTCTTCTGAAATACCGAATAAGCGGCCAAAAAACACACTAATGCCTATGATTTTTCGGCCGCAAAGGTAATTTCAGAAGAAGTCTATTGGATAAATAAAGGAGACTAAGTATGTCGAAGAAAAGCAAAAAAAGACAAGAAGCTTTAAAGATAGAAAAACGAAATAAGCGCATCGTAGCTGTAACGGCCGCAATAATAATACTTGCAATAATAATGGCTGTTACGATAGTAAGCATAAACCAGCAACGTGGAAGCCGCGTTTATGCTAACGGCCGCAATACGGTTACATTGTACAGAAACGGGAGGTTTCAAGCCAACCTTCCTCATGGTGTTGTAAGACGCGGTACGTTTAGCGAGGTAATGACAGGTATTGTAACAACTGTTTCATTTGTCCAGGATGGATTAACCACTGAAGGGGTTATAAATGGTGACATGCTAACAATCCCACCCGAATGGGACGACGGCCATTCTCACCCGCGCAACTATTTATTAAGGCGTTAGTTTAAAAAGCACAAGGGCTATAACCAAAACCGGTTATAGCCTTTGTGCTTTTTTAGTACATACATACAGCAAGTTCACATCCAAAGCAAAGGGGCCGTACTTTGGCATTGTTTTCTCATCAACTTTGCTGCCGTCATACACTGTAACGGTAAATTGCTCTTCCAACTTGCCCAATAAGTCGCGGCCAAAAAGCCGCACATGGTCTTGCTGGCCAAACTGCTGTGCCCGCGCTGCGGCCTGTGCTCGGCGGCTTAGGCTTGTATTAATGTTGGCTTCTTTTGTTACTTCCAAATCCAGGTCCATGGGCACCATTATTAGGGCAGTGCCGCTGCTTGTGAGCACCCTCGCAAGCTCGGAAATAGCTGTCCGGTCGTTGGGGACATGCTCTAGGATATGATTGCAAATTATCAAGTCTTGGGAGTTATCCGGCAGATGCATATCGCATAAGTCCAGCTTAAGGTCACAGCCTTTTCTAAATAAGTCAGAGGTCTTGAAAGGGATGGCTGCACGTTTAAGAAACTTCATTGTGCATGGCTCGGGGGCGAAAAGTATGTTTTGCGGCTTTTCTTTTGTACTGGTTGTATAATTGTTGGATAACCAATGACATATTACACGCTGCCTTGGGAGCGAGCAACAGTACGTACACAACGTTCTGGTTTCTATATACGCATCGCTGTTGGCGCTAAAGCTAGAAGTTGTGATATCCTTAAAAGCCCTATGCCCCTTACCGCAACATGGGCATATAAGCTTATTTCCACGGTAGAAACCGTAGTAAAATACTACCCTTACCATAAACATCATAAAACGCTCGCACCATGGCGGTAGCTTTGTTAAAAACCACTTTAACTGCTGCATCATTTGCATGTTCTCCTTAACCGGTAGTTATATAGTCTTAATACAATGGATTCTAACAGGTATTTGCTTTTAAGTTAAGCTAGGGTATCATACAAGCATATTAAATGTTGATAAAGGATTGAAAGCAATGACAAATAAACTCAAAAATATAACAGCAAATATAAAAAACCCGGACTGGATATATCAATTTGCGGAAGATTATGCCCTAATCATTGCCTTGTTTATTATAGCCATATGGGTACGGGTGTATCAGTTTGGCATTGTACCTGGTGGGTTTAATCAAGACGAGGCTATGTCTGCATATGATGGGCTATTAATTGCCCGGTATGGTATGGACCGTAGCGGTATGAGGCTGCCGGTGCATTTTTATGCATGGGGCTTTGGCCAACAAAGTGCTTTTATGATATATGCTATGGTGCCTTTTTATTGGATAATGGGGATGTCTGTAGTATCTGCGCGGCTGCCAATTTTATTGTTTAGCCTGTTTGGCCTTTTTGCGATGTATGGTTTTACAAGGGATGCCTTTGGCAAAAAAGGGCTTACTATTGCGGTGTTGGCTATGGGGGCCATTAACCCATGGCATATTATGCAGTCTAGGTGGGCGTTGGATTGTAATATGTTCCCGCACTTGATGATGATTGGGTGCTGGTTTTTGTACCGGGGGCTAAAGTCAGTGGAGGCTCATAACGCAGGTACCATAGTGGCGCATAAGTCTAAAATTTTTGCCTTTATACAGCGTATTAATTACAACCCGTGGCTTGCCGGCTCTATGATAGCCTTTGCATTTTGCCTCTATGCCTATGGTATTGCGCTGTACTCTGTGCCGGTGTTTTTATTTGCTATGACGGTGTACTTGCTTGCGCTTAACTGGAGGTTATATTGGAAGCCGCTACTAATCTCTCTTGCTGTGTTTGCGGCTGTTGCGTGGCCTATTATAGCCATGATTATTATCAACTATTTTCATATGCCTACTTTTAGTGTGCTTGGGATTACTATCCCCTTTTTCCACAATAACCGTACAGACGAGTTGCTTTTCTTTGGCCCATATCCCCGTGCGCAGCTTGTGCATAATGCCCGGTCTTTGACGCGTATCTTGTTGCAGCAAGATGACTTGCCTTGGAATACAATACCTGGCTATGGCACTATGTTTGTGTGGTCTATTCCTTTTATGTCTGTTGGGTTGTTTGCCTCTTTAAAGTTTAAGCAAAGTATGGGTAAGATGATTTTGCTGTTTTGGTTTGCTATGGCGGTTTTTGCAGGGCTGGTTGTTAGGGGTGCTAATGTTAACCAGGCCAATATTGTTTTTTACCCGCTAATATTCTTGATGGGTATTGGCATGTATGAGGCTGTTGCAGCGGGCAAGAAGTTTCGTACTAAGTTGGCAATTGCTGCGATGCTGGTTGTGATAAGTGGTGCCTCATTTACGTATTTTGCCAGGGCATACTTTGGCGAGCATGGGGACAGGCTTGGGGTAATGTTTTATACGGACTTCTTCCAAGGCCTGGACTATGCGCAAGAGCTGGGCTACGACCGGCTATATGTAACAACCCACACCAGGGGGCATTATGAGTTTCAGATGACTGAAGTACTATTGCTGTTTGGCGCTGGGGTTGACCCTACTAGTTTCTTTGACCATAGCTTCCGGGATACTTACCGGGTGCGGCGGTTCCATCATATGCCTTACCCGCCAGAGGATGGTGTTAGGGCTTTGTATTTGTTTAATGTTCATGAGCACTTCCTGTTCCCGCCTGAAGTTTTCTATATTACGTGGCATGGTGGGTTTGGGGTTGCGCGGTTTAGATAGGAGAAATATATGTCATATCCCTTTGTCCACCTGCACGTCCATACAGAGTACAGCCTACTAGACGGCTCAGCAAAAATATCCGAGCTGGTAACCACAGCCAAGGCCCAAGGTATGAACAGCCTAGCCATCACGGACCATGGCGTGATGTACGGCGTGATAGATTTTTACAAGGCCGCGACCAAGGCCGGGATAAAGCCAATACTGGGTTGCGAGGTATACGTAGCCCCAGGCTCACGTCACGACAAAAAACAAACATCTGACGGGGTGTATCAGCACCTTGTGCTGCTGGCCGAAAACTTAGAAGGCTACCACAACCTAGTAAAGCTAGTATCATTAGGCTTCACGGAGGGGTTTTATTACCGCCCCCGTGTAGATGTTGAGCTGCTACAGCAATATAACAGCGGCCTAATAGCCCTAAGCGGTTGCCTATCTGGTGTAGTGCCAAGGATATTGCAAAATAGCACATATGAAGCCGCGCGGGATCGTGCGCTTTTGTTCGAGTCTATTTTTGGGAAAGGTAATTTTTACTTAGAGTTGCAAAACTACGGCTCAGAAGAACAACAGGCCATTAATCTTCAACTAGTGCGCATGTCCAAGGAAACTGACATCCCGCTGGTAGCTACCAACGATGTCCACTATATCAACCAATCAGATGCAAAGGCTCATGAGGTTTTGTTGTGCATCCAAACTGGCAAAACCATCCTTGACGAGGATCGCATGTCCTTTGATAGCGACCAATTTTACCTAAAACCGCCAGAGGAAATGTATGCTCTATTCCCATTCGCCAAAGATGCAGTAGAAAACACCCAAAAAATAGCCGACCGCTGCAACGTAGAAATAGCATTCAACGAGTATAAGCTCCCGGTCTTTGAAGTCCCAGACAAGCAAGATGCTTACCAATACCTTAAGCAGATATGTGAGATAGGCCTCACAAAACGCTACGGGGAGGATGCCCATAAACATCTGGCTCGCTTGCATTATGAGTTGGACACTATTAACAGCATGGGCTTTAACGAGTATTTCCTCATAGTGTGGGACTTTATAGAGTACGCACGCAAAAATGGGATAATGGTAGGCCCTGGGCGTGGCAGCGGCGCGGGCAGTATTGTGGCGTACGCATTATGGATTACAGACATTGACCCTATACCATACAGCCTACTGTTTGAGCGCTTCCTCAACCCGGAGCGTATCTCTATGCCGGACTTTGATATAGACTTCTGCTACGAGCGGCGGCAGGAAGTCATTGACTATGTAAACAAAAAATACGGAAGCGACCATGTCGCCCAGATAATCACCTTTGGGACCATGGCCGCCCGCGCCGTCACCCGTGATGTAGGCCGCGCACTGGGCATGCCATACGCAGATGTAGACAGGGTCGCCAAAATGATACCTACGGAGCTTGGGATAACAATTAACAAGGCCCTAGACAAAAACCCCGAGCTAAAAGATGCCTACGAAGGGGAAGATGACACCCAAAACCTCATGGACATGGCCCTAAGGCTTGAAGGCTTACCCCGCCACGCATCAACGCACGCAGCAGGGGTTGTAATTTGTGACAAACCAGTACAAGAATACATCCCCTTAAACCTCAACGACGGCGTTGTAACCACCCAGTTCTCCATGAAAACAGTAGAAGAACTAGGCCTGCTTAAGATGGACTTCCTAGGCCTGCGGACCCTAACAGTAATACGCATAGCGGCAGAAGAAGTAAAGCGCGGCCGTGGCATTGAAATAGACCTTAACAACTGGACATACAACGACCCAAAAGTATACGAGCTAATAAGCCAAGCCAAGACAGACGGTGTGTTCCAATTAGAGTCTAGCGGGATGAAGAACTTCATGCGTGACCTTTCCCCAGGAAATATGGAGGATATCATCGCAGGTATTTCTCTTTTTAGGCCTGGGCCTATGGACTCTATCCCCAAGTACGTGAGGGGTAAACGCAACCCTAGCAAGATAAGCTACATGCATCCATCCCTAGAGCCTATATTAAAAGACACCTACGGATGTATAGTGTATCAGGAGCAAGTAATGCAGATAGTGCGTGACCTGGCTGGTTACAGCATGGGCCGTAGCGACCTTATACGCCGTGCTATGTCTAAAAAAGAAGCCGATGTTATGGCCCAGGAGCGCAAAAACTTCATATATGGCTTGCCAGAAGACGGCGTGCCGGGCTGCATAGCAAATGGTGTGCCGGAAGCGGCCGCAAACCAAATATTTGACGATATGACAGACTTTGCTGCATACGCTTTTAACAAGTCACATGCGGCGGGTTATGCCGTTGTAAGCTACCAAACCGCGTGGCTTAAATGCTATTACCCGGTAGAGTTTATGTCCGCAACTATGACATCTTACATGGACAGTATAGGCAAAGTTGCCGCGTATATCTACGAGTGCAAGAAGATGGGCATTAAACTTCTCCCGCCAGATATCAATGAAGGGCATGTTACATTTAGCGTGGCAGGCAACGATATTCGGTTTGCCCTTGCGGCAATACGCAACGTTGGGCGCGGGATGGTTAACGCCATGGTAAAAGAGCGTGAGCGTGGCGGCAAGTTTCGCGGGATTACGGACTTTATAAGGCGCATGTCGCCTTACGATATAAACAAGCGCTGTGTCGAGAGTCTAATAAAGGCAGGGGCCTTCGACTCGCTTGGCGGCACCCGTGCACAGTATATGACTGTATTCGAGAATATAATGAGCGGCCAGCAACTTACCAAGAAAACCACACTGCAAGGCCAGATGTCCCTGTTCGACCTAGACGAATCCACAGATGACAGCTACGAACCCGACGACCTGCCCAACATTGGCGAGTTACCCAAGCGGATGCTGCTTGCTAACGAGAAAGACATGCTGGGTGTATATGTAAGCGGGCACCCGTTATCAGACTATGAAGATGTGCTTCGGCGCTATACTAACTATACCAGCTTGGATTTTAACGTAGGCGAAGCGGGAGAAGAAGGCGGGTACGCAGGTGAAGAGCAGGCAGAATACACAAGTGATGCCGAAAATAACATAGATAAAACCGCAGAAGATGCCCCCAGCGGCTTAACAGATGGTCAGTCTGTGAAATATGGCGGCATGATTACCGCCAAAAGTGTGAAATACACCAAGGCAGAGAACAAACCTTTCTGTTTCCTAACTGTTGAAGATATGTATGGGGCCGTGGAGGTTGTGGTTTTTAACAAGCTTTATGAAAAGTTTGGCCCAAAGCTAAACTCCGAACAGGTAGTAATCGTTCAAGGCAAAGTAAGCGTGCGTGAAGACGAAGACTCGAAGATTATAGCCAATGATATGCTGCTATATGATGATATCCCACAAGATACGGCAGCCAAGACGCTTTGGGTCAAAGTGCCCAAGTCCAGGCCCATACCACCCAACCATATCACGGATATCTTGTCTGCTTATCGTGGGGATACACAAGTCATGATTTTTAACGAGGCACAAAACCGCAAGTTTTTGGCTAATAAGTCTTACTGGGTTAGTATAAGCGATGACCTTGTGAAGGCACTGGAAGCGCTGCTTGGAAGTGGTAGTGTCAAAATTACGGAGAAATAGAAATAGAAAGTAGATATCTACAGGCATAAAAAAGGGATGTCCGTGACATCCCTTTTCGTAAATTTGTATGCTGTGCCGTATATCTGATACTTATGCAGAAAGGCCTTTGTATGGTTGGAAACTTTATTTTACTATACTACGGGTACTCCGTCATTGGGCACAGATGCCTTGACAAGGAAAACAATAAGTATAATGATGCCCGCTAGCGGAATAAGCGCTACGAACATACATGCCCAGTGCTTGCCAGCGTCGCGCAAACGGCGGACCAACATTGCAAGAGCTGGGACGAAGATAGCCAGTGAGTAAATTACACTAATAGCCATTAGCCCAGTTATACCGGCAATAATACCAATTACAAAGGCAATAATAATATTGAACAAAAATGCCATCCAATAGCCTCTTACTGTTGTACGATCCTTAAAGTTAGCGAAATTTTTCCACATGTTAATGAACTCTGTCATTATGATACCCCCAAATGTTTTTTGCCATCCCTAAAGGCCATATCTGCAAGAGAAGTATATCTACATCCGTGATTTATGTCAAAAACAAAAGGAGGCAATCTATGGACAAAAATCAGCTAAAGCAGCAAGCCAACGCCGCAATAGAAGCCAACCGCGAGGCCATAATAGCCTTTGGCAAAGCTTGCCGCGCTACCCCAGAGCTAGGATATGCAGAGTATGTCACGTCCGCCGCAGTCAAGTCGCAACTAGAAGATGCCGGTATACAAGATATACACCATGTAGCCCTTACCGGCCTAAAAGGCTGGGCATACGGCAAAACCCACACAGCAAAAGTAATGATTATGGGTGAGCTGGATGCCGTAATAAGTCCACAACACCCACATGCCAACCCGGTAACAGGCGCGGCCCATGCGTGTGGCCACGCTGCACAGTTGGCGGTATTGGTAGGTTGCGCCATGGGTATCTCTGCGGTGGCCGCACACCTAGACGGGGATGTATGCTTTGCGGCCACACCGGCAGAGGAGTACGTGCAAATTAGTGAGCGACAGGCGTTGCGCCGCGAGGGCAAGATAGCCTGGTTGGGTGGCAAGCAACAAATGATTGCAGAAGGTGCATTCGATGACATAGATATGGCAATGATGGTACACGCAGAAACCAATTTCCCTGGTGCGCACATTGTCACAGGCGGTACATCTCTAGGGTTTATAGGCAAAGAAATACGCTTCATAGGCAAGGAAGCTCACGCTGGCTCGGCCCCATGGCTTGGGGTAAATGCACTTTACGCCGCAACGCTTTCGTTGCAAGCTATAAATGCACTGAGGGAAACCTTTCGCGATATAGATAGGGTGCGTGTACACCCCATAATCACCAAAGGCGGCGATATTGTAAACACTGTCCCTGCCGATGTACGGATGGAGTGCTTCGTACGTGCCGCAAACACAGAAGCCATGAAAAACGTTAACGCTCAAGTAAACCGGGCCATCAAAGGCTGCGCCTACGCACTGGGCGCAGAAGTAGAAATTATAGATATCCCCGGATACTACCCCCTTATACAAAACCCATGCATAGGCAAGCTTTTTGCGCACAACACTCAAACCATAGCCCCTGATGCGTTGGTAGAAGACGGCAAGCCCTTCGGCGGTAGTACAGATATGGGCGATGTTACATGGCTACTACCGGCAATTCACCCCAGTGTTAGTGGCTTTAACGGCATACTTCATAGCGCCGAGCTTGATGTGGCAGACGATGATTTGGCTTATATACTGCCAGCAAAGCTGCTTACCATGACAGCCATTGACCTACTGGCCGATGGTGCAAAGGCAGCGCTGGAAATAAAAGAGGCATACCCACGCAAGTCGAAAGAGGAGTACGCTGCTTTTTGGGATGAGATTATTAAAGTACAATAGCCACACTAATGTATCTTCAGCCAAGATGTATATTAAGAGAATGCCTTATACGAACATGGCACCCGTTCGTATAAGGCATTCTTTTTTGTTTATGGTTGTGATATTATTTCGCTCATGATAAAAACAGAAAATATTCATTTCGCCTATGCAGGTGAGGGCGATACGCCCCAGGCATTAAAGGGCATAACAACATCTATCGCGGCTGGCGAGTTTGTAGCTGTACTAGGCCACAACGGCAGTGGTAAATCCACATTGGCCCGCCATCTCAATGCCCTTTTGGCCCCAAGCCAGGGTGTGGTGTGGATAAATGGCAAAGACACTACAAGCATGGCCCACTTGTGGGAAATACGCCAGACTGTGGGCATGGTGTTCCAAAACCCAGACAACCAGCTCATAGCCACCGTGGTAGAAGAAGATGTAGCCTTTGGCCCAGAAAACTTGGGCATACCACCACAACAAATCCGCGAAACAGTGGATGAGATGCTTGGCATAGTTGGTATGAGCGAGTTTGCAAGCGCGGCACCTCACAACTTATCTGGTGGGCAAAAACAGCGGGTAGCAATAGCCGGTGTGCTGGCTATGCGCCCAAGCTGCATAGTGCTGGACGAGCCTACCGCAATGCTGGACCCGTCTGGCCGCCGTGAGGTTATAAGCACCATCAAGACGCTCAACGACGAAGGTATTACAATAATCCTTATTACCCATTTTATGGAGGAAGCCGCCCATGCTAAGCGGGTAATAGTTATGCATGAAGGGGAAGTTGTTCTGGACTCGGACCCGCGTGGTGTGTTTTCCCAAGTCGAGACAATGACGCGTTACGAACTGGCCGTACCACCGGTTACTGCCTTGGCGCACATGTTGCGTGAAGCAGGGCTGGATGTAGCTGGCGATATCCTTACTGTGGACGAGTTTGCAGCGGATAAGACTATACAAGCGCTTTTGGCCACGCCACATGATTACCCAAGCCAGGCCAGTGATATATCCATATCTAGTCACGCCAACCCTAACCAAAACAGCAATGAAACTGCGCCCATAATCCAAATAAAAGCCCTAAGTCACATATACAGCCAAGGCTCTGTTTTTGAAAGGACTGCCCTGTCTGATATAAACCTAAACATCAACCAAGGCGAAATGGTAGCCCTGATAGGTCATACAGGAAGCGGCAAAAGCACGTTAATCCAGCACCTTAACGGCTTACTCAAGCCCAGTATGGGCCAAGTCATAATACAAGGCGAGGATATCCAAGTAGGCAAATCCAACCTTAAAGCCATCCGGCAAAAGGTAGGCTTGGTGTTCCAATATCCAGAGCATCAGCTATTCGAATCCACCATATACAAAGACGTGGCATTTGGCCCAACACGCATGGGCCTTACAGAAGCAGAAATAGACGAGCATGTTCGCCAGGCCCTTACAACCGTAGGGTTGGGGGAAGAATTTTACGAGAAATCACCATTCGAACTATCCGGCGGGCAAAAGCGCCGTGCTGCCATTGCCGGTGTACTGGCCATGCGCCCAAGTATACTAGTATTGGACGAGCCGGCCGCTGGCCTTGACCCAAAAGGCCGCGACGAGATACTTGCACAAATAAAATACATGCACGAAGTCATGGGCCTGACGGTAATATTGGTTTCCCATAGTATGGATGATGCCGCCCGCCTTACAGATAGGATAGTAGTGCTAAACCAAGGCAAGCTGTTATACGACGGTACCCCGTCAAAGGTATTTGCCCAAGCCGAAAAATTGACACAAATAGGACTGGATATCCCCCAAATGAGCCACCTCGCCACGAGGTTGGGCATGTTAAACAAGGCTATCCCACAAGACATTTTTACAATAGAGGGCCTGGCCAGTACAATCATGGGATTGTCTTTAAAAGATAAGGGGATAAAATGACACGTATAACCATTGGGCAGTATTACCCATCCAATTCTGTAGTCCATCATGTGGACTCGCGGGTTAAGCTTGCGGGTACTATGTTTTTTATTACGGTGCTGTTTTTTGTTAACAACTTTGCAGGGTATGGGGTTGCGGCGCTGTTTGTCCTTTTTGTGGTAAAGCTGGCAAAGGTGCCGGTGTTGTTTTTGTTGCGGGGGCTTAGGGCGCTGTTGTTTATTATGGTGTTTATGGTTGTGTTTAACCTGTTTATGACACCCGGCGAAAACGTGTTGTTTGCCGTTGGCATCTTGCGAGTTACAACAGAAGGGCTAGTTATGGCAGCGCAGATGGCGCTAAGGCTTATATTGCTTATTGCCGGCTCGTCTATCCTAACGCTTACTACCTCACCAATACATTTAACAGATGGCATTGAGGCGTTGCTTAAGCCGCTAAAACCCCTAAAAGTCCCGGCTCATGATATAGCAATGATGATGACAATAGCACTGCGCTTTATCCCCACCTTGGCCGAAGAAATGGACAAGATCATGAAGGCCCAAAAAGCCCGTGGTGCCGAACTGGACACAGGTGGGATACTAAAGCGCGCTAAGAGCTTGCTGCCTGTTTTAGTACCGCTGTTTGTATCCGCTTTCAAGCGGGCAGACGAGCTGGCAACGGCTATGGAAGCTAGGTGCTACCGTGGCGATGTAGACCGTACACGCATGAAAATAATGCTAATCACAAAAAGAGACATTGTTGCAACTGGCGTGGTGGCTGTTTTTGGTGTACTGCTATTGCTAACACGTTTGCTATAACGCCTGTGGGTGAGTTTTGATTTCTTACGAAATTTAATATATAGACTGCCACTAAATTCTCTAAAGGGGTAATGAAAATGGCCGCATACATCACCAATATCACCCAAGCAATAGGAAGCACGCCACTACTGCGCCTGGATATGATAAAAAAACATCTAGGCTATGATGGCCATATTTATGCCAAGCTAGAATATTTAAACCCTAGTTTCTCCAAAAAAGACCGTATAGCCCTTGGCATGATTAACATGGCAGAGTGCAAGGGTATGCTCAGGCCTGGGCAGCCATTATTGGAGATGTCTAGCGGCAACACCGGCACAGGTGTAGCCATGGTTGGCTCTGCCAAGGGGTACCGGGTTATATGTGTGCTGTCAAAAGGCAACTCACCAGAAAGGGCTAAGATGATAGAGGCCTTTGGCGGCGAGGTTGTGCTGGTAGACCAGGCACCGGGTTCTGTTAAAGGCAAAGTATCCAGCGAGGATATACGGTTGGTAGAAGAAGAAGCTGAGCGCATTGTCCGCGAGACGGGTGCCTTTTTCCTTAACCAGTTCAAAAATTTCGACAACGCAAGAGCCCAAGAGCCTGCCGCCCATGAAATGTGGGCCCAGTCACAAGGACAAATACAGGCCTTTGCGGATTTTATAGGCACGGGTGGTACATTTACTGGGTATTCCCAAGTGTTTAAGAGCATAAACCCCAAAATGCGGTGCTATGCAGTAGAGCCATACGGCTGTGCCTACTACAAGGGCGAAATCATCCAAGGCACATACCACCAAATCCAAGGCGGCGGCTATTCTAAGGCTATGGATATCGTGGACAAAAATCTAATAGACGGCTGTATAACCGTAACAGACGAAGAAGCCGAATCTATGACCCGGCTTCTTGCAAAAAAAGAAGGAATATTCGCTGGTTTTTCCTCTGGGGCTAACTTGATGGCTGCCGTAAAGCAGTTGCGGGGTGAGGATGCGGGTAAGCATTTTGGTATTGTTATAAACGATTGCGGGCTGAAATATATGAGTACATGCCTGTTTTAGAAGTAGTATAGTCTATATTAAATCATGCCCGTGTACGGTAATACACATAATCCATCATGACCCGTACAAACCCTGCATCTATTAATGCTTGGGTAGCGTGTTGCGGGTAATCTTTTACGGTTATTATGCTTGAGCTTGGGTAAATGTTGCGCTTGTTGACTGCTTCCGTAAAAGCGGCAAGCGCTTCTGCTAACACAGTTTCAAGTACAGTTTCATCAAATACACGCAAGGTATGCCCCTTACGCTCAAAAACAGCTATGGGTATGCCTTTTTTTAATGCAACAACAGTGCCTTGTGCGCTTATAAATGATTTGTCTGTGCTATACGGCAAGGTCTTGCCCCAAGCTTGGTTTGGGTCTGGCGCGGGCAGCCATATGACTTTGTCTGTAGGATGCTCCAGTGCTTGGGTGATTTGGGTGTATGCATCATCGCGGATATATTGCGCGCCAGAGAGCCCTTCTACAAAGTAGCCACGCCGCGCACGGCCAGTGTATTCCCATACACGCAATGCTTCAAGGGCCGCTGACCATGGGGTATCTGGCAGTGGCGCTATGGTTTCCCGGCAAAGTATACTGGTTTTGTCAAATGCGCGGCTTATCCGCTCGTCTATACTTAGCGGCTTAAGTGGGCGCACAATATCCCAGCGCCCAGAGTCTGTAGCCGTTACACGGGCCGCTACCCTTTGGCGGATGGATGATTTGCTGGTTTTGTCTTTGTTCATCCACATGCGTATGGGTATGAAGCTGTCTGCGTATATTAGGCCTTTTTCCATAAGGGGGAACAGCACACTCTGCAGTGGTTTTTTTATTTTTACCATATCGTGCGGCAGTGTATAAAGGAATGTCGCGCCACGTTTTTGTAGTAGCTGGATGATAAGTTGCTCGTCTTGGTCTAGGTCTGCGCTGCTCAGGTATTGGTCTAGGTCCGCGTCCCAGTCTATGTCTGTATGGGGGTGGAAGGTGATGCTTTCATTGCTTAAACGCCAGAATACTTCGCCGCTTGCAAGCAGCTTGTCCAGTAGCTCGGGGCGGTATGTTGTTACCCTTGCAGGTAGTAGTGCCGCCTCCCACTGGCCTACCGGGAAAGACCTGCCAGAGAGTTTCTCCAGGGCTTGCCGTAGTTGCTCTTGCGGGGGGGCTAGGTTTTTTAGCTGCCCTGCCACCAGTGCTGCGTAGTGGAAGCCTGGTACTGTGCGCACTTGCCGCCGCTGGGTTATTGTGGCGCGGCGGGCGCGCTCGTATAGTTCGGCATGGTAGTATAGGCCTGATTCCATAATTGCAGTACCTTGCTCTATCAATGCGTCTAGCAGCTGTTGCGCAGTTTCTTCTTGCCAAAAATATCTCTCGGCCAACTGTGCTGTATCCATTGCACCGCGGTATCTTAGTGCGCGCCGTACTATGTTTTGGCGGGCTTCTGCGTCATTGTCTTCTAGCGCGGCTTGGTATGTTTCTTTATGCTCTGCCGCTATCCATAACCCTGGCTCTATATATAGGCAGCGGCCCTGTGCTGCTAGGGTTTCGAACCACTCTAGTGGCATGGGTATTTCCCCGGCAATTATGTCCCCTTCTATCATTAGCAAGCTGTGCAAGCCGTTTATGTCTTCGGGTAGCTTTTGGCGTTCGGAGACGAGTACCAACTGGTCTGGGTTGGGTTTTAGCTTATGCCCTATATCTTTTAGCGCTGCTTTGGCTGTTTGGGAGGCTATGGCTAGTACATTCTCTGTTGTGGGGGTGTAGTTGTATACCAAGTCCGCTTCCGATTTCCTGCGCAGGGGTAACGACATGGGAGAGGGTTCATCTACAAATAGCTCGCGTACCTTTACCACGCCAGACTGTATATTTACCAGTAGGTCTATAAGCCCCGGCAAGTCCCAATAATCTTCTAGGCATTCGCGCTTTGTTTCGCGCATTAGGGGGTGCTCTTTGTGATGGATTGCGTTGTCCAGCATTTCGCTTGCGCGGAAGCGTTGCACCCATAGGGGGGTGCGTTTTTTGTTGCGCACGCCCATCATAAGTGCCCGGCCGGCATTGTGGCGGAAGCTTATGTTAAACAACGGCGTGCCGGGTAAGGCGGCTTCTAGTATTTCTTGTGCAGTCTCGGGGCGGATGGCTTGCAGCAGTTCTTCTGGGATGGCGTTTTCGCCGCGGGACATTAGTAGGATACCGTCGTCATCATCGAAACTGTCTACATCTGTGCCGGTTAGGCTTTTGGCGGTTAGGGTTAGCAGCAAAGACAGCGGTGCGTTTACCTGCCGCCCGTAAATGGAATGTATCATTATCTGGTGGAGCCCGGTTTCGTTGTGCGAGTGCTCTGCAATAAGTTCTAGGTCATTGGGTAGTACTTGGGTGACTTCTAGCTGGCGCTCTATAAAATCTGCGGTATCTTCGGCTGCGTGTTCGTCTAGGCCCAATGCTTGCAGCTCTGGTATTAGATTGCCGGAGTATGATGCCTGAGTCAGCTTGCGCAACTGTTCCCCAAAAAAGAGCCCTGTCTGCAACCTGCGGCTAAGCTGCGAATGCCGCCAAAACGGGGGGATTGCGCCTTCAGGTGAAGCCGGGGCCACGCTAACAGTATCCTTGGTAATGGATGAAATCCGCCATGCGAACGAGCCTAGCAAAAACTTATACCCTACTCGCATTTCGCCAACAAATTCTTCATCCAAGTCACCAATTTTAACGCCACTTTGGGTCTTGGCAGCATACATGCCTGTGTCAGGGATAGTCCCCGGCCCAGACGTGGCCAGCATACGGCTGTATGCATCGCCTTCTATGCGCTCGTTTATCCTGTCGTATATTAGGCGTGGGCGTACTGGTATGTCGCGCTTGTGTTCGTAGTCCCCAGCAAGCATTCGCAGTATACCGCGCACATCGTCATGGGATACCTCACGGAAGGGGTATGCACTTGGCAGCAGTGTCATAACATCATCTACTGTATAACCGGCTGCTGTAGCCATAGACACTAAGTGCTGTGCCAGTACATCCAGGCACTGGCGGGGCGGGCGGGATTTTTCTATGCCCCCGGCACGGGCCGCGTTGGCTGTAAGAGCACAGTAAAGGTTTTCTGACACAGTGCGGGGGAACATATGCATCGTGCTTACCCTGCCTGGGTTGTGACCGGCGCGGCCAAGCCTTTGCATGACACTGGCTATAGATGACGGGCATGCAACTTGTATCACCCTGTCTATTTCGCCAACGTCTATACCCAGTTCCATAGAGGATGTTGCGCATAGTAAGCGGAGCTTCCCGGCGCGCAGGTCGCTTTCTGCTTCGAAGCGTTGCTCTTTGGATATACTGCCATGGTGGGTACGGGCGAAGCCGTCGCCTTCTAGCTCATTTACATAGTAGGCAAGTTTTTCTGACATTAGGCGGCCTTCGGTAAAGGCTATTACACTTCTTGCACCTTGGCATGAAGCGGCTACCTCACGGGCTATCTCTGGCCAT
>Ga0123355_10000500_pt1 | contig 52249 bp, 54 predicted proteins | sample TergutEmb28metaG_3_FD_89872 | JGI IMG/M metagenome (GOLD analysis project Ga0123355, IMG submission 89872) | Embiratermes neotenicus P1 segment gut microbial communities from Petit-Saut dam, French Guiana - Emb289 P1 | ecosystem: Host-associated > Arthropoda: Insects > Digestive system > Gut ... | reverse complement strand
TGGGATGTGTAGGTGTTGCCAAAGGCTCCACCGCGTGCGGGGGAGCTGGCACGCCGAAAGGCGTGTCTGAGGGGGCGGGCGAATAAAGAACCAAAAAACTTTTCGTCGCTTCGCTGTGAATTTTTTATAACAAGTTGAAAAAGCAAGCCTCAGCTCCTCTCCTCTGGAGGGAGCTCCCGGCCTCGGGGCGGGTGAGGGAGGCTCGCGGAGCGATAATTCCGCTATCGTTATCCGCCTAAGCCCCAATTCCTCTCTGCCAGGGTCCCCGGAAATGCTTGCATTTTTGGGGTGGGTCATTGGGAGAGGTGGCGCGCGTTAGCGTGACGGTGGGGGTAGGGATGCTACGCAAACGCCAAATACATATACATCCGCCCGTCCTCGTTCATCGACGGAATCATGTTGCCGCTCGCGAAGCCCCCGCCGCTGCGCACCAAAAACCCGCTGGCCGAAATCTCCACGCCCATGCTGCCAAAGTTGCCCGCCGCAAAACCAAACCACGATTGCAGCGTATTCACCTGCACCGCCGCAGACTCAATGCTGCTAGCAAACACAGCCCTCGGGCGAAACCCCAGGTTGATTACTCGGCTGGTTGCGCCATTGCCCAGATAGGTGCCCGTGCGGGTGGGATTATCCATCCACGCGCGATCAGCTTCATCCAAATGCAGGGCGCGGTTGTTAATGTGACTGCCGCACAGCAGCTCTTTGTACATGAACGACTTGAAGTCAATGCCTGTGCTTTCGGCCGGGCAAAATTGCGCGTGCACATCTGCCCAGGATTCCAGCACAAAGGCATCGGTGTCGCGCTGGCTGCGAATTTCCCGGCAGCCGCTGGCGCGAATCTCCAAGTCGCTGGAAAATGTCATCACGTCCAGCACGCGGGTAAAAATTTCATGGCAGCGTTCGCCACCTTCGCTAAACGGCACGTGAATATCCAGCCGCAGACGCAGGCTAGCCGTGCGGCAATATTCCTGACGTTCCAGCACGCCATTGTCGTTTTCCTCAAACTTGTCGGTAATGTTCACCGAACTCATGCCCACCGCCACAATCGGGCGGCGCAACGGCACGGCTTTGTTTCGTGCCGGAAATTCCGTTAAAAACTCCAGCCCCATCGCCACCAGGTGATCTTGTTCGCTCAGCCATTGGCAAACCGCCCCCGGCAGCGCACTGATTGCACTGTTCATTCTATTCTCCTTTTTTCGCTACTTTTTTGAAAAAAAGTAGCACAAAAAACTTTAGTCGCTTCGCGATGGATTTTTATAGGGATGCGTAGGTGTTGCCAAGGCCTCCCCCTCAGGGGGAGGAAAGCACGTTGCAGGCGTGCAGGTGGGGGTTGCTAACACACAAAAAACTTTTTAGTCGCTTCGCTGTGTCCTATTCCGGGCACTGCGATTGAGTTGTTTTTTATGGGATGTGTAGGTGTTGCCAAAGGCTCCACCGCGTGCGGGGGAGCTGGCACGCCGAAAGGCGTGTCTGAGGGGGCGGGCGAATAAAGAACCAAAAAACTTTTACTTCTGCTTCGCGATGAATTTTTTATGATAAGTTGAAAAAGCAAGCCCTATCCCCCTCACCACAGTGACAGGGGGTGCGAAAAAGAACCATTAAGCACTAAGCATTAAGAATTAAGCATTAAATCACTCCACAATGCTGCGCACCACCGCCCAAATGTGGCTGGGTTTGTTGCCAAAGTGCACCATCTCTGCACGGTCAATGGTGAATTTATCGTCCCCGCTTTGAATCCACGCTTCACGCCCCAGCTGAGTCAAATCGTGCTCGGGTGGCCCAAGATATAGGTAGTGCCCCTCACGATTAAAGCCAATGCGCGTGTTGATACCACCCAGATACATGCGGTTGCGGTGGCGCAACGGCTGAATAAACGCGCCGAAGTTTTCGCTTTGCCAGCCGTCGGGCAAGCACACGCGCACTTGCAGCCCAAACCGCTCCATCATGTGCTTAATATCGCGCGTTACGTTCATGTTGTTCATACTATTTCCCTCTTTCTTTGCCCTTGTGTAGGGGCGGATATTAGCCGCCCGCTCATCTTAACGATAACCGGAAAATCCTCGGGCGGCAGGTTGCCGCCCCTACACGCGCCCACATCACTTCACCCTTGTCGCCTTAAACCCCCAGCGATTATCCTGCAGCAGCTCGCTAATATCCGCCATGGCAGCATCACGTTCTGCAATGGCAATGCGCAAGCGATCACGCGAGGCCTGCCCACGCTTGTTCACAGTAATATCCCCCGCCTTGAAGCTTTCCACGCCATCGCCCTCACTGTTTTCGCGGCGATTCAGCAGCATCACCAGCGCAGCACATGCCGCCGCGCGGCTCAAACGCGGGTCAGTGCGATTGAGCAACTCGCCCTCTTCATTTCGCTTTAGTTGCAACAATAGTTGTTCAGCCGCAGCCGCGCAAAACGGCAAGCTCTCGTGCGCCTCACTGTCGGTCATTTCCACCAGCAGCCGCAGCTGCCCTAACACCGTGTGTTGGTTCATGTTATCTCTCCTCTTTCTCTTCCCTTGTGTAGGGGCGGCTATTAGCCGCCCGCTCGTCTTCACGATAACCGGAAAATCCCCGGGCGGCAGGTTGCCGCCCCTACACGAGATTCCCAGCTCTACGCCAGCACACGCACTGCATCCGGGAAGATCTTCGCAAAGCCCACCGTGGTGCTGATGCCCGCGCGATGGAATTGGCGGTCGATCAAGCGATCATAGTCAGTGATGATGCCGCCGGCTTGCACCATCTCAAGTGCACTCTGGTTGTCCACACCGATGATTTGGTTGCCGCTCACGGCAGGGTTCACCACCAGCACCGCACCCAGAGGAGTCACCAGATTTCCGCTGCCGTGGAAATCCAGACCGGCAGCACCGTCGCGCAGTTCGGGCAATGCAAGAATTTCCTGCGCGGTGGTGTGGTTGGTGACCATCGCCCCCATCCTGAAACCTGCGAACGAACCCCACAACGCCACCAAGTCAGCATATGTCAGTGTTGCACCACCGCGGCTAATCACGGGTGCCTGTTCAGCGGCAGAGCCGTCACCATGCAGCAACGCTTGAATGGCACGTTCCATCACGTTGTAAGCAAAACTCACACCGATTTTGCGCAGCATCACCGCAAGCAGTTCAATGCGGTGCAGGCGCAGTGTTTCATAGGTCACGTTGAGCACGCTGCCAAACTTGTTCATGTCCACCAGGTCCTCTTTGCTGCGCATGGTGGTCGATGCCATTTCTTCGCCTTCTGCGGTAATCATTGCGCCGTCACCCGCCACACGCACACTGCGGTAGTCATTGCCGTCAATTTGCGTGGTTGCCGCCACAATGTGTTCCAGCTGGCTAGATTCAGTCAGGCCTTTTTTCACCGTGCGCGAAACAAATTCAGGGAAAAGCGTGGCTGTGTTCGCGTTTTGGAAGAATTTTTCCACACGATCGCTGCTTGCACCGCTCACACGAATGCCAAAGCGCTTCAGTTGGCGTTCATAAGAATCCAAGCCTTCCAATGCTGTGCCGTGGTAGTTTTCGCTGGGGTCCAGTTCCTCCAGTGCCTGCGTGAAGCTCTTGCCCACGCAATAAAGCCCTTTGTCCAGTTTGATGTTGTCGAATGCCATAGTGTTATTTCTCCTTTTGATTTATTTCTTGTTCTTTTTTGAAAAAAAGAACCAAAAAACTTTTTCGTCGCTTCGCTGTGCCCTATCCAAGGCACTGCGTTTAGACTTGCGCTTCGCGATTGATTTTTATAGGCATGTGTAGGTGTTGCCAAGGCCTCCCCCTTGGGGGGAGGAAAGCGCGTCGTAGACGTGCAGGTGGGGGTTGCGTAAAAAAGAACCAAAAAACTTTTTCGTCGCTTCGCTGTGCCCTATCCAAGACACTGCGTTTAGACTTGCGCTTCGCGGGGGATTGTTTATGTGAGTTGAAAAAGCAAGCCCCAGCTCCTCTCCTCTGGAGGGAGCTCCCGACCTCGGGTCGGGTGAGGGAGGCGCCTTCTAAACCCGAAACCCTTCATTATCTCCGCAATCCGCACGCTCGCGATTCACCAGCTGGCCGCACAACGGCAGTGCTGCTTTGGCCTTTGCCCGCAGTGTATCACAAGCCATCTTCAGCTGTTGCGTGGGCAGTGCCTGCACCATCGCTGCTAGCAGTGCCCGATCCATTTCCGGCATGGCTGCTGTGCCCGCACGCAATGTTTTCTCCAGCAGTTCTGCACGATAGACCCGACCGTCTTCCGCAAGCTTCTCCAGCTCAGCGATGAATGCAGTCTCACGTTTGGCGGCTTTTTTGCGCACGCCCGCAGCTGGTTGTGCGGGCACCGCCACAAAAGAAAATTCATAAGCATCTGTGGGCTCGTCCAACACGGCATGGCAGGCTGCGCCGCCATAACTCTGCCCGCGTTTGTGCGTGCACTCGCGCATGCCCTTGCCGCACACGCTGCATGTGATTTTCTGCACCGCACAGGCCACGCTCACTTCTTTTTTGATGCCCGCATCGATGTCGGCAATCAGCGCGGCATTGTCGGCGTTGCGCGGCAAATACACCTTGGCGCAAAGCGCGGTGTAATCCCCCTGCTCCTCCACAAAGGTGTCGTAGATACGCATGGTTTGGTCGCCGCTTTTGCCGCTGTGATCAAACATGCCGGTTTTGCCCACGAACATCGGCGCAAGGGCGTGCAGGCACTGCGTAGTAAACCGCTCGCCGTCGCGGTCCACACGGTTGTCACACAATGTGACATTGAATACATAAAGTTCATCTGCCGGCAAGTTTTTGCGTGTGTGCTTGTGGATGAGTGCCAAGTCTTCTGCGGTGGGTGTGCCCACCGCCTGTGTTGCCTGTTTGCCTGATTTCAACATGTCCATGTTATTCTCCTCTCTTGCTACTTTTTTGAAAAAAAGTAGCACAAAAAACTTTAGTCGCTTCGCTGTGTCCTATTATGGGCACTGCATTTTGGCTCGCGCTTCGTGATAAATTTTATAGGACGTATATTTGCCAAGGTCAGTTTTTTTGCGCTACTTTTTTTCCAAAAAAAGTAGCAAAAACTTCGCGTTAGGTCGCTTCGCTGTGTCCTATTATGGGGCTGCATTTTGGCTCGCGCTTCGTGATAAATTTTATAGGGCGTATATTTGCCAAGGTCAGTTTTCTTGCGCTACTTTTTTCCAAAAAAAGTAGCAAAAACTTCGCGTTAGGTCGCTTCGCTGTATCCTATTATCGGGCACTGCATTTGGGCGCGCGCTTCGTGATAGATTTTATAGGGCGTATATTTGCCAAGGTCAGTTTTTTTGCGCTACTTTTTTCCAAAAAAAGTAGCAAAAACTTCGCGTCCGCAAGCAAGCTACTCCCCCGCAACCTCAGCCTCAATGCGCGCCGCCTGCGCCCGCGCCAGCCGTGCGCGTGAAAGGTCAATTTCATCCGCTAGGGTGATGTCATTCCACGCTAAGGTGCAGTGCGCGCTTTCGCCCCACAGCCGCAGAATCGTCTTACACAACTGCACAATCACCGGCGTCAATGTGCGACGATAACTTTCCAGTTCGCTGGTGAGCAGGTCTGCCTGCACGCTGCTCATGCGCTCGGTAGAACTCCACGTTAGCCCCAGCAAAAACGGCGGCAGCCCGGTTTTCGCCACCACTTGCTCCAGCAGTTGTCGCACGGGCGTTTGGCTGTCGGGCAGCGGCACATCACCGCCGATGACCGAAATGCGCACATCCCCCGCGGCAATGAAATCTCGCACGGCCGCGCCCTCACGCATGGCTTTTTCCCATTCCTCTGCGATGATTTTCGTGCGTTCGCCCGCTCGTGCTTGTTCGGTTGGGTCGTTGCCGGGATGATAAGTCACCGCAAAACGCACGTTGCCCAAGCGCTCCCAGTTCAGCCCAATGGTGTCCATAATTTGCAGCAGCACACCGGCCACAAACGGCAGCCCTTTCAGCAGCGAATTGCCCGTGAGCGCACCCGGCGCGGGGTTAAGCACGCTGCAACACAGCAGCTCGGGGTGCGGCGCGGCGCGCAGCTTGCCCTGTTCGCCCGTGCAGATTTCCACGGTGATGCCGTCTTTTGCCCGCCGAAACGTGATGCCTTCAAGCGGCACATTCCACAGGGCGGCTGGTTCGCCGTCTTCGCGCAGCACCAGCTCACCGATTGCCGTGCCGTAGGTCAGCAGCTGCTCAAAATAGCTGCTGATAAACGCCGCAATGCCGCGTTGTGTGCCGCCCACGCTGATCATCTCCAAGGTGTCGTTGAGCCGCTGCTGCACGGCTTCGTCCTCGCAAGTCACCGTGAAACCGCCCACCAGTCGTACCAGCCGCATGATTGCCGCATCGATAATCGGCACCGATTCACGCAGCCCGCGATACAACGCAGCCTGCGCAGCCGGCATGCGGGTTTCGCCTGCCCACACGGCTTGTTCGCTGCCAAAACCGCCATCCACACTGCTGCGCGCCAACCCGCCCATCAGCCCATCATAGGCCTTGCGCAGCGGACGTGTTGCGCCTCTGGCCCATTTGCCTTCGTCCAAAGGCTTGTCTTTTTTTCTCGCCATGTCTACCTCCTTTTTCTGTTCTTTTTTGAAAAAAAGAACCAAAAAACTTTAGTCGCTTCGCGGTGTCCTATTCTAGGCACTGCGTTTGAACTCGCGCTTCGCGGGGGATTTTTATAGAGATGCGTAGGTGTTGCCAAAGGCTCCACCGCTTGCGGGGGAGCTGGCACGCCGAAAGGCGTGTCTGAGGGGGGCGAAAAAAGAACCAAAAAACTTTTAAGTCGCTTCGCTGTGTCCTATTCTGGGCACTGCGTTTGAGCTCGCGCTTCGCGGGGGATTTTTATAGGGATGCGTAGGTGTTGCCAAAGGCTCCACCGCTTGCGGGGGAGCTGGCACGCCGAAAGGCGTGTCTGAGGGGGTGGCGAAAAAAACTTTAGTCGCTTCGCTGTGTCCTATCCACGGCCCTGCGACGCGCCTGTGTTTCTCTCGCCATAAATTCCTCCTGACTAAAATCTTTCTCTGTGCCGCCCGGGATTTTGATAACGAGATGAAGAGGCACGGGCGGATGATATCCGCCCCTACACGCGTGCCCTCATCTTTTTATCGCTCCCGCAAAAAATCCATCCTCGCCGCCGCGCAAGCCAAACTCCGTAGCCACAAAGTAGCGCACATCATCCATGGCATGATCGTGCTCTTTGCGCGGTGCGTCGCGACCACCGCCGCTTTCCCAAGTGTAAGCCCCAAACTCGCGAATGCAGTCTTTGCAGCTTGCGTGAAATTTCAGCTTGTCCTCGCGTAGCGCATCGGCAACTTGGCGAATGCCTGACACCACATCGTTTTTGCCGGCAATCACCGTGAACCGCCCATGCCGCCGAATGCACTCGATAAAACTTGCCGCGCTGGGGTCGCACACCACATAGCTGATTTGCCGCTCACCCGCCAGTTGCTCCAGCGCGCGATAGTGTTCTTCATCTGTACGTTGCATGGCATTGGCGCGAGAATCCCAGTAATACTCCGCCAAGCGAACCCAAGTGCCGTCGTCGGCCTCGCCCCACAGACCAAAGCTGCTTGGATTCACCGTGCCGTAGTCGCAGCTAATCACATGCTTGCCGCAGTTGGGCTGCTCGTGAATCACATGCGTACCGGGTTCGAACATCGGGTAAACCACGCCTTCGCTGCCCGCCCAAATGCCCTCAACAAAGCGTTTGTAGAACGCACCGGAATACAGCACTTTGTAGCGATTGCGAATAGCAGGGTCCAGGCTTGGGTTGTCATCCATGGTAAAGTGCATGTGCAACGTGTTTTTTTCCTGCGCCTTCAGCACCCACTCGCGATAGAACCAGTGCTGCGGATATTCTGGGTTGCAGTTGAACCACAACCTGCTGCCGGTGACTGAGCAGCGTGCAATGGCTTGCTCCACAAAGCTGCGCGGCATTAGTGCCACTTCGTCAAACAGCACACCTGCCAGAGTCATGCCTTGGATGAGCGCGGCCGAGCCTTCGTCTTTGCCGCCGAATAAGTACACCCGATTTTGCCTGTGTCCAAATTTGATATCCAGATAGTTTTTGCTAATTTTCTCCTCGCAGTCAAAACCCAACCCGCGCAGCGTTGGCAGCATGGGCGAAACGATATTTCTTCTCAATGAGGTCATCGTTTTGCCGCAAATTGCGAACGCCTGCCCGTCGAATTCATGCGAAAGCCAGCCAAAGAACCCCACGCACATGCTCAGCGTTTTGCCCGAGCGCACCGCGCCATCACAAACGAGTGCGTCACGCCCGGCATGCGGACTGCGCCTGTGCCACCAGTTCATTGCTGTTGCTTGGTTTTTCGAAAAACTGACGAATTTTACAAAATCTCCTCCTTGATTTTTCGTTAATTCTCGTGTAGGGGCGGCTATTAGCCGCCCGGCCTGTTGATGGCAGGCGGAAAACCCACGGGCGACAGATTGTCGCCCCTACACGAGGCTCTAGTTGCTATCAATGCTCCGCTCAATGGCATCGTAGAACATCTTCACCCCTTGCGGCACCTGTGCCAGGCCGCCCACTTCCACCAAATGGCGCATGGCCTCAAAGCGGTTGTAGAATTTGATCACCATGTTGCCGCCCTGCTTGGCACGGGTAATTTCACTGATGTTAAACACATCCAAATCTTCCAGTTCACTCCAGCTCACATCTTCGCCCATAAACAGCAATTTCAGGGCATCATTGCTCTCGCCAAACGCCAATTTTCGGTAGCCTTTTAGCACGTCTTCCAGCTGATTTTTTTCCGCCACTCGTAATCACCCCCTCCATATAATCCAACAAAACCCCAATTTCTGCGCACTTTTTTGCGCGAAATTGCCGTTTTTGGAAAAATTCCCTCGAAAATTCGGTTTTTTCTCGATTTTCCAAAAAAAATAGCTTGCATTTTTGTGCGATTTGTGTTATCCTATACGATGAGGTATGCTCTGATGAATGTGCTGTTTTTGTGCACCGGCAACACCTGCCGCAGCCCGCTTGCTGCTGCGCTATTTCACAAGGCATTTTGCGTGCAATCTGCGGGCATTGCAGCGTGGCCAGGCAGCCCTGCCAGTGCGCACAGCATTGCTGCAGCAGCCGAACTTGGCTGCGATATTTCGTCGCACGCGGCGCAGCAACTTACGCAAGCGTTGCTGGATTGGGCTGATGCCATCATCTGCCTTGCGCGCAACCACGCGCTCACCATCGCCGACCATGTGCCGCATGCGAAATTGCGATTGCTGGGCGGCGGAATTGCCGACCCCTTTGGCGGCACGCTAGAGGACTACCGCGCCTGTGCTGCACAAATGCAGGCTGCCATGCCCGCGCTGCTGCGAGACTTACACTGCACGGCGCAAATTGTGCCTGCCGCTTGCATCGGGCATGCCAGTCACGCGCTCACTGCACTGGTAGACGATAACGTTGCTGGCTGCATTAGCGTGAACGAAGTTGTTGATGAGGCCGACATTGTTGATATTGATGTCGCGGCTGATTATCGGCGCCGCGGCATTGCCAACAAACTGCTGGCACAAGCTGAGCTAAATGCAGTGCTGCGCGGCTGCACCAAAGTGCACTTAGAAGTGCGCCCAAGCAACACCGCCGCACGCGCTTTATATGAAAAGCGAGGCTATCAAGTTGTGGGCAGCCGCCCGAGCTACTACAGCAAGCCTACAGAAGATAGTATTTTAATGACACTGGAGATTAGATAAGCCTGTAGGGGCGGATGCAAATCCGCCCGTGCTATAAGGAATACCATGACCATTCTTTCATTCGAAACCAGCTGCGACGAAACTGCCGCCGCCATTGTGCAAAACGGTCGCAAGGTGCTCAGCAGCGTGGTGGCCAGCCAGATTGATGCCCACGCGGTGTTCGGCGGCGTGGTGCCCGAAATTGCCGGGCGCATGCACATGCAGTGCATCGCGCAGATCTATCAAGAAACCCTTGCACAAGCAAACCTCACGCTCAACGACATTGATTCCATTGCCGTTACCCACGCGCCGGGCCTAGTTGGCGCGCTGCTGGTGGGGCTGAACTTCGCCAAGGGCCTTGCTTATGCTACCGACAAGCCGCTGATTGCCGTGCATCACCTGCGTGCACATGTGGCGGCGAATTATCTCACACACAGCAAACTTGAGCCACCCTTCCTGTGCCTGATTGCCAGCGGCGGACACACGCACATTGTGCATGTAACAGACTATACGACCTTCACCGTCATCGGCAAAACCCGCGACGACGCCGCAGGCGAAGCGCTAGACAAAACCGCCCGCATGCTCGGCTTGCCTTATCCCGGCGGCATGCATTTAGATAAGCTCGGCCAAGGCGGCAACCCTGAAGCTTACACCTTTCCCCGCCCCAAAGTGGATGGCGTTGACTTTAGCTTTAGCGGCCTGAAAACCGCAGCACGCAATGCAATTGTCAATGCGCAATTGTCAATGCGCAATGCAGACTTCGCGGCAAGTTTTCAGCTGGCTGTGGCCAACTATCTTTGTGACAACACCCTGCGTGCCGCAGCCGAACTCCATTGCAGCACCATTGCTCTCGCAGGTGGAGTGTGCGCCAACAGCGTGCTGCGCGCCGAAATGCAACATCGCTGCGCTGCACAGCAAATTGATTTATTCATGCCCGAACTGCGCTGGTGCGGCGACAACGCCGCCATGGTGGGCGCACAGGCTTTCTATGAACACCGCGCCGGCAACGTGGCCAGCGAGACGTTAAACGCACTGCCCAATCATCCAATGTAAACCATTGGTGGGAATAAAAAACAGGAACGTAAAAACAAAAGGAGAATACCCATGAAAAAATTTATCGCGTTAGCCAGCATGCTCATTTTCACTTGCACCGCCGCCATTGCCCTAATTGCCATGCCTGCCCAAGCCCAACAGCAACCCGATCTTGCCGCCGAACTGTTCGCACTCACCAACGCTCACCGCGTGAACATGGGACTGCCTGCGTTGTTGCATGGCGGTGCCGATGCACAAGCCGCAGCAAACACTCGCGCTGCCGAGATGCACTTGCTCACACGGTATCAAATTGACAATCACCTGCGCCCCGATGGCGACATCTTTGAATTTTTGCTGTTCGAATACGGGCTTCCTACTGCCCTTGCCAATGAAAACCTGCTGCCCAGCCAAATTTCTGCGCAGCCCTCTGCTGCCTTGAGTAGATTCCTTAACTCAACGATGCACCGCAACACCATTGAACGCAGCGGCAGGTATAATCACCTCGCCGTTGGTGTGTATGAACACAACGGGCGCTTCTATTGGGTGCAAGTTTTCCTCACCTTTGCGCCGGAAAACTTCCCCCCGACCACTGCGCCAGGCGGCACAACCACCACGACTACCACAACGTCAACTGCACCAACCACAACCACCGCACCAACTACTACCACCACGCCGACTACCACAACTGCGCCCGGTGTGACAACAACGACCACTGCGCCAACCACCACAACAACGCTCACGACCGGTGTTCACGACACAACAACACTACCCACCACAACCTTGCCTGGTGCGACGACAACAACCACCGCGCCAACAACAACCACGGCACCGGGTGCGACCACCACGACAACCACCATGCCAACTACTACCTTGCCTGGTGCGACAACAACGACCACTGCGGCAACTACCACAACTGCGCCTGGTGCAACGACTTCAACCACCATGCCAACTACCACGGCAGCGGGCGCGACCACGGTCACTACCATACCCGGCGCAACCACTACGGCCACCACCACATCGACCAACTTGACCATGGCCACCGGCGCAACAACCACCACGCAAGCAGCAACCAGCACAACAATCGCCACGCCCCAACCGCCGGCAAACAACACCCCGCTTGGGCGCACTGCAGACTTTTTCCTGTCGCTGCTTTCCATTGTGTTTTCTGCTATTTTCAACTTGAATTTACTCAGACTATAGCCCTTGAAGGAGGCTTTGCATGAAGAAGATTTTTGCCCTATTCCTAACTGTTGGCTTGTTGATGACCTTTGCGCTGCCGGCCACCGCCAGCATTGCAGTCACCCGTGATATGGTGCATGCAGCTGGGCGCGTGATGCCGTCAGCAACTTCTGCCACCAGCACGAACAGACAAATCCGCGATGTGCTTCGCCTAACCAACAATCAACGCCGCATGAACTTCCGTCCAGCCGTGCGCGAGCATGCGGCACTCAACGCTGCCGCTGCCGTGCGTGCACGTGAGGCCGCACAAAATTGGAGCCACACACGCCCCAATGGACAAATCTGGCACAGCGTGCTGGCACCGCATGGTGTCACCGGCTTTGCGCACGCCAGCGAAAACCTCGCACGCATCAGCGGCGGTGCCAACCCCGCAGATGCTGCCCGTGCAGTGACCAGCTGGATGAACTCCCCTGCACACCGCGACGCACTGCTGGGCAATCACACGCATGTGGGGCATGGGGTATATTTCCATGCGGCCAGCGGCACCTATTTTTGGGCACAGATTTTTATGCACGACAACACCACCCGCAACACCCTTGGCGTGTGGGATATGGTTGTGGGCGTGACACTGATGCTGTTGCGCGCTGTGGGCCTGTAATTACCACAACTAAACCGGACCAAACTGCAAACACTACCTCTTGAAACACACATCAGGAGGTAGTTTTTTTCATGAAAAATTTAGCAAAAATCGGCGTGGCCGGGTTGGCCGCGCTTGCATTGACCGTGCCTGCGGGCGCAAAAGCCGAACGTCCGCCGCTGCCCAAGCGCAGCATTGAATCTCCCGGCAAGCATGGCTTGTCCACCAAGAAAATCGAGCATGCCTACGGCGTGCCAAAAGATGGAAACCCGCACCAGATCTCCATGGATAATCAGCGTTTTTTCGACCAACACCCCGAATATAATGCCGTGGCGTTCGATAGCCGCGCGATGCAGCCCAATGCCGAAAAGTCGCTATATCTTACCTTCGACTGCGGCTACGAAAATGGTTATACGGCAAAAATCCTCGATGTGCTGCGTGAAAAAGAGGTGCCTGCGGCGTTTTTCTGCACGCTTGACCACTTCAAAACCGCGCCGGAAATCGTGGAGCGCATGATTGATGAAGGCCACATTGTGGGCAACCATAGCACCACGCACGCCTCGTTTGCCACGCTCACGCCAGAACGCATGGCAGAAGAAGTGTTGACTGCCGACAACTATCTGCGCGAAACATTTGGCTACACCGCGCCGTTTTTCCGCTATCCCTCGGGGGAATACAACGAAACCGCGCTGCGCACCGTGGCCGACTTGGGCTTTGCCAACGTGTTCTGGTCATCCAGCTATGCCGACTGGAACGTGAACACCCAGAAAGGCGGCGCATTTGCGCGTGACACCATGCTCAGCCGTCTGCACCCGGGCGCGATTATCTTGCTGCACAGCGTGAGTGCTGATAACGCTGCTGCCATGGCGGAGATCATCGACCAAGCACGCGCACAGGGTTATGTATTTAGAGATTTAACTAATTTGCCCATTTCTACAGTTTCTCAATAGGCACAGCGAAGCGACTTGCTCACCGCAGGTGCCAAGATTTAACTAACTTGTCCCTTATTTTTCCCTCATAATGGAAGCCGATTGGTTTAGTCTGTAAAATTGCGCACTTTATCGCTTTCCTGCGTTGACAAGCGAAAGTGTTTGGTGTATCATAGTGATATAGCAAACACCTTTGAAGGGAGAGCGTCGCCAATGTCTGACGAGAAAAAAGAAAAAAAAGAGCAACTGCGCTCGAAAGTGCAAGCGCTTGTCACCTATTATGAAGAAGAAAAACGCAGAAATGAGGAACTGGAAATGGAAATTGAACGCCTGAGAACCGAGCAACGCGCTAACGAATTCAATCAACCTGCGCCCAGTTTCCGCATGGATATGCCCGCGCCGCAGCCGTCCTATCAAATGCAGCACTTTGCACAGCCGCCTGCGCCCGCACCGGCACCCCAACCCGCCACCACTTACGGCAGCTATGGCAATCGTTACGCCCCTGCTGCTGCATCGGCACCGGCTGCACCAGCATATTCCCCGCAAGCCGCAGCAAACTGCCAACGCGTTGTGCAGTGCGTTGAACAACTGCGTGCACGGTTGCAGCAAACTGCCTATGATAACTACAACTCACCCTACGGGGACTACGAAACCTTAGGGTTAGTGGATCGCCTGCAAGAACAACTGGGTGATCTGTGCCGTGAACTTGGCGTACCTGCGCCAGTGTCCGCACCTGCGCCTGCACCCGCACCGCCGCAACCTGCCTATGCGCCACCCGCGCCCATGGCACCAGCACCGGCGATGCACTATCCTCCCCCACCCCCGCGCTACTATTGATTTCTTCCCCCTCTTCAACGATACAATCGACCGCTCACAGCTTGGCCGCTGGTGGGCGGTTGGTTATAACTTTTCGCTTGACTTTCATGCCCCATTGTGGTAAAATAAAGTGTATACAAAAGGGGGCAAGCACATGCACACATGCTACATCGTTGGTGCGGCACCGCAAGCTGTGCGCATTGCACCGCAGGCGGGCGATTTCACCATTGCTGCCGACGGCGGACTGCACCACCTGCAAGCTTGGGGCGTTGAGCCAGACTACTTGATAGGCGACATGGACAGCTTGCAAAGTGAGCTGCCATCCGGTATATCGCATGTAAAATATCCTGCTGAAAAAGATGACACAGATTTAGCACTTGCGCTTGAAGAAGCCCTGCGGCGCGGCTACACACGTGTTGTGCTCACCGGCTGCACAGGTGGGCGAGCCGACCACACCTTTGCGAATCTGCAATTGTTGGTGCAGGCCGCCAAACGCGGCGTGCAAGCTGTGATGCTAGACGAAGATTACACATTAACAGCGCTTGTGGGCCCGGGCGAACTCACCCTGCAAAGCCACGGCACGGTGTCTGTGTTTGCCTATGGCGAGCGCGCCGAGGGCGTGACCATCACTGGCATGAAATACGAAATTGCGAATGAAACGCTTTATGGTGATGTGCCGCGCGGTATCTCGAATGAGCTGGATGGCACAGGCACGGTTGCGGTGGAGCGTGGGGTGTTGTTGGTTTATCAAATGAAAACCACCCCGTCACGCTATGCGTGCCACCCCTCTACGGTGAGGAATTGTCAACTCTCGTAAAACATCCCCCGCCGAAGGCGACTAAAGTTCTTTTGGTTACTTTTCTTTCAAGAAAAGTAACACAAGAAAGGCATTTTCTTATGCAGTACGCGTTAATCGGCTGCGGCCGCGTGGCACCTAGCCACATCACCGCAGCACGTAACAATAAGCTTAATATCGCCGCGCTGTGCGACATTGACCCACAGCCTCACCTGCAGCTCGATACCGTGCCGCTGTATACAAGCTATCAGGACATGCTGAGCGAGGTAAAACCCGAGCTGGTGGCCATCGCCACACCCAGCGGTTTGCATGCACAAATGGTGCTCGACTGCCTTGACGCGGGTACGCATGTGATTATCGAAAAACCCATGGCGATGACTCTCGCCGATGCTGCAAAGATTGTCGAAAAAGCGCGCGCAACGGGTTTAGTGGTTGGCGTGAACCTGCAAAACCGGTTTAATCCCGCCGCGCAAGTGCTGAAAGCCGCCGTAGATGCAGGCCGCTTTGGACGAATCACTAACGCGAGCATGCAACTGCAATGGTATCGCGATGATGGCTACTACAACTCGGCTGCATGGCGCGGCACGCACGAACAAGACGGCGGCGTGATGATGAACCAGTCTATCCACGGCATTGACTTGCTCAACTGGATGATGGGCGCAGACCCTATGCAAGTGAAGGCGTTTCGCAGCACACTTGCCCGCAACATTGAGGCGGAAGACCTGGGCATGGCCCTGCTGCATTACCCCTGCGGCGCCCTTGCCAGCCTGCAGTGCACCACCCTGCGCTACCATGCAGCAGAAGAACAAATTCTTGAAATCAATGGCGAACACGGCTTTGTACGTCTGGGCGGCAACTGCGCACAGGTGATTGAAGTCTGGCGATTTGATGACAACGCACCCGATGAAGAACCCCGCATTTGCCGGGAATATGGAGAAAATCCCGCACATGTTTACGGCGACGGCCACACCTTGCACTATGCCGATGTGCTGCAAGCCATCGCCAACGGCACACAACCCCTCATCAACGCTGAAGAGGGCATGCGCGCTCTGGCTATCATTCTGGCTGCGTATGCAGATGCGTGACGCGAAGTGTGTTACTTTTTTTGCAAAAAAAGTAACCAAAAAAACCTAGCCGCTTCGCGGTGGACTGTTTATGGGGCGATAATAGAACACAGCGAAGCGGCGGAGCCCCACCGCAGGTGGTTTATGATAAGTCGAAGAAACAAGCCCCAGTCCCACTCTTTAGAGGGGGGATGCCCCGCAGGACAGGGGGTGCGGAGCAAAAAAACCTAGCCGCTTCGCGGTGGATGATTTATGGGGCGATAATAGGACACAGCGAAGCGACTTTTGCGCGCCTTAGCGTGCACAAAGTAGAGCTCCACCGCAGGTAGTTGATGATAAGCTGAAGAAACAAGCCTTAATTCCCCTCCGTGGAGGGATGCCCCTGCAGGGGCGGGGTGGTTTTCGCGAGAGGTACTCAATATGAAAAAACGTCATATGATAATAACATTGCTGCTGGTGCTTGCGCTGGTGCTTTCGGCATGCAGCACAGGCGGTGCGGCCATCATTAGCCTGCGCGTGCAGGGTGACATGCCCGACGCAGCAAGTGCCGACCGCGGCCCGCATTTTTCTGCTCCCCTGACAGCCGAAAGCGAAGTGCTTGCGCAATCCGGTTTTCTAGAGCTGTTTCTGGACGAACGCAGCATGACGGCAAACATTCGTGGCTTTGCCGAAGCCGAATGGTTCACTCTGCCGCAGGTGAGTGCCACCCCGCGCGCAAACCTGGGCGCAGCAGCTGTTACGCTTCACTTGATTGTGAACGGCAGACCAATGACCCTCAATTCGCAGGATCATGCGGTATATTGGGGCAATGCAACCACTGAGGAAATCCCCGGCGGCATGCAGGTGAATTATCTCATCACACCCAATGCCGAAACCGCCAATCGTGCGGATGAGTTGACCGAAGATGACGTAGCCTTCACCGTGATGGTGCGCTACTTTTTGCAAAACGGTGTGTTTTTTGTGGAGGCAGACTGGGAAAACACCAGCGGTAACCCCAACGCGTTCATTCAAACCCTAAGCCTGATGGACCGTTTTGGCACGTTGCGCAACCCCGGCGCTGATGACTTTTTGCTGCTGCCGGACGGTGGAGGGGCGTTGCTCTTCCCCGCGCGGGCAACGCATGAGAACGATTTTTATGATGGCGCAGATCTGGTTTTTAGCGTGTTTGGTGAAGATCTCGCCAACCCTATCTTTCGCCAGCACGATGAGCAACGCATCACCGTTGACCATCGCAGCAATGTGCTTGCCGCCAACGTTGGCGTGTTTGGCGCACGGCAAGGTGCACAGAGCTTTGCGGCTGTCATCGAGCGCGGCGCGGCTGCGGCCACCATCATCGCACGGCAGAATATTCCCGGCGAAGCCAATGTGCGGCAAAGCAGCGTGGGTGCACAGTTTACGATCACGCCAACCCTAGTGAGCGGCAACACGGTGTATCGTGCGGCCAACAGTTTGGGCGGCCAAGGCAGCGAAACCTTCCCCATGCGCATCAGTTACCGTTTTTTCTTCGGCGCAACCGCGCAATTCAGCGACATGGCCACCGCCATGCGCAACCAGCTTGTCAATGCCGGCATACTGCCATCCATCATCAAAACAGTGCCTAACCCCACTTGGCCGCTGCCGTTGAATCTCACCATTTTGGGCACACAACCGCAAGGACGCGGGCGTCAAACGCTCACCACGTTTGATCAAGCGCTGGATATGCTCACTCGCCTGCAGGCGCGCGGCGTTGGCAATGTGAATGTGCGCTATGTTGGCGCGCTAACCACAAATCCGCAGCGCATGCGACCGTTATATCGCCTGGGTGGGCAAAGCGATCTTGCTGCCCTGCAAGCCTATTGCTTGGCGACAAATTTTTCGCTGTTTTTAGATGCCAACATGCTGCCCGGCAGTGGTGCCATTGACCTTGCAAGCAATGCCTTGCCGCTGCGCAACACCGATGGTATGACGCAGTCCGTGCGGGGATTCATCAACCGCTTGGGTGGCCGCAGCGCGGGCTTTTCGCTCGGTGATGGTGCAGGCATGCTTTATGCCGACCATGCCAATGGCTACTCCCGCTGCGACGTTGCCACGCACCTGACAGATATCTTGCCTTCCCTTGCCGCGCAAGGCGCACAAGTGATGGTGAACACCGGTTTTTTCTATGCCATCAGTGCCGCCAATGTGGTGGTTAATTTGCCCATGACACCGCAATTGCGCACCAGTCCCCGCCGCGAAGCCGACCCACGCTATCAAAGCGTGCCGCTGCTGGCGATGCTGCTGGGTGACAGCGTGGACTATAGCTTTCCGTCCATCAATCTGCAAAGCAACGAAGAAGAGCACTTCCTGCGCAGCGTGGCTTTTGGGGCGTCACCGGCATTCACGTGGGCTGCCGACGGGCAAGAGCGCTACCGCTTTGAAGAGCAAATTGAACTTGCGGTGGAGTATTACACCCGTGCCAACGCTGTGCTGGGCAACTTGCGCCAACACCGCATTGTGTTTTATGAGTTCGACAGCGAGTCGCAGGTTTCCACCACGCGGTTCAGCAACGGCGCAGTCATTTACGTCAACTTTAGCAACCGCGACGTTGCTATGCATGAGTTTTCCATTCCCGCACGAGATTTTATTCGCAGATAGAGAGGTTCCCCATGAATCATCAACACATCTTAAAGCAGTTCAACCTTGAAGACAACAACTGGCAGTTTATTGCGCAGCAAGAGCTGCTCGGCGGCCACATCAACAACACCTATCAACTGGAAACACAACAGGGCGACCAAGTGCGGCGCTACGTGCTGCAGCGCATCAATGTCAACGTGTTCAAACAGCCTGTGCAGCTGATGGAAAACATCCGCCGGGTGACGGCTTTCGTGCGCGTCAAGCTCGACGAAGGCGCAGCACCCGGACAAACCACACTCACCGTATATCCCACGCACGACGGACTGGATTATCACATCGACGATGAAGGCGGCTACTGGCGCTGCTATCAGTATGTGGAAAACAGCTATTCGCCGCAAGAGCCCACCGAGACCGATGCTTACCGCGCCGGGCATGCCTTTGGCACCTTCATGAGCCTGCTGGATGATTTCCCCGCTGAACAGCTGCATGAAACCATTCCAGGCTTTCACAACACCGCCGCGCGTTATGGACATTTGCAGCAAGCCATTGACAACAACGCAGCGGGACGCTTGGCTGAAGTGACTGAGGAAATCGCCTTTGCGCAAGCACGCCAAGAAGATTGCAGCCGCTTACTTAACCTGTGTGCTGCAGGGGAAATTCCTACTCGTGTGACGCACAACGACACCAAGCTGAACAATGTGCTGTTTGACAAAACCACGCAGCAAGCAAAATGCGTCATCGATCTAGATACCATCATGCCAGGGCTAGCGTTGTATGACTACGGCGATGCGCTGCGCTTTTTGGGCAACACTGCACGTGAAGACGCACGCGACATCGACAGCGTGCAGTTTTCCATGCCCTTGTTCGAGGCCTACACCAAAGGCTATCTCGCTGCTGCCCGCGATGCTCTGACACCCACGGAACTTGCCATGCTGCCCTTCTCCATCAAGCTGATGACCCTGGAATGCGGCATGCGCTTTTTGACGGATTATCTCAACGGCGACACTTATTTCCGCATTCACTACCCCGACCACAACTTGGTGCGCTGCCGCACGCAGTTCAAGCTCGTGCGCGAAATAGAGGCACGGTTAGGTGAGATGGAAGCGTTTGTGGCAAGTTTAGCTTAACAACAAAGAAAAAACACCCCGCTAGCATGCGGGGTTTATTTTTTGAAAATTGTTCTATAGTGCATTAACTTGAGAATAGTTCAAGAACCAAGGTCGCGGGCGGATTTGCATCCGCCCCTACATGTTGCGGCTTTATGCAACCTTGTGGGAAATATCCACCTGTAGGGGCGGATGCAAATCCGCCCGGGGATTAAAGAAATAAACGATGTACTTGGTGCTGTGCGCTGTGGCGCGGTTAGTTCCTCCGGACGTTGGCGAAAAGCCGGCGGAAGGAGGTGAGGTCTATGGAATATTTGGTGATGCTTGTGCTGATTTTGTACATGCTTGCTGAGTTGAAAAGAACCGATAAAAAGAACTAACCGCCCACGTAGCAATGGTTAGCGGTTAGTAAATCGTCATAGAGGAACAGCCGCGCCGCAGCGCTAAAGCCCCCTTGATAACCTTATTATACCACACTAATGAGGATTTGTCAAGGGGGATTTTTTCATCGCTTCGCTATGTCCTCATCTGCTTTATCAAAAAAACGCTCACATGCACGGCGCATGGGCTGGTGTTCCTCCAGCGTAAGCGTGGGATCTTTGGCGAAGATGCCCTCGGCTGCAGCGCGTGTTTGCGCAAGCAGGTCGTGGTCGGCAACGATGTCGGCAATTTTAAAGGGAGGCAAACCATGCTGTCGCTGCCCAAAAAACTCCCCAGGGCCGCGAAGTTCGAGATCACGGCGAGCGATGGCAAAGCCGTCACCGCTCTCCTTCATGATGGCAAAGCGAGCTTGAGCTTCTTCATTTTCGGCGTTGGAGATCAGGATGCAGGTGCTTTTGCCGCCCCCGCGACCCACGCGCCCGCGCAACTGATGCAACTGCGAAAGCCCGAATCGCTCAGCGTTTTCGATGACCATGATCACTGCGTTGGGCACGTCAATGCCCACTTCAACCACCGTTGTCGCAATCAGCAGCTGGATATCCCCCGCTGCGAAGTCGCGCATCACTGCGTCTTTTTGCTTGGCGGGCAACTTGCCATGCAGCAATCCCAGCCGATATCCCGCGAACTGCCCCTGCGCCAGTTGCTCATAGAATTTTTTAGCACTGGCAAGATCGCGCGATTCATTTTCTTCCACACGCGGGCAAACAATGTAACCCTGCTGCCCGGCATCAAGGTGCTTCTTCACGTAATGATATGCCCGCTCACGCAAGCCCTCATGCACAGCGTAAGTTTCGATTGCAGTTCGTCCCGGCGGCAATTCGTCCAGCACTGTAATGTCCATGTCACCAAAAATCATCATGGCCAAGCTGCGTGGGATAGGCGTAGCCGACATGACTAAGGTGTGCGGAACAGTGGACAGTGGACAGTTGACAGTTGACAATCTATTGCGTTGATCCACACCAAAGCGGTGCTGTTCGTCTACCACCAGCAGGGCTAACTTGGCGAAGTTCACGTCGTGCTGCAGCAGCGCATGCGTGCCAACGACGAGCAACTGCGAGCCGTCCTCGAGTGCGCTTTTCAACTTTTTTTTCTGTGCTGCGGGAGTGCTGCCTATTAACAACGTGCAATCTAAGCCCAGTTTTTGCAGGGTGGCATGGTGCTGGCGGGCGAGCAATTCTGTGGGCGCGAGCATGGCGGCCTGTGCGCCTGCCTGTGCCGCTTGGTGCATCAACGCCGCGGCGACTGCCGTTTTGCCGCTGCCCACATCGCCTTGCAACAACCTGTGCATGGGCTGTGTGGTGGCCATATCACGTGCTGCTTCTTGCACTGCCTTAGACTGCGCTCCCGTTGGCGTAAACGGCAGTGTGGACAGAAAATCTGTGGGCGGCAGAGCAATGGCCTGCGTTTGTGTGCGGCCAAGCTTGAGCAATCGCAAGCCCAGTTGCAGCGTAAATAACTCGTTGAAGGCAAGGCGTTGGCGCGCTTGCTGTGCTTGCTCAAGCGTTTGCGGGCGGTGAATGGCCTGCAACGCCGCCAAGCGCGGCATTAAATCATGCTCGCCTAGCAATTGCTCAGGCAAAAATTCCTTCACCTGTGCGCCAACTTGTGCCAGTGCCGTGGCCACCAAACCCTCCAGCACGCGCGAACTCATGCCTTCCGTCAGCGGATAAACCGGACGCAGGCGCGCTTCATCGCTGGGCGCGATTTGCGGGCTGTTCATTTCGCAGGCGAGCAGGTTATCACTCAATCGCCCATAAAACAGATACTCCTGCCCCTCTTTCAGCTGCCCAGCCAAGTAGCCCGTGTTGAACATCGTGATGCCCAACACGCCGCTGCCATCCGTCACGCGGGTTTTATATAAAATCAGCCCGCCTCGGATGCGGTGCTCGCTGGGCGCGTGGTCAACAATGGCACGCACGCAACAAAGCTGCCCCGGTTGCGCAGCGGCAATCGGGGTGATGGTCTGCCAATCTTCATAGGTACGGGGCAGGTGTGCCAACAGTTCGCCCAGGGTCGTGATACCCAGACGGCGCAGCGTGGCGGCACGTTTTTCGCCCACGCCTTTGAGATATTGGATGGAGGTGGCTAGGTTCATATAAAACGTTTTGCCCATTCCTCAATGTGATAATATCGCTTGATTTCGGCGTCAATTGGCACAAACGGCAAGTTGAGCCATTTGGGTAGTGCCGTGAGATCATCTTCGCCCAACAGGAAGATATTATGCGGGTGATAGAACTCGGCAAGCTTGATTGCCGCATTGTTGGTGATGAGCTTGCAGCCGAAAAAGATGTGCTCCATCACGCGCAGCGAAAAGCCCGTTTGCCCAGCTTGATATACATCCAGCAGGCAGCGGCTTTGCTGCACCAGCTTGAGATAGTCAGGATATGCCAGCCAGTCACGGGTGAGCAGCCAGCCGGGTTTCTCCTCGGGTTGTGCCGGATTATCCTGCGTAATGCTCACGCGTAAATGTGTGCGCAAACCCATGGTCTGCATTTGCGCATGCAAGTGACGCAGCAGCGACAATCTATCCTTGGGCACACCGAGAAAAAGAATGTCAAAGTTATCTTGCTTAGGGAGCAATTTCGGCGATGGCGCATACATCGTGGAATTGAATTGCAGGCCAAAGTCGCGGCAGTCGTCATGTTGAAAGCTGTAGCATTTATGCAGCGTTTTCAGGTGCTGCAACAATATTGGCTTTGGCGCATAATGCGGGCAACGTGCCATATCCCACAGAAAGAAAAAGCTGTTGTGTGCAGCTAGGTTTGGATGCAGCAACCAATGGTCACCAATGCCGTTGAGCGCGATGATTTTGTCAAATCGCGCCAGAGTAGCAGGTTCATCAAGCACGGTTGGCGGCATGATGCTGATGCTCGGGCTTTGCGCCCACGGGAAGAAATACGCGCCCCAGTTTGAGGCTAAAATACAAGTTTTCATGGGGCATACTTATGCACGCGCTAGAACAACCATGCGCTAATATCTGCAAATAAGTTGCCGCGCTGCAAGGCAGCAGGCATATTCAGCCCACGCGCCGCAGCAACCATGCCCATGCGATAACCCAGCGGCACAAAGGGTACATCATCCCAGAAAGCGTCGTAAAATTCAGCAGGAGTGAGTTCACCCAAACGCAGTTGCGTGTAAGCATTGGCAGCATCACCCCAAACGTTGATGCCCACCGTGGCCGCACCGCCATAGCTCAGCAGCGGTGCCAGCGAAAACCCGGGCGTGAGGCGAATTTGCCCCAGATATAAATCAAAGTTGCCGTTACGCACCGCAGTTTCGTAGGCTGCGCGGTCAAGCACAACAAGATTAATCTCCACGCCAACGGCCTGCAACTGTGCGCGCAAACTGCCCGCCGCATTGACCATGGCAGGGTTGTAGCGATATACCACCAAGTCAAAACTTGGGTTCACCAACCCGGCAGCGTCAATGGCTTGGCGCGCTTGCGTGGCATTGAACCCGCGCGTAAATTCCTCGCCCTGCATGGCATGCCAGCTGCGCGGGAAGGGCGAATGGGTTGGTTGCGCAAAGGCGGCAAAGCCATCATGCATCACACGCGTGATATCCAGCGCACCAGCGATTGCCGCGCGAGCATCTGCCTGTTGCAGCGCACCACGGCGGGAATTCATGCCGAGAAACACGAGATTCGTCGTGCTCACACGGTGCGAAGCCGCGGCCACGGCAGGTAGGTCGCCGCTGGTTAAATCGTCATAGGCGAAATGATAGCTGCCGACTTCCACGCCATGCAGCAAAGCGGCTGCTTGACTCACACCATGCAAATGGATGGTCGTCAGCGCTGGCGCGGCAGCGGGATGCCCTGTGTGGTGTGCCAGAGTAAACGCGCCATCGTCGTCCTGCGCAAGATAGTATAATCCAGTGCCAACAGGGGTGTTCTCTAGCGTGAAATGATAACCACCAACGGATTGCCGCAACGGTGCAGTGCCTGCGCTGTTGGCAGGAACAATGGGGAAATCCAAGTTCGCGGCGGCAAACACATCGCCATGCCGCAGGTTAACTTCCACCAAATCATCGCGCACACGCATGGCGGTCACGTTGCTCAAGCGTGCGGAAAAATTCGTGCTTGCTTGCGCCCGCCCAAAGGAATACACCACATCTGCCGCCGTGACTGCATTGCCGTTGTGGAACTCGCGTTCACGCAAGGTGATGAGCAATTGTGTGGGCGTGGGTTGTTCAAAGGATTCGGCCAGTACCGGCTGCGGGTAGTGCGTTTCGTCTGCGGCGAAGAGAGCTTCCCACATCAGCGGCGCCAGCAGGAGATTAACCTCGGTGCTGGCGAAAAACGGGTTGAGCACATCACGCTGCGCAAAAGGCAGCACAAGATGATCAAGCTGCTCATGCGCAGGCGGCGTGAAATAAGGCTCGGTGGGTTCAACATCGTCAATGCTTGGCGTGCCGCAGGCTGCCAGCACCAATGCAATGATAATCAGGCAAGCGAAAATGCGTAGCCCGGGCGGCGTAATCGCCGCCCCTACAGGTTGCGTTTTTTTACAACATTGCGGGTAATCTGCATCTGTAGGGGTGGCGATTACGCCACCCGAACGACAAAATTTTCTCACTTTTTGTTCCCCTTAACCAGTTTGCCCACGTCTTTATATTTTAAGCGGCTGCCGTAGTGCAGCACCGACGCCGAGTAAACCTTGCCCGCAATCCAGCTTAAGAAAATCACACTGCCAACCAAAATGAGCATTGACGGAAGCACTACGCTTGTGTCTAAATCACCACTAAGCAGCACAGTGGGCGCGGCAAACGGTGCGGTGAAAGGTATAAACATCACTGCGCGGCCAACTTGCCCGCCTCCAGTGATCATGGGACCAAGACCGCCGGCATAAAACGAAATCATGGTAACAATGGCAGCAGGCGCAAGTGCGGAGTTCAGATCCTCCAGCTTGCTCACCATTGCGCCGAGCATGGCGTTGATGAGTGCATACAGCGCATAACCAGCCAAGAAATACAGCAGCAACAACGGTGCCACCCACAGGTTGATGTCACCCATGCTCATTTCGATGGGCGCATCGGCGCTTGACGTTAAGCCGCCCAGCAACCCGGCAATGGTAATCAACCCCAGCATCTGCACCAGACCAACCGAGCCCATACCAATGACCTTGCCGACCAAAATGCGCGGCGGTTTGGCACTCACAATCAGCGTTTCCATCACGCGGGTGGATTTTTCTGTCGCTACGCTCATGGCAACCGATGTGCCGTAGCTGTGCACCGACATGAACATGATCATCATCAGCACAAGCGACGCGCCCATGGCTGCAAACCCTGCCTGCCAAGTGGGTTCAACAATGACTTCAGATTGTAAAATTCTCGTGGACACTTCATGTTCCACGCCTGCTTCAATGAGCTGCGCATGGCGAAACTCCAAGTTGATTAACGCACCCACGCCGTTTGCGGGAAAGCGGCTCATCATGTCACGCATGATGATTTCCGCGTGCAATGCGCCATGTTCGCTGACGGTGATGTGCACCACTGCCGCCCCAGAATCTTCAGTGATCGCAGCGAGGCTTTCATCCAACTGTGCGGGTGTGATTACCACAACCGTCATGCCCTGCTCTTGCAGGCTATGGCGCACAGGCTCAAGATAATGACTACTACTTTCGTCCAGCAGATAGGCCGTTGCATTGCCGAAGCCGCCTTCGCCAAAGTTCAAATTCATGTCGCCGTCCATGCCGCCCACCAGCGGCATCACAATCATCATACCCAGCAGCATGATGAGATAAATGATGTTGGTAATCCAAAACGCGCGTTTGCGCACGGCCTCACGAAAGGTGAAGCGTGCCACTAACCAAGATTGTCTCATTATGCAACGCCTCCTTCCACTTTGCTCACTTTGTCAATGAAAATCTCATGCAGGGTGGGCTCACTCAGCACGAATTTCTCGGGAATGATATCCGCCGCCAGCAAATCGCGCAGCAACTGCGCGCAGATGGCATCGGCGTCGTGCTCCGGCAAACCAAACACGCACTCGGCTGGCAGTTGTTCCAGCAGCGTTAACCCGGCTTTGTGCGCCATGTTGTAGGCATCCACAGACGCACCCAGCACCAGCTTGGTGTGGCCATAGCCGCGCTTGATTTCAGCCAAGTTGCCTTGCACCAGCGCGTGCCCACGATGCAATAGCGTGATTTCGCGGCAATATTGCTCCACAGTGGCCATTTGGTGCGAGCTCATGATGATGGTTTTGCCATTGGCAGCCATGTCGCTAATGAGCTCGTGGAACAGCTGCGAGTTCAGCGGGTCAAGTCCGCTGAATGGTTCATCCAAAAATATCAATTGCGGGTCGTGAATGAGCGTGCTGATCAGCTGAATTTTTTGCTGGTTGCCCTTGCTGAGTTTTTCCGCAGGCATGCGTTCATATTCCGTCACGGCAAGGCGTTGCATCCACTGCTTGGCAGCCGCGATGCTTTCGCTTTTGCTTAGCCCACGCAAACAGCCGAAATACACCAATTGATCAATCACGCGGGTTTTGGCATAAATACCGCGCTCCTCGGGCATGTAGCCATAGCGCAAGCCGCTTTTCTTCACGGTTTTGCCGTTCCACAGTGCGCTGCCGTGGTCAATGGGCAGCATGTCCAATATCATGCGAATGGTGGTGGTTTTGCCCGCGCCGTTGGTGCCGATGAGCCCATACACCCCCGGCTGGGTGATGTCGAAGCTCAGTTGGTCCACTGCTGTTTTGGGGCCAAACCGCTTGGTCAGATTTTCAACGATAAGTGACATAGCGTTCTCCTTTTTACTACTGATTTCTATTATACCACGCCTGCGGCAAGCTCGTCGTTTCGCAGTGCGTTAATCGCGTTACACTAAGGCACAACACTCTGTGTCTATTATATCACACCTGCGGTGAGCACATCGCTTCGCTGTGTCCTTTTCATCTGTCATCAAAAATCTAATTCCAATGTCTATTATATCATAAAAAGCGGGGGTTGACAAGACGGAACTTTTCTGCTATAATAAAATTAATGGCAGTGCCATCGGATAGACGGCTGCCCCCATTAGAGATGACTAGAAAAAAGATCTAACCGCTCAGTTTGGACCTGGGGCGGTTATTTCTTTTCGCTGCGGGGCTCTCTTATCAAGATCAAAATGATGATTAAGACAATTAAGTATTCCATAGCTATCCCCCCTTTCCGAACCCCGGCAAAGCTCGCTTTGCTGGGTGGTTTTCAGGGGGCAGGATTCGCCGCCTACCGTATCGATAGCACCACCACAAATATTATACCATGTTCTGCGGGGCTTGTCAATGTACGAAACATGAACATGAAAAAACGCACCGAGGGTGGCTCGGCGCGTAAATTCGGGTTAAGTTAGTTCCAAAAATGGTGGTCTGCAAAATTAACGTGACGACTAAAACTGGTGACTTGGTTGTTTTGAAAATTCACGTGCATCACCGTGTGGTCATCCACTTGATAATGAAACCCGCCTTGCCACGCTTGGGTCGGCTCACCCAAGGCATCAAGAATGCCATTGCGTATGGTTTCGCCGTCTACCCCATTGAGGTGAAAGCGTGTGCGATTGCTGTCATCAAACTCCACGCTAATGCGATGCACACGCATGTGGTCTCGCCCAGCTTCGCGCCATGTGACCACCGTAATGACTACGCCTTGGTCAAACACCAGTTGCTCGCTACGCGTGTCGTCGCCGGCCTCCCATGAACCACCGGAAAGCCCACGCCCAAACACACGCTCAAGGGTGGCACGATCTGCGTTCCACAGGGCTGGCGAGGCGATGTTAATGCGATATTCTTCACTCAAAAACTCGCTGCTCATGTAGCCCACTTGCTCGCCGCGCTGCACACGAAACCAGTCTGCACTGTGGTAGTGAATGACGTTCACGCGCGTGCCAATGCCAACCACCACCAATGATTCAGCGTTGGAAGAGGGCGCGGCACGCAGGTGCAGGTTAGCGGTGGTGTAAAACTGTGCGGGCGTGGCGGGCAGACCGAGCTGGTTTTGCAACGCACCGTCATCGGGTTGCGTTGCATCAGGCACGGCGGCTTCGTCATTGCCGTTTTCCTGCGTAATGCCGGGCTGGCGTTCGCCAAACAAGCCGATGAAGCCCAGTTGTTGCTCCAGCAGCAAAAAGCCAACCACCAACACGAGGGTGGCAAGCACCGCAATGCCCACAATCAGCAATGTGGTGCTTTTGCTTTTGGCAGGCGGCGCGGCAGGCGGCGGAGCGAACTCAGGTTCGGGCAGGATTTCTGGCTGGGGTTCGGGCATGGGAATGGCGTGGTCAACACCGGCACCGCAGGCGCGGCAAAAGGTGTGGTCGTCTTGCAGCATTGCGCCGCAGCTTGAGCATTGCATAAAAATTCCTCCCAGTTATGTAATAATATCTTACCAGTAGTAGTGATGCTGAGGTGCGGGCGGTGGTCTAAAGTGGTGCTCGGCAAAGTCAACGCGAATGACCAGGTTGCTCACACTGTCAGAAAAATGCACCCGCATGTGTATGTCGCCGTCACGGAAATCAAATCGGCCGTGCGATGCGTCAGCTGTTTCGCCTAGTGCGTCTAAAATGCCATCGCGTCTGGTATTACCATCCACGCCGTGCAAATGAAAGCGTTGATTATTGAAGTTATTTCTATAATTCACGCTAATGCTATGCACGCGGAACCTATCTTGTCCGCCCTCGCGCCAAGTGACCACGGTAACCGTTACACCGTTATCATAAAGTATATCGTGTGTGCTTGTGCCGTCGTCGTTGTCACGCGGCGCAGTCACCGCACCGCGGCCAAACAGGCGGTCAAGCGTGGCACGGTCGGCATTAAGAACCTCCGGCAAGCCAATGTTCACACGCCGAAATTGACTTAAATATTCAGCAGCGATGTAGCCCACAACGTCGTCATATTGCACACGAAACCAATCTTCGCTGTAGTACTCCAGCACGAGCACATGCGTGGCAATGCCAACCTGCGCAAGAGATTCTGCTTCTGCATCGGCCTGTGCACGCATGTACGCGTTGGCTGTGACGTGAAACGATGCGGGCGTGGCGGGCAACCCAAGCTGCCACCACGGGGTGGGATCTTCCGTGGTGGTTGTCCATTCAACTTCGCTGTTGAGGTCAACCGCAGGTTGATTCGGTGTGAATGGGAAATGTTGACCCAGCAGAAAGAAAAGAACCGCCAAGGCTAACACGGTTATCCCGGCAATCACCGCCAAAATCACCTTGGTTTTCTTGCTTTTGGGCTGAGGTTCGGGCGCAGCATGGTCAACACTCGCACCGCAGGTGGTGCAAAAGGTTTGGTCATTGCGCAACGTGGCGTCGCAGCGATTGCATTGCATCATCATACCTCCACTACATTGATACGTATAGTATATCACACTTATATAAAATTGTAAAGTTACAATGTTGTAACCAATTGATTGAGAGAATAGTTGACAACACGCATTTTTTTTGCTATACTAAACAAAACTATATAAGGGAGTGTTAGCTTTGCCTGAGGTAAGTCGATTTTTAGGTGTTGTTGTGAAAATTTTCTTTCGCGGAGAGCACAATCCGCCACACATTCATGTAGTATATGGCGAATACAATGGTCTGTTTGAAATCGCCACGATGGAAATGATTGAAGGCGATTTATCCCCACGCATTCAACGCTTAGTGAAAGAATGGGGCGAGCAGTATAAAGACGATCTGCAGCGCATGTGGGACACCAAACAGTTGAAAAAATTACCCCCTTTAGAGTAGGTGATATTTTGGAACGAGTCAAAGTTTCCGCCGTATTTCCACTGCCGAATATGCGCCTCTTGGTGCATTTTAATAACGGCAAAAAGAAAATATTTGATGTGCGACAAATCATTCCTGCCTATCCCAACTACAAGGCGTTGGAGGATGAGGCTTTGTTTAACGCTGTGCAAGTGGAGCCAGGCGGCTATGGCGTTGCATGGAATTCTGAACTGGATGCATCAGAAGGCGAGTTGTGGCAAAATGGTATTCTTGTTGAATAATATGCTTGACATCCCACCAAAACCATGCTATAATAATTAGGTTAATGCATAGCAAGGGGGACGACACCCATCACAAAAAACGTAACTGTTGTGGATAAACACGGCACAGAATATGAGGCTACCTACCCAAAACGAGCCCGTGGGCTCGTGAAACAAGGCCGGGCACGCTTCATAGATGAAAACAAAATATGTCTTGCGTGTCCGCCCAAAAATAATTTTTTGGAGGATTCACACATGCATCCCAATCCTAGCAAGTTTTTGGCATTTCTGTTTTCGATGTTGCCCGGTACTGGGCATATGTACCTTGGTCTGATGAAACGTGGCTTGTCGCTGATGATTCTGTTCTTCGCAACAATCGCCGCATCGATGATGAGCAACAGCCTCAGACTCAATCCAATCATGTATGTCTTTATCATGGCGATTCCCATTGTTTGGTTTGCTGCGTTCTTTGACATGTGGCGCTACACGCGCATGACAGCCGAGGAAAAAGCCGCCCAGCGCGATGACTTCCTGTTTGTGCAACAAGCCACGGTGCCATGGAAACCCATTGCCCGCAAACTTTGCGCACTCAGCGGCGTGCTGCTAATTCTGGCAGCACTGCAGGTCGTGCTCCAGCACTATGCCCATCACTTGGTCGCATGGAACTGGTGGAACATCCAGCCTGCCATCGGCGCCGCAATCCTGCTGGCGCTTGGCATTTCGGCCATCGTCATCTTCACGCGCAAGCCCAAACAACAACCGGCAAGCGAAAACGAAGTGGTTATCGAAAGCGAAACTGAAAACTAACCGGCCAAAACGCCCTTGCCATGTGCAGGGGCGTGAATTTTTTTCGCCAATTTACTGAGGAATTTGCCTGCCTGGTGCGACAAAACAGTAAAGACAGAAATCGGAGGATATAATCATGATGAAAAAAGTGTGGAAACCTGTGTTGCTGGCCATGGTGGCTGTGGGATTCATTACCACTGTGCGTTGCAAAAAAGAAGAGGCTACCAAAGAAGAATAAGCCTGGCTAGTAGCTTTCAGATTGTGGTTTTTCGCATTGATTTTTTGTGTAACGGCGCTGCAAAGCAACGCCCTACAGGGAATGCGCCAAAGGCACTAGACACTTCAGCCTGATTAATCTCAATGTGAAGTAGCCACTCCTTCCCAAATTTTTTCTTGACATTTCACGTAATTTCGGCTATACTAAATAGTGGAGCACAACCCTCGCCCCTTCATGGGGATGAAAGGATTTCGACGGGGATTTTGCACCATGGCAAGCGAGCAGTGGGGTGGCACCACTTTAATCCGCCGCACGTTTATAAATTAAACAACAACAATTATCAACTCCAAGCTGCTTAACCCCTAACGGGTTAGCAGCCGTCGCCCCGGGAAGCCTGCGACCCGGTACGCGGCGTCATCAGCAGGGCACGTGCATCAGTCGGACGCCTTGCCGCTGATCATGAACAAACACGGCTACCGTAGCGCGCAGCCTGACGGCCGGCGGCGCGTGAGGGGAATCCCGTAGACCGCATACGCTCGTAGAAACCCATGGGAATGGATTTTCGGACGTGGTTTCGATTACCACCATCTCCACCAAAAAGCAACCCCTTGTATATCACGGTTTTCGTTGATATATAAGGGGGTTTGTAATTTTTCAACATTGATTACGGCAAGCGCAAAAGGCACCCCTCCACATGGGAACGGATGCCATGCGTTGCGCTAATTGGGTTTCGCTTTGCCCTTGCTTTTCTTGGCCTTGCCTTGCAGTTCAGGCACCGGAGGCACTTCATTTTTGGGGAAACGCGCCTTACGGTTGCTTTGCGTGCCATGTGGCTCCTGTGGATCAGGTCGCCTCATTCCAGCTTTCGCCATTGCTATCACCTCAAGGTTAGTATATAGATTCTACTGTCGATTATTCTCTCAGTCCGTATAATCATTCTTACGCACGTTGCCAAGCCGCCCGCGCATATGATGCACCAAAGGGGGAGTATCATATGGCTATCGCCCAGGCAGAACATTGTTGTTTTTTGCGCACCAACACAGCGCAGGGTGGCGTAACCCAGCTGGCTCAGCTGGCCGCGCGTGATAACCTGCGCACACTTTACATCAAAGGCGGACACGGCGGAGCAGCAGCCGCACTGCTGGCCGCGCTAGAAGAATTGGCAAAAGAAAAAGGCACATCCGCGCAACCCTTTTGGGATGCCCCAGGGCGCGAACGCCGTTGCGCGGTGCTGCTGCCCGAGCTTAATCTTGCGGTGATTGACGCCGAAGTGCCTTGGCCGCTTGAACCCAAGTTGCCCGGCGCAGGCGAAGAATTGCTATCGCTAGATAGCTGCCGCGACAACACCAAGCTGCGCGAACAACGCGACGAACTGCTGCAACTTTCCACCCAATGGCAGCACCAACTTGCCCGCGTGGCACAGTTTATGCGTTCGGCGCAGGCTATCAAGCGCGACATGACCCACGTAGCCAGCGAAACGCTCAACCTGAGCAAGATTGAACGCTATGCCAGCCGTTTTGCACAAAAACATTTTACACCACCCAGCGGAAAAGTGGGCTTGGAGCAACGCCGCTTTCTCACCGCAGTAACAGGAAAAGGTTTGCTGTTGCGCAGCAGCGTGCTGGCCGAAACTTGCAGCCAGGCGGTGATTCTTGATGACGAAAACGGCGTGGCCGCTCCCCTGCTGTGGGAGCTTGTGCGCAGTTATGCGTTGGGCAACGGCGTGGATTGCATCAGCTGCCCATGCCTGCTTGACCCTGCCGCCGCGCCCGAGCACTTGATTTTTCCGCAACTGGGACTCGCATGCATCACGAACAACCTACGCCATCCCATCAAATTGGAAAACGCGCAGCATATCTCAGCCACGCGGTTCATTGAAAAATCTGCGTTGCAAGCGCACAAAAACCGCTTGCGATTCTGTCGCCGTGCCATGCGCGAGCTGCTTGCTGAGGCCTATGAAGCACAGGCCGCCGCCGACTTGCTGCGCGGCGAAATCGATGCGATTTACGCGAATGCGTTAATTCCCGGGGCCGTGGAGAATATGGCGAAGGCTTTGCTGAGCGAAAAAATCGCCCACAGGGGTTGACATTTTCGTCAATTTATGTTAGAATGAAATAAAGGTGGCCTGCCAAGCACGGTAAGCCCTTTCCGTTAATGAAAAGAAGCAACCGCCCAGTCCTGGAAGACTTTTGGGGCGGTTACTTCTTTATGCGTTCAAGCATAACTTGAACAAATTGCATAGCTGCTTGCGCAAGCACGATGACGTATGTTATGTCTGCCGCCACCGCTGTGACCATATCTGCCACGATATACAACCATTGAGACCAATTCATAAAGGCACCACTCCTTTCTTTTTTCGTTCCGAGTTCGAAAAAGGGAAAGAGCGTGCACCGCCACTTAGCAGGTTGCAACCATTATATAGTAAAATCAACGAATTGTCAACAAATTTTTATCCCAACCTTCATTCGCCAAGGTAAATGTTTTGCAGCACGTGTTGCGCATCCCCTTGCAACGCCCGCAACACTTCCTCGCGGCTTTCCCGCGCGTGGGGGAGCGTTTTTGCAAGCTCCCGCGCCCGCTCGGGCTGCCCATTCATGTGATAAATAAAACACAACGCTGCCCGCGTGGTGCCGCACAGTTTTACGCTGGTGCTTTGTGCAAGCACTTGTTCACACAGCGCAATGGCCCGTGTGAGTTCGCCCTGCAAGGCAAGCACCATCGCCAGTTCGCTCATCAAACCCAGCTCCCCCGGCCACAGCGTAAGTGCATGTTCCAGCACTTGCGCGGCTTGGGCATATTTCCCCTGCCGAGCCAGCTGTTGCTCTTGCATAAAGACTTCATTAAGCCTTGCACGGCTGCGCAGTTCATCAACACCCAGAAGCTGATCAACCGTGCAAGCAAACAAGCCCGCTAAACCTGGCAGCAGCGAAATATCGGGGCAGCATTCGCCGCGCTCCCAGCGGCTAACGGCTTGCGCGGTGACACCCAACGGCAGCGCGAGTTCCTCTTGCGTGAGGTTCTGTTGCAGGCGAAATTGACGGATATTTTTGGCCAGTGCTTGCATGGTATACCCCCTGTTTTTTATCCAGTATAGCATGCCTCGCGCTGATTTGCTAGGGCGTATTGCGTGATTGCAGCTCAACCCACAGTTGCGCGTATTGCTCCAGGGTGATGTTCTCCGCCCGCGCATTCTCAGCAATGCCTGCTTGCGTCATCGCCGCCACCACGCGAGATTTCTCCAGCCCAAGTCCCGCGGAAATAGCATTCACTGCGGTTTTGCGCCGCTGACCAAACGCTGCCCGCACCAGCTTCAGCACTCGCACATCCATAGTGATTTCCTCACGTGGGACAAGCTGCAGCACCGCGCTATCTACATTCGGCGGCGGCAAAAAGCTGCCACGACTCACCTTGAACAGCAACTTTGCCTCGCTGCAAAAAAACTCCACCGCCGCAGTGATTGCGCCGCAGGCTCGGCTGCCCATGGGCGCACACAGCCGTTGCGCGGCCTCCAGTTGCACCATGATGGTGAGCCGCGTGAACAGCCTGCTTTCCAGCAGGTGCATCACCACGGGCGAGGTGATATAATACGGCAAATTCGCGCACACCACCACGGGCATGTCACCGAAGTGTTCGCGCAGCAGAGCAGGCAAGTCAAGCTGCAACACATCGCCCTGCACCACGGTCACGTTATCCAGCCCGGCAAGGGTTTCTTCCAGCACGGGCAGCAAGCGCTCGTCTAGCTCCACGGCTACGACTTTCGCCGCCACTTGCGCTAGCTCGCGCGTGAGCGTGCCCGCCCCGGGGCCGATTTCCAGCACGCCGGTGTGCGCATTGGCACCGCAAAGCGCGGCCATGCGCGGGCACACAGCTGGGTTGATGAGAAAATTCTGCCCCATGGCTTTGCTGAAGGTGAAGCCGTGGCGGCGCAGCACGGCGCGTTCGTCAATGTTGTTCATGGGTATAGTATAGCACAATTTGCGAGTACGCGCAAGAGTGTTTTTAATATCCAGTGAGTCATATTAAAGTTCACGGCGCGCCAAAGGCACGCCCTACAGGCACACGGCCAAAGGCCGACCAACGCAGTGAATAGCCAGCGCCTTTGGCGCAAATTCCTACAGGGCGTAGCTTTGCTGCGCCGCTACTCAACCGTGAAATAACTTCGCATTCTGCCCATATCCGCAAACCCTGTTTTCAGATAGTATCCTTGTGCGCGAACATTGCTGTCCGGGGTATCGGTATCCAAGCGCACAACGCCCTTGTGTTTCAATTCATGGAACAGTTTGTGCATGCACTTGGTTCCCAGCCCTTGGTGCGAATATTTTTCGTCAATATAAACCCACTTCAAAAAGCAAATTGCATCGTGCGGCAAGAAATTCAACGCACAGCCGCCGATTCTTTTGCTGCCTCGCTTGAACGATATGCGCTTCCCATCGTCCTCGTAAATAAACTTGATTTCTGCAACATCAGAAGTGTTTGTTTGTTGCAGGAGCTTTGTGTAATATACGTTTTCGTGTTCCTTGACGTAGCCATATTCAGCAAGCAAGCTCTCCATATAAAATTCGCTCTCGTGAAGCTTGCCCTGCCCGGCGTAACAACGCATGCCGAACATGTCTTCAAAATATACGAAGTGTCAAAAATCAGCATGTAGGGGCGGATGCAAATCCGCCCGGACTATAAAATTATGGCAGCATTAAGCTTTCGGGCGGCATCACTGCCGCCCCTACATGTTGACGATAACTTGTTCATTTGAAGACGTGCTCTACACAACCGACTCCCACGCTGTTTGAATTTTTCTCCCAGCACGCGATATTGCTTTTGCTCGCGCGATGGTGTATACTAGGGTTACAGCGCTGAATAAACGAACGAGGTAACCCCATGAAACTTTACTTTGGCGAAACCGTGCGCCGCCTGCGTCTGGCCGCAGGGCTAACGCAGGAGCAACTCGCCCAACGCCTGCATGTGTCCTTCCAAACCATCAGCAATTGGGAACGCAACGAAAGCTACCCCGACATCACCATGCTGCCCGTGCTGGCGGGCTTGTTTGGCGTGAAGGTTGACGATTTGCTGGGCATCAACCAAGCCAAAAATGAGCGGCGTGTGCAGGAAATTATCACAGCCTACGATAAGTCACAAAAGCCGCAATCGCAAACATTTTTGCCTGCGCTAAAGGCTGCTGTGGCGGATTATCCCCTAGATTACCGCCTGTGGATGCGCTACATGGAGTGCTTGCTGATGAACACAAGCGGGCTTGATGAAGCACTTGCAGTTGAAAAGCAAGTGCGCGAAATCTACGAAAATATCATAGAACACTGCACGGATGACAGCGTGCGCATGTGGGCAAAGCGGGTGTTTGTGATGTATCTGCATAGCCTTGCGCAGCCGCTTGAACCGGGCGGGCCGCTCGGCAACCCCGTAAGACAGGAAGAATGCGAGCAAATTCTGGCCGAAATGCCGCGCATGCGTGCCGGCCGCGAGCACATCGCCGTGATGGTTTCGTCGCAGCCTGAGCGCCATCAACAGCTTATCAACGAAGTGTTGTGGCTGCTGCTGCATGCGCTATATCACCATCCCCGCGCAGAATATTTCTTCGATTTTCTTGGCGAAGATTGGCGACGCATTCGCCGCGAAACAATCAACAGCAGCGATGAGACACTGCAACAAGCAGCGAAAATTTTATTTGCGGAACACTTGACATAACCGCCAAGATGTGGTATAATAAATGCAATGAGATTTGATTTGATATGAAGACTTGACAGTGAGCCGTGGCTCGCTGTCTTTCTTACACGAAGGATTACCCTGTGTAATTTTCAGCTTTCATAAAGGAGCAACGTTGCCATGGACATCGCCGCGCGCGCAAAACAGCTTGCGCAACCCCACGCCGAACAACTCGGCCTGACGCTGTGGGATGTGCGCTTTTTAAAGGAAGGCGCGCACTGGTATTTGCGCTTTTGGATTGACAAGCCAGATGGCATTGGCCTGGACGACTGCGAAGCGCTCAGCCGCGCCATTGACCAGCCGCTTGACGACGCAAACTTCATTCAGCAGCAATATAGCCTTGAGGTTTGCTCGCCCGGCATTGAACGTGAGCTCACGCGCGACGAACACTTTGCGCAATATATCGGCAGCAAAATTCGCGTAAAAATGAAGCACCCTCCGCAAGAACTGGTGGGCGAGCTCACAGGCTATGTGGCCAAAACCCTCACCCTTGCCTGCGATGACGAAACCCACGAAATCACGCTGAAATCCGCCGCGTGGGTGAAGCTTTATGACGACTTTGATGAAGCATAATTATAAATTGAGAATGGAGTGATTCCCGACATGCATAATCCCGAATTTTTCACCGTGCTGCGCATGCTGGCCAAAGACAAAGGTGTGGAATTGGAAGCCCTGTGCGATGGCATTCAACGCGCAATTGTCACAGCCATCAAAAGCGACTACAACAACAAAGACATCGCCTATTGCGAGATTTTGCCCGACACCGAAGAAATGAAAGTGTATGTGCGCAAACAAGTGGTGAGCGAAATTTTAGACGAAGACACCGACTTGCTGCCCGAGCAAGCCGCACAATATAAACCCGGCGCACAACCCGGCGACATCATTGAAATTCAGCTGGACACCAAAGCCGTGAGCCGCATTGCCGCCGAAAAAGGCAAGCACGTGCTGCGTCAGGGCATCCGCGAGGCCGAGCATGGCCGCCTGCGTGAAGAATTCCAAAGCCGTGAGCAAGAAATCGTGACGGTGAAAGTGCAGCGCGTTGAACCCAACGGTGACCTCGTTGTGGAAATCGGCCGCGTAACAGAAATTGTGCCGGTGAGCGAGCAAGTGCCCGGCGAAAGTTTTGGCCCCGGCGATTTAATTAAAGTATACGTGGTAGACATCAGCGGGCTTGACCGCCGCCACCCGCACGCCACGCTGTCACGCGCACATGCAGGCTTAGTTAAGCGCCTGTTTGAGCTGGAGATTCCCGAAGTGAAAGACGGCCTGGTTGAGGTGAAAGCCGTTGCGCGCGAAGCCGGCAACCGCAGCAAAGTTGCTGTGTTCAGCCGTGACCCAGACATCGACCCCGTGGGCACCTGCATTGGCAGCCGCGGCGCACGCATTGAGCGCATTGTGGATATGCTGGGCGGCGAGAAAATCGATGTCGTGCGCTACAGCGACGACGTGGCCGAGTTCGTGGCCGCAGCCCTTGCCCCCGCCGAAGTGCTGCACGTGCAAGTGGTAGACAACGACGAACACATCTGCCACATCACCGTGCCCGAAAGCAAATTGAGCCTAGCCATCGGAAACAAAGGGCAAAACGCTCGCCTAGCCGCCAAACTCACCACCTGGAAGATTGACATCAAGAGCGACGCTGCCGGCGACGACGATGAAGCGATTGTGATTGAATAAACCACCCCGTCACGCTCTCGCGTGCCACCCCTCCACGGAGGGGAATTGAGGAACACCATGTCTAACGCTCCCCTCACCCGCCGCTGTTGCGGTTGCTACAACATGAAACCCAAGCGCGAGTTAATTCGCATCGTGCGCAGCCCCGAAGGTGTTTTTTCGCTGGATAAAACCGGCAAGCAAAATGGTCGCGGCGCATATCTATGCCAAGATGCCGCATGCCTGCAAGCGTTGCGCAAAAAACGCGGGCTGGATCGCTCGTTCAAATGCAGTGTTCCCGCAGAAGTTTACGATGCCTTGGAAGGACAATTGACAATTGACAGTTGACAATGGACAATTATTATCGTATTTAGGCCTGTGCAGAGCGGCAAGTTTATGCTCATTTGGGCATGATGCCGCGAAATCATCACTGCGCAGCGGCAAGGCTCGCCTGTGCCTGCTGTGCGAAGATGCCTCACCGCGTCTGGCGGAGGAGTTCATCTATCTGGCCGAGCAAGCGCGCGTGCCGTTGCACCGTCTAAGCCTCACCGCGCAAGACATCAAGGCCGCCACGCAATACAAAGCCGCAGTCATCACCGTAAACGACAAAGGCTTTGCCGAAAAAATCGCAGCATTAATGTAGGGGCGACCGTCTCGGTCGCCCGCGCAGATAGATAAGCCCTATCGGGCGACCGAGGACGGTCGCCCCTACAACCACTACCGGAGGATTACATGCTAGAAAAAATCAGAATTAAGGACATTTCCGCAGCACTTGGCGTGGCCAACAAGGAAATTGTGCAGCTGCTTGCTGCGCATTTTCCCGAGACCAAAACGCTCAATTCAGTGCTGGGCGAAACCGAGCTGGATGTAATCTTCGAACATTACACCATTGCACGCGGCGTGGAGAACTTTGAGGAGTTCTACAAGCTGGCAGAGCTCAAACCCAAGGCACCGGCGAAAAAGCCAGTCGAGGTGAAAAAGCCCTCTACTGCGCCCAAAAAACCGCCCACCAAAGAAGAACGCGCCGCCAGCGAAACCCTGGCCAAGGCGGCTGCGCAGCATAAATCCAGCGCACCCACCGCGCCACCTAAGGTCAACAAGCCCAAGAAAGAGGGGGCAGCACCGCAGGCACGCACCAAAGCCGAGGCGAAAACCATCGACACCCGCAGCGGCAGCGTGAACCTGGATAAATACAACGAGCGTTATGAAACCATTGCGCCGGCTACCCATGCGGCGCAGAACAACCGCCGTGCGGATACCCAAACCAACAAGCAAAAACTCAACCAACGCAGCAAGCAATATCGCAAGCAGGGCATGCGTTCATCGCGCCGCGAAACCGAAGCCCAGCGTCTGCAACGCATCGCCGCCGACCGCGCGAAAAAACCCCAGTTGATCATTAAAGTGGGTGAAGAAATCCAAATTGGCGAGCTGGCCATGCGTCTCAAACGCACAGCCGCCGAGGTCATCAAAGAACTATTTAAGATGGGGCAAATGAGCACCATCAATGATATGATTGACTATGACACTGCTGAGTTGATTTCGGCAGAACTTGGCGTAAAAGTGCAGCGCGAAGTGGTGGTGACCATTGAAGAACGCATCATTGACGACCGCCAAGACAGCGACGACGAACTCGTTGCGCGTGACCCGGTTGTTGTCGTGATGGGTCACGTTGACCACGGCAAAACCTCGTTGCTCGATGCCATTCGATCCACCGCAGTGACGGAAACCGAGGCCGGCGGCATCACCCAACACATCGGCGCATATCGCGTTGAAGTGCAAGACCGCCATGTCACTTTCCTAGACACCCCTGGCCATGCGGCCTTCACCGCCATGCGCGCGCGGGGTGCCAAAGCCACCGACATTGCCATCCTTGTGGTCGCCGCCAACGACGGCATTATGCCGCAAACGATTGAAGCCATCGCCCACGCCAAAGCGGCAGAGGTGAACATCGTGGTGGCCATCAATAAAATTGACCTGCACGACACCAATGTGGATAAAATCATGCAGCAACTCACTGAACATGAGCTGGTGCCCGAAGAATGGGGCGGCGACACCATCTGCGTGCCGGTGTCTGCCAAAACCGGGCAAGGCATGGATAATCTGCTTGAAAGCCTGCTGTTGGTGGCCGACATGCAACAGCTGCGTGCCAACCCCAACCGTGCCGCCAAAGGCGTGGTGATTGAAGCACGGCTTGACAAAACCCGCGGCCCAATCGCCACTGTGCTGGTGCAAAACGGTACGCTGAAAAGCGGCGATGTCATCGTGGCCGGGCAAGCGGTTGGCCGCGTGCGCGTGATGACCGATCACAATGGCGTGGCACTTGAGCAAGCCGGCCCAAGCGTGCCAGTGGAAATCATGGGCTTGGCCGAGGCACCTGCCGCAGGCGAAAGCTTTGACGCCGTGAGCGACGAACGTTTGGCACGCGAGCTGGTGGAGCAGCGTAAGTATCACGCGCGCGAAGAAATCTTTAATCTTAACCAACAAGTGACGCTCGAAACCCTGTTTGATACCCTGAAAGAGGGCGAGCTGAAAGACCTGAATATTATCGTGAAAGCTGACGTGCAAGGCACCGCCGAAGCCGTGAAGCAAAACCTGCTCAAGCTCAGCAACGAGGAAGTGCGCGTGCGTGTGATTCATGCGGGCGTGGGCGCGGTGAGCGAAAGCGATGTGATGCTGGCCAGCGCAAGTGGTGCACTCGTTGTGGCGTTTAACGTCACCGCCGACCCAATTGCCGCCAACAATGCTGACCGCGAAGGCGTGCAACTGCGCCGCTACAGCATTATCTACGACATGATGAACGACGTGGAGCAAGCCGTGAAAGGTATGCTCGCGCCGAAGTTCCGCGAAGTTGCCATGGGCCGCGTGGAAGTACGCCAAGTGATGAAATTCAGCAGCGCAACAGTCTGCGGCAGCTATGTGCAAGAGGGCAAAGTGCAGCGCGGCGCGTTGTGTCGTGTGACCCGTGACGGTGTTGTGGTTGCCGAGGACACCATTGCTTCATTGCGCCGCTTTAAAGATGACGTGAAGGAAGTCGCACGCAACTACGAGTGCGGCATCACGCTTGAAAAATTCGCCGATGCCAAGGATGGCGATATTCTGGAAGTGTATGTCATGGAAGAATACAGGGATTAATATGGACGAAATTCAAATTTGGAAACCCATTGAATTTAATCCTGTATGGTTAGAAGTTGATACTTCTCGCCTTGATGAAATCTTGCCCACATGGTTACAACAACGTGAAAGTTTTTCTGAAAATGATGCTGTATACGCTGCTTTTTTGGAACAAGTCAAGCGTAAGCACGCGCTAGAAACCGGTATGCTGGAGGGCCTTTATGCCCTTGACCGTGGCACAACTGAAACCCTTATCAAAGATGGTTTTGTCGCAGATTACATCGCGCATGAACGCAGTACCATGCCTAAACATGAGTTGATGAGCTACTTGACATGTCAGCTACAAGCACTTGAAATGATTTTTGCATTAGTCAAGCAGGATCGTCCTCTGTCAGTAAGCTTTATCAAGCAGCTGCACCAATTGCTCACGCAAAGTCAATCGCATACTGAAGCGATTGACCAATTTGAAAATCGTCACTCCATTCTCCTGCTTAAGGGTGAATTTAAGCGACAAGAAAATTACCCTGTGCGTAACGGCAAGCGATTTTTGTATTGCCCAGTGCTACAAACCGCCGCGGAAATGGATAAACTCATCGAAGTTTATCATTCGCTTGATGATGTCAACCCCGTGGTGAAAGCTGCTTGGCTGCATCATGCGTTTTCCATTATCCATCCATTCCAAGATGGCAATGGGCGTGTTGCACGCCTACTGGCTAGCTTGGTGCTCATTCAGGCAAACTTATTCCCGTTGACAATTGATAGCACAAATCGTGAACGCTATATTGATGCATTAGAGCAAGCGGATAATGGCACTTATCGAGCATTGGTTGACTTGTTCATCGATGACCAGTTTGATAATATTTATGACATCAAGCTTGCTATTTCACAAAAATTGCTCGCAAGCAAAATGGAGTTTCGTAGCGCAATTCTAACTCTGTTGAAACGTACTCTATTTACACATGAAACAAACCTTACGAAAATATTACCCCACACCGCTACAATTTCAAGAAATGCTGTCAAGAAACATCAAACAAATGAATATGCACAAAATTTGAAAATTGAATTTGAACACTCAAGTTTCCGCATTCAATTTACATTAACGGAGAAAGCATTTTATTCAGAATTGTTATGCGAACCCGAAAGCATATACCTCACTTTATCAAGAAAAAAGACTTTGTTTGTTTGTGATTTTGAACGTTTGAATGATAGCAATTACGAAAAAATCGTACAAGATTTTATGCAAAAATCAATTGCAGAAGCACTCGACCGCATCCAACGTCTTATATAAGGAGTAGCCCATGCCAAGCCACCACATCAACCGCAACGCCGAGGACATCAAACGTGAACTCAGCGCGCTGCTGCGCGACCTGAAAGACCCCCGCGTGGCCGGCAAGTTGCTCACCATCATGCGGGTGCAGCTTTCGGGCGATGGCTCCACAGCGAAGATTTATGTTTCGGCCATGGAGGGCTTTGCTGCCGCACAAGAGGCGGTGAAGGGCCTGAAAAGTGCCGCGGGATTCCTGCGCGGTGAGCTGGGACGTCGCCTTGGGCTGCGTAAATCGCCCGAGCTGCGCTTTGTGGCCGATAACTCCATTGAAGAAGGTACTGCGATTTTGCAGAAGCTAGACGAGCTAGATGTGAAGGGTAATGAAGATGAGCAAGCAAGTTGACATTAGCCAAGCCGCAGCAAAGTTGCGCGATTGCCGCGCAGCCGCCATTTTTATGCACAGCCACCCCGACGGCGACTGCCTGGGCAGTGGCTTCGCGTTGGCGCACGCGCTGCGCAGCTTGGGTAAGGAAGTCTTTTTGCTGTGCAAAGACCCCATGCCTGCCATGTTCGCGTTCATGCGTGACGGTTTTGTGCTGCACGGCGCGGATGCCGAACTGCCCGATGATTGCCTGCTGGTGACCGTTGATGTTGCCGTGACGCATCTGTTGGGTGAAGCGCTAAACGCACGCTTTGGCAGCCGCATTGACCTTTGCATCGACCATCACCCCACCAACGATTTTTTTGCCGCCGAAACCCTGCTTGATACCACTGCGGCAGCTTGCGCAGAAATCATCAGCGACGTGATTGACGCCATGGGTGTGCCCATGACCACCAGCATCGCCGCCTGCCTATATGCCGGGGTGAGCACCGACACCGGCGGCTTTCGCAACGCCAACATCACCGCGCGCAGCCATCGTTGTGTGGCGCGTTACATCGATCTGGGCGTGGAGGTTGCGCCGCTTAACCGTGCGTTTTTCGAAACACAAAGCAAGGCTTATTTGGAAATGGAACGCTTGGCGTTTCGCAACTTAAAGTACTACTGCAACGGTCGCGTGGCACTGGTTGCGGTGACGCAGAGAATCTTTCGGCAAAGCGGCAGCAACGAAGATGAATATGTGCAGTTGGTCGCACGCATGCGGCAAATCGAAGGCGTGCAGGTTGGCGTGGCCATCCGCGAGCGCCCCGATGGTACATACAAAATTTCGCTGCGCAGCCATGCTCCGGCCAATGTTTCGGCCATTGCAACACAGCTGGGCGGCGGCGGACACGTGCTGGCAGCGGCCTATGCCAGCGACCTTCCCCTGAAAGAAACCATCGCCACACTAATCAAATGCATTGAGGAAGAGCTTGCATGTGCGGACTAATTCTGCTGGACAAGCCCGAAGATATCACGTCGTTCACCGCCGTTAACCGTGTGCGGCGCGCGCTAAACTGCAAAAAAGCCGGGCATACCGGCACGCTAGACCCCCTTGCCACCGGCGTTTTGCCGATTTTGCTTGGGGGCGCGACGCGTTTTGCCCAGTTCTTGCCCAGCCATCGCAAGGCCTATCTTGCGGGCTTCAAGCTTGGCACCACCACCACCACGCTTGACATCACCGGCGAGGTGCTCACGCAGCAGCCCGTTAGTGTCTCACACGAGCAAATTGCCGCTGCGCTTGCACCATTTCGCGGCAACATCATGCAGGTGCCACCGATGGTCAGCGCACTAAAACGTGATGGAAAGCGGCTATATGAACTCGCACGGCAAGGCATTGAAATCGAACGCGAACCCCGCCCCGTGGAGATTTTCGCGCTGGAACTTGTGGGCGATGCGCTTTATGTGGAGTGCTCAGCGGGCACTTATGTGCGCAGTTTGATTGACGACCTAGGCCGTGCGCTGGGCTGCGGTGCATGCATGACTACCTTGCGGCGCGTGGCGGCCAACGGCTTTGACATCGCGCAATGCACGCCCCTTGAAGACATCGCTGATGCGCCGATTTTAGCGATTGAGGATGCGCTTGCGAGCTACCCGAAAGTGCAGGTGAGTGCAGCGCAGGCAGTACGCTTTGCAAACGGCGGGCACCTGCGGTGCAGCTTCGTCGCTTCGCTGTGTCCTATTAAAGAAAACTTCGACCCGATAGAGGGTGAGCTCTACCGGGTCTTCCATGAAGATATTTTCTTAGGCCTAGGGCGTGTGCAGGGCGAAGAGCTTGCAATTGCCCGCTTACTCGTTAACCACCCCGCTCTTGCGAGGGCACCCCTCCACGGAGGGGAATAGGACTTTCTTCTTACGCTCTCATAAATGATCCACCGCGAAGCGGCTAAAGTTCTTTTGGTTACTTTTCTTTAAAGAAAAGTAACGCCTGCGCGGCGAGCGCAAAACTACTTCGCGAAACCACCAACCACGAGCATGAACGCGCCAAGTTGTGCGCCGAATTCAGGTGCGCCATCCATGATGAGACGGCCAGCTTTGGTGGCATCCATCATGTCGTCAGTCGCCATGAGAATGCCCAGTGCGCTGTCCAAGCTATCAAAGCGCAAGGTGAAAAAGGGCATGGCGCGCTTGTATTCACCGCGGCCGGCGCGGCTGTTGCCCGCCTTGATGCGCAAATAAGCCGACACCTCAGGGTGACCATTCACGGCCCAACTATACACACGGTCGGGACTTTTGCTGGTCCAGTCTTTGATTTCCTCGTGGCCATTTTTGTTCAGCGCGCTGATGCCGCTGCTCAGCAAATAGAAAAACGCCTTAACGAGCAGGACTTTCGTTTCCTCATCTTTGGGCGGTTCTTTTGCACCCAGCAGCCCGCTCATTTTCATCAGTACGCCCATGAACGCCGTGAACATGCCAAAATGTTTCATCGCGCCTTTGATTTTCGGCAGCGCCATCATGTTGCCTTTGAAGAAATCCACGAACTTTTCAACGGAGCTAAATTCCAGTTCCACCATGGCATTGGTGCAAACTTTGTCGGCACACACCAGCCATTCGCCGTTGTTCACGGTGAAGTGCGTGGCCACTTTGCCCTCGGGCGCTTGCGGGCACAGCGCGCTCACTTGAAACACGCAGTGTGCTTTCTTGAATTTTTGCGCAAGGCTGGGCACGTCAGTGGCAATGACTTTCACCAACGGCAGCGCTGCGTTAAGAAATATCTTATACGCGAATAGAGTATTTTGATCCATTCATTCTCTCCTTTATATCGCTATAATAATGCACAGCGAAGCGACATTATACCTCGTCGTCCCAGTTGTCGTCGGCCTCGAAATCTTTGTTCATCACTTCACGCACAGCGGAAGCAAGGCCATTTTGGTCAATGCCAGCGATGTTCATCAGGTCTTCGTGCAGACCGATGGTGCTGAAGCTATCTTGCCAGCCAAGACGTTTGACCGCGCAACCTTTGCCGTATTCAGCCACCACTTCGCACACCGCGCTGCCCAAACCACCGTTAACGGTGTGGTCTTCGGCCACGATAATGCGGCGCGTGTCATCCACGGCCTTGCGAATTGCTTCCACATCCAAAGGCTTAATGGTGTGCATGTTCAGCACGCGCACGCTCAAACCATCGGCGTTTTTCAGGAAATCTGCGGCCTGAGTTGCCGTGAACACACAGCTGCCGCAAGCAATGATGGTGATGTCGGTGCCGTCGCGCATGGTTTGCGCTTTGCCCAGCTGGAAGCCATAGTCGGTGCTGTCATACACCACCCTGTCAAAGCCGCGGTTAATGCGGATGTAGAACGGGCCGGGAGTTTCATAGGCCGCACGCACAGCGTTCACGGTTTCCATGCCGTCGGCGGGGCAAACGAGGGTCATGTTGGGGAACGCACGTTGAATCGCGAAATCCACGATGGCGTGGTGCGTGCTGCCCGCTTGACCAAACGAAGTGCCGCCATGGGTGGCGATGATCTTCACGTTTGCGTTTTGATAGCAAATGTTGGCGTGCACTTGGTCTGCCGCACGCAGCGAGGTGAACACGCTAAACGCGCTCACAAAGGGCACTAGGCCAGCTTTGGCCATGCCCGCTGCCATGCTCATCAGGTTTTGCTCGGCAATGCCCACGTTGAAGAAACGCTCGGGGAATTTATCGCCGAACATGCCAATTTTGGTTGATTTCGCTAGGTCCGCGGTCAGTGCCACGATTTCGGGATGTTGTTCGCCCAGTTCACATAGGGCTTTGCCGTAATATTCAGCGGTTGCCAATTTGGTCGAATCCGCTGCCGTAAAAGTCAATCCACCAGCCATTTAGCTCGCTCCTCCTATTGCTGTAATTTTAACTTGGGTAGCCCGACAGAAATTTTTGATCACGTTCAACTCAGCTACCCTCCCTTTCTGCACGCACCAAACGCGCTTGATGATATGCTGCCAGCTCTGCTTTGGATTTTTCATACATCGCTTCGTCCATCGCGCCGTAGTGCCACAGATAGTTATCTTCAATGTTGGCGATGCCTGCGCCTTTTTTGGTGTTGCACAAAATCAACACGGGTTGATTGGTCGTGTTGGCTTTGGCAAATTCAATGGCATCGTCAATTTCGTTGAGGTTTTGGCCATCAATTTCTTTCACGATGAAGCCAAACGCCGCCCATTTGTCGGCCAGGGGTTCAAGCGCCATAATATCTTCCGTGCGGCCGTCAATCATGCAATTGTTGCGGTCCACAAAGGTGATGAGGTTGGTGCAGCCAAAGTGTGCGGCAGCCATGGCGGCTTCCCACACTTGGCCTTCGTTGAGCTCGCCGTCGCCGGTGATGCAATAGGTCAGCCAACTTTTCTTTTGCACACGTGCGGCCAATGCGGTGCCCACCGCGATGGAAATCCCATGTCCCAGACTGCCGGTGCTGGCGTCCACGCCGTCAACCTTGTTGCTGTCGAGGTGAATACCCATCTTAGAATTAGTGAGGTTGAAGGTTTTCAGCTGTTCAACATCGTTGTAGCCGCGGCTGATGAGCGCAGGAGCATAGGCAATGCCTGCATGCCCTTTGCTGAGGATGAAGCGGTCGCGATCTTCCCAGTTGGGGTCGTCGCTGAGATTGAGGTGTTTGTGATACAGCATGGTGAGAATGTCCATGCAACTCAGGCCTCCGCCGATGTGTCCGCTCCCCGCCCAATTGGTGGTGTCCAGACACAGTGTGCGCAGCTCATGTGCTTTTTTCTCAAGAGCTACCCATTCCTGTTTGGTTAGTGCCATGTTGGTCCTCCTAGATTTATAGTTTTAGATTACAAGTATGTATAACTTAAACAACAAGTTTTTTCTTGCCGTTCTTGTTGGTTGGATGTTCGCGAATTTGCACAACTGCATTGAGCTGCACAACACTAAAATTGCCTGGTTCACCCAAGCTGATGTAATGGTCATCCACTGCTTTTATCACACCAACAATTTGGTTTGAGTTTAAGCCATTGCCTAGCGTGAGAATACAATGCTTCCCCACAAAATATTGCAACACGTCAGACATAATCTCTCCCCTTCACTTTTTATGCCCTAGATAAACCACAACCAAGTGGGCAGTAAGTACAAAAAGCTACCATTACGACGAATGAGCGGCCATGCACCAGTGCCATCGCCAATTAGTCCCACGCCACCAGTGCGTGCAACCACTAGCCCGCTGTCGGGATAGATGGAAACCAACTGCCCCGCAAAGCCCTGCGCACGCGCACTGCGCCCCAAGCCGGGCACATAGTTATTGCCCCAAAACAGCAGATTATAAGGCAACACCCACAGCGCATGATAGGTATCGTTGTTAAGTAGAGTTTCTTCCACCCAACCTTCGGGCAACACGCGCACACCGTCAATCACGCCGTCATAAAGATAAATCAGACCGAACGCCATCAAATCGCGCGTCGTCATATAGAGCCCTGCGCCACCCTTGGCACGGCCGTCAGCCGTCCAAATGCCTTGGTGCGCGCTGGTCATCCCCATTGGGTCAAAGATGCGCGCTTGCAGCAGTTCGTGATAATATTGCCCCGTGGCGCGTTCCATCACCGCCAGCAGAATTTGCATGCCCGCCCCGCCGTCATATACAAACCGTGCGCCGGGCTCGTGCCGCTGTGGTGTGAGAAATGCAGCTAGCCCGCTGTCTTCTTCACACAGCATAAAATCCAGCGATGGTCGCTGGCCAATCCACGGCAGGCCGCCGCGCATGGTGAGCAAATGGTGCAAGGTCATGCTGCGTTTGCTGCAGTCGTCGGGCAGGTCAGCCTCAGGAAAAAACGGATATACCAGTTGATGTACTCCATCAAGATAGCCATCATAAATGAGCATACCCACCATGGTGGACAAAAACGACTTGGTTGCGCTATTGAGCGAGTGAACGCTTTCGGCATTAAAACCACGGCGATATTCTTCATAGACCACAGCGCCTGCGCCGGCATAGTAAACCAGCATGCTGGTTTCGCTGCTTCCAAACACCGCCGTGCTAACGATGTTATGTTTGGCACGAATTTCGGTGAGGTTCACCCAATCGGGCAGATTATTCACCAGCGGTGGCTGCGCAAAAAACCAACCGTTGAATGTGGTTAGCCACACCGCCAACGCCATCACAATGCTGCCCAAAACGCTCAACATGAGTTTCCTCTTTCGTGACGGGGGTTAGGCCGGTGCCCAACCCCCATAATCTTGTTCTTAATTGCTATATTGCAGTTGCGGATTATTCTTGCGCACAATTTTGAAGGCTTCATCGGCCACTTCGGCGGTGACTTTGATGTCGTCATCACTCAGCGCTGCACAGGTGAAGTGGTTGTGGTGCCCGGTGAGGAACACGCCGCGAACCATCATTTCAGCAATCCATTGTTGGTGCGCGAACATGTTGGGGTCGTTGGCAATGCGGAAGTAGAACAATTGCGGCTCACCGCTGATGACTAAATCAAAGCCGTTGTTTTCGGCGGCAGCAGCAAAGGCGTTGCACAACTTGGTGCTGTTATCTTTCAGCACCTTGCAGATGTCGATTTTCTTCATTTTTTCAATGGCTGCAATGCCCGCTGCAAAGGGCACCGAGCTTTGCCAATAGCTGCCCGTAAAGCTCAAGCTGCTGATGGCAGGCTTAAATTCTTCTTTGCCGCAAACGGCGCTCACCGGCCAGCCGTTGGCCAATGCTTTGCAGAAGCAAATGATGTCTGCTTCAAAGCCGTAGTAATGGTCGCTGCCGGCCATGTCAAGGCGGAAACCGCAGCGCACATCATCGAGAATCAGCACAACGCCGTGCTTGGTGCACAGTTCGCGCACTTTTTGCCAATAACCATCTTCCGGCAGCACGTTGTCTTTAAAGATGCCGTGCATATAAGGTGTGCCGATGAACGCAGCGATTTCGCCTTCGTTTTCCGCAAGGACTTTTTCCAGCGCGGGGATGTCGTTGAAGGGAATATACAAGTTGCCAGCCACATCGCCGGGTTGAATACCGGGATAGTCGATTTTTTGTGTCCACATGCCCACGCCATGATAAAAGCCGTTGACGAAAATCACTTTGGACTTGCGGGTGTGGTGGCGTGCTGTGAGAATCGCGCCGGTGGTGGCGTCGCCGCCGTTTTTGCAAAAGAATGCCCAGTCCGCACTTTTCACGGTGTCGGTCAGCAGTTCGGCGTATTCAATAATTTTATGCGTGGGGGTGGTCAGGCAGTCGCCCACGCTCATTTGCTTGATGGCAGCGTTGTTCACGTCTTCATCGCAATAGCCCAGAATGTTCACGCCAAAGCCGCACATGTAGTCGATGAACTTGTTGCCGTCCACGTCCCACATATAGGTGCCTTTGGCTTTTGCGCTAACGAGAGGCCAATTTTCAACGGGAATGAAGTTGCCGTGCGCGGGGCCTTTGTGTCCATAGATGCCCGAGGGAATGACTTTCAGCGCACGTTGGAACCATTCTTGTGATTTTGGGTAGGTGTATGTTTGCATGGTGTTTCTCCTTTAATCAATGTTGTTTTCAAGTATGTCACGCGATGTATGGCGGACACGCAAAATTCTCAACTGTGTGCCAACAACTTCGTAGTAAATGTAATACCGACCTTCGGTGGTATAGCGCACGCCGCGCGCGGCATGTGCGTTGCTTTGTGCTGGCTTTCCGATACCCGGTGCTTCGCTCACGCTTTCGATGCGCGAGCGAATGCGCTGGCGTTGATTGTGCGCAGCCGTTGTGCTATATTGGCTAATATAGTGAACTATGCTCTTAACATCTGCTATCGCCTTCGCTCTCCACACTATCTCAAGCGGCTTGTTCTCTGTACTTTGCAGGCTCATCGATAACCTCCCGTAACATTAGGTCAACTTCATCCATGCTATACGACTTACCGTCTTCAGCAAACTCCAGCTGTGACTCGAATAATGCTACAGTTAAATCCAGCTCCTCTTGCATCGCTTCGTAGTGTTCGTGGCTCATTAGCACAAACTCGCCTTTCCCGTCTTCCGTGAGGAAAACAGGCTTGTTAAATTCTTTGCAATATTGTCTGAGGTCGCTAAAGTTCTTCTGTAAGTCTTCTACGGGGCGAATCATCATTTCAAAATCTCCTTAGGAAGCTAAGTACAACGGCACGCGGTCAAGAATACGGTTGACGTTATCGAGCATGTTGATTTTGCCGCCCATCACAATTTGGCCTTGACCAATGCAGCTCATGGCGTTCACTTTGCCATCAAACAATGCACGGGCCAGTTCAAGGGATTCAAATTCCATGATTGCGCTGGGGGTTTCGGGGCGCTGTTTAATGGTGGTGAGGAAGTGATTCTTCACACGAATCGTGACACCTAGGTCATCTTTAATTGAAATTTGCACGTCGCCGTCGGTGATATATTTTGCACTGAATTTGCCAACCGGATCATAGTCACCAATTTGGCTGATGGCCACGCCAATCACGTTAAGCATCAATTTGGTGCTGATGGTTGAAAATGCGGGATCTGCCAATGCTTCGGGTGTGGCACGCAGATAGGTTTCCAGTCGATCAGTAAGGGACTTGAAGTCGTTGAGCATAAACTTCAGCGCAGCAACGCCACCGCCTTTGGGCACAGGCACGGGGTTGGCAGTGCCTGCCACCACTTGGTTAAATTGCGCACAGCTATTGCATTTCATCTTCAGGTGATGCTTGGGCAAAATGCCGGTGTCTTGCCGCATGCGGCCGTTTGCAAAGGTGAGGGTAGCCTTCGGGCCGCCCGCCACATCCCAGGCAACAACCACCGGTTTTTGGTTGGTCATTAGTTTGCCTGCTTCGGGGTCGAGCTCGCAGAGATTCTCCAGTGCGCCGATAACGGCATGCATGTTAATATACGCCAACGTTTTCTGGTCCATGGGATATCCTCCTAATTTTCTTGTTATATATAGTGTAACAGAAAGGGAGGTGCTTGTCAATTGATTTTAGCGAAATCGTGCGGAAATTTT
>Ga0123355_10000499_pt1 | contig 52317 bp, 42 predicted proteins | sample TergutEmb28metaG_3_FD_89872 | JGI IMG/M metagenome (GOLD analysis project Ga0123355, IMG submission 89872) | Embiratermes neotenicus P1 segment gut microbial communities from Petit-Saut dam, French Guiana - Emb289 P1 | ecosystem: Host-associated > Arthropoda: Insects > Digestive system > Gut ... | reverse complement strand
GAAGCGTCGGACTTGCCGCAGGCGCATATTATTTTATCTTAAATTATCAAGCTATTTAAAGCAATTATGCGATAACGTGAGTAACTTGATATTCATTTTGTCTACAAAGTCGAAACAGGCTCACAGAAATGGAGTTAGTTGAACCTATAAGTGTAGATTCTTTAATAACTCGGCTTGAGACTTTAGATTTCGGTGTAGAAATTTCATTTTTCCCTTATGAACAAAATAACGAAAGTTTGTCAGATTTGTCTGAACGTGGTGATGCATTGCTGGAGTTTGACTCTATTTACGAACTAGAGCTGTTTATAAGAGCTTTCGTTGCATTGACAAATGCAAACGAGTTGTGTACATTAGACGTGGTTGCAACAGCTGAATCGCAGGAGTTCATGATTTCGCCATTCTCAACAAATCGTAGTCGAAGCTATTCGTGGTGGGCACCCTTGCCGGCGATTCAAGGGATAACTACTTGGCGAAACATTCAAATTAGCTACCAACTGGCTGGAGCCAATATTCCGCTTAATGTCTCGCTGACTAATTCTTGGATAAGCGGATTTCAACCAGGTATAACATGGACACACAGAGGACAAAGCACTCCACAGTGGGAGCGGACATAGCAACCCGTTTTTATGGACAGTACACGCCGTTGGCACTTGGTTTGTTGGGGCAGCTGTACAAGGCGTTGGTGGTGTTGGGTTTACCATCAATGACACGTGGAGTAGAACACTAGTATGGCCGGGCTAACATCCTATATTAATGCAACACGCTCACATTGGAATTTATAGAACAGAGATAAGAAGAAAAAGCGCATTGATGGTAAACCATCTGATGAGGAGGGACGTAATGCGGGCAAAGAAAAATTTTATTATAGTAATTCTAACGGCAGCATTTTTTCTCATCGGAACTTTCTTGACCATTCAACCAACGGAGGGATTTGGCGAGGGCGTGTATTCAGTCGGGTTTCCAGGCTATTTTTTGACTATTTTTGGCCGTGACTTCTTGGCGGCTGCTGGTTCTGATGTTCCTTTCCAATTTTCATTTAATACAGTGCAAATTGGCGTAAATCTCTTCATATGTTGGGTTATCGCAATTGCTATACTCAAGTTAGGTTCTTATATTTTGCATTTAATAAAAAGGATTCAAAGGAGCCGCTGAGTACTTTTCAATTGGGGAATGGCGGTGAGGTCATGATATTTGCAAGCATTGTTGCTGACGACAGTTTCACCTACCACCCAAAAACATACTGCCTATGCGTTGCAAGCAAAAAAAGTGACACTCCGACAGACCATTTCCCCTGCAAAACAAACAATATCTATACAAGCGGGGCGGCAAGAATGCCGCCCCTACGAGTTGTGATGCTTTTTTGTTACTCCGCCATTTTCAGTACATTGAGTACATCTTCCTTATTAAGCAAATAGATACCATTGCCCGTACCCACATGCTCCCTACCATCCAGCGCATTGCTTGCCATAAGTTCAAACTTGCTGCTGTCAATATCAATCTCGCTGAGCGTTGTCGCCAGACCCATAACTTTACAGAAGTTTACAAGACGATCCACCAGCTCCTCAGCGATGCAATCCATCTTGTCATATGCTATGTCAATATCAAACACACGTACAGCAAATTGGTGGAACTTCGCAGGATTATGCTTATACACATATTTCATCCAGGCGGGGGTAATAATCGCCAGCGCTGCACCATGGGCAACATCATAGGTTGAGCTTATTTCATGTGAAATATCATGGCTTGCCCAGTCACCATGCGTACGACCCATTTCAAGAATTTTATTGTGCGCAACACATCCAGCCCACATAATTTCGGCTCGCGCATCATAATTTGTCGGATCTTTTACAAGAACCGGAGCGCAGTTGAGTACAGTTCGGGCAACCGCCTCAATCATACGGTCTGATAAATCGATATGATCAAAGTTCACAAAATAACGTTCCATAAGATGTGAAAGGATATCAAACACACCGCAAGCCGTCATGTAAGGCGGCAGAGATGTTGTAAAAACAGGATTTAGGATTGCAAACTTCGGAAGCAGTGCTTCTCCCCCGCTGTATCTCTTCATTTTAAGCTCATCATGTGTAATTACAGTGCCAAACGAAGCTTCACTACCGGCAGCAGGAATAGTCAGAACAACACCCATGGGTATTGCATCTGTGAATCTGTTTTTAGGAAACAGATAATCTTTCCAAATATCTTCATTGTCTTTAAGCTTGACCCCAGCTGCGATACCCTTGCAGGTGTCGATTACACTACCTCCGCCGACAGCCAGTATGAAGTCTATATTTTCTTTCTTGCAAACCTTAACGCCGTCTACAACACGTGAAAGCAGCGGATTGGGTTGAATTCCTGAAAACTCAACATATGAGATATTGTTTGCTTTGAGTACTTGCTCAACCTCATCTACGATGTGTTGTGTACCTTTGCTGCCATCATGTACAAGAAACAGTTTCTTTGCTTCTGCTTTATGAAGCTGAGCCGGCAACCCTGCCAAAGCATCTCTACCAAACATTATTCTTGTTGGTGCATAAAATTCAAAATCTAACATCAGTTTATATCCCCTTTATAATATTAAAATGCATATTCGGTTCTGTTGATCAAATCATTTTGACAATCTTCAAAGAGATCGACAAAATATGTAGAAAATCCGGCCACACGGACGACTAAGTTTTTGTACTCTTGTGGCTTTAGCTGAGCTTCTCGCAGCTCATCTGCAGAGACAAAGTTTATTTGCATTTGCATACCGCCCATACCAAAATAAGCCTTGATCAGATGTGCCATCTTTGTAATGCCTTCTTCATTTGAAACTGAGCTGGGATGAAATTTCATGTTGAGCAGCGTGCCATTTGAGTAGCGGCTCTGGTCTATTTTGCTGATGGATAAAAGCGATGAGGTCGGCCCTTGTCTGTCCATCTGCTGCACAGGTGATATGCCATCAGCCAACGGCTCTCCTTTGCGGCGACCGTCGGGCGTTGCCTGTGTCATGGCGCCCATGATAACGTGCACTGTAACGGGATACAGGCCCGCAGCAAACTTGCATCTCGGACCGCTGCACGCGTCAACCGCATCAACAAATATTTCTGATGCCTCAGCGGCAAACATGTCCGCCTGACTATCCGCATTACCAAAGTGAGGTGCAGCAGAGACGATATAGTGATATAACTCTTCATAGCCGTCCCAATTGGCCATGATTGCATCATATAGCTCTTTGGTTGTACACTTTTTTGTGTCAAAACACAGATGTTTGATTATATTAAGGCTGTCTGCAACATTGCCTATGCCAACACCGGCCACACCTACAGAGTTATATTTTGCACCGCCCCATGTCACGTCCTTTCCGGACTCCATACATCCTTCCATTGTTGCTGAGATTACCGGCAATGGTATATTTTGGCGAGTAACATACTCATAGGAGTTCACATATTTGGCATACCACTGCACAAAAAACTCAGTCTGCTTTTTATATGCATCAACGATTTCTTCCATGGATTCCATTTCGTATAAATACCCTGTTGGCAATCCTACTTGATTATCCGAAACGTTACCCCATCTGTCCGGCATTGTATAATAACCATTGTTGATCCCCAGCATAAGCGTACCCATGAGGTTCAGGTAGGTGTCCGTGCCTGTACCGCCGCATGTCGGCCATTCATCACCACACCCTGCCGGTTCAACACAACCAATCAAGCCATAGTTTCTTGCGCTCTCTAAACTCAATCCACGCTTCATGAGCGCAGGGATAATCATGTCGTCATTTTCAAATGTCGGAATCCCTCCAACCAGCCTTGTTGTTTCGATGGCTGCCTCCCATAGCTCCGCCGGGGTATCCTCATGGATGCGCATCGCAAGCGGAGGCGTGTGCAACACAAGCCGCGCTGAAGCTTGCAAACACATGTAGGTCACAGGATTTGTTGCATCGGCACCCTCTTTGGTCACACCACCTAGTGTTATGAGTTGATTGGTTGTGTAGCCACCTGTTGTCCGCGTTGCTACATGTCCCCAAACTCTGTTGATTTCTGCGGTTTTTATGAAGAACATGTCTATAATCTCTTGTGCATATGCAGGGGTAAGCACACCGGCGCTGATGTCTTGCTCATAAAATTTCCCAAAGTATTGGTCAATTCTGCCATAGCTTATGGCGTGCATACAACCATCCAAAGTCATGCAGATTTGATACATATATGTCGCTTGAACAGCATCAAAGAAATTGCGGCATGGATTTTCCATAATCCAATTGAGTGTGTCGGCCATCATGAGCATTTCCTGCTTGCGGCTATTATGCTCTTCATTTTCAGCCAGCTCCGAAACATGTGCTGCATAACGCTTTGCAAGAATAATCACACCTTCACAGACGATCGCAACCGCTCTGTAGAAGTTGTAGTTGTCAATCGTTTCAGCCGGGATACTTTCTTTTTCTAATCTGCTGATATGCATCTCAGCCTCAGCCTTTATCGCACCAAATCCAACATTTATAGCGCGGTCATAGCTTGTTATGAAGTGGCCAACAGGATGTTGGGCCTGTCCGCTTTTTCCAAACAACGTAACTCCGTTAGGCGCATGGCCAAACCAACCATTTGGAATATAGGCATCAACCTTTGCGCTATTGCATTCTCCAATCCAATAGTCACCTGTTTCGAGCAAATAATCTCTGTCCTCGTCAGAGATCAGGTAAGGATCACAGTCACGCGTTGAAATAAGCCCTGTACGCACTTCGTCCAGTATCCAGGCAATCGAATGCTCCGGATAGAGTTGCACACCCCTATACATGGATGTCGCAGTGCCTACTATGAGTTCACCTTCTTCAACACGTATAGCGATGTGCTCACAGATATTTTTAAAGTTGCGTGCACGCCTTAAAATCCCGCTCTGGGCAGGGTTGTTTTTATAATATTCTGTAATCAGCTTGTACCGGGAAAGGCAGATTGCAGGCGCTGCTTCCCGATACTTTTCACGAGTTTTTGAGACTCTATCGGTTATTGGGCTGAGCTTAAACAAAAACACTCCTCCTTAAGTAGGTCATTTGCAGCTCAGAGTCAAACCGGAATCAAGTGGTATGACACGGTTTTTCGCGCATGTCGGGCAAGCTGACCCATACGCACAAAAAATTCGGGGCATATTACTTGATTCCAAGGAAATTTGAATGACCTCTGATATTATTTACACATCCTCAAGCAGCGCTTTGGCAAAGTCTGCTTGCGCCTGAGAATAAATGGCAGTACGCTTAACCAGATAACGCATATCATCAGCGCTGGTATGGCGCGGAAACTCAGTCGAATCTGCCGTCCCATTGCGTGCCAGCGCACCTGAAACAATCGGATGTTGCATGATCATTTCCAGATGCTCTTTTTCAACATAGCCATAATCTGAAAATGATTTATCTCTACACACATGAATATCTGAATTGAGCTCTACAACCCAATCTATGAGGTATTGCACTTCAAATTCTGCACTTGTAAGATGCTCGCCCGTCAGGGCATTATAAGCTGCTCTATATAATTCCTTACATGCCAGCCCATTAAATTCTATGACCGCTGGTAGCAGCATCGCACATGCATCACCATGGGCGATATCAAACGGCGCTTCACCCAATGGATGAGAAAGAATGTGAACTTGCCCTATTCCTGCATAGCCCAGTGAAAATCCAGCATACATACATGCCAGACTGATGCCATTTGCCGCTTCTTCATCTGCAGGATTTGCAACATAAGCTCTAATATACTTGCCTACGAGTTCGAGTGCGCGCAAGGACTGAGTACGTGTAAAATCGTTGGCATTACGATTTGTGTAAGTTTCCAGTGCCTGGACAAAGGCATCCATAGTTGTCGCTGCGGCAACAGATGCTGGCATTGTCTTGAGCAAATCAGGATCAAGCAAGGCATACTTTGGTACAATCGCATCATGTGCAATCACTAATTTCAGTCCGTCTTTGTCAGAGATAACCGCATTTTTACAAACTTCACTGCCTGTACCCGCTGTTGTTGGAATCGCTACCATTGGCAGTGTATTGTGTGTTGCCTTTGTGCCCGGCGGGAATTTGGGGATAATAAAGTCTAAGACAGGCTTGCCTGAATCACCGACTATAGCAATGCCTTTTGCGGTATCCAATGTACTACCGCCGCCACAGGCAACGATGACATCTGGCTTGAATTTCAACGCCAATTTCACGCCCTCATTGTCGATAGTCTCCGCTTCCGGATTTGGGCGGATATTGGTGAAAGCCTCGACCTGCGCACCGGATTCTTTGATGTGGTTTTCGATATGCTTGACCGCTCCGGATTTATACAAGGTGGGTCCACATACAAGCAAAACACGTGTCCAGTTTTCGCGTGCTAATATGTCTTTAATCGTAGATACGCATCCCGCGCCTTGGTAAATATGTTGCCTAAGGCCAAACTCCATATTAGGTATTCTCATGCTTCTTTGTCCTTTCTGTTATATTGACTTAAAGTTATTAAAAGTTGATTGGCCTGCCATACATGCTCTCATTGCTGGCAGAAGGTCGAGGAAATGCTGTTTTTTCAGATGCTCAGCAATAGCTTCTTCGCTTTCCCACTCCTCAAGCATTGCTATGCAGTTAGGGTCTGTTATGTCCTGAAATAGGCCATAGTTAATAACACCGCTGTCTTCGCGCTTTGTGTTTTCAACAAGTTGTTTCATCAGGCTAATGAATTCGTCTAATTTCTCAGGTTTAATATTATGCCTTGCTACTACTCTTATTGACATGTTTTGTGCCTCCGAATTTTTTATTTTTTGCCTTTCTTAGGTCGTGGCGTATACTCACACGGAATGCCTGATTGGCACTTTCCGCATCCATACCGTGGTGCAAATGGTTCGCAAACTTTCCGAATTTGCTTGCTGCACAGCGCATGGTCTTTTCCATGTCTGTCAGGATAGTACGCATTACCTTTACACTTCTTGATACAAAGACCACAGTCGTTGCAGTATCCCAGCCAGTCTGTTCCATATTCACGCTCATCGGGTGGAATTTCCCAACTGGTTACAACACTGATTAGCCTGCCTGCACAGCCGATTTTTGAGATAAAGTTTGTTGACTGACCGAATGTCCCCAGACCGGTAACCACACCTACATGCCGCTCTGACCAGTTGGTTGAGTATGGTGGCACATGTTCTGTACCGGGTGGCGGCTCTAGGTTCACTTGCATGATGTAGTTGTCCTCGGTATACGGAGCCACTGCGGTATATCCCTCTTCGATAAGTGCATTACGCACAGCAGTGCCTAAAGCCAGGAGAAATCTCTGCCCATCTACACGCGTACAAACCCACTCAATCGCGGGCACTTCAGGATCTTTCTTGTTCGCTTCAACAGTGTCATGGTTAAAAGGCAGGAAAAATGTAATAACTGACTTTGCATCACTGAGCCAATCTGTGGGGTTGAGGTGATGTTTGCCAACAACTTCAGGACGTTTGATATCTTCAAACATCGGGTCGTCTGCTCTTGCAATCGCAAAAACCGGATGTCGATAAAAACGCATACCGATTAGCCCGCTTTCTTCATCAGCTCCGAGCATATCATCATCAAAGCCATTACCGACATGCTGATACATGTTGTTTTTTGCATAATTGTCTGTATCAGTATCTTTATGGGTGCCCTTTGCACTAAGGTAGTTTAGCGTTGAGTTGTCGCTAAAGTCATTAATGAGCTTTTGTAATTTTTCTCTTGTCATTCATTAAGTATCCTTTCAAAATATGTGAATACGATTTCACCTATGATTAATAAGTAATTTATCATCTGATGTCTCGTTTGTCATCCTCTTTAGCTAAAAAAGTCCTTGAAAACACTCGTTTTTTCGATTCAATTACGGACACAAAAACTTGCCAAATGTCGATTGATTATAACTTAAAAAAATCTATATACTTGTGCAAATCAATCATGTGAAAATCGACGTTTTGTTATGTTATATGGGCGATTTTGGATTAAATAATTATGGATTGGGGGAGCTTAATAATGAGAGTTAAACTGGCAGTCGCACCCAAAATGGGAAAGGAAATCGTTGTCGAAGAGGTAGAACTGGCCGAGCCCGGCCCAAATGATGTGCGCATCAAGGTTATGACATGTACGATTTGCCATAGTGATATCCACGGTTTGGACGGTGAACATGGCGAGTATGACGGCCCCGGCTCTGCAGGGCATGAAATTGCAGGCATCGTAGATGCTGTTGGTGAGCAAGTCACTTATGTAAAGCCCGGCGATCGTGTACTCAGTTCATTGATTCGCCAAGGCTGCGGAAACTGCGTACAGTGCTACAATGACCGCCACTGGTTCTGTGAAAATATTCCGCCTATGTCATTTCGTGAGCTCAGCCCATTTACGCGCCTCAATGGAGAACGCATCGTTCAAACCATGTCAGGCGCTTCCGGTTTTGCCACATATTGCAATACCCATGAGTCCGCAGTGTGCAAAGTTGATGACGACATTCCTTTTGAAATTGCATCTATTTTGGCTTGTGGATTCATGTCCGGCTTTGGCGCTGTACTCAATCGCTCACAACCTAAGCCAGGCCAAAGCTATGCTGTTGTCGGTTGCGGAGGTGTAGGCCTGTCTGCAATTATGGGCGCAAAATATTGCGGATGTGTCCCGATTATTGCGATTGACATCAATCCTGCAAAATTGGAGCTTGCCAAAAAATACGGGGCGACGCACTGCATCAACCCCAAAGAGACCAAAGATGTTGTCAAGGCTGTCCATGAAATCACAAAAGGCAATGCCAAGGTTGGTTATGGCGTCGATCATAGCATGGTCGCCGTTGCGGGCAAGGTAAAGCGCATGACTTATGATATCACTGCTCCGTATGGACAGATGGTCGTTGTTGGGCATGGTCACCCCAGAAATGAACAGATGGACGAGTTTAACTTCATGGAGGTTTTGCTCAGCAAAAAAATCACCGGTTGTGTAATGGGTGGCATCACACTGCGTCGTGATGTTCCACTCTATATGGAAATGTACCGCACCGGCCAGGTTGATCTCGATTCATTCATCACCAAAAAATACAAGCTTGATGATATCAAAGAAGCCATTGACGATGCGGAAAACGGTAGCCCCATCAAAAATGTCATCATCTGCAACGAAGCATAGCGCTAAAGTCTTTTTAATCAGTTCGGGGCGGCTCACTTCATAAAGTGCGCCGCCCCATTCTTTTAGTTATTATTATGCTGGGTAGATATCTTTGAGCACACATTCCAGCCCGCCGATTTCTTCCAGAAACGCTTTGGTTGGAATACCTGTATCCACATGCCAATTCATTGCTGTAAAAAACTGGTCGGCCAGATTTTCAAGAGGAATAGTGACGTTATCCAGAGGGCCTCCTTCAATTGGCGGCTCTCCGATATTGCGCGGAGAGATTTTGTAGTCTTTCCTTGTAATGCCTTCTCTTATGTTAAATGCGGCACGCATTGCAAACGATCGCAATCCCAAAACATCCAGCTCTTCTCTCGTGTGCTTATGACCGAACACCGCATCGAGATACTTAAACTTAGAACCAGGCTCAAGAAGAAATGCAAAATGGCAGAACCCGGACAGATTATCATATTCAGCATTGATAACGCCTGCTTTGTCTGGCTCGCCAAAATCGTCGTAGTTATATTTCACTTCAGGCGGCGCGAATCCGTAACCTGCACCTCTGCCGCCCTTTACATGCCTGCCCGGAGTCGGGTCGAATGTAAATGTTCTTGCCATGCCCGGATTGCATCTTCCGCAATGGTGAGGAATCTCTATTCCACTTGCTTCACCAAGATACTCAGCACCACGACCAAAATGCGCGACAGCTTTAACGGTTGCATCATGCAGGTGAACGCCAATACCTTCGTAGTCGCAAATTTTCTTTGTCATAGCCATGATTGCCTCTGCATTGCCCCATTTGAGGTCAATACCTTCTAGCTCTTCAAGTGTGAAAAGCCCATTTTCATAACACTCCATCAGCCACGCAATGGTACCGCCCATTGAAATGGTGTCAAAGCCGTATTCATTACAAAGGAGATTGCAATATGTTACACTGACCGGATCACTATTGAGCAACATGCTGCCGAATGCGCCAAGCGTTTCGTATTCCGGACGATCTGTTTTGTAATCCAAATCGCCTTCTTTAACATGGTATTCCGCACCGCAGCCAATGTTGCAGGTATGGCATGCATATTTTTTGACCTTGTATTTCGCGTCCATGACTTCACCTGTCAGTGGCTTGACCATTTCTTCTGGCATATCCGCAGGTTGGCCACCCCAGTTTTTGATACCGGCATCTGACAGAAGTACACAATGCTCGTAGTTAGCCGCTGTGCCATGTGTACTCCATGGGCCAATTCTCGCCCCATCGGGGCCATCGGCATATGCGCGCCAGGATTTGTTGATGTCTTTTATAGCCTGAGTATCTTCGACAGTGACTGTGTGCGTACCGCGGCACACCACTGCTTTTAGCTTCTTAGAGCCCATAACTGCACCGGAACCGCCTCTGCCCGCAGCGCGGTGGCCATCATTCATGATCGCAGCCATATGTGATAGACGTTCACCAGCAGGGGCTATGAGTGCTGCACAGAAATTATTATCTCCGATTTCTGCTCTCAGCGCTTCTTCGGTTTCGACTGTTTTTTTGCCCCATAGCGCAGAGGCATCACGGAATTCCACTTTTCTGTCATCAATGAATAGATAGACCGGTTTTTCTGAGATGCCTTTAACAAAAATAGCATCAAACCCTGACCTCTTCAAATATGGACCGAATGTGCCACCTGAGTTTGAGTCGTTAAATCCGTTATAAACCGGTGATTTGCTGACCACTGTATATCTGCCGCCCATAAAGGATTTTGTGTCGTTGACCGGCCCGCTTACAAAACCAATCACACTTTCCGGAGCGTAAACAGGGGTATTTGCAGGCATGAGATCATAGAGATATCTGGCACCGAGTGAAGGCCCTCCCAAAAAATCTTTTGCCCATTGTTCGTTCAAATCTTCGATTATAAAGGATTGATCACTTAAATCTACCTTTAGTACTTTACCAACAAATCCGTGCATTCTTAAGTTTCTCCTTTTCGTCTTGATATAATTTTGCGACTTCTCCGCAAATATCATTTTCGGCATTATACACCAGCAACTTTTTGGAGTAAATAGATTTGGAGTCCATTATGGGCAAGTTCGCTATCAAATATGGACACATTAACTTGCCAAATGACGATTTATTTGCACAAATGGCAAATTAAAGCTGGCGGGAATCGAACGCCCATCAGCTTTAATGCAATAGTTGTAATAGTATTTACTTTCTTTTCAAAAACTCTGATGCGTAATTATAAAAGCACATGGCTGCTGCATTTTTACAGTTTTCTGACATGACTACGTTGATGTAGAACTTCTCCACATCAAGCCCCACAACTCTCAAGCCAGGCCGGAGAAAAATTTTTGCCACTTGCTCAGGAAACACTGCAGAAATACCAAGCTCTCTGATTGTCTCCTTTGCCGTGTTGTACCATAAATCCAGAGGCGCTACATTTGGAATAAATCCTTCTTTTCGAAACTGTGCCAATGTAAAGTCATTCAAAAAACGAGATTGCCTGTCTGAGATGATTTGGATTTCATCATTCCTGATTTCTGATACCTTGATGCGGCGGCTCAACGCAAGCCGGTGCGACTTGACCACAAGGGCTGCCAACCTATCGGAAACAAGCGTGAGACACATTGTGCCCAGATGCGCTTTCTTTGTTGGTGAAAACACAATACCGATGATATTGTTGTTTGATTCCATCATGTTATATAGGGTTTCGTCACCTATTTCGATAATATCTGTTTGAATCTCAGGATGCTCTTTATTAAACTCAACAAGCAGCGTGTTGTACGCATAGCTGCTCAGAGGGTCTGCATATATCAAAACCCTGTTTTCCAGTGAACTTTTGTAGTCACGCAGAAGTAGTGGCACTTTTTCAAACTCATCAACTATTCTTTTTGCATATGATAGAAAAACAGTTCCCGCTTCTGTGAATGTGAGCATACCTTTTCCTCGGACAATGAGATTTACGCCCAGTTCTTGTTCAATTGATTGAATATTGTTTGAAAACGATGACTGTGAAATATACAGTCTTTCTGCGGCTTCACTAAATGTCGCAGTATTCGATAGTGTGACAAAGCACTGCAATTGAAATGTATTCAAATTCGTTCCCCCCTGTTTACCCCACGCTACTGATTAGTGTTTGTCTTCATCTCCAAACGCGAATTTAGGACCTCTACTCAGCCCCCTTTGTTTGTATCGCGCACTCCAATCACCTACCGGGCAATACATTTGACATCTGCCGCAATTCCATGAGTCGATATGTTGCAAGCCTCTGCCTCCTATTGGCATTTGTGCCTCAGCTTCAAAAAGCTGCTCAATGGTCGGGTTTTCGGTTGGCAGATAATCTTCTGCCCCACCGAGTTGTTTTGTCATGGACTGGAGCGCCTTTCGGCATTTCGGCACATCAACATGGGTGTAATCATATTTTTTGTCTCCCATCTCTATATGATCCAGTTCATGAGTACCACACGCTCGAATTGCACCCGTTGGGCAAACCATTGCGCATATTCCGCATTTTTCCGGATTGCAGAGTCTTGGCCCGTTGTACATCGGGCTTTGCTCCAACTCAAGTGTGGTAAGGATTACACCAAAACGAATACGTGGGCCATATTCAGGGGTGAGTACAATACTCATGTATCCGAACTCACCCAATCCAGCTGCAACAGCGGCATGACGAATGCTTATTTGCATACCATTAGTCATGGGGCCGGTAGAGCATGGGGTGGCAAGCGCTCCGGTGTTGGATTCAATAAATTTTGCAATTGCATAGCAAGAGTATGTGAGCTCAAAATTGGGCAACATCGTATAGCCATATGTGCCATATATGCCTTTTAGATCTTGGCGACCGTCTTCAAAGGCTCGGAAATTGGCTTGAACTACTCCATCCAGAAGATTTGAGCCTATAACTATAACCGACTTGCAACCAGGCAAAATGTCACAGGGATGGTTGCCCTTGGGTGATTGTGCAAATCTATCTACACCCGCAAAACCACACTTGCTCATTCCAAGAGATTTTGCAAAGTTGCTAATTTCATTTTTTGTAATATCCATAAAACAACTGCTTCCTTTTTGGTTATTTGCTCAAGTATACCAATTCTTTTGTTATTTTGTAAGTGCAAATTTTATTTTAAGTGATAATTTCAAACCTTTGCAGAAATTTTTATAATCTTCGTGTGGTTTTGTCTGAGTTTCTTGCAACCAATAAATTACTTTTCAACAAAATCTGCTTGATTTTTTATGAATTTTTAACTTTTAGCAAAAGCTCCTGTTATTTTGGAAAAATTTGATGTATACTGTTCGCTGTACAAACTAAGTCCTTTATTGGGACGCTAAATCATTGAAGTACTTCAACTACGCTAAGTGTAGACAGTTTTCGCCGGAAATTGCCTAATGGCAAAACATTTGTGTGATACAGGAGGGTATTATGAGCAAAAAGTTTGTCTATCTGTTCTCAGAAGGAAATGGAACCATGAAAGAGCTGCTGGGTGGCAAAGGGGCTAATCTCGCTGAGATGATCAGCCTCGGATTGCCTGTTCCGCAGGGATTTACCGTCACCACAGAAGCATGTACACAATACTACAATGACAACGAGATTATTAATGATTCCGTACAGAACGAAATTATGCAATATATCGACAAACTTGAAAGGATTAGCGGAAAAAAATTCGGCGATGCTGAAAACCCGCTTTTGGTTTCCGTTCGCTCAGGTTCACGCGCTTCAATGCCGGGTATGATGGATACAATCTTGAATCTTGGCCTCAACGGCAAGGTTGTTGAGGCCATGGCCGCAAAGAGCGGCAACCCTCGCTGGGCTTTTGACTGTTACAGAAGATTCATTCAAATGTATTCTGATGTCGTCATGGAGGTCGGCAAGAAGTATTTTGAAGAGCTTATTGATGAACTCAAACATGAGAAAAATATCACCGATGATATTGATATGACCGCAGATGATTTGAAAGAGCTTGCCCATCGTTTCAGAGATGAGTATCAAAAAAAGATTGGCCAGGAGTTCCCGGACGACCCAAAAACTCAGCTCATGGGTGCAATAAAGGCCGTTTTCCGTTCTTGGAATAATCCACGCGCCATCTCTTATCGCCGCATGTATGGGATACCTGGCGATTGGGGCACCGCTGTCAATATTCAAGAGATGGTATTCGGAAATCTTGGCGAAACTTCCGGCACAGGCGTTGCGTTTACCCGTAACCCAGCCACCGGCGAAAAAAAGCTTTTTGGTGAGTTTCTCATGAACGCTCAAGGTGAAGATGTCGTTGCCGGTATCCGCACCCCAAAGAACATAGAAGAACTCAAAGAAGTCATGCCGAGCGCATATAATGAATTTGTAAAAATATGTAATACCCTTGAAGGCCACTACCGCGATATGCAAGACATGGAGTTTACCATAGAAGACAAAAAGCTATTTATGCTCCAGACACGTAACGGCAAGCGTACTGCAGCGGCTGCGCTGAAAATTGCCTGCGACTTGGTTGACGAGGGCGCGATTACCGATAAGGATGCAGTGCTTATGATCGAGGCCAAATCACTCGATGCGCTTTTGCACCCTCAATTTGATGTCGCTTCATTAAATGCCGCTATTCCGATTGGAACCGGGCTTGCCGCTTCACCAGGCGCTGCTGCCGGACGTGCCGTTTTTACAGCGGAAGAGGCCAAAGCATGGGCTGAGCGCGGTGAGAAAGTTATTTTGGTTCGACTCGAAACTTCTCCGGAAGATATTGAGGGTATGAATGCTGCTCAGGGCATCCTCACTGTCCGTGGTGGTATGACATCACATGCGGCGGTTGTCGCCCGTGGCATGGGAACCTGTTGTGTCGCAGGCTGCGGCTCAATTAAGATGGATGAGGATAACAAAAAATTTGAACTGGGCGGCAAGGTATATAATGAGGGTGACTGGATCAGCCTTGATGGTTCAACAGGACATATATATGGCGAGGCCATCAAAACAACCGAGGCTTCGATTGGCGGCGAGTTTGGGCGCATCATGGCCTGGGCAGACAAATACAGAAGACTCAAGGTCAGAACCAATGCGGACGCTCCAAAGGATGCCAAAGCTGCACGCGATTTTGGTGCAGAGGGTATCGGACTAACGCGAACCGAGCATATGTTCTTTGAGCATGATCGTATCCCTGCAATTCGCGAGATGATCTGCTCCGAGACCGTTGAGCAAAGAGAGAAGGCTCTTGAAAAACTGGAGCCCATGCAGCAGGCTGACTTCGAGGGCATTTACGAAGCCATGGAGGGAGCTCCTGTAACAATCCGTTTTCTTGATCCGCCTTTACATGAGTTTTTGCCGACTGACGAAGCGGACATTGAGGCGCTTGCAAAAACGCAGGGCAAGACAGTTTCTGAAATCAAGGCCATCATCGAGTCTCTGCATGAATTTAATCCAATGATGGGACATCGCGGTTGTCGCCTTGCTGTCACTTATCCGGAAATCGCCGTGATGCAGACAAAGGCTGTCATAAAAGCTGCAATCAATGTCAAGAAAAAGCATCCCGAATGGAATCTCATCCCTGAGATCATGATTCCGCTCGTTGGCGAGGTCAAAGAGTTTGTTTATATCAAAAACATTGTGTGTCAGGTGGCCGATGAGCTTATCAGTGAGGCCGGAAGCAATCTAAAATACTTGGTCGGCACAATGATTGAAATTCCACGCGCCTGTCTTACTTCCGATGAAATAGCCAAGGAAGCTGAATTCTTCTCATTTGGTACAAACGACTTGACCCAGATGACTTTTGGTTTTTCACGCGATGATGCGGGCAAGTTCCTTGATGAGTATTACTCAAAAAAGATTTTCGAATCCGATCCATTTGCTAGGATAGACCAGATTGGCGTTGGCAAGCTCATGGAAATCTCTGTGAAGCTCGGCCGTGAAGCTCGGCCGAATATAAAACTTGGTATTTGCGGCGAACATGGCGGCGACCCATCTTCTGTTGAGTTTTGCCATAAGATAGGTCTTGACTATGTTTCTTGTTCACCATTTCGCGTACCCATAGCACGTCTTGCTGCGGCTCAGGCGGCTTTGAAAGATTAACCATGAGCCCTACTCCTTCCGCAGAAAGGGCAGGGCAATCTTCAATTTTAGGAGGCTAGCTATGAAAAAAATCGTATTGGATACTTATCAGGATGTTTGCTGTGCTGCCGCGGACATATACGCTGCACAGTTAAAGACAAAACCAAACTCCGTTTTGGGTCTTGCAACCGGGAGTACACCCATTGGGCTTTATGAGGAACTCGCCAGAAGGTATGAGGCAAAAGAAATAGATTTTTCAAAAGCCAGATCCTTTAACTTGGACGAATACTATCCCATTGAAAAAAGTCATCAGCAGAGTTACGATTACTTCATGCATGACAACTTCTTTAGCAAGGTAAATCTTTCTAAACACGATATTCCGAACGGCGAGGCAAAAGATGCTATTGCCGAATGCAAGAGATATGATGAAGAGATTGCTGCTGCCGGTGGTATCGATCTGATGTTGCTTGGCATTGGTCATAATGGGCATATAGGGTTTAATGAACCCTCTGTTTCATATAGCATGGGAACCTACTTGACCGAGCTTACTGAGAGTTCTATCACCGCCAATGCACGTTTCTTTGGCAAAAACGAAGTGCAGCCCACTAGGGCGCTGACTATGGGCATCGGCGAGATTTTCCGCTCTCGGCAGATTGTCTTGATTATCTCCGGCGAGGGCAAGGCTCCTATTGCAAAGAAGCTGCTTGAAGGGGTCATTCATACGGATGTTCCGGCTTGCTTTTTATTACTGCATCCCAATACAACTGTATTTCTGGACAAAGCGGCAGCATCGCTTTGCTAAAATAAGCAATACATTCAAAAGCGCCTGGCGGTGTGGATTCGCCAGGCGCTGTATTCTATTGATTAGTTGTCCGCTTTAATGGACGCAATCATCTCGGTCAGTATTTTGTCGGCATCGTTATATGGCACCTGGCAGGTTCCAACTTGGAAGTGCCCACCTCCGCCGTATTTGAGCACCATATCTCCAACGTCTGTAAAACATGTTCTGTTTAAAATACTGTGCCCAATTGCAATGGCAACATTTTGCTTCGCTCTTCCGTCTACTATCCAGATTGAAATATTTTGTTTAGGAAACAGGCTGTATATGAGAAAGCGGTTGCCGGTATAGATTGTCTCGACATCGCGCAGATCTGTGATGATAATGTTTCCATCGACTCTGCTGTATTTTTCCAGCATTTCTTTAAAAAGGGCGTCTTGCTCAAAATAGAGCTTGATTCTTTCTTGAACATCAGGATTTTGCAGTATTTCGATTATGGTTTGGGTCGCACATGCATCAATTAGTTTTTCCATCAGCTCATAATTGCTTATGCGGAAATCTCTGAATCGTCCGAGTCCTGTGCGTGGATCCATCAGAAATCCCAACAGCACCCAACCTTTTGGATCTAAAATCTCGTCTTTTGTCAGTTTTGCAGAATCAACTTTGTCAACCGCATCAACCATTTCAGAAAAATGGGGCATTCTGTCTGCTCCGCCAAAGTATTCGTAAATCAGTCGGGCGGCGCTGTCATCAATCCGGCATATTCCTTCAAATTCTATTTCTGAATCAATCCTATCCCCTTCACTGGAGTGGTGATCAAACCACATGCCACAGCCTTTTACATATGGCACGTTCGCAAGGACATCATCACTGGTGACTTCAACCAGTCCATCTTGCATGTCTTTTGGATGAACAAATTTCCAGCTATCGATTATGCTCAGATACTTGAGCAACGCACCACATGCCAAACCGTCAAAATCCGACCTTGTAAGAAGTCTCATAATACCCCTCCTATATGTAAAGTTGTTGTCTATACGTACCGGAAGCACTTTGCATTAAGATGCCGGTCACTCACGTGCTAGCAAGCGTAGCCAGGCTCCTCCTTAGGTTTGATTATAGCACATATTCCTTTTGTTTTGCAACCCTGCGAAAACTTGACATGAGATGTATTTCATTATAAACTGGGGTCAATCATAAAGCAGATGGGTTTGCAGAATGGAGGCATAAAAAGTGCGGAACACAGGCGTTATTACAAGGGGCATTGTGACACCAATTTTCAAGCAGGGCGACGATATTATCAATCTTATATGTGATTGCCTTCTGGAATCTGCGCAGGGCAGCGGTTATTCCCTCAATGATGGTGATATTGTAGGGGTGACAGAGGCTGTGGTTGGGCGTGTACAGGGTAATTATGCGACACTCAAAGATATCTCAAAAGATGTGCGCTGCAAATTCGGTGGAGGGACTTTAGGCCTTGTTTTTCCGATTCTTTCGCGAAACCGCTTTGCGAGTGTGCTGGAGGGGATTGCCGGAGGCTGTGACAAGTTATATATTCAGCTTTCCTATCCTCGCGATGAGGTTGGGAATAAGCTGGTTGATATTACGAAATGTGACGAAATGGGCGTAAATCCTTATGTGGACAGTTTTACGGAAAAAGAATTTCGTGATATTTTTGGCATGGACACAGTGCACGCTTTCACCGGTGTTGACTACATCGAATACTACAAGAGTGTCGGTGGAAACTGTGAAATCATCTTCTCTAATGACCCTACTTATATTTTGAACTATACCAAAAATGTACTCTGCTGTGATATCCACACACGTCACAGAACACAGGCACTTATAATGAAATCCGGTGCAGACAAGTGTTTGCTTCTGGACGACATAATGAACAAGCCTGTGGACAACAGCGGATTTAGCGAGTATGGGCTTCTGGGTTCAAATAAGGCAACAAATCATTCTGTCAAGTTGTTTCCAAGAGACACTAAAGCGTTTGTTTTAGAGCTCCAGGCCGAGCTGAAAAAACGTACAGGCTCAGTTTTAGAGGTTATGGTTTATGGCGATGGTTGCTTTAAAGATCCAGCAGGCGGGATTTGGGAACTTGCTGACCCTGTTGTTTCCCCTGCGTTCACTGATGGTTTATGTGGCACTCCAAATGAGCTTAAAATCAAATATGTAGCAGACAATGATTTTGCTGATTTATCTGGCGATTCCCTTACCGAGAGTATTCGTCAGCGAATCAAAAACAAAAATGAGAATTTGGTCGGCGATGCCGCTTCCGGCGGAACAACTCCGCGCAGGATTCATGATCTTGTCGGAAGCTTATGTGATTTGGTTTCGGGTAGCGGAGATCGCGGGACTCCGATAGTTTTGGTACAGAATTATTTTAAAAATTACGCAAGCGAATAGCGGATATTGGAGAATAGAAATAAATTGATTAACGGAGATATTACAAGACTCAACCAGTTTAGCAGGTTTAATTCTGTTGCGGCCGCTCGTGCGGCTGAGGAATTTGGCACACCGATATATATATATGATGAAGCAATGATTCTTAATCGCTGTCAGGATTGTCTTAAAATGCCTCACGCATATGGGCTGACTGTAAGATATGCTATAAAAGCTAATCCTAACCGAACCTTACTCAAGATTATTCACGATGCCGGACTGCACTTTGACGCAAGTTCACTAAATGAGGTGATCAGGGCACATCTGGCAGGTATACCATACGAAAAAATCATGCTGACGACACAGGAGGTCTATTCTGGCCAAAATTTGGATTTGCTCAAGTCTTTGCTGCTTGATGGCCTGAAGTATAATGTTTGCTCACTGCGTCAACTTTATCTTATCGGTGACTTTGCATGTGAAAATTATATTGAGCCGGGCATCAGAATCCATCCGGGTGTCGGTTCGGGCGAGTCTGCAACGCGAAATACTGGCGATGAGTACTCCTGTTTTGGAATTCACTTGTCAGATATTGATGAGGCACTGAAGTATGCGTGGGGTAAGTGGATCAAATTCAAGCATGTTCATGTTCATATAGGTTCGGGTGCCGATACTGAAATGTGGCGGCAAAACATAGATATTGAGCTTGGCATCATTGAGAAGCATTTTAAAGAGACAGATTCTGTTTGCTTCGGCGGTGGGCTAAAGGAGGCTCGTATGCCGGATGAGCAGGCTGCGGATATTGAGTTTCTTGGTAAATATGCAAAAACACAAATCGAGAAGTTTAATAAAAAACATAAGCGCAAGCTAAAGATGGAGATAGAACCCGGCACATTTATTGTTGCCAACAGCGGTTATATCCTTACAAAGGTGATTGACAAAAAAGATACCGCAATAAAAAGTTTCATTTTGACGGACGGCGGTATGGAAACCAATCCAAGACCTCTTTACTATGGTTCGCAGCATCCAATTTATATATTATCCGGTGATGGTGCTCATGTAAAGTCATCTGAGTTCTCCGACATTTCCGGAAATTACAGCGCCGTCGTTGCCGGAAAATGCTGTGAAAGCGGAGATTGCCAGACATTGGATGCCGATGGTCATGCCATCAGCCGCAAAATGGCAGAGCCTGAAATCGGCGATTTGGCAGTGATTGGCGGCACAGGTGCATATTGTTCCTCACTGGCACCATTTAATTATAATTCTCATACGCAGGTTCCTGAGGTATTATTTACAAGCAGCGGGGACTTGAAGTTGATTCGCAAGCGACAGACTATGGAGCAGATGTTGGAAAATGAGATTTAAAGGCTGTTAGGGAGGCTACCAAATGAAAAAAATTCGCATAGGTATTGTCGGATATGGAAATGTCGGTAAAGGTGCAGAAAAGGTCGTTCATGCCACGCCTGACATGGAGCTTGCCGGGGTCTTTAGCAGACGGAATCCGGCTGAGGTAATCCTTGCGGATAGTCGCGTTCCTGTATATGCTATACAAGATGCTGAGCACAAGCGCGAAGCAATAGATGTTATGCTTCTGTGCGGTGGTTCAGCAACTGATTTGGCAGATCAGTGTCCATACTTTGCTTCGATGTTCAATGTCGTTTGTAGCTTTGATACACATGCCAAAATACCTGAATATCTTGAATCGGTAAATGCTGCTGCAAAGCGTAATTGTGCAATTATTTCCTCTGGTTGGGATCCCGGGCTCTTTTCGATGATGCGGCTTATGTCTGAGTCGATTTTGCCAGATGGCATCACATATACTTTTTGGGGGCGCGGCGTTTCACAAGGCCATTCAGATGCGCTCAGGAGAATTGACGGTGTTCAAAATGCCGTACAGTACACAATCCCTATCGACAAAGCCGTTGCGTCTGTACGATCGGGGCAGCGCCCATCATTTGAAACCAGAGAAAAGCATCTGCGCGAATGTTTTGTAGTTGCTGAGCTGGGCACAGATAGAGCCGTCATAGAGAAAAAAATCAAAACTATGCCAAACTATTTCGCAGATTATGACACGACTGTCAGCTTCATAAGCGAGGAAGAGTTGCTTGCGGAGCATTCAAAGATGCCTCATGGGGGTATGGTTATTCATAGTGGAAAAACGGGGGCGCATGAGCATGTTGTCGAGTTTTCTTTGAATCTCGAATCAAATCCTGAGTTTACGGCAAGTGTAATGGTCGCTTGTGCCAGAGCATGTTACCGATTTTATGGCAAAGGCGATTTTGGGGCAAAAACTGTATTTGATATTCCTCTTGCCTATTTGTCGCCAAAGGATTATGCCACATTGGTAAAAGAACTGCTTTAGTGCTTAGGGTGGGGGCTGACTAATGATTTTGTTGTTTTGCTCGGAACGGGTCTCGTCGCTAGTGGTCTGTTGGGCAAAGCAATAGGAACGTAATCATCATAAAAAAACTAATTGGAAGGAGACTGCTGTGAAGAAGTTTATATGTGTTGTGTGCAATTATATCCACGAAGGAGAAGAGCCGCCAGAGCAATGTCCGATTTGCAAAGCGCCTGCTTCAAAGTTCAAGCCCTTAGAAGACGAATAGACTATAAACTGCCGAGAGCCTAAGCTCCCGGCAGTTTATTCGTCGTAATCGACCACTAGTGATTTTTGTCCCGCACGGTTATCAGTATGCGCATGAGATAATTCGAGGACTCCATCACAAATATCTCGTTGATTGGGTACTCTTCGTATGCCGGGCCACATACTTCAAAATTGTTTTCTTCAATGTAGTCGATAATTCTCCCAAATAATTGGTCGCTGTATCCGCCACGCATATACCCCACGGCATAAAGTGCCGCCGGTCGTTCATCTTGCCCTTCCGAACTGTAGAAGTAAAATCTGTCTGCCCCTACCCAGTCTCGCTGCTTTATCCGCTGAGCAGAAAATATGCCGCACACCAGATAATTCAAATCAATGTCAGCGTATTTGTTTCCGATCAACTCGTAAAAGCTGAGCAATGTGTCGAAAAATGTCCTTCCGTTGCTGTAATCATTCACTTCTCCCATGATTATTGTTTCCGCAGGGAGAAATTGAATCGCTATCTTATCTTCATCAACATCCGAAACCGAATGAATTGTTTTTTGAAGTGTCAATAGCAGTTTCCGGGCACGTATCCATTCTTCTATCTTTTTGTCAATTTTCTCAATTTGATGTGTAAATACTTCACGAAACAGTTCAGGTGTTCTTCTGTCTTTAAGACTTTTGATTTCTTCGAGTGTCATGCCGAGATTCTGGCAAGTACGGATTACGTTTACAACAGCCAATTGGGTATTGGAGTAGTATCGGTATTTGTTTTCTCCGCGCGAGACTGGTGATAGGAGGCCAATTCTGTCATAGTGCAGTAGTGTGTCACGTGTCGTTCTGGAATACTTAGCAAAATCACTGATTGTTAATAATCCGCTATCTGTCATTGATTTACACCCCTCTCCAGATTATTTTCAAATCATAGCATAAGGAAAACAGCTGGGCAATAGTTTTGTTGAGTATTTTTGTCTTTTAATAATCTTATTTGTACAATTTGTATAAACTCTATTTGCAATTTTTTAATATTTGTGTAGTTTTTTCATCTTGTTTATATTGACCTGTGTGTTGCACAATAGTTTATAGTCAAGTTTAGTGAGGGTCGCGGCCGAGCTTGCTCGGACATGACCGAACAAACGCAGACTTCAACGACAGTTATAGTCAAGTTTAGTGAGGGTCGCGGCCAAGCACACGCAATTTGAACTTTTTTCAAACGGTCATTGACCAGACTATGAATATGATGATACAATAATACTATAAGTATAGTTATAGCATGAATGTACAAATAATTATCAAAGGTTGTGTGAATTATGCCCAATATTAGACCCATCTCAGACCTTAGGAACAACTCGAACGAAATCAGTGAGTTTTGTCGCACCTCCCGTGAGCCTGTGTTCATTACAAAAAACGGTGTTGGCGACATGGTGGTTCTTAGCGTTGACATGTATGAACGCCAACAAGCGCAGCTTGAACTTTACTCCAAGCTTGCAGAAGCTGAGTCCGAAATTGCTGCCGGGTCTGGGGGCGTAGACTTTGCAGAATTTGTAAAGAAATTGAGGGTTGAGGTCAATGGAAAGGTATAATGTAATAATTTCTCCTGCAGCGCAGAACGATTTTATCGATGTTATTGAGCATCTTGATACATTGTCGCCAGACGCGGCATTGCAGTATTTTGATTTATTTATTGAGAAAGCTTCAATGCTTGCCAAAGCGCCGGAAAACTGCCCTTTATCAAGGGATACGCAACTTAGATTGCGCGGATATAGGCTGCTACCGATAGAAAACTACATAGTTTTCTATGTAATCAACGGCAATACCGTTGAGCTGCGAAGAGTTCTTTACGCGAGGCGGCAATACGAAAGACTTTTCTAATTGCATCATCACATGTCACAACTGATTGGGAATCTGTCCTGTGGGATTGGTTTGCCTGCAGTCTGATATGAATTGGGAGGGATTTCATGGCTTGTAGGGGTGAGTATCTCCTCGTAACTACATCTTGTCCAGATAAAAAATCTGCAAAAATGCTGGCTAGGCTTCTCGTTGATGAGAAGCTAGCTGCTTGTGTGCAGATTTTTCCTATTGAGAGTGTTTATTTTTGGGATGGCGAAACTTGTGATGAAAACGAGGTGCTTATGCTGATTAAGTCCAAGTCGGTGCTGTACGAAAGGCTTCAAACAGCGATTTGGAGAAATCATCCTTATAAAGTGCCTGAAATCATTCAATTGCCTATCACCGGCGGTTTGCCTGCTTATATGAAGTGGATTGACGAAACGCTTGATAGATAGGTGCGTTTTCTTGACATTTCGGCGTTTTCAGTGTAAACTCCTTGCTGATTAGGAGTTGATTTTTTATGTCTGAAAACTTATACACTTTTGAAAATGAAGATTATAAAAATGCATATCGTCATACGTCTTCACACATCCTTGCACATGCGGTAAAACGGTTGTTCCCCGATGCGAAATTTGCCATTGGGCCTGCTATTGCCGACGGTTTTTATTATGATATCGACGTCTCCGAGACTATTACTCCTGAGGTGCTTGAACAGATTGAATCCGAGATGCGCAAGATTTGTAAGGAAAAGTTTCCTTTAGAGCGTTTTGAGCTATCCAGAGCAGATGCTTTAAAGTGGGCCAGAGATGAGGACGAGCCTTATAAAGTTGAGCTCATTAACGATCTTCCTGAGGATGCTGTAATCAGCTTTTATCGTGAGGGCGATTTTGTCGATCTCTGTGCAGGTCCTCATGTTGATTCGACCGGAAGGGTCAAAGCGAACGCCCTGAAGCTCACCAGTTGTACCGGTGCATATTGGCGTGGTGATTCCAACAATAAAATGCTTCAGCGTGTATATGGCACATGTTTCATGAGCAAGCCTGAGCTGGACGAGCATCTGCACAGGATTGAAGAGGCCAAACTGCGCGACCACAGAAAGCTTGGCCGTGAACTTGATTTGTTTGCCCTGTTTGATGAGGGGCCGGGTTTTCCGTTTTTCTTCCCAAAAGGCATGGTGATTAGAAATGAGCTGGTCAATTTCTGGCGCGAAGAGCATAGAAGAGCAGGTTATGTTGAAATCAGTACACCATTGATTCTCAATGAGGATTTATGGCGGCGTTCCGGTCACTGGGATTTATACAAAGACAATATGTATTTTACCGATATAGATGACGTAGGCTTTGCAATCAAGCCTATGAATTGCCCCGGCGGTATGCTTGCCTTTAAACGCAAAATGTGGAGTTACCGTGAATTGCCGGTGCGTATGGCTGAGCTTGGGGTCGTTCATCGTCACGAGCTTAGTGGTGCGCTGCACGGACTGATGCGTGTCCGAAACTTCACACAAGACGATGCGCATTTATACATGACTCCCGAGCAGATTCCAGACGAAATCACCTCTTTAATCGATCTCGTCGATCGGATTTACAAGGTCTTTGGATTTGATTATAAAGTGGAGCTTTCCACCCGCCCCGAAAAATTTATGGGTGAGGTCGATAGGTGGGACGCTGCTGAAAAACTGCTTGAAGAGGCACTTGTTGCAAAAAAAATCAATTATAAGCTCAATCCCGGCGACGGCGCTTTTTATGGGCCTAAGATTGACTTCCACCTTGTGGATTGCCTGGGTCGCACCTGGCAATGTGCCACGCTCCAACTTGATTTCCAGATGCCGGAGCGCTTTGAACTTGAATATGTTGGTGCAGATGGAGAGAAACACAGGCCTGTCATGATTCACAGAACTGCCCTTGGGTCTCTCGAACGCTTCATCGCCATCATAACCGAGCATTATGCTGGTGCATTCCCACTTTGGCTTGCTCCGGTTCAAGTCATTGTTATGCCAATCACCGATCGGACTCGTGATTATGCAGAAGCCATTGCTGAAAATTTAAGCAACGCAGGCATGAGGGTTGAAACTGATTTTCGCAGTGAGAAGATTGGGTTTAAAATACGCGAAGCCCAATTACAAAAAATCCCCTACATGCTTGTTTTGGGCGACAAGGAGGCAGAGAGTGGGCTTGTCACTGTTCGTAAGCGTTTAGATGGTGATATCGGCGCTATGAGTTTTGAAGAATTTAAAGCAATTGCTGAAAATGAAATAAAAAATAAAATTTAAATACGAAGGGAGTTTCGAATGTTTAAAGGCGGTTATACTGGTAAGGTGTTACGTATCAATCTTACTGAAAAGAAATTTGCTGAGGAGCCTTTGAGACAGGATGTTGCAGAAAAATATCTGGGCGGCGCGGGTGTTGGCATCAGATATATGCTTGAAGAGGTTCCGGCTAAATGCGACCCGCTCGGCCCTGAAAACAACTTGTATTTCTCGCTTGGCCCATGCGCTGGAACAGATGTGCCTTGTGCCAGCAGGGTTGTGGTTACTGCAAAGTCACCGCTTACCGGCGCTGTAGCAAAGTCGAGCAGCGGTGGGCATTTTCCGGCAGAGATAAAGTTTGCAGGTTACGACATGATCATTGTTGAGGGCAAAGCAGAAAAGCCCACATATCTTTGGATAAAAGACGGTAGGGTATCTTTCAGAGATGCAAAGCATCTCTGGGGTCTTAACACTATGGATACTCAGCATTTTATCAAAGACACCATAGGCGACCAGAATGTACGCATTGCGTGTATCGGTCAGGCCGGTGAAAACCTGAATCTGTATGCTTCCATTATCAATGAGCGTCATGCTTCTGGACGCAAGGGTGTTGGTGCTGTAATGGGCTCAAAGAACCTTAAAGCAATCGCAATTCGCGGCACAGAACCTGTGCCAATTGCAAATCCAGAAGCTTTCAAAACGGCTGTGAAATCAATGCTTCAGGCCATGAAAGAAAGCCCCATTATGTATCCAACTTTCTCTAAAGGCGGTACTCCCGGCATTATCGATCATATGTATGAAATGGGTGTTTTCCCAACAAAGAATTTTGCCAACACGGGCGAATGGGATCCTCTTGATTCCTTTGGCAGTGAGGTCGGTCAAAACGAATTCAACCATACCAGAGAATTTTGTTATAAATGCCCGGTCGGCTGTTCTCAGGTTAAGCTTGCCAAATCGGGCCCATACAAAGGCACTGCTTCTATTCCGGAATTTGAAACGATTTACTCATTCGGCGGATCGACGCTGATGAAGAGCTTCAACGAGGTCATTGCCGCAGACAAACTATGTGACGAGTACGGCATGGATACCATTTCCTGCGGTGTTTCTATTGCTTTTGCCATGGAGTGTTATGAAAAAGGTATTTTAACCAAAGATGATCTCGACGGTATTGATTTGCATTGGGGTAATGCTGAGGCAATGATAACCATGGTACATAAAATCGCCCACAGGGACGGCATTGGCGCAATTTTGGCTGATGGTGTACAAAAAGCTGCAGAGCAGATTGGTAAAGGGTCTGAGCAATATGCCATGCATGTTAAAGGCTTGGAGCTTCCTGGTTATGATGTTCGCGGAGCAAAGGCTCACGGCTTAAACTATGCCACAGGTTATACCGGCGCTGACCACTGTCTGGGCTATGCCTTTCAGGAGATGTTCTCCGTTCCGATTCCTTACCCGGTTGACCGCCTTGCCTATGAGGGTAAAGGCAAACTTACAAAATGGAACCAGGATGTCAGGGCTGTTACATGCGATTCATTTCCGATGTGCGGGTTTGTTTTGGATATGGCGCTTGCCGGGGTCTGTCAGCAGAATGCTGCCGATATCGTCAATGCGCTGACCGGTACCACGTACACCGCCGAGGATATCTACACCATAGGTGAGCGCGTCAATAATGCCGCGAAGATTTTCAATGTTCGTGAAGGCTTTACCCGCTCCGAAGATGATTTCCCCGAACGTATAAAAACCGAGCCTATGAAAGAGGGCGGCGCAAAAGGCGCTTATATTCCTCAAAACGAAGTTGATTTCATGCTCGATGAATATTATGAAGATCGCGGATGGACAAAGGATGGTGTGCCCACCGAAGAGAAGTTAAAGTCTCTCGGTATGAAGCAGGAGTTTGAACTACTCAAAAAGTTTGTGTAACTTTGTCCGGAGCTCTATCTATAAAGCACTTCCCAGGAAATAGCCAGGATGGCTAGTCGGTGCTTCTGAGGGTTCGCTGACGAGAGTCGAACGCCCATCGGTTCGACTCTCGCCAGCTTCATCTGAAAACTTAGCTTTGCAGGAAGGGAGTCAAAGTTCCATATGGTCATTCAGATTCGGACGGTTCATTCGATTGCGAAAATAATTTCGGGCAGAAAAGTCTTTGTCGAGTTACCGGATGGCGCTTCGCTTCACGAGTTGCTCAGAAATATGACAGGCACTTATGGGCAGGATTTCTACGATGCCGTTTGCGACGAAACCGGCTATCCTGAGCTACGGGTTGCAATCTTGGTCAACGGGACCAGCGCAGCGGTTCTGGGAGGGGCAGAAATGCTACTAAAAGATGGTGACGATGTGCTTATACTGCCTGTAACCAGCGGTGGTTGAGGCTTTCTTACGAGAACATTGTGAACAAATAATGAATTTTCATACATAATTAGTGTTTTAATATTACATTATGATATGATTAGTTAAATTTCAGAAAGGTATAGTATTATGAGTCAATTTACTATAATGATAGACACCGGAAACGATCTTCCTCCGCAATACATCGAAAAGCACAATCTGGCGGTCACTCCAATTCCTTTCCAACTGGATGAAAATTGGCATTACAAAGGTCGTTGGCAAGACATTTCAAGCTCTGAGTTCTACACAAAGCTTCGGGCAGGCAGCAAAGCCGGGACCACTTTGATTAACCCCGAGACTTTTGCTGAGGTTTTTACTGAGTATGCAAAGCGCAACGAGCCTCTGCTCCACATTTCTTTGAGCAGCGGGTTATCCGGCACATATCAAAATTCTGTTATTGCTTTAGGAGAAGTTAAAGAGGCCTATCCTGATTGTCAGATTTTCACTTTTGACAGCCTGAATGCTGCACCCGGTATCGGCTTGCTCACTGCGCTAGCCATCAAGAAGCGTGCCGAGGGGCTTTCCCTCCCAGATACTGTTAAGTTTCTTGAAGATAACAGGGATAAGTGCTTTTCTCTCTTTACCGTCGATGATCTTCATTTCCTGCATCGTGGTGGCAGGGTGAGCAAGTTGCAAGCTGTTGCCGGTTCTATTATTGGTATCAAGCCTCTGCTTAATGTCGCTCCGGACGGCACTCTGAAGCTAAAGGATAAGGCTCGCGGGCGCAAGGCCGCACTAGAGACTTTAGTCAGCCAAATGCAGCGCAGCTTAAATCCTGATACAAAAAAACTGGATACTGTTCTGATTGGCCATGGTGATTGTATAGATGATGCAAACACTCTTGCAGAGCTTATTAAAGCCGCTGTTGATGTAAACGAGTTTATTATCGTTGAAATCGGTCCGGTTATCGGTGCTCATTCAGGACCCGGCACAGTTGCTTTGTTCTTCGAAGCTGATATGACCCGACAAGAGTATGAGGCAAAATTTTATCCCGGCAAATAATACAAAGCGCAAATTAGCTTAAAACAGGTTGATTGCCACAGTGGCAATCAACCTGTTTTTAATGATTTCGCTTAGAATGAGCAACCATTCCCCTCCATCGGAGGGGGGAACGCTGGGTATTTCCAATGATTTTCTCGTTCGCTCAGAACGGGTCTCGTCTCCCTACATTCGCGAACTCGAAAACCATCACAAATACCCTGTGTAACCTGGCAGGCGAAGCCTGATGGAGTGGTCGCCCCTCCACCGCCAAGAAAACTATTTATTAATCCTTGAAACCTTGTGCTTCACGATCTTTTATTGCATCTTTTCTTGAAAGATTTACTCTGCCGCGGTCATCAATTTCCATAACTTTAACCCAAGTCATATCACCTTCGTTGAGTACATCCTCGACTTTCTCAACTCGGCGATTCTCGAGTTTTGAAATGTGCACCATGCCGTCTTTACCCGGAACAAGCTCAACAAACGCGCCGATTGGGATGATGCGCACAACTTTACCATAATAGAGCTTTCCGACTTCAGGAACAAACACGATATTGTCAATGATTTGTTTTGCCGCACGACATGCTTCAATGTCAGGAGAAGCGATAAACACGCTGCCGTCGTCTTCGATATCGACTTTTGCACCTGTGTCTGCGACGATTTTTTGTATCACTTTGCCGCCACTGCCAATGACTTCCCTGATTTTGTCGGGATGAATTTTCATCATAATCATTTTCGGGGCAGTTTCAGCCAGCTCTTCACGCGGTTTTGATATACATGGCATCATAATCTCGTCAATCATCTGGACTCTTGCTTCAAGGCACATGTCAAATGCAGATTTGATGATTTCCATTGTCAGACCGTCGTTTTTAAGATCCATCTGAATCGCTGTAATACCCTTTTTAGTGCCGCCGACTTTGAAGTCCATTTCGCCATGGAAGTCTTCCACGCCCTGGATGTCAATAAATGTCGTCCAGTCGTCGCCATCTGAGATGAGGCCGCAGGATATTCCGGCTACCGGAGCTTTTATAGGCACACCGGCATCCATGAGCGCCAGTGTAGAACCGCAAATCGAACCTTGTGATGTCGAGCCGTTGGATGAGAGTACTTCTGATACAACACGGATAGCATATGGGAACTCACCAACGCCGGGCAAAACAGGCTCCAGTGCTTTTTCTGCAAGCGCACCATGGCCTTGCTCACGTCTTGATGTCGAGCGCGACCCACGGGCTTCGCCAACCGAGAAGGATGGGAAATTGTAGTGGTGCATATAGCGTTTAGTTTCTTCTTCATAAATCGTGTCGAGTTTTTGCGCATTGGAGATTGTTCCGAGTGTTGCTATAGAAAGAACTTGGGTCTGACCGCGTGTGAATAAGCCGGAGCCATGTACTTGCGGCAAAAGTCCAACTTCCGCTGCCAACGGGCGAATCTGGTTCATCGCTCTTCCGTCAACGCGTTTGCCTTCAAGCAGCCATGCTTTGACGACTTTCTTCTGTACCCTATATGTTATCTCTTCCATTTGAGCATTTATTTCAGGATATTCTTCGCCAAATGCTTCAATCATACGACCAACGACTTCATTGAAGCGCTCTTCGCGCACATTTTTGTCGTCGGTGTCCATGGCATGTTTTACGTCTTCCATATATTTGTCTACGAGTTTTGCAAAAAGCTCTTCGTTGAATGATGCTTTTGCATATTCAAACTTTGGCTTACCTATTTCTGCGACCATTTTATTGATTAATGCGATAACCGGTTGAATTGCTTCGTGCGCATGTTTTATTCCCTCGAGTACTATATCGTCGGGCACTTCATTTGCAGCAGCTTCAATCATTACAACTTTGCTTGATGTGGATGCTATTGTGCAGTACATTTCTGATACTTCGCGTTGCGCTGTTGTCGGGTTGATTATAAACTGTCCGTCTATAAGACCCAGGCCAACACCAGCAATCGGTCCATTAAATGGGATATCTGAAATTGATATGGCTGCCGAGGCACCTACCATCGCTGCAATTTCCGGTGAGCAATCGTGGTCAACTGCCATAATCGTGCAGGTAATTGCTACGTCATTACGGAGGTCGTCCGGAAACAGTGGGCGCATAGGTCTGTCAATCATGCGTCCTGCAAGCACTGCGCGTTCTCCAGGTCTTGCTTCTCTGCGTAAGAATCCGCCCGGGATTCTGCCGACTGCATATAGTTTTTCTTCGAAATCTACGGAAAGCGGGAAGAAGTCTATACCATCACGCGGTCTGGGTGATGCTGTCGCTGCTACGAGTACTACTGTTTTGCCGTAGCGAACGAGGACTGCGGCGTTGCATAGTTCCGCAAGTTTGCCTGTTTCGAGCGTCAGTGTACGCCCTGCGAATTCCATTGTGTATTTCTTTTCGTTCGGAAATTCTCTTTTTTGAATAATCATCTGCGTTCATTCTCCTTTTAGTTTTCCGAAGCAGCAAATCTCTTAGCACTTGAAAATATATCCGATCCTATTTTTGCGGTATCTAAGCTGTAGTTCGCGAGTTTCTGAAATTTTTCAAGGGGGGTTGCGAACCGGTTTCGTAATGTCGATGTTTTTCGGATGCATTTTCAACTGCTATGGGATCGTGCCCGGATTTGGATAGAAATAATTGTAGGGGGTATACGTTGGAGCCGAGCTGGAAGTTCACCAGAGCGGCTCCATTTTTCCTTATTTTCTAATGCCTAGTTTAGCGATACATGCTCTATAACGCTCAATGTCTTTGTTTGCAAGATAATCAAGCAAGCTGCGGCGGCGTCCAACCATTTTTAGAAGTCCAAGTTCGCTGTGTTTGTCTTTCTTGTGGACTTTTAGATGTTCTGTCAGTTGCCTGATGCGCTCGGTCAGAATTGCAATTTGCACTTCTGGTGAGCCTGTGTCCGTTGCATGGGTGCGGTTTGATTCGATTACGTCAGTTTTTTGGTCTTTTGTGATCATTGTAAAAAGTTCCTTTCTTCTGGTCATATTTTGTAAGACCTGTATGTCCTATGGCTGAGTATCAGGCGGAAAGAATCCGCAAAGCGGCGTTGTCCTGAAACTAAGCGCATGGATTCTGAGCGGCGAAATTGTGGTTTATATCACCAGCCAACTCAATTCAAAGTATACTAACATAGATTTCCCAAGATGTAAAGTGTTTTTCTTGAAGACACAATTAACAAAATTGTCGCTTGATAATGCTCATAAACCATAGTATAATGTCGAGAGCCTTTTTGCTCCGGCGAAAGGCCGCACTAGTTGGGGAGTTAGCGGTGCCCTATAACCTGCAACCCGCTACAGCAGGAATGAATCCCGTCCCCCGGACTTGTGATGTATCGTCAGCCCTTGATAAGCAGCGATGAAGAGTCGGTCTTGCGCAACGTAAATTCGTGAATCATGTCAGGCGGGGAACCGAGCAGCATTAAGCGAAATCTTACGTGTGCCGCAAGGCAACCGACTTCGAGCCGGCTGTCAAGTCAGCGGGTATATTGCATTTTCAAAGGTCGGTGTGCGGTCTTTCGGCGGAGCAATGGCTAAGAGCTCCCGGCAAAACCGATGGGAGTTTGACTCCCGTTTAATTGAGGGAAAAAGTTTATGTATCAGGCTTTGTATAGAAAATATCGTCCCCGATATTTTGGTGATGTTACCGGACAGGAACACATCACGTCTACTCTGTGCAGACAGGTTGCTTCCGGGAGGCTGTCTCATGCCTATTTGTTCGTTGGAACACGCGGCACCGGCAAGACTACCTGTGCTAAAATCCTTGCACGCGCTGTAAACTGCCTCAACCACGAAGATGGTGAACCTTGCAATAAATGTTCCTCCTGTAAAGGCATCGAGAGTGGCAGTATACTTGATGTGCTTGAGCTTGAAGCCGCATCAAACAACCGGGTTGACGATATCCGAGCCCTTCTTGATGAAGCTGTCTATTCTCCGGCCTCGGTCAAAAAGCGCGTTTATATCGTTGATGAGGTTCATATGCTCTCAACGACTGCTTTTAACGCGCTTTTGCAAATTCTTGAAGAACCTCCTGAGCATCTGTTGTTCATTTTAGCTACAACTGAACTCAACAAAGTTCCATCAACTATCCTGTCTCGTTGCCAAAGGTTTTCGTTCAGACGATTATCGCCCGCAACCATTGCATCGCGCCTGAGCTACGTTGCAGACAAAGAATCTATATCTCTCTCCCTTGAAGCAAAAGAGAAGCTTGCGGCGCTGGCAGATGGGTCAATGCGTGATGGATTATCTCTGTTAGATCAGTGTGCAACTGATTCTGATATCGATTTGCAACGGGTTCTTGACACGATTGGACTGGCCGGACAAGCAGAGCTTTTGCAGCTTGCGGAAGCTGTTGCAAACAGGGGTACAGTGGCTGCGCTCTTGATTCTTGATCAGTTATACGATGATGGTAAGGATATCACTGCGCTTCTGCGTGAATTGGCATCATTATATCGTGACCTTCTTATCTTCGAATTGGCTCCCGATTCCCCACTATTGAGCAGCAGTTACAGCCGTTCGGAGCTTTCTTCTTTTTCAAAAATGAAGTCCGAGCGTCTTTTTTCCGGGTTAGAAGTACTTCGCGAGGCTTCATTAGGTATCGTGCACGGTGGAAGCGTGAGACTGGCTGCTGAAATGTGCCTCATTCGGCTTTGTGACGAACGATTGCTTGATGACACTTCAGCCCTTTTAGCAAGGATCGTTAGGCTGGAATCGTCTGACAGAGTGCCAGGTGCTGCGTATATAGAACATGCAACTACCGAGGTTGCGTCAAATACAACAAGCGTTCCTAAAGTGCATTCGCAAACGGACACTAAGGCAACATCTGTCGCTAAAACAGAAGAACCGGAATGGCCAGAGCCGGAAACGGCAGCGGAGATACACGAAAAACCAGAGGAAATAAATGCGCCGGAAGTTAATACGGAGCCGGTGGCTAAGGCAAAACCGACAGATATTGCTGATCCGGAAACGTCAGCTGAACCATCAACGATAGATGTGTCGGAAGAACATACTGAAGCGAGCATTGGTACAACTACCCAAACTGTTTCTAATGCAGCAAATGATTACTGGGCTAAAATCCTCGACATACTAAAGGATGAAGTTGCCGTATATGCGCTGCTCAGCGACAGTTCCGATATAACAGCTGAGCTTATAGATAATGCGCTCATTATACGCGCCGGAAATCCATTCGCTGTCCAGCAAATAGAGTCTAAGATGTTTTTTGATTTAATAAAGGATGCTGCTTGCAATGTACTGGGGCGTGAGATTCTTTTGCGGGTCGAGTCTTTTGAGGGTGTTGTTACGCAAAGCAAGCACGATAAACTGGAAAAATTAGTCGATACTTTCGGTATCGTAAATTTTGAATAAGTTGAATAAGAGTAAGGAGATGTTATAGTGGGTAAAGGCGGTTTTCGCGGCGGCAGCTATGGCGGCGGCGGTATGAACATGAACATGATGAAACAGGCACAAAAGCTGCAGGCTGACATGATGAAGATGCAAACTGAGCTTGAGGAAAAGACTTATTCCGCTCAGTCCGGCGGCGGCGTTGTAACCGCTGTTGTTAGCGGCAAGCGTGAGCTGGAACAGCTTGTTATTGAGCCTGACGCAGTCGATCCCGAAGATGTTGAAATGCTTCAGGATTTGATTCTTGCGGCTGTCAATGAGGCGCTGCGCAAGGCTGAAACGAGTATGAGCGAGTCTATGTCCAAACTGACTGGCGGGTTGAATTTAGGGTTTTAAGCTACCAATCGATAGGATTCTTCCAGTGGTTCCTGTTTTCGGATTTATCCATATATCGTGTTCCGAGCCATGCCGTTTTAACAGCAACCTTGCTTTTTCGCTAACTTGGTTAGTTCGCTTGTTTTCACGTGCGTCAAATTCTAACCCTATGCATTTTAACACGTGTCAAACACGTGCGTCAAATTCTAACCAAAAATGAAACTTGAGTTTTTCAAACACAAGTTTCATTTTTCAACCTTATTCGTCATCGCTTTCGTCATCAACTGCTTCATCGTCATCAGAAATTATTTCAAGCGTATCAAGAATTTCAAAAAGCGCCTCTCTTTGATCTTCGTTTTCATAGGTGATTAAGAAAACAACTGCTATGGCTTCTGTCGGGCTTCCGGTCAAGCTATGTACCCATGCTTCAATTGTCCTGTCCTCTGCCTCACTAATCACTGCATAGCCTCTAATATCTGAGGCACCTACATTTCGCTCCCCTAAAACCCGCGATTGTCCACCATCATCAAGATGTCTCAGCAATACACGTCCGGCCAGCGCCCTAATTCCTTCATGCGTTATGAGGTCAAACGATATCTGAAGCGATGCCTCGCCTTCTGAGGCATATGCGAAAAGCCAGTTATACTCGCCCTCAAAGAAGTTGAAAAAACCTTCATCCGCATAGGCAATAAGTGTCAAGTCATCTAAAAGCGTAGGCATTTCAAATCGTGTTTCTCCCCTGGGTGCAGGTATGATTATTTCGCCAAATTCTCCATCTTCTTCACCAAACCCGTTTAGATACCAGTCTTCAAGCGAATCAAAATATCCATTTTCTTCAGACATCCCATCTTCACCATTTTCATCGGGCGTATCTGCGGACACGGTGGGTTCAGACCCATTTTCGGTTGTTTCCCTATTTACTATAATAAGTTCAACACAAAAGATAACAAGAAATATCGCAGCTATCAACGTGAAAACCATTACAATATTCTTTACTGTTCGAGTCATTGGTTTACCTCCTGGTTAGGCTGACGAGAGTCAAACTCCCCACAGCCTACGTTAGCTTCTCTATCCCAACGCTTATCCGGCGGAGGGTTTCGTCTTTACCCAGTATAAAGCATATTTCAATTGCACCGCCTGGGGTTACTGCTTTCCCTGAAATCGCTATACGCACCGGCCACATGAGCGTTGCGTTTTTGACTTCGAGTTTTTCGGCCAATTCTATCAGCGTGTTGTGAATGCTGTCAACATCCCAAACATTTATTGATTCGAGTACCGGAAGCGCCGCCAGGAGCATTTCTTTTGAAATGACTTTGTCTGTTTTAGATTTTTTGTGCACATAAAGTTCTGTATCATATTGTGGAAGCTCGTCAAAAAAGTCTACTTTTTCGGGGATATCGCTCAGTTTTTCACAACGTGCCTGCAATATTTGCGCTATTGCTTTTGCTTGAATATGCTCATTTCTGACCGTTTGCCTTATGTACGGCTCAGCCAGATTTGTAAATTGGTCAATTGACAATGCCCTGATATATTCGCTGTTGAAGTGCTTTAGCTTCTCCATGTCAAAAATTGCCGGTGATTTTGATATTCCTGAGATTTCGAATACCTCAAGCATTTCTTGAAGCGTGAAAATTTCACGCTCACCTCCGGGGCTCCAGCCCAAAAGGGCAACATAGTTGAGCAATGCCTCGGGCAGATATCCCTGACTAATCAAGTCATCATATGTCGGATCTCCGTGCCGTTTTGACAGTTTATGCTGTGCATCGCGCATCACTGGAGATACTGTTATGTAATGGGGTATTTCCCATCCGAAAGCTTCGTATAATATGTTGTACTTAGGCGTTGAGCTGATATACTCGCTGCCGCGCATGACATGGGTAATGCCCATCAGATGGTCGTCAATAACATTGGCAAAATTATATGTCGGCATTCCATCTCTTTTTAATAGCACCATGTCATCAAGCGTTTTGTTTTGTGTTGTTACATCGCCAAACACCATGTCGCTGACTGTTGTTGCTCCATCACGCGGCGCTTTCATCCGGATGACAAATGGTGCTCCCGACTGAACCCTTAGTTTGGAATCTTCATATGGCAGGTTGCGGCAGGGGTCATCTTCCATCAGAAATTTGGATGCACTTTCTTTAGCCTCAGCGCTGTCTTCTGTTTCGTCCTGTTCATCCAGCTCACAAAAACAATAGTAAGCAGCGCCTTTTTCACAGAGCAGCTCTGCATACGGCAAGTAAGTTTCGCGCCGCTGACTCTGGGTATATGGGCCGACCGGCCCGCCAATATCCGGGCCTTCATCATAATTCATTCCAGCGTCGCTTAATGTCTTGATTATTATTTCAGTCGCACCCTCGACAAACCGAGCTTGATCTGTATCCTCAATTCTCAGAATAAAGGTGCCTCCGCTTTTTTTCGCGACCAGATACGCATACAAAGCGGTGCGCAACCCACCAACATGCATATATCCTGTCGGGCTGGGTGCAAAGCGTGTTCTGACTTTGCCTTTCGGAATCTTGCTTTCCATATCATCAAACCAATTTGGCATTTTCTCGTTTCTCCTGTTCTTCCTTTTCAAGTGCAAGGTACGCCACTTTGCCTATCAGTGTTTTTGGCAGTTCTTTGCGGTATTCAAATTCGCGAGGCATGGCATATTTCGTGACATTTTTTCTGACATGATCAATTATTGACTTCTTAATTTCTTCCGTTGGCACCTGTCCATCTTTGAGGACAATGAATGCCTTTATGCGTTGCATGTGGAAATCATCGGGCACTGCAATCACACAGCTAATCTGGATGCTTTCATGCGCTTCAATCACATTTTCGACTTGTGACGGGTATACGTTAAATCCGGATGATATAATCATTCTTTTGATGCGCTGACGAAAAAACAGAAATCCTTCGTCATCCATCATGCCCAAATCGCCCGTGTGAAGCCAAATCCGACCATCGGCGTGTTTTTGGAGGGTTTGGTTGGTTTCTTCTTCGTTATTATCGTAACCTTTCATCACAGTTGGCCCAGAGATAACGATTTCGCCTTCCTCGCCATATGGAAGTCTATCCTGCGTGCCGGGTTTGATTATTTTTATGTGCATGTCCGGGTATGGTATTCCGATACTGCCTTCTTTATGGAATGTTCTTGGTGTCAGACAATTTGCAGATACGCTTTCTGTCATCCCATAACCTTCTCTGATTTGTTCTTTTGAGCCATGTTTTTTCAAGAATGCATCGACTTTTTTCTTTAGTTCAATGGATAGTGTATCGCCGCCACAAAAGATGCCCACCATCTGCGACATGTCCAGGTTCTCGATGTTCGACATACGTAGCAACGCTTCATACAGTGTGGGTACTCCTGCGATGTAGTGCGGTTTATACTTTTTGAGCAGCTTTGCATATTCTTTCAGGGAAAACTGCGGTACAAGTATTGTCGTTGATCCGGTGATAAGCGCTGTATGGATGCATACCCCCAGACCAAATCCATGGAATATCGGAAGTATTGCGAGCATTTTGTAACCCGGCATAACACAGTCGCCCGCCGCTTCTGTTTGCATTGCCAGTGCGTTTATGTTCAGGTTTGTAAGCATTACGCCTTTTGATGTTCCAGTGGTGCCTCCGCTGTACAGTATCGCCGCAACATCATGATCTTTCATGCTCGCATCTATTGCTCCGGAAAAGTCTCGCCCACTTACTATAAGATCTGTAAATCTGAGCAGATTTGCATTGGTCGGACAACGCTTTATCTTTCTGCCTTTTGTCAGCTTGTATAAAGGTTTCTTTATTCCTTTGAGTCCGTCCTCAACCCCTGTAAGTATAAGCAGTTTTGCAGTTGTCCGCGGCAACAGCGTTTTTAGTTGTTGCGCAAATTGATCCAAAGTAAATACCGCAACACTGCGGCTTGCATTGATATAACGCACCTGCTCTTCTTCCGAAGACAGTGGGTGTATAAGACTTGCCACTGCACCAATCAGGTTGAGTGCATAAAACATGATGACAGATTGCGGGGCGTTTGGCATAGATATCGTTACACGCTCGCCTTTTGCTATACCACTGGCCAGAAGTCCTTTTGCACATGCTCGGATTTCTCTGGCGAGACCCCGGTAGGTTTGGGTGCACCCGAAAAAGTCATACGCTATGTTGTCCGGGTATTTTTCGGCACATTCAAATACTTGCCCAACCATTGAGTGGGTCGGGTAATCCAGAGTGTGCGGAACATTTCCGTATGCGCTCAGCCAAGGTGCTTCAATGTTCATCTGTTGTTTCCTTTTTGCTGCAAGGTATATTTTTCGCATAATATCATACTGCACTGATTTTTTCAAGATATTCGCAGTTGATGGCTATTGGGCATTATGAAAAACAAGAGCTTACAGTGCAGTTTTTCATAAGCCGGAATGTGTTGCACCTACAAACTTATTGCGTTACCGGAGTTGTCGATTTTTTTCGCATTTTGCACGAATAGCGCTACGAAATATAGCATGACCATCAATATCAGGGCTACAAGGACTGTCGCAAAAATTTCCTGAGCCATGAGTCTATGCATTGCGTCATCTGCCAAAGCTGAGACGGCCATCATATTGAGCATAAACGGGTTATATACCTGTTGCGCACCCAACACTGCAAAAAGATTGGGTAGCAGAAGGGATGCAACGATACAAATCACCGAACTCATACCCGCTTTTCCGGTAGCTGTTCCCAATGTCAGGTGCATACATATATAAAACATCAGGCTCACTCCGGCAAGCATTCCGCCCCGAAAGACACCCTGTGCTGTGATGTCATTGACCTCAAATACGATTATCGACGCTCCCCACGACACGAAAGCTGCAATGATTGCCAGAACAATTGCCGTAAGCGGATAGATTATATATTTTGGAAAAAGGTACCCAAAGCTTCTAAGGCCTGCACTTTTGGGTATCATTATCGACCGTTTCTTCTGCTCTCCGCCTGCAAAGCCGTTTATGAGAATTAAAAATGCAATCAGCCCTGTTGTTGTGAGGTCTGAAACTGCGGGTATGACGCCTGTAGAGACATTTGTGGCAAATAGTTCAGACATCCCGGATACGTCCATGCCCAATTCATCGTATACAGGTGCAAAAACGTCCATTGCAACGCCCAGACTTCTGATAAGCAGCGGCGCTACCATTGCCCACCCTATGAGTATCAGAATAATTATTAACAGGCGTTTTGTTCTTGTAAAGGCCTGAATTTCTTTTTTAAAACATGCACTTGTTTGTACAGACAATATGCTCAAATCCTTTCCATTTGGGGTTTGATTGCCAGCTTAAGGTGATGGCGCTACACTAATGTGCCGTTGTTAATTCCGATATAGATTTGTTCAAGCGTCAGACGTTTTATTTCAACTGATTCCGGCAGGATTTTATGCTGCGCAAGATTGGTAATCGCTTTGTAGAAGAGCTCCGCTTCACTGATGTCGCTTTTTGCATAGAGTGTTACGCCGCCATGCCAGATTTCGAATCTTTCAACTTGCTCTATGTTGCAAACAGGATGCGTGGCAGCAGGCGTATATTGCAACCTAATATTTATCGCATTTGCTCCCTCAAACCTTTTTTTGACATCCAAAATCGTCCCCTCAGCAGCTATGACGCCATTTCGGAGAATGCCTATTTTGTTTGCCACACGTTCAATATCCGCCAATATGTGTGTACAGAGTATTATGGTAGCTCCCGCTCCTGCCAACTGCTTTATTATCTCCATGACCTCTGCCCTGCCTTCTGGATCAAGCGCCGAGGTCGGTTCATCCAATATCAGCAAATCCGGGTTTTGGTACAATGCCGCTGCTATTCCAATGCGCTGATTCATGCCTCTGGAATAGCCTTTTATTTGCCTGTACGCACTGGTCATCATGCCGGTCTGGTTCAAAAGTTCTGTTGTCCGAGCCTTGATATCACCTTCATATTCGCAACATGCACCGATAAAATCAAGATATTCAAAGCCATTCATATAACCATAAAGTGCCGGTGATTCCGGTAAATAGCCTATCTTGACATTTTCATTTTCAAATGCTATCTCACCTTCATCTTTGGGTATTATGTTGCAGATAATATTCATAGTAGTAGTTTTTCCGCAGCCGTTAGTACCGATGAATCCGTATACATCGCCTTTTTCGATATTCATATTCAGATTTGTCAACACCGGAAAGCCTTTATAGCTTTTTTTGAGTCCGCTTATTTTAAGCATAGATTGCTCCTTATGTTTATCTCGTCAGCTTTAAAATGTACTTTCTCTTTACAGAATCAAACTGATTAGCCAATAGTTTGTCAGCTCATTAAATGCCAGAACCAGCATGATTATAGCAGGAATCGAAAAGAAAAACAAAGCTGTTTTCCTACCTCCGCTTACGCTGTTCCATGAATTTTCAAGTTTGTATCTCCGAATCGTGGGGATTCTTACAATAAATGCGATTATTCCAACAATTATGAGCGCCAGAACTGCTAGGATATATACATTTTGCACTGTGTTTACAATTACGCTTTCTTCCATAGTGATTTCCGTCATGGTCATCATAAACAACATGCCAGCAGCGACCGCATTGATCATTGCATGAAGTATTGTAACTATGAGCAGTGAGTTTGTCGCGTAGCGTACATATCCCAAGGCAAAGCCCAAAGCCGTCGTGTAAAATAGCATATATAGACTTCCATGCATAAGCCCAAAAATAATGGAGCTGATTATTATTGCGATGCCTGTGCCGTACGGCTTCAAAGCATCATACATGATGCCTCTGACCCAAATCTCTTCGAATATCGGCGCAATGACCACCAACACAAAAACCATTACAAGAGCAGAGCCCAAGCTGGTTGTTGTTTCGATGGTTGTTGGCCTGAGTATGTCTTCAATGAATGTCTGTCCACCGGTAGCGCGTGAAATCAAAAAAGACAATAGCAACGTCAGCAGGGCAACGCCGTATCCCAGTCCGTACATTGCCGGAAATGTTCCAATCGCACGGGCAAGCCGCTCCGGTTTTTCGTAAAGCTTCCGAAACTGCACACTGCGGATGTTATAGTAACTCATGCTTCCAAACATGAGTGCCGTAACCAACATGGGTATGATGTAAACAAAAATGACAACAACCGTCATGCCTAAGATGTGTGCGGCTGTGTGTCCAATCACATCTGCATGTCCAAATATAACGCTCGATATGCTTCCACCAATAATTCTGCACACGAAATATAGGCACATGATCAGTCCGAGTTTTCTGCATATCGATTTGTAGTCACGTTTTATATCTCTTGCGCTGTGACCGGACGGCTCTACTGGGTCTGTCTGGCCTTTCGATTCAGGCACGTCCATTGGCTGTATTTGTTCGATTGGCTCTGTCGGCTCTTGTCGGTTTGATGGCTCAGTCATAGCACCCTCTCAATACCAATATACAATATAATTATGCGGCGAAATTTTAATCTCCATCTTGAAATAAATTCGCTATTGAAAATTGTTACCAACGATAGTATAATCGTAAACCGATGCTAATGCAAATAGTAGAAGTGGGTGTTGTATGGATTTGGACGGATTTGAGCAGCATTTAAAAAGTGGGGAGCGTATGCACCTTGTCGGAATCGGCGGCGTTTCTATGTCTCCACTCGCTGAGATATTACATGGCATGGGCATAAATGTTACCGGCTCTGACGTCAGCGATAGCCCGGTTATCGTCAAGCTTCGCCGCATGGGGATCGATGTCAAAATCGGCCATCATGCCGAAAATGTCGATGGCGCAGGGGCAATCATCCGCACTGCTGCTGCGCGTGAAGATAATGATGAGATTAAGGCTGCCCGCACATTGAATATCCCGGTTTTCGAACGCGCAATGGCATGGGGATATATTATGCGCGAATATAAAGAAGCCATCTGCATTTCCGGCGTTCATGGAAAAACCACGACAACCTCTATGGTGGCACAAATATTACTCGCCGCCGATACCGACCCGACGATCATGATTGGTGGAACTCTGCCGATACTCGGTTCTGGTTATCGCGTAGGCAAGGGTGATGTTATCGCAGTTGAGTCTTGTGAATATTATAATTCTTTTCATAATTTCAGCCCAACTGTAGCTGTCGTATTAAATGTTGATGCAGATCATCTTGACTTCTTTAAAGACCTCGGAGAATTGAAAAGTTCGTTCCGTAAGTTTGCATCCCTTGTGCCAAGCGATGGGCATATTGTTTGTAATGGTGATGATGCAAACACTATGGACGCTTTGGCACCACTGGGGCGTAAGCTGATCACTTTCGGATTTGGCGAGGGCGTCAGAATCCGCGGCGTAAATATTAACGCTTCCGGCAGAAATCCATCCATGGATGTTTTGTATGATGGTATACCTTTTTGCAAAATCACCCTCAACATCCCCGGGTCACATAATCTAAAAAATGCTCTTGCCGCAGCAGCTGCTGCAGCTTCTATAGGGATCCCGGCTGCTGCAATCGAAGAGGGACTCGGCAGTTATAACGGAGTTGGCAGACGATTTGAGTACAAGGGCAGTTTCAATGGCGCTGATGTGTATGACGATTACGCTCACCATCCAAGTGAGCTGCACGCCTTGCTTGATGCCGTAGCATCGCTTGACTATAATCGCGTCATTCTTGCATTTCAGCCGCATACCTACACGCGAACTAAGGCTTTGTTTTCAGATTTCGTCAGGGAGCTTTCTAGGGCAGACGTAACATTCCTCGCTGCAATTTACGCTGCAAGGGAGCAAAACGATACCAGCATTTCGTCAGCTGTGCTGGCAGATGCCGTTCCTAATGCGATCTCCTATCCTGATTTTTCTAAGTTGACCGAAGATATACGTGCAATAGCCCGAGATGGTGATATTATTCTGACTGTTGGCGCAGGAGATATTTATCAAGTTGGAGAAATGCTTGTCAATTGATGATAATGGATAATTAATAACCACCTCGTCAGGCTACGCCTAGCGGGGTGGTCTTTCTATAGAAGATACTGGGGCGGAGGCTTCTCTTTCTTCGTTTTTTAAACACCTTGACAATATGCTTCTAAGGCCAATATTTTGCAGTCGGCTTGTTTTTAATGTTTTTCATTGTAATCGTCAAGTTCTGCTATATTGAGAAATATCTGCGCCACCTCGGCACGGGTCGCTCTGTTTTGTGGGTTAAAGTTATTACGAGCATCGCCCCTCATCACATCCATATCCCTCATTGCCTGTACGCCTGGATATGCCCAAATGGAAATATTCTCGTGGTCTGCAAAGGTGCCATAGTCTCCCATAGGCAGAGCAGTGTCCGTCAAGCGGAACAAATTATAAAGCATCATGGCAATTTCTTCTCTGGTTATATATTGCTGAGGATAAAACTGATTTCCCTGGACAAATGATATGATACCGTTTGTATATGCCCAGGACACTGAATGCCCATACCATCTACCCTGTATGACATCCGTAAATGGTGTTTCATTATATGCCCAGAAGTTGACATTTGCGTGCCGCGAAAGCACTGTGGCAAACATCGCTCGTGTCATCCCGGTATTTGGCGAAAACACTTGCGGTGCCGTCCCTGCAAAAATGCCTTGATTTGATGCATGTAAAACTGCATCAAAGTACCATGTTCCACGAGGCACATCGGAGAACACCGGCTCGGAAGTACTTGTGGAAATCGGACGATTGATAGCATCTGTAATATTTCCATCAAGCGATATCCCGGAAAAATACGTTTTGATTGCATCCAGATACGCAACCGCCAGCCTGTTTAGAAAATCGTCATTTTGCAGATTTGCACGGTCGCGTGGGTTTGTGTGAAACCCATTTTCAACAAGAACCGCAGGCATATTGATTTCACGGAGTATGAAAAAATTGGCTCTTTGCACCGCTCGCCTTTGAATTCCTACAGAGTCAATATTGCTGATTAGAATTTCACCAAATTGCCTGCTCTGTTCACTAAATCCAAAGCCGGTGAAATAGTTGCGTGTGTTTCTGTGGTCATTTGAAATAAAGAAAACATCAGCACCGTGGATCTCCGTATTTATAGGTCTGGCCGTGGCATTCGAATGCAGCGATATTGTCAAAAATCTCCCTGCTATTTCAGGGTGGTTCTGAATCTCAAGCACGCTTCTCATATCCGGATGGATGCTTGTAAGCGGATCAAAAGGAGTGTTTTTGTATATTTCGCCTTGTTCACGCGGATTATCGATTATGCTTTGCATCACGCCTATGAGTCTGTCTATTTGCGCAACTTCTCTTGCGGTGTGCTCACTATTCGGAGCGTCTCTCAAATGCGCATCACGCACGGCGCTCAGCCCTAAAATATTTATCATAGCAGTCCGTGCCGGAAGCGATACGTCTTGAGCTGTGGCGCGTGTCATGTATACTTTTGCGCCATGAGCCTCCAGCAATGGTTTTATCCTATGCGCAAGCGAAAGCATGGCCACATGTTCATTGTATCCCTCAAAGACATTAGTACTCCGCTCTCCGTGTCCCGGATCGAGGATTATTACCCTACCGGCAAGCTCGCCGGATGCCGCATATGAATTGTACGAGCCGATAAATGCAACTATAATTATTGTAATGCACATGAGTGCTATTTTTTTCAACATATTCATTTTTGATTCCATTTTTGTTTTCTCTGCTCAAAGAGGCAGTCTCTCAGCGTTTGCTGTGAAACTGCCTCTCTTCTTGTTACTTATTAACCTATTGCTGTCAGTCCGCCGTCCGGATAAAGAATATTTCCGGTCATAAAGTCTGATGCCGGGGCTGCAAGGAATACTGCTGTGCCAACGAGATCTTCCGGCTGACCCATTCTGCGCATCGGAATGGCATTGCCTTGTTGTTTAAGATATTCATCTACACTGACGCCAGCCGCTTTTGCACGCATTTCGAAAATTGCCATCATCGGTGGTGTCATTGTGATGTTCGGGCCGATTGCATTGACTGTCACGCCGAACTGACCGAATTCAGAAGCCAGTTGCTTTGTGAGCATATCCACTGCGCCTTTGGTTGCACAGTAGCCTGCGTTGCCAGGGCCTTGTGTGGCAATCTTGCCGCGAACACTGGAGAGGTTTATGATTTTGCCATAGCCGTTTTCTTTGAAGTGATGGCCGAAGTGCTTTGCTGTGAGCATAAATCCTGTGATGTTTGCATCAAGCATTTGGCGGAACATTTCAACATCAACGTCGAGTGCATCTTGTTTTTTGTTAAAACCTTGGGCATTTACAAGGATTGTTACTTTGCCTAGTTTCTTTTTTGCTGCTGCAACAAGCGCTTCTACATCGCTTTCAACTGCTGCGTTGCCGACAAACCATTCTACATCTGAGCCGAGTTCTGCAGCTGCTGCTTTGACCGAATCTTCAGTGAGATCAGCGAGGAGAATTTTTGCGCCTGCATCGCGCAAGCCTTGTGCTATTACTTTGCCCAGCCCGCCGGCTCCGCCGACGACTACTGCGGTTTTGCCTTTTAGGTCAAAAATATTCATGTTTGTTTATTTCCTTTCGGTGTTGTTTTTAATACAGCGCTTCGATTATTGTTGCTTGTCCCATACCTCCGGCGATACAGAGGGAGGCCAATCCATATTTGTTGTTTCTGCGGCGCATTTCATGCATCAGCGTTACAATCAGGCGGCAACCTGAAGAACCAACCGGATGCCCCAGCGCAATTGCTCCACCATTTACGTTTGTTATCTCCTCGCTGATGCCTAGTTCACGCACACAACCTATAGCCTGTGCCGCAAATGCCTCATTGAGCTCTGCGAGGTCGATTTGGTCAAGCGTCATGTTTGCACGTTTCAACGCTTTCTCAGTCGCTTCTACAGGGCCCAGACCCATGATTTTCGGGTCAAGGCCTGTTGTGGCATAGCTTACAAAGCGTGCAAGCGGTTTGAGTCCAAGCTCTTTTGCTTTCTCCGGAGTCATTATAAGCAGTGCAGATGCTCCGTCGTTGCGCCCACAGGCGTTTCCGGCGGTTGTCACGCCTTCTTTCCCGAACGCAGGCGGCAATTTTGCGAGTTTTTCCAAGTTTGTTTTTCTCGGATATTCATCCACGTCAAAAACTATTGGATCGCCTTTTCGTTGTGGGATAATTACAGGAACGATTTCATCTTTGAATTTGCCTTCTTCAATAGCTTTTGCAGCACGTTCCTGGCTTTGCAGTGCAAATTTGTCTGAATCTTCGCGTGTTATGCCAAGTTTTGCTGCAACATTATCGGCAGTTACACCCATGTTGAACACACCGTATGTCTCTTGTGGCTGTGACTGGAATTGACCTTCCGTTACCGCATCAAAGAGCGTGACATTGCCGGTGCCGAGTCCAAAGCGCGGGTTTCTTAAATAAAAATTAGCCGATGACATGCTTTCGGTTCCTCCGGCAATGACTACGTCATTGTCACCAACCTGAATGCTTTGCACGGCTGTAACTACGGCAGACATCGCTGATGCGCATTGTCTCATTACTGTGTATGCGGGGATTTCTTCCGGAATTCCGCAACGAAGCGCAGCTATGCGGGCGATATTCGGGTTGTCCGAAGATTGACGGCAATGGCCGAGAACTACTTCGTTTATTTCTTCTTTTTTTATTCCGGTTCTGTCTAGGATTCCCTTGATTACAACGCGTGCCAGTTCTTCCGCCATTACATCTTTGAGCGTTCCGCCAAATGAGCCGACGGCTGTACGGCAAGCGTCTACTATTACTACTTCTCGCATAGATATTCTCCCTTTGGTAAATTAGTTGTGGAATTGATTGGACGGGTGAACACAGTTGCCCCTACACAGGTTCCACGTTTGGGTTTACAGGTAGACGGGCGGCAGAATGCCGCCCCCCTATATTCTACGCTTTTTCCATGTATGTCATGCCGACATAATGGTCTTTTTCGGTACTTGCGGTGCAGGTGACTGGTTTGTATCCTTCGGCGCTGATCACTACGTCGATTTTTTTGTTCTTGGGTAGCCATTCAACTTCCCAGTCCCCGAAATAGTTTGTCTCAGTTTCCCAAGTTTCGCCTGTTTCCTTACAAGTCAGTTTGACTTTTGCACCAATCAGGACTTCTTCCAATTCCTCAGGCTGATAAACCGTGCCCGCGAGGAATCTTGTCGGAACATTGAGCCACTTGACATTAGTTTCTTTGCCACCGAACTCTTCAAGCTGAGTGTTCTTTTGCGAGGCAACAATCTTTGCAATATCTGATTTCGGGTCATCAAGATCACCAAAGTACAGACATTGGTTCGGACAAGCCTCCACGCAACGTGGCTGTTTCAGCGCCGGGTCACCCAAGTATGCAAGATACTCCGGATCATCGAGCAACTCTGCACACATGGTGCATTTTTGCGGAATTTCAAGCTCTTCGTTCCAAAAAACAACTTTTATCGGACAAGCGTCAACAATTGCTTTTTGACCTTTTGATTTATCCGGGTCAATAATCACTATGCCGTCATCCCTTTTATATACAGCGCCGTCTTTGCTTGCTTTCATACAAGCCGGCTCTTCACAGTGCGCACACAAGGTCGCTACAGACGCTGATTTTACACGTCTTGAGCTGTCCCCGCGTTCCCACTCACGAACATCTATCCATTTTTGACCCATCATCGGTTGCGCAGCGGAAAGCTTTGAGGCAAATCCGCAATGTTCGTCCTTACAGGCTGTAAAGCAGCACCAGCAGCCCATGCACCTGCGTGAATCAACAGCAATACCTAATCTCATTACACACCTGCTCCCTTCAAATAATTCTTCCGGACTTTCTCCTGGATCTTTTCAAATCCATGGCCCTCAATGATCTCAATGCAGGTTTCCGCATCCGGATCGCCTTCCTTTGCGACCTTATCGAGTTTATCTTCGAAGAATTGGCCTTTCGGAAGCTCACCTTCCCATTTGCGGACATCCATAAGCGTTGAGTTCGGCGCCATTCCGGGTACCATATCGCCAATCAGTCTGCCGGGTGTCAACAGATTGACGCAACCGCCGATATCCATGGATTCCATACCAGGCTCTACCGGGTTGTAGATACCGGATGAACCGAAAGCATGAATCGTATTGACTTCACAACGGTATGTAACGATTGCCACGCACAGCACAGAACCACGCTCGTTGAAGAGCTCGATTACATCGCCGTCTTTGATTCCTTTTTCCGCTGCTTTTTCCGGATGGATACGAGCAACGAGGTATGGATTTCCATTCAAATATACCCTATTTTCCGGGATTTCCCAGAACCAAGGCGTCGATGAATTGTGTTGGGTGTGATAGTCAAACCTTGGGTGCGGTGAAATCAGATGGAAAGGATATTTCTTTGCTTTTATCGAATGATGGCCTTCCCATGAATGCTTGTACGTTGCAATCGGAGTTCTGATTTCATCGTGCGGTGCCCAGTATTGAAGGCTCTCTGAAACAAATTCCCATTTTCCTGTGAATGTGCCGAGCTTTCCTTCTTCCTGGAATTGTTTGTGATTCGGGGTGTCGCAGGGGAAGCCTTCCGCAAACCAACGGAATCCGTAACGGCGAACGCGGTCTTCCGGCACACCGGGTACGAAATAGCCTTTTTTCATGAAATCTTCCCATGAAATTCTGTCGCAAAGATCGGATTTTTCCCAATAACGTTTACACCAGTCAAGCTCTGTGCGGCCTTCGGTAAACTGCTCGCCCCAACCGAGTTTCTTGGCTGTTTCAGCAAATATCCAGTAGTCTGAGCGTGAATCCCAAAGAGGTTCTATCGCCTTGTCCTGGAATACGACGACTTGCCAGCTATTGCCTGTTTGTGAGTGAGATTGGTAGCCACCATTACCGGAGCTACATAGCTCACCGATGTCAACTCTTTCAAGGCTTGTACATGCCGGAAGAACGACATCGGCCATACGCGCCTCGCCGTGGAAATGTATGTCCTGATTGACTACGAATTCGAGTTCCGGACTCTGGTACATCCTTACCCATTTGTTCGTGTCAAGCATTGTGCCCATGAATGTTCCACCATAACGCCAGAACATATGAACCTTTGAGCAACCGGGTTTCGGGTAAATATTTTCTGTAAATTCGTGGTCGATACCCTGGCCGCAGAATCCCTCGCCATACCACTCAAAATGGCCATTGAGGATTGCATCAGGCAGATTAGGTCTGTAAAGCTTTTGGGTAACTGGGTTGACTGCGACGTTGTCTGCAATCGGTTCATTCCAAATCATTGCAAGCGGATCGGAGTATCCGCCAAACCAGAAATCATAATCCATTGGTGAGCCGGTGTTTCCGCCCCACATATTTTGGCCGGGCTTGCCCATACCTTGCATTGCAAAGAGGAGTACCATTGTACGCGCAAATTCCGTGCCATTAACTGTACGGCACACACCGCCGAATCCTGCACGCATTCCCGAACCGCCCATGGTCTTTGTTGATGCCCAGCGGCGAGCCAGCGCTTTGATATCTGCTGCCGGGATGCCTGTTTCATACTCAGCCCATTTCGGAGTTTTTGCGAGTTTGTCAGTGCCTTTGCCGGTGATGTAATCACACCATTCTTCGAATCTGTGGGCGTGTTTCGCAATATATTCTTTGTCGTAAAGGCCTTCCGTAACCCAAACATAAGCAATCGCTTCAGCAAGCGCTGCGTCTGTTCCCGGACGTGGAGCAAACCATTTGTCAGCTTGCTTTATGGATGAGAAGTTGTTAAATGGATCGATGTAAATGAACTGTACACCCATGTCATCAAGCCAATGACGCCACATAACCGACTCATTGCCCGCATAACCGCCGTGGGTTGTGTCGGGGTCGTGCGACCACATAATCATTGTTTCAACATTTTGCAGACCGTCTTCAAGCAGGTCGAATGTTTCCGGGCAGCCGAGGCGCCAGTAATATCCGTAGGTGTGTGGTGCGCCCCATGTGAAGCCTTCCCAAGAGTCGGGATTGTCTTTTACTTCTGTGTATCCGAGCATACGGAAAAATCTTGCGAAAGTCGAAATTTTATAACCCACATTACCCCATGAGTGGTGGGAAGATGTCATTGCGGTTATCGCTTCTTGTCCGTATTGTTTGTGGATACGTTTAATTTCGCGCACGACAAGGTCAAGAGCCTCGTCCCATGATGCACGTCTGTAGCCTGAGGTGCCACGATTTTCTGTATTGCGGTTTTTGCCGTCCGGTGTTTCTACAAAGTCCTCGCGAATCATCGGATAGCGGATACGGTCGTATGAATATGCTCTGTTTTTTTCTGTCAGAGCAATAAAGGCAGGCTGTACCTTTCTGTTTGGAGTATATTCTGTGTCTTGCGGACCGCCTACTTTGGAGCGAGCTTTTATGACCCAGCCTTTTGGGTCGTTGTTATCCAGAACAATCGGCCTTACGCGTCTGATTACGCCGTCGACTGTGTGGATGGTTACCGCACCGCCTACGACGATACTATGCGTTACTTTTTCAGCCATTAATTATATTCTCCTTTCCTTTTTGAGCTGTGCCGGGCAAACATTGTTTGCCGCTTACGCTTCTACAAGCGCTTTTGCGCGGTCTGAATCCGGGTGGATTTTAATCATCGGACCGGTCATTTTGCCGTTTTTGACTTCAAAACACCTGAGGTTCCAGAGTTCTGAGGTTACGATTTTCAGTACCGTTCCGTCAGGCTCTTTGTATAGCGCCTCTCTTTTGAACATGTGCTGTATCATTTTTTTGCCGTGCAGGTCAAGTTTTTCGGTGCGTTTGAAGCTTTTTTGAACGCCGAATTTCTCGTACCGCATGTCTCCCATGTCTTTCCATCCGGGAGTATTTGCAATCGCTTCAGTAATCGCCGTCATTTCTGCTGCACCGGGCACACCTTGTCCGCCCAGACCTTCATACCAAAGTTGCAGCGCACAGATCAATTCGCCGGTAAAAGTGCTGAAATACCTGTCCACAGCCGCTCTGAGTGCATTGGGGTCAGCAACTGAGCATCTTACCATGTTTTCGCCTCCTTATTGTAATTGCTTATTCCTTTATAATCATAGGCTATACTAAACCATGGGATGGTTCCAATGTCAAGGCAATTATAACGTAAATTGTAAAGCTAATGAGCAAAAAATATCAATGTGACATTTTTGCTTTTGTGGAATGTGGGGGGCTGGCTGATGGTTTTTTGTTTTGCGAAGTGTAGGGCGACGAGACCCGTTCCGAGCAAAACAACAAAATCATTAGTTAGGCCCTTGACAATCTGCGCTCCGGAACACTACCTAGGCGCTTTCTGTGGGAAATTAAGGTGAAGCACTTGACTTTTATGCATTTCTGATGTTTTATATTAGGCAGTGTGGACGTGAGTTGAACTCCACACAAAACAATGAATTAATAATTTCAGGAGGATTATACCATGGCCTATATGCCACTAGACAAGAGCAAATTCTATCTCGACAAGACAAAGATGCCAAAAATCTATGATCTATCAAATCCATGGGGCGTAGACACTCCG
>Ga0123355_10000497_pt1 | contig 52391 bp, 51 predicted proteins | sample TergutEmb28metaG_3_FD_89872 | JGI IMG/M metagenome (GOLD analysis project Ga0123355, IMG submission 89872) | Embiratermes neotenicus P1 segment gut microbial communities from Petit-Saut dam, French Guiana - Emb289 P1 | ecosystem: Host-associated > Arthropoda: Insects > Digestive system > Gut ... | reverse complement strand
GGCGGCTGTAAGCCGCCCCTACATTAGCATTGAGGTTTTGCTTTACAGTGCGCCGTGTAGTACATATGTCGTAGGGGCGGCTTGTAGCCGCCCGCATATGCAGTGACATAATACATTGAATAGATCGTGCGTCTGTAGGATAAACGGGCGGCTGTAAGCCGCCCCTACAAGTGGGTGGGTAATTTCGATGCAGGCCTAATGACGGTGCCGGGCGTTACTATCTTTGCAATATCTCCCTCGCCGCCGCAAGCACATGGGCCTCCGGCGGCTGTGTGTCGGTTAGTTCGTACTCTATCCCAAGGTCTGCCCATTTATATTCGCCCATCTTGTGAAAGGGCAGCACTTCGATTTTCGTGATGTTGTCAAAGTCTGCGAGATAGTCGCGCATTTGGCGTATATGGTCAAAATTATCGGTGAGGCCGGGGACGAGAACAAAGCGTATCCAGGTTTCCACGCCCAGTTTGCGCGCAATGTCCAGCATACGCAGGCAGGCGTCAATGCGCACACCCGCCACATCTTTGTAGACGTCGGGGTTGATAGATTTTATGTCAAGCAGCAGCAAATCTGTATTTTTCAGGGCTTTTTCGGCGTTGCCGGCACCGGTGTAGCCTGCCGTGTCCAATGCGGTGTGTATACCCTCGGCTTTTAGGGCGGTCAGCAGGTCTATCAAAAATTCGGGCTGCATAAAGGGGTCGCCGCCTGTGATGGTAACGCCGCCGCCCGAAAAGCGCATGAAAGAGCGATAGCGCAGGGCATCTTCCAAAAGCTCTGCCACCGTCATTTCTGTGCCGCCCATAAGTTTCCATGTGTCGGGGTTATGGCAATATTTGCAGCGCAAAGCACAGCCCTGGAAAAAGATGGTGTAGCGTATACCGGGGCCATCTACCATACCTGCCGTCTCGACAGAGTGTATATATGCCGCAAGCTGACCATTTTTTGTCATGTTTGCTCCTTATCTCTGATAAGCCTGTAAATTTGCAACCCATCGCTGGGCATACCCTTGTAAGGTCCGATGGGATAAACTATTGGTATCATTGTGAAAAGGGCCTGGAAGATGTTAAACAACAGTGCAAGCCGCCAAAAATCTCCGCCAAATCCGGGCGTAAACAGATAAATTGTGGCCGCCAAGACAATATTGGCCAAAAAGCCGCCCGCAAGCCACAGGGCACGGCAAAGCTTTGGTGCATCCACCTTTTGCCAGGTGGTATGCCCGCTAAACATAAACCAAGACCTAAATGTGATTTTACCAAACTTCTTGATGACATTGCCGTTGCCCATAATAATTTCCCAGCGGCCATCGCCGGAAAACAGGCGGTGCAAGGCTACGTGGCCAAGTTCGTGCAAAAATGTGGACACGAAGAAGATGCCAACACCAATAGCGAAAAATATAAACATTTCTAATGAAGATTCCATGGTATTACCTCATTATGCTGGGGCAGTTGTTGGATATTCAAAGGCATTAGCAAAATTTGTGAGAAAATGCATCGCAATAACCAAAATGAGCGAGCCGCTAACAATGTATACTGCGGCCAAAAACGCTCCCATCAGAGCGGTAAGCACAAGTCCTTTTCCGCCTTGATAAATATGGCCCAGGCTAAATAGCACAATTGCAATAGCAAACACCAAGTAAACCGATAGATCGGGGAATATGATCGCAATTAAGAAGATGAAAACGCCTCTAAATATTATTTCTTCGCATATGCCCGTTGTCAAAGAAACGCCAAACCACCATCTCTTCTCGCTTTTGGTCTTGGGGGTCATCAGTTTGCAAAGAACCAAATCGTAATAATCGTTTCCCTTAGCTTTATTGTCCAATGCATCCTTTCGGTGCTGTCTATACTTTGCGCTTACCAAAAATGCAATTATTTTGAACAAGCAAAAGACCGTCCACAAAAATGCCGCAATAAGCACTACTATTGTTACAACGACATCCAAGTCAAAAGATAATGGCGCAAAGCCAATATCCGCAAATGTGATATCTGAAAAAGCTATAATCAAAAATATCGCAATCACAGGAATCCACATTGAGAATGTTATTACCCTATAATGTTGCACTTTTGTCTTTTCGTCAATTCCTGACTTTAAAAGCTGTCTGGTTTGTTTGTCGCCCATTATAGCCCCAAATGTGAAAAACAGCACAAGTGCAGCCAGCATTATGATGTAAAGCATCATATTTGCCTACCTCTTTAAATTAGATTCTCTCGTGGAATGTACGATGGATTACATCCAACTGCTGCTCTCGCGTTAGCTTAATAAAATTAACCGCATAGCCTGAAACCCGGATGGTTAGTTGCGGGTAAAGCTCCGGATGCTCCATAGCGTCAAGCAAGGTTTCCTTGTCAAAAACATTTATATTAATATGATGCCCATTGTCATAGAAATACGCATCCATTAGGCCGACGAGGTTGCGGTAGCGCTCTTGCTCGGTTTTGCCCAGTGCCTTGGGGATGATGCTGAAAGTATAGCTTATGCCATCTTGAGAATATGCATACGGCAGCTTTGCCACGGATGCCATGGATGCCACGGCACCCTTTTTATCGCGGCCGTGCATGGGATTTGCGCCCGGCGCAAAGGGTTCGCCCATTTTGCGGCCGCAAGGGGTGGCCCCTGTTTTTTTGCCGTAAACTACGTTGGAAGTAATTGTAAGCACGGACAGGCTTGGCACGCTGGCGCGATAAGTTTCCTGCTTTTGCAGCTTCTCCATGAAAAGCTTTACGATGTCGTTGGCGATAAGGTCCACACGCTCGTCATTGTTGCCAAAGGCGGGATAGTCGCCTTCTACAACATAGTCCACGGCAATGCCCTTTTCGTTTCGGATGGCCTTAACGCGAGCGTATTTTATAGCGGAAAGGGAATCCGCCACAACGGACAGTCCGGCAATGCCGCAGGCCTGGGTGCGAAGGATATCCTTGTCATGCAATGCCATCATCAGCGATTCATAATTGTGCTTATCGTGCATGTAATGGATGACATTTAGCGTATTAATGTACAAACGGCCAAGCCATTCCAGCATTTGGTCAAACTTGCGGTAAACCTCGTCATAGTCAAGATATTCACCTGTACATGGGGCGTATTCGGGGGCTATTTGCTCGCCGGTAAGCTCGTCCTTGCCGCCATTAATGGCGTAAATAAGTGCTTTTGCCAAATTCGCCCGGGCACCGAAAAATTGCATCTGCTTGCCCGTGCGCATGGCGGAAACACAGCACGCGATGGAATAGTCATCTCCCCAATATCCGCGCATAAGGTCGTCATTTTCATATTGGATACTGCTTGTGTCAATGCTGGCCTTGGCGCAAAATTCTTTGAAATTGGCGGGAAGCTTTGTGGACCATAGCACCGTCAAATTAGGTTCTGGCGCAGGCCCCAGGTTGTAAAGGGTGTGCAGGAAGCGGAAAGAAGACTTTGTAACCAGTGTACGACCATCCTCGCACATGCCGCCTATAACTTCCGTCACCCATGTTGGGTCTCCGGAAAACAGCTGGTTGTAGTCCGGCGTACGCAAAAAGCGCACCATGCGCAGCTTCATCACGAAATGGTCAATAAGCTCTTGCACCTGCTTTTCGTCGATGATGCCGTTTTTTAAATCACGCTCGATATAAATATCCAGGAAGCTGGACACGCGCCCAAGGGACATGGCCGCGCCATCCTGCTGCTTTATGGCCGCAAGATATGCAAAATATGTCCACTGTATGGCCTCTTTGGCATTTGCGGCGGGTTTTGACACATCAAAGCCGTATCCCGCGGCCATCTGGGCCAAACCTTGCAAAGAGCGTATCTGTTCGTTAAGCTCTTCACGCAGACGTATTGTGTCTTCGTCCAAAACAGGCATTTCCGTGTGCAAAAGCTCATCTTTTTTGTCAGCAATCAAAAAATCCGTGCCATACAAGGCCAGGCGGCGATAATCGCCAATAATGCGGCCGCGGCCGTATGCATCAGGCAAGCCCGTGATGATGCCGCTGCTGCGCGCCTTGCGCATGTCAGAGGTATATGCATCAAAAACGCCGTCGTTATGCGTTTTTCTAAACTCTGTGTAAATGCTTTCGGTGGTTGAATCAAGCTCGTATCCATAAGCCTTTAGGGCCGTCTGTATCACCCTTATGCCGCCATTTGGCATTATGCCGCGCTTTAACGGCGCATCAGTTTGCAGGCCAACTATCTGCTCCAAATCCTTATCAATATACCCCGGGCCATATGTGGTTATTGTAGACGGCTTTTTCGTCTCCACATCCAGCACGCCCTTTTCATTTTCCTCTTGCAAGAGGCCCGTCACGGCTTCCCAAAGGTTGGCCGTGCGTTGCGTCGGCCCTTCCAAAAATGCCGCATCGCCCTCATATGGCGTAAAATTCCTTTGGATAAAATCTCTTACATTAACCTCTCTTGCCCAGCTTCCTGCTTCAAAGCCCTTCCATTCGTTTTTCATAATAAATCACCTCTATGATATAATCATTTACAAATCACAAAACCAATCACATTACTAGGAATTAATATCATGATACCACACAAAATAATTTCTTGCAAGATGTTTTTTGTGGTTGCGTAATAGCCAAAAGTATAGTAGAATATTGGCAGATATAAATATGATCGTTATAAGACTAAGGAGGGAAGCAAATGGAGGTAAAAGTTAGATTTAAAAACAAAATTGCAGAGCCTTTAATGAAAGCAACAGATTTTGTTGTGCGCACCAAGGAAAAGAAGGGCGAAACCTATCACAGCCTGGAATTTAAAGTAGATTATTCCATGGGCATCAAGAAAAGTTACAGCTTTGACAGCCACGACGAAAGGCTGATTAAAGACCTGTACGACAGAATAATGGCCAAAGGCGAATTTTTATTTGACACCGTATGCCCTGTCTGCGAAGAAACGATACATTGCACAGAATTAGACTATGACAAGTATGTAGAAATGTCAAAATGCGGCGAGCTTTCAGGCGAACTAAAATTTGCCGGCGGAGATTACGTCGTAACCGTGTAATACTTAATAACGCCTATCACGACCCCGAGCCTGTCCAAAGGCTCGGGGTTTTTTGTCGTAATTTTTAAGGGCACAACCTTTTAAAATCTACAAAATATATATTTATGGTTTTGTATAATAATGGCAAGACTGGTTGATGCAAAGGATGCTTATATGATTGTTGAGATTTACGCTGATATTGTATTTTTAATAAATTCCTTTACAAATGGTGTTATATTGTACATCGCAGGTGTGCTATGCCGCAAAAGCATGAAGATTTGGCGTGTTGCGCTGGGTGCCGCCGCCGCGTCATTTTTGTACACCATCCTCATTTTTACACCCGTGGCACCGCATCTCAACATCTTCACAGCCCCGGTGATATTTGCGCCGGGCATCTTAATAGCCCACAAGATAACCAGCCTCAAGGATTTTTCTATCACATTGCTTGCTGCATATGTAACGGGCTTTGCCCTGGGCGGCATAGCTATGGCCAGCATGTACATTTTTGATGGTGGCTCCTGGCATATATGGTCCACTTACTCATTTGGTATGCGCAGCTTTACGCCGCAAAACCTTATTGTGGCCATAATCGCAAGTTTTATAATGCTAAAATTTGCGCGGCGGCATATTTTCAAAAAGCATCTTACCAAGCAGGCCTTTTGCCGCTTTAAAATACATCTTTTGGACGATATGGCAGAGCTCATCGCTCTTGTGGACACAGGCAACAGCCTGGTGGACCCTATAAGCCAAAACCCCGTTATCATCGCGGAGTTTGATAAGATAAAGCATCTGCTTCCGGCATCAATTGCAGAGCTATATCACGGCGAAAATCAGGACGACTTAGCCGCCCTGGCCGCAAGCTTTGCCGCCGCGGGCTTTAACACCCGCATACGCATGATACCATATTCTGCCATAGGAAAAAGCGGTGTTATCGTAGGCTTTCGTCCCGACAAAATTGAGATTTTGGAAGGAAACCAGCAAAAATCCACAAAAGATGTGATAATTGGTATTTGCGACTTTGCACTTTCGGCAGACGGGGCGTATCACGCTCTAATGAATCCGCAGTTGATATAATTTGGAGGTAGGGACATGATAAAGAAAATTGTTGAAGCAATCAAAAATTTCATACGTGGCAGAGAAGTAAAAAGCATCTATTACATCGGTGGCAGCGACGTTTTGCCGCCGCCCCTATCCCCCGAGGAAGAGCTGCGCCTGGTTTCGGTGCTGGGCACCCCCGACGAAGAGCCTGCAAAAACCATCTTGATAGAGCGCAACCTGCGCCTCGTCGTTTACATAGCCCGCAAATTTGAAAACACAGGTGTTAATGTGGAAGACCTTATATCCATCGGCACCATCGGCCTCATAAAGGCCATCAACACCTTCAAGGCTGACAAGAAGATAAAGCTGGCCACATATGCTTCGCGCTGCATTGAAAACGAAATTTTGATGTATCTGCGGCGCAACACGCGGATAAAATCCGAAGTATCTATTGACGAGCCGCTAAATGTAGACTGGGACGGTAATGAGCTGCTGCTATCCGACATCCTGGGCACTGATGTAGACATCATCTATCGCGACATCGAGGACGAAGTAGACCGGGAGCTTTTGCGCATGGCCTTAGGCAAGCTTTCCGGCCGCGAAAAAAAGATTGTAGAGCTGCGCTTTGGCCTTATAGGCGACGGCGAAGAGATGACGCAAAAAGAAGTGGCAGACCTTTTGGGCATCTCCCAATCCTACATATCGCGCTTGGAAAAGAAAATTATCTGCCGCCTTCGCAAAGAAATTAGCCGCATGACATAGGCGAATCCAAGAAATTATTTTTCCGGACGCAATTGGCTGTTGTCTTGCACAAGTATTTGGTGTATACTTACGCTGGATGAAAACAAGACAAGGCATCACATTTCCGCCTCTGTTATCTTTGGCAAATTATCTTATACATCGAGAAGAAGGTTTTTTGACATATCGGCACGTCTTAGTTGGCGTGATTTCCCTTGGCTTGCATTAGAACCTGGATATTGCATAATAGAAGGAAAGGAGCGGAATAAATGCGGAAGACCCTTGGAGATATGGCAAAGCATATAAAAAGCATCATTTTGCCGGAAACGCTTGAAGCATATTCGATAAACCCTATGTTTGAAGGTGTTTCGCATGAAGAAAGTATCAGGGAAGGCATTTTTGCGTTTAGGGCCTTTCTGCTTCGCTTTTGCGATGTTTTAATTGCAGAAGGTGATTTGTATGACAAGCCAAAAAAGGCTGCGGATGAGCACCTCAGCGCAATTTACTATAATTTTCCTTTCCTTGACAATGTGAAGAAATTATTGCTTAGCATAGGTGTTAATGGTATATTAACAGAAGACGCCGGAGCCCTCATTGCCGGAAACGATATCTTCAATACAAAATTATCCACTGTAAAGAACATTGAATGCTTGCAGTTTTTAACCACTTGCGGTATGCGGTTTGATGGCATAGACCTAAACGCAAAAAGACAGAAGCTATCAGAAATTGAGGCTTTAGTAATTTCATATCCTGATAATCCTGCTATGTTGATTGGCCTGAAGGTGATGGCGATAGCTGAAAAAGAGCTTGGCACTAACCTTAGCCACAATGTTTTGATGAGGTGTGATTATAGGGTGCTTTCAGACGGTAAAATTGATGCTCTTTCTGCATTAAAAGAAACGATAGAACCTCTATCCGCCAATATTCAGGATTTTGTGTTGAGGCTGCATCAACTTCATCTGGATAAAGGGCTTAATTGCACCGTGGAAGTACGAGGCTTTTGGAAAAAGGTCAAGTACTCTCGTGGGAGAAAAGAGGTATGGGGGATTAACACATCCCTCAATTGTGGCTATGAGCTAACTGTCAAGGCGCAAAACACGCATAAATACGCTGATGTTATAATGGGCTTTCCTATGGCTTTGCAAGAGCTGATAGCAAAGGGGTATGGCTGCGGCAGAAAGCGAAGCGGCATTGGTAAATGTGATGCAGGTTGCGAAGGGCTTCGTATACCCCTTGACGATTCTGTTTTGGATATAAGCGATGGTATTGAAATATGGCTTGGCCAAGAGTTGTCAGGCTTACGAAGGAGAACATCATGAGCAATTTAGTTAAGCTTACATTTTACACAGAGCAGTACCTGGAAGACCTGGGCAAAATCCATTTGACAGATGAAGACCAAAGGTTTACACAAACTTCTGACGAAGTGCTGGAAACTTTATGTGACCCTAATCGCCGGATGGTTCTTATTCTCAATGAGGGTGCCTGCGTTGGGTACTTTATTCTTCATGAGAAAGAAGGGGCTTCGGATATAGGCTTTGATGATAAGGCGTTATTAATTAGGTCTTTGGCGATAAGTCCTTTAGAACAAGGGAAAGGGCTTGCATTTAAAGCTATGGACATGTTGTCAAATTTCGTAAAGACGCATTATGCCGAGGTAGATAAGATGGTTTTAATTGTAAACACAAAAAATGCGCCGGCACAGAAGCTTTATCAGAAAGTTGGGTTTGCAGAGCATGGCTCAAAAACCCATGAAAAACATGGGGTGCAGCTTATATATCGGTATGATTTATGAGTAAGAAGTGTCAACTTACACACCAAAAAACTTCTCCCCATTGCCATGGGCTATCATCTCACGCTCTTCATCCGTCATTTCCCAGGCATTAAATGTTTCGACGGATTCTGTTGCCGATTCGAAGGGATAGTCCGTGGAAAACAGTATGCGCTCTGCGCCCAGCACTTTTTTGGCACATTCAAAGGCCTCAGGCGCAAAATTGCCCCCTGATGTCACCCATAGGTTGTTTTTGAAATAGTAGCTGGGCACATGCTTGTTTGCACCTGCGCCGCTGTTGCCTTCGCCGCCTATGGTACGGTCCATGCGGTCCATTGTAAAAGGCAGGGCTTCGCCAAGGTGGCCGAAGATGACTTTTAGCTCAGGCAAATTGTCAAACAGGCCCCGGGTTATCATGCGCATTATGCAAACGGCGGCGTCGATGGTGAAGCCCAGGCCGGCAGAGGCAAGGCCGCTTCCGCAGCCATACAGCCTGTCAAATTTTGAATGGGCGGGATGGATATACACGCACATATCCAGCTTTTGCGCCTCGGCCATGATAGGCAGCATTTCGTCACCATCGGCCGAAATTTTGCCGCTGTTGGAGAAAGTCAGCCAGCCTGTAAATCCCATCTCTTCTTTACAGCGGCGCAGTTCTTTTTTGGCGGCCTCAGCATCGTAGACGGGCAGCATGGCAAAGCTTTTAAAGCGGCCGGGAAACTTTTTCTCCAGCGCGTACATCTCATCATTGGCTATGCGCGCGGCTTCGATGCTGCCGGCGATGTCCATCTGCTCTACAAGCGGATTTCCGCTGATGATGGCCATGTCGATGCCCGCCGCGTCCATGGCGGCAACACGCTCTTCAATCGCGAACATGCCCGAAATCATGGGCAGGCCGGGGCTGCCTTCCGCCATGTAAAACAGGCCGGTATTTTTGTCATAGCGCGGCGCGGCTGCACGGGCCGCAAACATATCAAGCTGGGCTTGCCCCATAAAATGGTTTTCAAAATCAATTAATCGTTTTGTTTTCTTCATTTGTTTCCCCTCCGAATAATTAATCTTCCTCTGGCTTTGCGGGCACTGCAAAATATGGCCGTTTTGGATGTGCCAGGCAGTATGGTGTGTTAAAGCCCACTTGGTCAAATGGGATATGCCGCCTAAATTTGCCATCTTTTTCTGCTTGGTCCAAGATGCCTTCAAACAGCAGCTTTCGCTGGCCTATGCGGGGCTTCATATGCTCTGAAATGTCGGGGTCTAGGGTGATGGCGCCTGTTGGGCATATCATAAAGCACCAGGCACATTCGTGATTATCGTCACACAAATTGCCCTTGTCCCCAAATTTTGGCGGGTCGCATGATAGGTCGTTATAATCCATTGTGCAATAGTCCACACAGCGGGTGCATTTCGGATAGACGCATAGCTCTGGATTTCGCACAATTTTACCCTGGGGATTTCCATAGTCCAGCAGCATATTAACAATAGCCACGGCCTGGTTTTGGTCTACATCATTTTTTGGCATGGGCGGTATCAAATCCGTCTCGCCAGCGGATATACGTTTGCTGTTTAGCACCATCTCTTTGCCAAAGGCTTTTGCCTCTTCCAGGGCCTGCGCATCGGGATGCCCGGCGGTGTAATAGGGCTCCGGCATTGCCGGCATCACCACATCGCCATACCAATTTGCGCTTCCGATAACGGCAAAGCCCGCCTTCTTCAGGTTTGGCAGCACAACGGGAAAATAAAAGCTGGGCATGGTGCCGTGGGTGCAAAACGCGAAGATGTGCTTGCCCTTTTGGTCCGGCGCGTTTTGATAAAACCTGCGGATATTTGGTGGGTCGGCCTTCCAAATGGGGCTGCCAAGGCCAATAAGGTCGTAATTTTCCAGCATCTCGTATGTAACTTTTTTCAGGCTTTTTACGTCAACATGGGAAGCCGCCTCACGCGCGCCTTCTGCTATGCTATGGGCAATTTTTCTGGTATTGCCGCTTTGAGAAAAATAAATTATTAAGACCTTCATGGGTATCACACTCCTTATGTTCATTGTAAGGCCTGAAAGCAAATATGTCAATATCTTTTATAAAAGATATTGACATATTGTGAAGATTTGTAATGATTTAGAAAATGTATTATAGCGACAACTGTGCCGATCGGGGCAAAGATATATCCTGGCCGCTGGTTGGCAGCTTTTCACAGCGAAGCCATTCCACGTCGCCGTCAAAGTCAGCCGCGCTTATCACTTTGTCCAAAGCACCTTTTTTGCCCAGCCTTATCACTTGCACACCGCCAGCATTTTTGGCGGAATATACGGGCAGCTGCGCCGTGTTAAACAGCAGTGCCTTGTTGTCCTTGCGAGAAACGATGTAGTCGCGATGCTCTTTGATATGTTCCGCATAAACCAGCGGAGACTTGTCAGAATACGCATTTACCTGCTTTTTGCGGTTAAGCTTGGTTTGATAGCTTTCTACAGTGACAAGGGCCGCTTTGCCGTTTTCAAAAGCGAATACCAGGTGGCCGGCATAATCCGTTGTGGCGGCGATGAAAATAATTTTTTCATCGGCATCACAGGACAGGATATTGCTTAGATATTGGCCCATCTGACTGGGGCGCACATCTTCAATTTCATGGGCGCGCAGCTTGTACACATTAAATTTATCAGAAAAAAGCAGGATATCATCGGTGTTTTGCGCGGAAATTTGCTGCATGATGGCGTCGTTTTCCTTTACGGCGATGTCTGGGTTGTTGCGCAGTGATACCGTGGGTATCTTTTTGAAATAGTTATCCCGGGTAAGATACAGCATCAGCGGGTAGTTTTCAACAAGCTCTTGGGGGCGCACAATTTCATCGCTTTGCGCCACAATGCCCGTTTTACGCTCTTGCCCATATTTTTTGATAATTTGCTTTTGCTCTGCCACAATTATATTTAAAATTTTGCTATCATCGCCCAAGGTGTCAGCAATTTCAGTAATTTCGCCCTCTAAGCCGTCACGTTCTTGAATTCTTCTAAGTAGATACTCCTTGTTAAGGTTACGTAGGCGTATTTCCGCGATAAATTCCGCTTGCACCTTATCAATATCAAATCCATCACACAAATTTGGTATAACCTGCTTTTCTTCCTCAGTTTCCCGTATAATTTTTATGGCCTTGTCAATATCCAGCAGTATTTTCGCCAGGCCTTGCAGCAGATGCAGCTTTTCGCGGTTTTTGGCCAAGTCAAAATTAAGCTGACCTATTATGCATTTTTTGCGAAAATCTATCCAATGGGTTAAAATTTCTGTGATGCCCATGGTGTAGGGACGCCCATCCACCAGCAGGTTAAAGTTGCACGAAAAGCTGTCCATCAGCGGCGTTGCGGCAAAAAGGCGCTGCATAATATGGTCTGCATTAGCGGACTTTTTGATGTCTATCGCAATCTTTAGGCCCTTTAAATCCGTCTCTTCACGCACATCCGTAATTTCTTTCAGCTTGCCGCCCTTCACCAGCGCATGAATCTTATCAATTATGGCCTCAATGGTGGTTGTGTACGGAATTTCATACACCTCTATGCAGCTATTGCCCTCGTCAAAACGATACCGCGCCTGTATTTTAAAGCCGCCGCGGCCCGTTGCATAAATTTTCGCCATTTCTTCACGGTTATAAATTATATCGCCGCCTGTGGAAAAATCTGGCGCGGAAATTTCTTCCACGGGGTCAAAATCTTTGTTTTTAATAAGGGAAACCACGGCGTTGCAAATTTCCTTGAGATTAAAAGAGCATATAGAGCTTGCCATGCCCACTGCAATGCCCGTGTTTGGCGTAACAAGCAAATTCGGGAAAGTGGTTGGCAAAAGCGTCGGCTCTGTCATAGTGCCGTTGTAATTATCAACAAATTCTACCGTACCCTTGTCGATGTCCCGGAAAATCTCGTTGCAAAGGCCATCCAGCTTCACTTCGGTGTAACGGCTGGCGGCGTGAGCCATATCGCGGCTATAAACCTTGCCAAAATTGCCCTTGCTATCCACAAAGGGATGCAGCAAGGCCTCGTTGCCCCGCGTCAGGCGTACCAGCGTCTCATAAATTGCCTGTTCTCCATGGGGATTAAGACGCATGGTGGTGCCCACCACATCCGCGCTTTTGCTGCGGCCGCCCGTCAACAGTCCCATCTTGTACATGGTGTACAAAAGCTTGCGATGGGCAGGCTTAAAACCGTCAATTTCGGGTATCGCCCGGGACACAATCACGCTCATTGCATAGGGCATATAATTGCTTTCCAGCGTCTCCACAATACCCTGCAAAATTGGTGGACTTTCTTCGTATATGATCTTCTTCTCAACTTTTCTCTTTGCCATATTGTACCATCTCTCTATATATTTTACAAACAAGTCTATTATATAGGTAAAACTCTTGCAGGTCAATACAATTTCGGTTATAATGATTTTAATGATTAACTTTGGAGGGAATTATGCTTACAAACCAAAGAGTAGAAGAGATTTTGATGGACAGCGGCGCGCTGTTGACGGGGCATTTTTTGTACACCAGCGGCCGCCATGGCGACAAATATATGCAATGTGCCAGGATATTGCAAAACCCAGCCTATGCTATGGAATTGACAAGCCATTTGGCTGCTGCTTTTGCTGACGATGCTGTGGATATAGTTATTTCGCCGGCAGTAGGCGGATTGGTTATAGGTTACGAACTGGCTCGCCAACTAGGCACCACCGCCCTGTTCGCAGAGCGCGAAAACGGCGTGATGACATTGCGCCGCGGCTTTGAAATACCCGCCGGTGCCCGGGTTGTGGTGGCCGAAGACGTGATAACCACCGGTGGCAGCGTGCAGGAAGTTGTTGACATTGTGAAAAACGCAGGCGGCATCCTTGTTGGCGTTGGCGTGCTGGTAGACCGCAGCGGCGGCACAATAAATTTCGGCGCAAAAACAGTGTCCGCATATACCGCCTCGATAGCGTCTTATGAAGCTGACACTTGCCCAATTTGCGCCGCAGGGGACATTCCTTTGGTAAAGCCCGGCAGCCGCAGTTTATAGAAAGGGGGAAGTCGCAATGAAAGCACTTTTGAAAATTACGCTAATTATCGCCATTTTGGGTACAGTATACATCATCGCACAACAGACATTGAAGCTGAATATTGATTTTGATGATTTAGAGATATAAGCTCAAAAAACCGCCGCAAGGGTTGTGCCTGCGGCGGTTGGTTTTTTATACTAATATAATTCAATCTGCAAAATAAACCCGCGCAAACCTGTGATGCCCCGCGGGGCAAAGGATTAGTCCGCGCAAATCGTTGGAAGTGGCTACTAGGGTCTCGCCTTGCAAAAAAGGCACCATTGATGGATAGTCGCGCAGGCGTTGCAGGGCCTCTGCGTAAATTTCTGCGCGGCGGATGGGGTTAATTTCTGCGCGGCCGGCTTCTAGCAGGGCATCAAGGATGGGATCGTTGTGGAAAGTGCGGTTGCCGGCGGTACCGTGGTTTGACGAATGAAACAGCGGAAACAGGCCATAGTCCGCATCGCCTGTTAAAGCGGTCCAGCCAAGCAGAAACATATCATGTTCTCCCATTTCGGTAAGCTCAAGATATTCGCCCCATTCCATGACAACAATTTCAGCGACAATACCAAGCTGCGATAATGTAAACTGCGCAATTTCAGCGGTTGCTTGGCGTTGCCAATTGGGGATATTGGCCCAAATTTCAACATGCCTGCCAAATCTGTCATGGTCGTTGGTATAGCCCGCTTGTATCAAAAGCTCGCGGGCGCGATCAAGATTTGTGGTAAAGGGCGCGGCTTCCGCAAAGCCCCATGTCAGGCCTGAAAGAGGCCCGGCGGCGGGTATGCCAATGCCGTCAAAAACACTGTCAATGATAAGTTGACTATCCAGCGCGTAGTTCATGGCCTGCATCACAAGGGGGTTGTTCCACGGCTCTCTTGTCATGTTAAAGCCCAGATAGGATATGCCTAGGTTTGGTTCGCGCATAAGGGTTACGTAGGGAGACGCTTCGGCGGCGGCGGCATCGTCTTGCGAAATAACAAGGGCAATATCGGCATTGTCGGCCATAACTTGCGAAAGTCTCGCGGAAGCTTCGGGCTCTGCTCTAAAGGTCAATGTTTCAATTCGGGGCGCATCGCCCCAATAGTTTGGATTTCGCACCATCTCTATCCTATCGCCTATAAAGTAGTCACTAATAATGAAAGGGCCTGTGCCCATAGATTTTGACCACCAATACCAATCATCAGTGAACTCCATGGCCGCCTCCATATTTACAATAGAGGCCATGGGATTGGTTAGGTGCCGTAAAATGGGGGCGAAGGGCTCTGTTAAATATATGGTGAAATTGTAGTTGTTGTGTACGTTCACATGGCTTATCATGCCTATTATGGCCGCCCCTGCCCAATGGTCTGCTGCGCGTTTCAGCGAAAATTTCACGTCATGGGCAGTTAGGGGCTTGCCGTCATGAAAAGTTACGTCGCGACGTAACTCCATATTTACTGTTTGCGCATTGGGCATGTCCCAGCCGATGGCAAGGCCAGGCAAAACTTCCATTGTGTCATAGTCCATATCAAGCAAAGTGCTGTAAATTTGCCTATGCAAGAGGGCTGATGCAGCGTCGTTTGACAAGGAAGGGTCTAGCGTCCATGCTAAGTTGGTAACCAGGACATCTAGGTGGGTCTTGCCGCCCCTTGGCATGAGCCTTTGACCTATATACACCGTTGCTGTATCACCATCCCATTCTACAGGGATATCCAAGGCCTCGGCTATGCCGCGCACAGGCAAAAATGTGCGGTTGCCCGTGATAAAGGGCTGCATATCTTCCGAAAAATCCATCTCCACACCATCCACCACAACCCGTACGCCGTAAAACACCTCAAGCATCACACCGCCCGGATTTGCCCACACAAATGTCGCCGTAACCATAAGGCATGTCAAAAAACCCGCCACATAGGCTTTCATTCTTTTGCTCATGAAAAAACACCCCGCTTCTTTTCTTTTGAAGCAATTGTACGACAGGGCCCTGCAAAAATCAAGAAAAATTCTATCAAGATTGTATTAAATATTGTGAATCAGTTGTTACGTTTTACGTCGAAGTTGACGAATTTAGAGAGTATAGCAGCAACCTATCAATACCAATGCCGCTAATAAGACAACGCTCCTTTTTGTTATTAACCATCTTATGTATCCAATCGACAAAACCACCATCGCCTATCTCAATTTTTTCATTTTCTTTCTCCATGTATAGCTTGAAATTGATGCCTTTATAATAATTATTATCTTCATGCTCTAAATCGAAGGAAATTGGAACATCGGGAAGCTCTGTCTTTATCAAGTCCGTCATTTTTTCAAAAAAACCGATGCCGTCAGTATAGCCACTTCTTTTTCTCAAAACAATCGAAAGCCTTGCGTCATATTTTTCTATTAGCAGTTTTCTATAATAAAGCAATTGCCTCATAAGCAAAGCCTTTTCGCAGGTGTACGAACCGCCGTCTTTGCCGGATGAAACAATGCAAAAGATGCCAAAGTGAGCATAATAGCCTTTTGATGGCGGAAACAGTTGCGCCCTTAATACCCTTGCCGTTGCACAAAAATGCAAAGGAGTATGATTATCCACCTCTTTATTTTTCAGCTTTTCCGCAATTATGATGGCCAGCATATTTGTAGGGTCTGGAAGAATTTCAACCCCTCGCGATGCGCTGATAATATTATTTTGGTCAACGCAACCAAAGGCAGAACAGCTTCCAAAAGGTGCGGATGGTGATAATAATACCGCTTCAATTCCTAGCTTCTGCGCCAACGACAATAGCTCTGCCTCGCAAACATGATACGCCACAGGGTCTATTGCGCTGGGAACAGAAAATCTATTTATCTGAAATGCCTTCAAAACATCGGCAGGCGTGACATCATTTGCCTGCTCTTGAAAGACCTTTAGTAGCAAAGAATTTAAGTCGGATTTAGGCAAGGTCAGCAGCTTGTCCACCAATCCCCTATCACCCAGATGGGTTAAAATTCTATCTATTATTGCGCTCATAGATACACCCTTTCGCTTGATTGGCGCTTCCTGCACACCTTCTTTGAAATAATTATATCACACTTTTTCTTGAAGCAAAAGCCATTTGACTTTGTGTTAACCACATGATATAATCTAAGAACCTGCTTACTATCTCCATTCCGACGCCTTTTCGGCTTATTTTCCCCATGGCCGTGTTGCGCGCTCCTAACATATAGTCCCGTTATATGTGTCGTCGCGCGCGCCTTGCCCTGGGAAAAAACGCTCGAAAATTCGCCGAAAGCGAGATAGTAAACAGGTTCTAAAAGCACCAAATCTTATTAAATCGGGGGCGTACTGGTTTCGACGGGGATTTGGAAAGCAAAGATAGCCATCCGCGGATGCCTACCGCGTTATCAAAGCAAACCTTTTTAATTAAACGGCAATAACAAATTAGCGCTCGCTGCCTAGCCTAAAGGCAGCTGTCGGCCCAGGCTCTCCCATCGGTCTGGTGTCCGGCATCGATAGATGGGCAACTTTCGCCACCCGCGCCCTGAGGTAGCGAAAAGACCCCTAAGGGCTACCCACGTCAGAACTTGTCGACTTCTTCTGCCGTGGGGAAATCTTGAAGTCGAATGTGATGGGAGAAGTCTTTGTCGATAGGTCTTCGGACAGGAGTTCGACTCTCCTCGCCTCCATACCACGAGGATTATACGAACTTATATTTTTTCGTTGGTGGATTTGCTTTAACAGTTCGGTTATAATTCAAAAATAAGATAGCGTTGAGGTCTTAACCTTAACGCTATCTTATTTTTAATTTGCCGATTAAACAAATAATTACTCTATTCGTTTCAGCTTTCGAGTGCGGATTGATTTTTTTATACTTTCGGCGGCTTGCAAAATTATGTATAGTTCATCACCATCGCAATCATCAAGCAACACTTGGAAATCCTCAAGTAAGTGGGGCTTGGAATCTTGTACATTATCTGATAACAGTTTATCAACGCTTGTATTTAAGGCATTAGCTATTTTTACGAGCGCGGGTAAACTTATTTTTGTTGACGCAACTTCGGTATGAGAAATGTGTTGACTGGTTAAACCAACCATTTCTGCAAGTTTTTCTTGCGACAATCCCGCCGCTTGCCGTGCGGCACGTATTCTTTGCCCCAATAATATATAATCCATTTTACACCTCATACACAAAAGTATTTTCGATACCCTTATTGTATAGGCGAATGAACTATGCTATAATGGACTGCAAAAGCGTAGGCATTATAATAGGCGAAATGCGCAAATAAATTTTTGGAGGACTACAAATGAATGGAACGGCAAAGAAATTATTTTTGGTAATATTGTTGATTATAATTTCTGTGGTTATGGTCGCTTGTGGTGGTGAAAATGACATTACAGAAAATACAACAGCAGGGCAAGACGTAGGCAATACGCAACAAAGCAATCAGCCTGCGGAAGATACTGGGCAGGCAAACTATACAGGCGAAAGCACAGAAATAACTGGTATACCGTCAACGATTGCGGCAGGGTCGGCTTCAAGTTTTGCAATACTACCCAATAACAGTTTGTGGGCATGGGGTAATAATGTTCGAGGTCGTCTTGGTGATGGCACTACTACAAACCGAAACGCACCTGTTCATATCTTGGACAATGTAAGAAGTGTTTCAACGGCTTATGACTATACAATGGCAATTAGGACAGATGGGGCATTGTGGGCTTGGGGAAGTAATTGGGCGGGTCGTCTTGGTGATGGCACAACGGAAGATAGGCTTACTCCAATTTGGTTAATGGATAATGTAGCCGCTGTTTCAAGTGGTGTAGGACATACTATTGCAATCAAAACGGACGGCTCGGTATGGGGTTGGGGTAGCAATATGGGCGGTCATCTTGGCAACGGCACAAATGAGTCGTCAAACACACCAACAAGAAGTTTAATGGAAAATGCTATTGCCGTGGCAACTGGCAGTAACCATTCAGCGGCACTTGATGTAAATGGCGTATTATGGACTTGGGGAACTAATGATTTAGGTCAGCTTGGAAATGGTACAACAGAGGGTAGTAATATTCCTATAAGGATAATGGACGGCGTAATTGCGCTTGACGCTGGCGGCGACCACACAGCTGCAATAACAGCCGATGGTAGCCTGTGGGTTTGGGGAAATAATAATTATGGGCAAATTGGTGATGGCACAAACGAAAATCGCCACATTCCTGTAAGGATTATGGAAAATGTAATTGCTGTTTCAGTTGGCGGCGGTGGTGCGTCAATGGGTCGTGGTCATACATTTGCGACTACAGCAGACGGCGTATTATGGGGCTGGGGCAGTAACAGGGGTGGTCAAATTGGCGATGGTACAACAGAAAGCAGAAGCACCCCTGTAAGAATTATGGAAGATGTTGTTGTCGTTTCTGCTGGCACAGCCCACAGCATGGCAATTAGAGCAGATGGCAGTTTGTGGGTTTGGGGTAGCAATATAGCGGGTCGCATTGGTGATGGTACAACTGAAAATCGTTATAGCCCTGTACAAACTATGGATAGTGTAATGTTGCCCTAATGAAAGTTCGTATAGCGTGAAATTAAGGGTTTTGTAGGAAACATATTCCTCAAATCCCTTATATTTTTTTATGAGTATTAAAGATTGGTACATTATTCAGCAAAATATATTGATAATTTACATTTTTGTTGCTATAATTATAATGGGTTAGTATGTTTCAATTCAAAAATCAACAACACACACGGAGGGCAAAATGGAAACTATGCCACTTGAAGCCGCAACACGGCATTTAGTAGACACCAACTTAAAAAACTTGGGTTGGGTGCTTGACGTAGGAAAAAATCAAAATGTTTGGTTAGAACAGCCAAAAACAGAAGCGGAACGCAAAAAGTTAGGCGGCAAACGTCCTGACTATGTTTTATATTCCGAGGATAGCGATACTCCTGAAATTCCAGTTGCTATTATAGAAACCAAGAAGAAGGGAGCGCGCATAGACACAGCCTTAGAGCAAGGTATTTTATACGCTCGAACACTTAAAGCCCCGCTTGTTTTTGCGACCGACGGCGTTTTTTGTAAATCATATCATACAATGGGGAATACCACTCCTAAATTGAACGGCGAAGATATAGATGAGTTTATTCGGGAAACTTTAGCCCTTAAATATTTGACGGAATGGGAAGTAAATACGATAAGCCCCAAAGTTCAGTATGACCGCAAGGAACTTATAAAAATTTTCGATGAAACCAATAATATGTTACGTGGCGATGGGTTGAGAGCAGGCATTGAGCGTTTCGGTGAGTTCGCTAATATCCTTTTCTTAAAACTTATTAGCGAAGCAGAAGACAATAAAAAGATGATGGGTATAAAGTCTGAATTTAATGATATGTGCCATTGGAGTTATATAAAGAAATTAAAATCTAATTCACGAATTGAACACATAAATAAAATCGTTTATGATAAGCTGAACGCTTTGTATGGAACAACAATTTTTACCCCTTTATTGATAAGGGATAGCGACATATTAAAAGAAATAATGGATAAGCTCGACCCCTTAACCCTTACCGATGTTGACAGCGACGTTAAGGGGGACGCTTTCGAGTATTTCCTTAAAGCGTCTACAGCGTCCAAGAATGACTTAGGTGAATATTTCACACCTCGTCATATCGTTAAAACAATGGTAAGGCTTGTTAATCCGCAAATTGGCGAGAAAATTTACGACCCATTTTGTGGAACAGGCGGCTTTTTGATTGAAACTTTTAGACATATACATAACAATATGCCAAGAAATCCCAAAACGGAAGAAATGTTGCGGAAACAAACTATTTTTGGCAATGAAATAACCAACACCGCACGAATAACAAAAATGAATATGATTTTAGCAGGTGATGGACACAGCGGCATTGATATGAGAGATAGCCTGCAAAATCCAGTAGACGGTGAATATGATGTAGTGCTTGCAAATATGCCATATTCTCAAAAAACTAAGCATGGAAAACTATATGACATATCATCAACTAACGGTGATAGTATTTGTGTTCAGCATTGTATGAAGGCTATTAATTCTCTTTCCACCAATGGCAGAATGGCGTTAGTTGTTCCCGAGGGATTTTTGTTCCGAAAAGATTTAGCTAATGTTAGGGAATATTTATTGGATAATTGTCAGTTGCAAAGCATTATATCATTGCCGCAAGGCGTGTTCTTGCCATACACAGGTGTTAAAACAAACATCATTTACGCAACGAAAGTAAACCAAAAAGTAAAATCTGCTGAAAAGCGGAAGGACTTTTGGTACTTCGACGTTAAAAGCGATGGAAAAACACTTGATAATCATAGACGAGATTTGGGTAATGGTAATGGTGACTTAGATAAATATTTAGAATATAGAAAATTTGATGATGAACAAAAAGACGATATGATGACCGTGGGATTTGAAATTATTCCGTTTGAGAAGGTGCGTAAAAATTCATTTATATTTGTGGGGAGTAGATATAGAACACAAGAACTATATATATCAAAATATGAACAAATTTTTCTTTCTGATGTGGCTTCACTTATAAGGGGCGTTTCATTTCCAAAAGTCGCTCAAAAAGCCGCTAAGTCGGAAAATTGTTTAGGCATTGTAACAACAAGGGCAGCGCAAAGTGATGGAATTAATGAAAAGTATATTGTATTCGTCGATAATAATTACACGAGAAACGAAAAGCTCTTGAAACAAGGCGATATATTGATTTCTTTGGCTAATAGCTTACCTCTTGTTGGCAGGGTTACGTTTGTTGATAACGATTATTCAGACTTATCCTTTGGGGCATTTATGGGGGTTGTACGAGCTGATAAAACAAAGGTTATTCCGAGGTTTTTGTTTTATGTTATGCAAGCCGATATTGCCAAAAATTACTACCAACTAAACGCTAAAACGACAACAAATATTTCTAATTTAACTTTTGAAGATTTGGGAGATTTTCCTTTTCCTCTTCCGCCGCTTAATATTCAGAAACAAATCGTTGATGAGCTTGACGGCTACCAGCGTATTGTTGATGGAGCAAAATTGGTCGTTGAGAGCTACAAGCCAAAAATACAACTCAATAATCAATGGGACAGAAAAAATATATCTGATATTTTAGATGAAATAAAATCTGGGTTTGCTTGTGGCATCCACAATAAAACTGAAAAAGGAATTTTGCATATTAGACCGATGAACATAACAACTAAGGGGCTATTTTCGTTAGATGGTAGTAAATTCATTGATAGCGAAGTTTTGGAACAAAGAAAACAGTATCTACTTAAAAAGGGAGATATATTATTTAACAACACAAACAGCAAAGAACTTGTAGGAAAAACTTGTTATATTCATGAAGATATGAACGCTTTATTTTCTAATCATATAACGAGGATACGTATTAATTTTGAAAAATACAATCCTAATTTTATTGCCATTCAACTACACAATGTATGGGAAAGTGGCTATTTTGAGGAACATTGTAGAAAGTGGATAGGACAGGCTGGATTCGATATAAAAGAGTTATCTAAAATTGAATTATCTGTACCATCTATAGACATTCAAAATCAAATTGTAGAACAAATTGAAAGAGAACAAGCCTTGATTGAGCCGTCGAAACAGCTTATAGAAATATTCACAAAAAAGATACAAGATAAAATCAATGAAATTTTAGGTTAACGTAAAGCTCTATTAATATGCACCAATTTCTACCGCGCTACGCTTGCTGCTGCCGCCTTCCGCAAACGAAGCGAAAAATTCCTCGCTTCGTTTGTTCCAGTTACCCAAATTTAAGGAGCGATTGAAAAGATATAGAGAACACGAATATATGAAATGCCTCTCGCGTTGAAGCAAGGGGCGTTTTAGCTGTCATCTTCTCTATTTTCCTCAATCATAACGTAATTTTTCAACCCAATATCCCAACGATACCGCTCGACCTCATATGCCAAACCACCCTTGCCGCGTTCGTTTTCGGTATGCACCAAATCATCGCTTTCAGCATCCGAAACATCATCAAGATTTAATTCCTTGTGTATCTTCTTGATAATGCCGCCAAATTCAATTAAGCGGCGGCGATTTAGAGAAGCGTCAAGCGTCATAACAATATCGTCTGTTATTTCATTGGTTAGGCGTTTTACTTCGTCCTGTATATCTTGACTGTATGGCTTTATATCGCGCAAGTTTGCCATTATGTTACTGCTCTTAATTGTATACTTGGCAACCTCGGCAATTTCTTTTCCCTTTCCCTTTTCGGATTCTGTAAACGATTGTATATAGACGATTGGCTTATAATCAACATTAAGGCACGACTGCCACATTAAGCACCAATCGTTTTGTTCTATGTAGAGATTTTTAGAAGTAAAATAATTTTTGTCTACAGCTAATATGCAATGGAAATGCGGATGAAATTCTTTAGTTTCCCAATTATATGTTATCTCAAAGCACTTTGCCCAACCCATAACTGCATTTTTGAAATGTACCCGCAAAGCTAATTTTTTGAATGCATAATACATAGTATCTATTTGTTTACTCAAATTCGCACCCGAAATATTCTTAACTGTTAGAGTTAAAAAGATAAATTGATAATCGGTTTTTATTTTACTCATTATAGATGCAACCTGCGCAAACACTTTGCGACTGCGCCGCCAGTTGCACATCGGACAAAGGCGCGTTTGACAAAAGTTAGCCGTTTGCAATTTCAGCGAATTGTCTGCATATCGCCTAAATTCCAAATACCCCGCACAATTAATTATGCGTGAATACTTCGGGCTGTCAATTCGTTTATATGCCTGCGCCAACCGCAACGTAATTAGCCGCCGAGCCTTCCACGGAATTTCTTTTACGCCGCCATTTTTAACATCATATAAAACTTCAATCATGCCGCCAAAATCCTTTGTTTCCAAATTAGCTCACCTCAAATCTTGCTATTAATCACATAGTATTAAATGAAGAACGGCGCGGAGCTTCGCCTTACGGCTTCGCTCTCGCGCCGTTTCCGTAATCCTGTTTAAGCAGGGTTTTGGTTCGGGTTGATTTTCAGCGCGGATTTAAGTTGAATTTGTGATATAAGCTCAAACGAAATAGGCTGTAATGACGCTTTGCCTTGCGAATCGACCTTATAACCAAGTTCAACTTCGTATAACCCAGGTACGGCTTGAAACTTATGATAATCGTCCAACAGCAATGTCGCTTTTGCAGGCTCATAGCCTTTCACATTGTTGACCTTATCTTCAAACGGCGTAAAATCTTCCGTTAAAAGATAACGAACGGTTGTGCCTTCTCTCTGTTCCTTAGTTTTTTCATCTTCAAAACTATAGGGGCTTGCAGAGAGAACGATAGATTTCTGTTTTAACATTTTGGAATCCTCCTAAAATTATGATTTTATTGTATTAAGCGTATGTTGTTATTGTCATAATGGCGGTGAACGTGAATTGCATTCTAATGATATATTAAACTGCGGCTCTAAGGCACGTTTTAAGCAGGCTGCAAGTTGTGTTTTATCAAGGCGAGGGGTTTCGATAAGTTCGGGGGCTATCGTTTCGCCTGCGAGTGTGTAAAGCCCTTGCCCAGGTACAAATTTACGTTTAGGATATGAAAAATCATCACCGAAAATCATTCTGTACTCAATACCGCCCATTCCGAGAAAAACACGCAAACCCATTTGGGAACGAATTTCAGTCGGTGCATTTTGCACCCCTGGATTTTGTAAAATTTGGCAATAACAAATTCCTGCTTGCCTTCCTGTCAAGACTATGCGCTTGATATTCGCATCAAACTTATCGCGCTGCTTTGTCGTTAATGATGCGGTAAACGCCCCTACCTCTTCGATAGCAAAGAATACAATGGGTAAACCGAAGTCCACGAAATCCGCTTGAAACAAGTTGCGCTTTATCCTTTCAGCTTCCATAAACGCATATCTCGCGTCCATTAAGGAAATGACTTTTTCGGTCATCTCCATAATGTGTTCAGTTTCATGCACTATCCGTTTTGGCGGCATGAACGCGGCAAGGCTTGAAAAATCACTGCGTTTCGGGTCTGCGCCAAAAATAATGGCACCTTTCAGCGCGAACATTATTAATAGGCAATTCAAAAAGTAGGACTTCCCGAAGCCTGTGTTGGCGGCTATCAACGCATGACAAGCCGTGCTAACATTCCACCCCGTACCGTGTTGTAGCGGTATTATGTGGTCTGGAGTTTTACTTGCAAGCATTTGTAATTGTGTGTACATATCCATTACTTAGCTCACCCCACTAAAATCATAAGCATTGCTTATTGCTTCGTTTTTCAGTATGAATAAAATCGTATTGTAGTTATCAACTTTTTTAACCGACCAACCATTAAGCCCTGCATTCTGCAACTCCAAATAAATATGTCGCTCGTCAACTTTTGCTATTTTAGATATAAGAAGTCGGGAAAATTTGAGTAGTATATATCCCTTGCCACTTTCTAAAATAAAATCAACATGATATTCTATAGGCGTGATATATTCGTATTCTTTGCCTGTGAATGGATTGATTTTATAACGCTTTACTTCCTCATATAATCCAAGCGAAATAAGGGCTTCTCCAAGAATACGATAAAACGCCATACTCGATATTAAATCCTCTTGTATTTGTTCTACTGGTAAGTCCACGTGTTCTCTGAAAAAATTTTCGTGCCATGCTATTTCATCGTGAAAATTGTTGTATCGTTTGGCATTGTGCTTGGAAATCAGCAACCTTGCTCTAATTGCACGGCGGGCTATTATAATCAAAACCGATAACCCAATAGCAGATGGCACAATCATCCATACCCACCATACATAAATCAAGTTGAAATAAATTTGTATTGCAACTGTGATAATCGCAACAATTATTAAGAAAGTAGGACTTGTTAAGAGTTTCAATAACATACGAAAAATATTATTTTCTCTATCCCCCGTTGGCTTCCATACATTCAATGTGCTGTGTGCTTTGCGCTTCGGCTTACGCCCTGTGTTGCGCCTGTTTTTGGCGCAGGTTGGTTCTTTGAACAAAATAATTCCTCCATTTATTCCCTCGTAGGGTTATTTTTGGTGCTGCTGTTGCGCTTGCCACGGCGTTTTGCTGTTGGTTCGTGCGCTTCTTGTTGTGCAAGGTATTCGCGTTTGAACCGCTTATAATCTTCGGGGTTGTCGTGTTTGGCAGAAGCTACATATATGCCGATATGCCGATATGCCTGTATAGCCCAATAGCAATACTTCGTGCCGCTTGTTGCGGGATTTGATAATCAACCATTGCACTCTCCCCGAATTTTTTCTTGACTCATGCCCCATTGTATAATATAATCAACATATAAAGCGACAGAGTATAATATATTATTTTATACGTTTTAATATTTAACGCCTAATATATTCAACGAAAGGGATGTGTTAAAATGAAAGAAACATCTATTAAGAAGAAAAACGAAATAACCGCTGTTTTTAACGGCTATTCGGATAGCGACAAAATAGAAACAGCTCGAAGGTTGAAAAAATTGCGCGATGATAGTAACTTTTCACGTGAAACTGTCATTGATAAATTGACTTCTCCTGAATATGGTTTGAAAAACTTGTCAAGAGATATGTTAGCGAGATACGAGTTAGAAGATATTTATCATAGTAGTTTTGGTGCAACAAAAGGTATGTCTGTAGAAAAACTTTTTTGTTTTGCGAAACTTTATAATGTTTCTACTGATTATTTACTTGGACTTTCTGATGTGCAAAGTCCCGACCTGAACTTAAAAGCGACTTGCGACTTTACTATGCTTTCTGAAAAAACGATAAATGCTATTTTAAATTTTAAGAAGCCTAATAGCCATGAAGATTTTGACACTTACTATTTTGACAAATACAATTTGCCGCCAAGACTAAGAATTTTTAATACACTTTTTGAGGAAGGCTTTTTAACTGAACTGATTGACATTTTTAATGATTTTCTGAAAAATGTTGTGCAAGATAACAACATCACATTTTGGAGTGGGTATGGGAATGAAAATGAAGAAAAAGGAATGCGACCTGCGTTATATCATCTTAATAGTTTTATTGCACACGCAATTTCTGACAAGGTCATAAATTCCTTAATCAACGAATTATCAGAATTTTATGTAAAGGATGTATAATATGAAAAAAGCCGTTATATACGCTCGATACAGTCAAGGTGCGAACCAAACAATGCAATCTATTGAAGGTCAACTAAAAGTCGTTTACGAGTACGCCAACCGTGAAGGGTATCAAATTGTTGAAGAATATAAAGACGCTAAACGAACAGGTAAGTCAGCCGAACAGCGTGAAGAATTTCAACGCATGATAAGAGATTCAGCGCGTGGGCGTTTTGAATACGTGCTTGTGTATCAATTTGATAGGTTTAGCCGCAACAAATACGATAACGCTATTTATAAAGATAAACTTTCAAGAAATGGCGTTAAGGTTATTTCGGCTATGGAGCAAGTGAGCCAAGAAATCACAGCTACAAGGAAGTTGCAGAAATAACTGGTATTCCTGTACCCACTTTGAAAGTTGAAAGACGTAGGCGAAAGGATGCGGAGTTAAAAGCAGAACAAAAAATAATATAATTTCAAACGAAAATCAATATCCCATCAATCAAAAAAATTCCCAAACAATGTTGGAACAGAGACAAAAACTTTTTTCTTTTTGTTGCATCAAAGCAACTTTCAAAAAATGAGAATACGGAAGTTTCGAGATAGCTCATCGTTTTAGCATAGAAGAAATATTAGGGTCGCAATTTGGTATTCTTGATTGGAAAACCTATCTAAGACTAGCAAGAGAAACAACAGCAGCGTACACACAGTAAAAGTTATGATATGAGTTTGTAGCTTTGTTTTTTTGCATAGTTAGTCGTGAAACACGACCGACCATGCAAACCCACTTAATAGCGTAACCAGCCGTTACACCATCACGCAGAAAGGACGGAATTACAATGATTGACAAAAGCACCATAGAGCAAGCACGGCGCACAGATTTATTACAATTCCTTGAAAAGCACAACGGATTTACCTTTTCAGAAAAAGGCGGTATATATCGTTGCCGCCAGCACCCAAGCCTTGCCGTTAAAAATGACCGCCTATCTTTTTATTGGCATAGCAAAGGCATAGGCGGCTAATATTATGAGGAAGCTGCCCGAGCAACAGCAGCAGAATAACCGCGCAACTTCCAGAAGGCAAGATTTAGACAGATAAATCGGGCGGCACTGTTTCCGTGCCCACGCCTGCGATGCCCAAAATCAGAAAGGGGCATTGCTATAATCTACGATCTCAAAAGTAAATACAACAGGACTTCTTACATCTTTGTGAAGTGGGGAGATATCCACTGATTTAATTTTCAGCTTTATCCCCAACGCCTTTTGCAATTCATATAGACGTCCGCCTGCGCATCTTTCAAAATATAGTTCTACATTCGGCGGCGGGGTGGCATACGTTCCATCTAAAGCACGTTTGTAGTACCCATGCGTACATCTGAAATGAAGCGTTAATGTGTTGTCACCATTTAATACAGGCTTCCACCTTCTAAATGTTTCTGCAAACAGTGTCATTCTTTCATCAAGGGCCAGATGGGCATATTCCAGAGCAAAAGCTTTGCGCTCTTTGTCGGCCCCTGCACCATTGCAGCCGCCCTGTGTTTTGTATAATAAAAAACGCTGTTCCTGGGTGAGGTGCTTGCTCATAGCTTGCGCAAATTCATCATCCCATTCAGGCTGAAGGCATTTAAGCCCAATAAGGTTAGGCCCTGCATCTTCCTCATATTTTTGCACAATACCCTCAAATATAGGTAATACATCTTCAGAAACTCCACTATGCTTTTTTTGCATTGCGTTTAGTATGCCTTTAACCACACAGATCACCCCTTCTTTTTGATTATTATATTAAACATAACATGACAACAGCATGTCCACTTTATAAAACGGAAAACGAAAAATTATGATGTGGGCAACTGCCAAGAGTGTTTGCAACTGCACGACTAATTATCTGGTCGTGCAGTTGCTAGTGATGGCTTTTCAATTCTACTTGACAAGAGGATAAAAAAAGCTTATAATCACTCTACGAATATAATTTTAATTATATTCGTAGCATTAAAACGTTTCCACATGTATAGAATGAGAATCTGTCACCAAAATCCTTGACTTACTGATTTGAGCGCAAAGGAGAAATGAAAATGCCACGGAGTTTTAGCGAAGTTGAAAAAGAGGATATCCGAAAAAGGTTGATAATCGAATGTGAAAAAAGCTGGTCAGCATCAGGGTATAAAAAAACAAGTATTAGCGAACTATGTGCTCAAGTTGGAATATCAGCAGGTGCGTTCTATTTACTCTATGATTCAAAGGAATCATTGTTTTGCGATGTGATGGACAACTTACAAGAGCGGTCTGCATCGCTAGTAAGAGAGTTGCTTTCAGCAAAGCCAAGCAAAGAAGAAATATGTCATCTGCTAAAACAACTATATCTTGAATACGACAGAACAAACATTCTTACTCAAAGAAACAGTGCAGATTACAAAAATTTTTTGAACAGAGTGCCTAAAGAATGGATAGAGAAGCATATAGAAAATAATGATAAATATCTGGAAAGCACCTTTTTTAACCCAAATGTTAAACTAAAAATGAGCAAGGAAAAAGCTTTCGGAATACTGCATGGAATTATGATGATTGTTTTGAACAAGGATATCCTTGGCTACGACCATTATGAAATATTTTGCACATTGCTTAATTGTGTTATTGATGAAGTTTACGAATGGTGAGAGCCTTGGGAATGAAGCAAGATTTATACTTGGCACATAAAGTTAATGGAGGCATTTAAAGATGTACTACCCTTTACAACTACCCCATATTTTAGACGAAGAATTTGCCAAGCATATTGCATATTCAGAGGAAGTAATTAAACCCCTGCAAGACTTCATGATATGTCTTTGGGAAATGCAGCCGCTTTCTTCCCAAAAAACATCAGTTACCAATATCATCTTGGCAGATGGATGTATTGATTTGCTTGTCCATTATGATAAGAAGATAATTGGATATAGCGGCTTGGTCAAAACCAATTTCAATCACACGATTGATTTACCTGTCAGACTTTTCGGCGCAAGATTGAAACCGGGGGCATTTGAACAACTCACAAACATATCTGCAAAGATAGGGATGGATAAATTTCATCCGCTTATAACAATAGATGCAAACTTTGACATCGATTTTTTCTTTTCTCTTGAGATTGAGGAATGCAAGAAATATCTTGTTGATTATTTACACCGCCTCATCGGTTATAAAGCTCCAAACAGCTTCGTTACTTTATTTGACAAATTTAGCGTAAACCCACCATCCACTACGGTGGAGCTTTGCCAAAGTCTTAACTACAGCCCACGGCAATGCCAGCGATTATTTATGAAACACTTTGGCATCACTCCACAAATGGCACTTTCGGTTCTGCGTTTTCAATATTGCATGAATGTTATGCTATCCGGCAATGCAACACCAAGCAATATTTTGGAGCTTACTACATTCTATGACCAGTCGCATTTTATTAACGATTTTAAGCGAAATATAGGATTAACCCCTTTTGAATATTTACGGTTATTTAGAAGATGACGCATATTTGCAATATTAATTTCCCCTTGCGTGATAAACTTGAAAAAACACGAAAGGTTGTGAACAACATGAATCAAAAAATCATCGAAAGAGCAAACGAAATCATAGGCAGGGGAAATGTTTTTAATAAAAACTTTGTTGCTTCCCTTGCACTTGTCGATGAGCAAGGCTATCCGACTGCATCAACAGCGTTGGTTGTCCGTGCAGACGGCATCAACCAGCTTACTTTTTCCATTGTGCGTGGGCAAAACAAAGCAAACAGAGCAGCGGCAAACAGTCGAGCAAGCGTTTGTATAAGTTCCGATGACTACAATATTACCCTTATCGGTGATGTTGAAATTCTCACAGATTCTGTATCAAAAGAGGAAAACTGGATACCGGGTTGGTCAGACAGACACTTCAAAGCCGTTGATAATAATGATTACCTTGTTTTGCGCTTTACTGCAAAGAGATATAGCCTTTTTATTGACTACGAACAAGTGTACGGCGAATTTTAGCGGAGGACAAAATCATGGCAAAAGTTTCACCATTTATTCATTTCGATGGCAGATGTGTCCACGCTATCGAGCTATATCAAAAGGCTCTTGGGGCAGAAGTGATTTATAAAGCAACTTACTCTGAATCAAAAAAGCCAGAGTATCAAATAGAGTTCAAAGAAGACTGGATTTATCATGCCCAGATAAAAATTGGCGAAATTGTTATTATGTTGTGTGATGATAACGAAGGAGCTTTAGGTAAAGGCACCCAAAGCCGTTCAGCAAGCGAAACGAGCCTATGCGTTTGGTTCGATTCTGTTTCCGAAGCAATGCTTGCATATGAAGCAATGCGCGAACAAGCTACAGAGATTGTGCCGCTTTCAACCCCCAGCGATAGCTATTGCTTTGTTTATTTCACTGACAAATTCGGGGTTCGCTGGTGGCTTCTTGGTGGAAAACGGAATTAAAATGTAAGAACCTGTTTACTATCTCGCTTTCGTCATATTTTCGAGGGTTTTTTCCCAGGGCAAGGCGCGCGCGACGACGCATATAACAAGAATATCTGCTAGGAGCGCGCAACGCGGCCATGGGGAAAATAAGCCGAAAATATGACGGAATGGAGATAGTAAACAGGTTCTAAGAACAGTTTGAAAATAATCGGAGATAAAACTTGGCGAGGGGGTGGAAATTATTGCTGAAGCAATTAAAACCGATTGGCTGAAATGTCCTATTTGCACAGGCAAAACACGGACAAAAGCACGGTACGATACTACGCTGACCAATTTCCCACTATTCTGCCCAAAGTGCAAGTTTGAAACACTGGTTAATGTTCAACAACTAAATGCCAGGTATTATAGAAAACTTAGTGCCATGCCCTGCGTATAATAATTGTAGTGAATTTACTATAATTATGTCATAAAACGAAAATGGAGAATTTATGATGAAAAAACCCAAGGCCAAAAAGTTGATGAAAGCTATTGCAATTACATTATCTGCAATGCTTGTTATGTCAGCCTTGTTAATAACGGCAGTGGGATTTGTATACCCCGCCATTTTGCGTGCGCAACATAGAATTGATACTTCTAACGGCATCGACCAAATGGAGAATGTTCGGATTGGTGGCGTGTACCAGGCACTGTATTTCAGAGGGCAAGACATTCAAAACCCCGTGATTTTGTTTATACACGGAGGCCCTGCTTATCCAACGATGCCATTTTTGCACACCTTTCAATTTCCGTGGGAAGACTATTTTACAATTGTGCATTGGGACCAGCGCAATGCAGGCAGAACATTTTTCTTAAACGACCCCCAGGAAGTGTTTGAAACTCTGTCTTTTGACCGTATGGTACAAGATGCTTATGAGATAACACACCACATCAGAGAGGTGCTGGACAAAGACCAAATTGCTATTATGGGATATAGCTGGGGTTCTGCAATTGGCACGGCACTTGTGCAGACATATCCGCAGTATTTTAACGGGTATATCGCTGTGGGACAAACAATTAACAGAGATTTGTCAAGGCCCGTAGCATTTGCTGCGCTGCTTGAAGCGGCCAGGCAAGGGGGCAATGACAGACATATTTCGCAAATAGAAGCTTTGGAATCTTGGGCGGGATACCCATGGAGCGGAGCATTGACGGGTGAGATAAGGCAATGGCAAGCGCGCTATGGCCAAGCCAACACAGGCTCGGATTTACGCGCTATCTTAGATATTATGACATCCCCATACTATAGTGTCCGAGATAAAACGTATTTCATGAGAAATTTTCAACGGTGGAGCACGCCTCTTGGTGGCGGAACCTTCAATGCGCGCGACTTTGGAGATGTTTACAGCGTGCCTGTGTTTTACATCATGGGTGTGCGTGATTTTCAAACCCCGTACCCCGTCGCCAGAGATTTTTTTGATGAGATAATTGCGCCCCACAAAGGGTTTTTCTCCATTCCAGATGCAAGCCATGATGTTTTCCGCGAAAATCACGAAGAGCTTACACGTGTGCTTATAGAGGAAATTCGGCCGGTGTTGACTGATCAGTAAATAAAGTATTCCATAAAAAAAGAGATAGGAGAATTAAAATGGCAAGAGTAAAAATTGAAAACGACAATCTAGTAATCACAATGCAGGGGGCAAGAAAGCTCCTTACACTTAAAGGAGAGTTATCTGTACCACTTCACAACGTGAAGGAAGTAATGTCCGGCCTTGCATGGAAAGATGCGCCGAAACTATATAACAGCATCCGTGTAGGTACTCATCTCCCCGGTGTCTATTTCGGAGGCAGATTCTGGCATGAAGGGAACAAAGTTTTTTATGACCTCAAAAAGCAGGAAGATGCCGTTGTTATTACCCTAAAAGACGAATCTTTCGACCATATTATTTTTGGTGTCGATAACCCGGAAGAAACTATTGATTTAATTGAGCAGGTACTACGAAGCCAAGAAAAAATTGAGAAGTAGTGCTAAAAATCCCCTTTGCGGATGGCAAAGGGTAAATCTTAGAAGATACGGAGTGTGAAGGGATTTATGAAAAAAATCAAAAGGGCTGTATTAGCATTGGCATTAGCCTTGGCAATGGCTATGCCTACAGTAGCAATCGCTCGTCCTTTAGATGAGGTGCACCAAAGAATTGTCGTTGTTGGAACTGAAGGTGATGTCATTGCTTTTGTCCCCCTGCGGTTGGCAGCTTATGCACATGGCTGGACGGTTGAATGGGATGGCCCAAACCGGGCTGTCCATCTTACAAGCGCAGATGGCCTTACCGTAACTGTTGTAGTAGATGAGGTTGGCGGGTTTATTGAGGACGGCACTACATGGGTTCCTTATGATTACGCCGTAGGGTTGTTTGGCATTACATCTGCAATAGATACTTGGTTTGAAGCTGAAGAAGTAGTTACGGATTTTATGGCCAGCCTTACCCTTGATGAGGTTAATAATGTGATAGCAATGGTAGCTGACGACGCGCTGCAAGGACTCTCTGCACTAATAAGCGATATATTGATGAGGCGCGGGGATGTGATTGACGTTTCGGTACTGAGCAGACAGTATGTTCAAGGACGTTATGCTTTTGATATTGCGGCTATACATACAAAAGGGTCGGCAACTTACAGGGTTTTTGTGGACGATGGGCTTGTTGGCGGATTTTTAATGCTTGACTTTAACTTTAAACCCATGATGCCGCCTGAAAATGACACATATGTAGCAGAAGCTGTTGTTGTGGGTGAAGGTACACTTTGGCCTCTTGACGGCTTGTTAACACTACCCCAAGGCGCAAGCGCAGAAAATCCTGTTCCCGCAGTTGTTCTTGTACATGGTTCGGGGCCAAATAATATGGATTCATCGATTTTTAATAACAGGCCATTCTTTGACATTGCAGACTATCTTTCCTCAAACGGCATTGCGGTTTTGCGTTACAATGAGCGCGCGTTTACACATGGCGCACAGTATCTTGAGGTTTTTGGTGAAGGGACTATTTGGAGTGAAAAAATTGAATCCGCACTTCAAGCATCAAACTTATTAAGAGCAGACGAGCGTATAAGTGATGTATTTGTATTGGGGCTTAGCAAAGGTGCTGTTATCGCACCGAGAATTGCAGAGGAAGGCGGGTTTGACGGCGCTATAATGATGAATGGCTCTCCGCGGCCTATGTTTGAGTGGTCTCATGACCAAGGTGTGCTACAAACTCAGGATTGGCTTAGAGAAGGCATCATCAATCAAGAAATTGCCGATATCCGTATAGCCTCTATGGCCGTAGAATTGGAAGAAGCCAGAAATATACACGATTTAACCCCGGAAGAGTTGGCGAATGCGACAATTTTTGGTGCGTCTGGCATATATCAAATGTCAATTATAGAATCCCTGCCTTTGCCATTTATATCACGCAATGATACGCCTGTCCTTATCCTTCAAGGAAGCAGGGATTTTCAGATTACATTAGAGAAAGATTTCCAACCCTTCCTGGATTATACCCAAAACATGACACATGTGACAGCCATTTTATACGAAGGCCTAAACCATCTGATGATGACAGCCTACCGCCAAGATGGCCCGCTGGTTCTGGATGTGATGGAATATGCCATACCAGACCGTGTTGACAGGCAAGTTTTACGGGATATTGTTGAATGGGTGAGTGAAACTGCTGAATCCCACGAAAACTATATACCATACATCGTAGGTAATTTTTCATTTGAAGTATCCTCACGTATTGAGCCTGGCAGTGCTGTTTTGCTAGGCAGAATGGAGATTGAGCAGGGAGTTACCTATAACTTTGACCTTCGCTTCGGAATCAGCATGGGCAATGTATATATAGGCCTTGCATCTTCTCCAATCGAAGAAGATTATCAAGCAAGTGAGCATGAAGCAACCTGGCTTCAGTTAATTAGCCCCGGACACTTTACAAGTGATGAGGATATGAGCGTTTATGTATATATCGTTGTACCAGAGGGTACGTGGGTAGCTGATGTATGGGGCGGGGTATATTCAATCAATGACTTTACCTCGCCACAAGCACGGCCTATTCCTGATAATATGCAAAGTTCCCAAAGAAACTAGGTATATAAGGTGTGGTTAACATATGGATAAGAAGCAGCTAATTCCATTTTTAATATGGGGGTTCTTTCTCGCCATTGCTTTTGTATTATGGCGTGTATTTGACAACATCTTCTATCTATTTAATTTTGCGTATATCGGCACTTGTCTTGCATTGGGAATATTCCTCTTTAGCAAGAAAGTAAAATATGCACGAAACGTTGTGCAGATGGCTATTGGCCTATATATGCTTATTTACTTAGGCATTTTATCCAACGAAAATATGCAGATAGAAGGCTTTTGGTATTTTCTGTTTCTAGGTGTGTTTCAAGCTGCTGTAATCCATTTTGTAGTTGCAAAAATCTTTGGCCCACTTTTATTCGGGCGAGGTTTCTGCGGATACGCTTGCTGGACGGCAATGGTTCTTGATTTGTTGCCTTATAAAACACCGCAAAATCCTAGAAAAAAGATTCGGTATATCCCATATGTGCTTTTTGTGCTTTCGTTCGCATTTGTATCTGCGTTGTTCTTGTTAAATGTCCCCAACATAGAACGTATCATGTTTTGGAGTTTCATTATTGGAAATATAGCGTACTATATTTGCGGAATCGCGCTGGCATATCTATTGAAAGACAATCGGGCATTTTGCAAATATATTTGCCCCATCACAATCTTTTTAAGGCCTGCCAGCCGTTTCGCCCTTATTCGTGTAAAAAGCGATACAGAAAAGTGCGTCATGTGCAATAAATGTCTAAAAGTTTGTCCTATGGATGTAGATATGATAGACAACTCCCGAAAGCGGAAACACGGAAATGAGTGCATCCTTTGCTTGAAATGTGTAGATGAATGCCCCAAGAAGGCACTGCATATGTAGTGAGTAAACATTAGGTTAGGTATGAGATTCAGCATCGGTAATGGACGATTTTATATTTCCAACTACATAGACAAAGAAAAATTGGGGGAAAATCTTTATGAAAAAACATTCGCAGTTTTATTGCTGCTGGGCAGTTCACTTGCCATGGCCATGCCAACATTTGCATCTACAGGACAAACCCCATCAGGCATACCCTTGTACTCACTATAGGCATTAAACTTGAAAACCATCCCATAAAACTTGTCTTTTTGTTCGAATGCTGCGTCAGCTCCTTCTAGCGTGCCTTTAGGCACGCGTCGTCGTCGCTTCCTTGCATTCGAACAAAAATCCTGCGTTTTCTTGGGACGGTTTTCAAGTTTAATGCCTATAAACCTAAAAAACGTCCAATAAAATTGGTATTGGCACATGGTTCTCGTGTCAAAACTTGTAGTCACGCTTCGTCGTCGCTTCCTTGCCTTGTGAAAAAATCCTGCGTTTTCTTTGGACATTTTTCAGGTTTAGTGGGGATGACACAAACACAAGGGGCGGACAAGTCCGCCCCTTGTGGAAGATATACCGTCAAACCAGCAATTTTTTAAACATCTCATGCTGACGCTTCACCTGGGTCACGCTATCCACCTCAAAGGCGTCCTCAATGGTGCGGTTGCCCTCATATTCGCTGGACAAAAAGCCCTCAAAGCCAATTTCCTTCAGCACAGGGATAACTCCTTCATAATCCAGGCTATCATCCGTGTTATCGGGCAGCATATCGTAAAATTTCGCGTGGATGTGGAAGATATAGTCTTTGTGCTTTTTCAGCTCTTGCGGGTCGGTGTAAACCGTGAAGCCCAGCTTGCCAAGCCACTTTTGGTCAAACTGATTTGCGCCCATTTTTTCAGCGTCCTCTGTAATTTTATGCATGGGCTGGCCTGCATCAAAGGCCGCAGCGGTGTATTCTACAATTTTTGGATTGGCACCATCGCGTATTGCGCGCTCTTTGTGTATGCGGCTAACTTTCTTTTCAAACACGCCCATATCGGGGATTATCCCAAACCATTTGTGGCCCGACCTATCTATCAGCCTTGCGTAAGGCTCAAACCAAGGCGAATCCATTCGCAATGGCGCATGGATTTCAAGACCAATTTTAACGCCGTATTTTTCAGCAAGAGGCAGGCTGCGCTCAATGATGCGCACGGGCGTTGTGCATAACGTGCGTATCACAAAGCAACCAAGCTGTGAAGCCACGCGCAAATCCCTCTCCATCATCGCAACACATTCATCATCCGAAAGCACACGGTTTTTGTACAGCATCGTGTCCAAAAAAGCGTCACAGCATGTGGGCTGCACATTATATTTCTCCATCCAACCAAACCACTTTTTCAAAAAGCCGTCGCTTAGATATGGAAATTCATTTATCATTTGCTCCGGGATAATTTCAACGCCGGTTGCTCCTAAGTCGCTTACCGCCTTAATGCAGGCTTCCAAGTCCATAGTGCGATGGAAATATTCGTGCTGATAGCTATACAGCGAAACACCGCGCTTCATAGGCATTTGCATCCACCCCCTTCGGCCACGCACAAACGCTTGTCTTCTTGCAGCAGCAACACCTTTCTGTCCCTGCCGGGAAAGCGCAAATAGGGCGTGCGTATCATAATTTCAAGCTCAACGGGATGGTCATAATTTATAAGCCCGCCGGGCTTGTAAATTTTAATTGTCGCCGCTTCGTCAAGATTCCAGCGCTTATCGCCAACGGTCTCCATCTCACTCATCATAAAGCTGCCTTGTGCCACGGTAAATCTGATATGCTCGTTTGTAAAAACCAGGTTTTGCACCTTCACGGTGATAGATTCCACCATGGAAAGAGGGATGCCCCTGTAATACGGGATGCGGATTTTCATCTCAAAGCCCTCAACATGCCCCGTTTCGGAGATGACATGCCGAAAACCGTCTTCGCATATAAGAAATTTGTCAAACATGCCCCGACCCCCTTCTAATCCAGCAAATGACAGGCCACGAAATGGCCTTCCTCTGCCTCAACAAATTCCGGTGTTTCTTTGAAGCAACGGTCTACTGCCACAGGGCAGCGCGCTGCAAAACGGCAGCCCGCGGGGGGATTTATCGGCGAAGTTACCTCGCCCTTCATAACTTCAGCTTCTTTGCCCTTGTAAGCGATGTCGGGAATGGGTATGGCAGAAAGCAGGGCCTTTGTGTAAGGATGCAGCGGATTATCAAACAGCCTGTCAGAGCTTGTCATCTCAACCATTTTGCCAAGGTAAAGCACAAGGATGTCGTCGCTGATATGTTTAACCACGGAGAGGTCATGGGTAACGAAGATGTATGTCAGGCCCATAGATTCTTTCAAATCCATCATCAAATTGAGGATTTGCGCCTGAATTGACACGTCAAGGGCCGAAACAGGCTCGTCACAGACGATAAACTTGGGGTTAAGAGCCAATGCACGGGCAATGCCTATGCGCTGGCGGCGTCCGCCGTCAAGCTCGTGGGGGTAAATATTCATATATCTTTCGTCCAGGCCTACTATATCCATCAATTCCGCAACTCTTCTGGCTCTGTCGGTCTTGTTGGGAAAAATTTTATGGATGCGTAGAGGCTCTTCGATGATGGCGGAAACGGACATCTTGGGGTCCAGGGATGAAAATGGGTCCTGAAAGATAATTTGCATCTGCTTGCGCAATTCGCGCATTCTGCCCGGCTTTATGGTTGTTATATCCTCGCCATTAAACAAAACGCGCCCGTCTGTGTGGGGCAAAAGCTTTAATATCGTGCGCCCCAAGGTGGACTTTCCACAGCCGGATTCTCCAACGACGCCAAGGGTCTTGCCCTCGGCCAGCTTAAAACTTACGTCATCAACCGCATGAAGAGGGCCCGATGGCGTGTCAAAATATTTCTTCAAGTTTATACATTCCAGCAAAATTTTGTCGCTCATGCTTCGTCCCCCTTTCCTGCCAGCAAATGACATTGTATAATATGATCGCCCTTTTGAATTTTCGGCGGCTGCTTGTCTTTGCAAATTTCCATGCATTTAGGACAGCGGGGATGGAATTTGCAGCCTTCCGGCAGCTCCGCCGGATGGGGTGTAAGGCCCACAATAGGCTCCAGACGCTCTGCGCGCTCTGTCACGCTGGGCAAAGAGCCAAAAAGCCCCTCGGTATACGGATGATGCTGACGGTCTTTGTCGAAGATGTCTTCCAAGGTGCCGTATTCTACAATTTCTCCGGCATACATAATGGCAACGCTATCGCAGAAGTTGGCCACAATGCCCAAATCATGGGTAATAAGCAGCACGGAAGACCCAAGCTCTTGCTGCAAGCCCCGCATCATCTTAATAACCTGCGCCTGTATCGTAACATCCAGCGCGGTGGTTGGTTCGTCAGCTATCAAAAGCTCGGGATTACAAGCAATGGCGATAGCTATCATAACCCGTTGTTTCATCCCGCCGGAAAATTGGTGAGGATAGTCGCCTTTTCTGGAAGCCGGTATGCCAACCATATCCAGCAATTTGTCCACCCTCTCAGCAATTTCAATTGGGTTGGCCTTCTTATCATGAAACTTGATAACATCCGCAATTTGCGCGCCAACCTTAAACACAGGGTTTAGGCTGGTCATAGGGTCTTGAAAAATCATGGAAATATGCCGGCCCCTAATAGAGCGCAGCTTTCTTTCGCTGGCTTTCGCCAAATCTTCATCGTTAAAAAGTATCTCGCCATCAACCTTTGAAATATACCTTGGCAAAAGACCTAGCATGGACAGGGCGGTAGTGGTTTTGCCCGCACCCGTCTCGCCAACAAGCCCCAGCACCTCGCCCTTGCGTATGGTGAGGTTTATACCGTTTACGGCCTTTGAAACAACCTTATCAACGTGGTAATGTACTTTTAAATCCTTTATATCAAGCAATATATCACTCATTAATCCAACCCCCTTCTATGATTTGCCCTTCAATTGCGGGTCGAAAGCATCTCTGAGACAATCCCCCAGCGTGTTGAAGAAGAGGGCAGACCCTGCCAGCACGAGGCCCGGCACTACAACCATATATTGGTTACGAAGCATAAAACGAAGGCCTTCCGCCAGCATGGTGCCCCATTCCGGCGTCGGCGGGCTTACGCCAAGGCCGATAAAGCCAAGGGTTGCGCCTATCATTATGCTCATTGATATTTGTGCGGTGCCGTTAACGATGATGATGCTTATTAAATTAGGAATCATATGCCGCACAATTATGTAAAACCGTCTGCCGCCAAGTGCCACGGCAGATTCCATATATTCCATATTTACAATGCCCAATGCCCTGCTTCGTATCATATTTATGTGCATGGGAAGGGCGGAGAAAATTAGGGCGATGATAAGCTGAGGGATGCCGCCGCCCAAAGAAGCCACGATGATAAGGGCTATAGCGATACTTGGTACGCATCTAAGGATGTCCGTAAGCCTCATTATCACATTATCAACCCAACCGCCAAACATGGCGCATACACAGGCCAGAAGGGTGGCTATTACAACCGTTATCGTGGCCGATGTAAGGCCTATTATCAGGGCGATACGGGTTCCATGGATAATTCTGGCAAACATATCTCGCCCTAGATTGTCAGTGCCCAATAAATGCCCGGGACTGCCCGGGGGAAGAAGCCTATCGCCCGCGCCCAATGTCAAAGCTTGCTCATAAGGGACGATGATATCCGCGAAAATGCCTATGAGAACCAACGCGCCCACAACGGACATGGAAAGCACAGCAATGGGGCTTGACCTTAGCCGCGACCAAACTTCCATGCCCGGGCTGCGCCCTTTTAAATTGACATTGCCGCCGGAGCCTTTTGCAACATTTACCGCCGCCATATCAGCTCACCCCCTCGGTTTTTTCAGTTTGCTTTTTCTGCTTTTTCTTGCCTGCCAGTGTGCTTTTTACCCGTGGGTCAACCAGGGCGTAGCTCAAGTCCACAATAAGCATTATCACAATAGTCATAACAGAAAGTATCATGGTTGCGGCCACAAGGGCAGGGGTATCTCTAAAGTTTACGGCATCTACTATCATGCTTCCAACGCCGGGGATGGCAAAAACCCTCTCTACAATAACGGCCCCGCCAATCAGCGCGGTAAACATCCCGCCTGACAGGGTTATAATGGGCAAAAGGGCGTTTTTCAGCGCGTCACGATAAATAACGATGGTTTCGCTGGCGCCTTTGCTTCGCGCCGTGCGCACATAGTCCTGCCGTATGCAGTCCAGCATGGCGCTGCGCACATTACGTATGTACATAGCCAGGAAAGGCAGCAGCAGCGTAACCACAGGCAAAACCCAATGCCGCCATGTGCCTGTGCCAAAGGTGGGCAGCCAGCCCAAATTTACAGAAAACACGATAATAAGCATAATGCCCAGCCAAAATCCCGGTATGGACCCCATAAATTTCGCCACAAAATTTATCACAGTGTCAAATATTGTGTATTGCTTAACGGCGCATATAACCCCCAGCGGTATCCCAACAAGTATCAGCACCACCATCGTCAGGAAGGCAAGCCAGAGGCTGGTGGGTATTCGAAACCCAAAGTCATCCATAACGGGCGTTCGCGTCCTCCATGAAAGGCCAAAATCGCCCTGCGCAGCGTTAACGACCCAGTTAAAAAACTGCACCATAATGGGCTGGTCAAGGCCAAACCTGGCGGCCATCTCGTCATAGTCCTCTTGGGTCCATTCTGTAGGCAGCATCATAACAACAGGGTCGCCCGCCGCAAAATGCAGCATCATAAAAACAAGAAAAGCGATGGCAAGAAGCATAAATGGCATAATGATAAGTCTTTTTAATGCATATCTAGCCATGGTTTACCTCCTAAATAGTAATAATGGTACCGACAGGCAGTTATAACAACGCCTGCCGGTACCATTTCTAGTAACAATTAGTTGCAATTATCTTGTGTTATCCCACATGTAAACAAATTCAATATTTCCGCTTAGAGGCGTAACATAAACGCCGCTAATTCTGTCAGCTACGATGATGAAACGCACGTCCTGCACGCCGCCCATAGCCATAAATTCGTCTTGCACAAGCTGGGTCAGTCTCTCAACATATGAAACATAGGTTTCAAAGTCAGAAGCTGCTATGCCGCTGTTAAGAAGGCCGAGGGCATATTCATAAAGCTCTGGATTTGTGTATTCCATAAAGATTGTACGCTGTGGCCCTGTCGGCGGAAGACCCATTATGAAAGGCTGAAGCGGGTTGTACCAGCTGTAACCATTATGAGAAGGCATCATTTCATATTCGCCTGCTCTCAAAGCCGCGAAAGAAACAGCAGAGTCAACAGTTTCAATTTCGATGTTGTTAAGACCAAGGGCTCTAAACTGCTCTTGCAAAACAACTTGTGTGTCTCTCCAAGCAGGATTGCTTAGGATTGTGAATGCGATGTCATCAAGGTTATATCCGGCATCTAACAACATTTGGATGCCGCCTTGTGGGTCATGCACCCAATTTGGGCCAAATGGCACACCGCCGGTACCCGGAAGGATGCTGTTAGGCACTTGGAACATGCCATCAAAAACGATGTCAGAAATAAGCTGCCAATCCACCATCATCGTAAGGGCTTGACGCACAACTATATCGCGGAAAATTGGCACGTTTTGTGCATTAAACCAGAAGGGATTGATATGGCCGGGAACAAGGCCAACACGGAAACCTTGGGCATAAAGATTGTGATAAATTTCGATGTTTACGGTGTTCATTGCATCAATCTCGCCATTTATCATCGCCAACATACCGGTGTTTTCTTCCGGAATTATCATGAGGTTGATAAATTCGATAGAAGGTTGTCTGCGTGGGTCAGGATGTGTGTAATTCGGGTTGGCTCTAAGGGTAATTCTTTCGCCGGGGATGGCCTCATAAATCATATACGGGCCTGTGCCAATGGCGGCTCTGTTGTCTTCCGGGCCGTAAAGCGCTAAGAAGTATGGGTCTACAACAGCGATATGCGGGCTTGTTGGAAGCTCATAAATAAAGGTTGGGGAAGGGGTGTTAAGGGTAACTGTAAGCTCAAATTCGCCTGTAGCTTCATAGCTTTCAACAACCACAAAGAAACGGCCTTGCCATTCTCTGCCAGCATCCCATGTGTCTACAAAGGCCTGGGCATTAACTTGATTACCGCTATGGAAAAATGCATTTTGCCTTATATTGAAAACCCAAACAAGTCCATCATCAGAAACTGTCCAGCTTTCGGCCAGGTTGCCGCGGATGTCGTGCAGGTTACGGTCGTGCAGATAAAGCAAATTGTCAAACACTTGTAGCTGCAAAAGGAAAGCGTCGCCGCGGTTATCTACCCAAGGCAAATGCAACGGCACGTCTGTGATGATGGCCATATTAAGCTCTGTACCCGGTTGCAAGCCTGGCTTATCCGCTGGGCTGCTTCCATATATACATTGGCCAAAAGCCCACATATGTACGCCTTCGTGTACGTCAATTTCCTCAAGGCCCGGTGCGGGTGCAGGGGTTGGTGTAGGCGTTGCCGCTGCTTGAGGGGTTGGTGTTGCCGCTGTTTCTGCCGGGGTTGCCGGGCTTTCGCCACATGCCGCCAAAAAGAAGCTCATCATTGCGATAAGGGCCAAAGGAGCCACTATCTTTAAAATTTTCGATTTCATTAATCCACATTCCTTTCAAAAGTAATTTTATTTTGTGAAATATTACCTAACCTGTTTTCTCTTATCCAAAATTTGTGTTATCTACCCCCTTGCTATGAAAATGCTGTACAAAATAACCTGTTTTCCCCATGTTTCCTTCATTGCTTTGCGTTATTATTGCCATTATATCATCTACTTTGCCTTATGTCAATAGCTTTTCTTAATAACTTTTGGAAAAATATTTTATAAAATACTATTGACATTTCCAAAAGCCCGTTGTATCATAGTATTTATCTATGTAAAAATTTCGTTTTTAAAGGAGAGGGTGTTGATATGGGCAGAAAGGCTTACGCGCAAGTATATTCATTAATAAGACACGATAGGAAGCCGGAGGCGCTACTTGGCGCGCTGAAAACTTTTTCAAAGCTGGGATACAGCGGCATTGAAGGCATAGGTGCAAACACCGCCGGCAAAACTATACCGGAATTTAAAAAGCATCTTGACGACTTAGGGCTGGACATTTGCAGCGTTATGCTGGGCTTTGGCGATAGCAATACTGAGAACGAATGGAACTACGCCGCAGCTGTTGGCGCACGCTATATCTGTGCGGGCTTTAAGCTTTTAGGCGAGACCCGTGATGAAGTTTTGCGGTCATGCGAAGAATTTAACCAGCTTTCCCGTAAAATTAAAAGCACTGCGGGCATCATGAATTTAATTCACAACCACGCAGAAGAATTTAATTGGGTTGACGGCATTGAGGGCGGCACGCGCATCTATGACTTGCTGCTTGAAAACACAGACCCAGATTGCGTAGGGCTGGAGCTTGACACAGGCTGGGCCGCCCTTGCCGGCGCAAAATGCGAGGATTACATCACGAAATATTCCGGACGCTTCCCCATCATCCACGTTAAAGAGTGCAACCGCGTAGCGACAACTCCCGAAGAACTAGAGCACTTCCCGAAAAGGGTAATAGAAATGGGCCCACCAAAAATTATTGACGGCGGCCTGAAATTTACAAAAGAGCAGGAAGATATTCTATATCATTCCAGAAATTTCAACGTAGAACTTGGCAATGGCCTCATAAACTGGCCTGCGGTTGTAAAAGCCGCCGACGCTCAAGGCATACCCGTCTATTTCGTAAATGAAAGAGAATTTTACCATTGCTATGGCGCGGACGGCGATGCTGTGATGTGCGCGAAAAAAGACCGCGAATTTATTTCGGCACTTTAATGGAAAACTATTAGTGAAAATAATTTACATAAGGAGACGCGAATTATGAGAGTATTAGGACTTTCTTTTGGCAGAAAAGGCAAAAATTGCGACATAACCGTGAAAGAGGCGTTGGTGGGCATAAAAGAGGCTCATCCGGATGCGGACATACGCTTTATCAACACCATTAATTTGGAAATCGGCCATTGTATCGCTTGCGCCGCCTGTGGCAAAAACAGGGAAAAAATAGGCAACCCCATGTGCATCCTTAAAGACGACTTTCCTTTTGTTATGAATGAGGTCATCGAAGCAGATGTCCTTATCATTGCGGCACCTGTCTATGTTTTGGGGCCTGTTGGTCAGTTTAAAAACTTCGTAGACCGCCAAGGCCCTGCCCATGACAGAGGCTTTTTGATAAAAGAAAACCAACGCCGCGCTGCTGCCGGCATAAAGTCTATGGACGTGAAATATTTCAAAGATAGGATGGTTGGCCTTATATCCGTGGGCGGCGCGCGCACGGAAAACTGGACATCTTTTGGCCTAAACGGTATGCATCTGCTTACATTCTCAATGCAAATGACGGTGGTGGACCAATACAACCTATACGGCATGGGCGACAAGGTAAATCCAGCTTTTGTGCCGGAGCTTATGGCCCGCATGAAGCAATTGGGTAAAAATGTTGCTTCCCAACACGGCGTGCCAAAGCTTGAGACGAAGTATTTTGGCGATGACGAGGGAATTTGCCCTGTATGCCATTGCAATCTCCTAATTGTAAACGGCACAACGGCGGTAGAATGCCCCGTTTGCGGCACATACGGCACTATGAAAGTGGACGGCGATAAAGTAAGTGTAGATTTCCCGCAAAGTGAAATAGATCGCGCCCGCCTACGCATAGGCGGCGTGATAGAGCATTGCGAAGAAATAAAATCCTTCATCCCTCCGCTAATTGAAAAGCTGGAAAAAGATGGCCACCTGCTGGAAGGTCTGCTCGCCCACCAAAAAGAAATTGTAGAGCTGAAAAAGGGGGAGTAGCCATGAACCAAACCGTTTTGGACATTAAAAACCGCAGAAGCGTGAAAGTTTTTAAACCGCAGCAAATTACGGATAAAGAGCTGATGGATGTCATCGAAGCGGGCATGAACGCTCCAAGCGGCGGCAACAGGCAGACGCCAATTTTCATTGCGGTGCAAAATGCGGACTGGCTTGCAAAGCTTTGTAAGCTTAACGCGGGAATAGCCGGCGCGCCCGAGGGCTTTGACGTCTTTTACGGCGCACCCACCATCATTCTGGTCCTAGCGAAAAACGAAGGCAACCCCGTGCAAGATGCATCGCTGGCATTGGGCAATATGTTTAACGCCGCCTACGCCATGGGCCTTGGCTCTCGCTGGATAAACCGCATAAAAGAAACCTTCGAGCATGACCTTGGTAAACAGCTGCTGGCAGAATGCGGCTACGAAGGAGACTACATCGGCGTTGGCTCCTGCATCTTAGGCTATCCCGAGGGCGATTTCCCACCACCAATTGATAGAAAACAGGATTACTATAAAATTGTGAGATAATGACTGTAACCCAAGGAGGCCGCCCATCATAAACACTTCAAAGCTCTGGAGAATTGAATTTATCCTGCTGCTGATAGTTAGCGTCATCAATTTCATTGGCTTTGGGATGGCCATGCCCCTTATCCCCGGGTTTGCAGTAAGTCTCGGTGCAACCCTGTCTTTTGCAGGGGTTGTCGCCGGCATATTTCCAATTTTTGCATTGATAGGGCGGCCCTTTGGCAGCTTAATAGGCGACAGGCTCAACAAAAAGCATGTGCTTTGCGTGGCGCTTATCCTCAACGGCCTCGTGGCGGTTTTGTACGCCTTTGTGCCTGACCTTGCCTGGATGATACCAATACGCATAATACATGGGTTGCTCTTCTCCATATGTGGCACCATTTCCTTCGCCATCGGCGCAGAATACATACCAAAAGACCGTCTGGGCGAAGGTGTAGGCTTCCTTGGCATAGGGCAAATTATCGGCATGGCAATAGGGCCAAACATCGGCATTGTCCTGCTGGCAAATCATACATATCAGCTATGCTTTGCCGTAAGCGGCGTAATGACTATAATCGCAGGGCTTGCCGTTATGGCAGTGCGATACAAACCCACCATTGCGCCAAAGGCCGAAAAGGCCGAAAAGCGGCCATTTAGCATCAATGACCTAATTTCAATAGAGCTCCTTCCCAATGTGGCCTTCGCCGGCATATTTATGCTGGGCAGCGGGCTTATATCTTCATTTTTGGTTATGGCAGGAGCAGAAAGAGGCATTGCCAATGTGGGGCTGTACTTCGCTGTTCATGCCCTTGTGGTTATCTTTACAAGGCCTATAATAGGCAAACTGGTGGACAAAAAAGGCTTTGCCTTCGCCATCTCGCCCGGATATATCATAGCCGCAGCTGCCCTATTTGTAATTGGCGGCGCATACAGCCATTGGGCGTTGGTGCTGGCGGCCGTGCTGTTTGCCGTGGGTGCCGGGGGTGCCATGCCCGCCATTCAGGCGGACTGCCTGATGCGCCTGGGCAAAGCCCGCAGTGCCGTAGCCAGCGGAACTTTCATGATAGGTCTGGATTTAGGCATGACAATAGGCCCCGGCTTTGGCGGCGCAATAGCGGATGCCTACGACTTCCGCACAATGTATTACAGCGCAGGGGTTTTACTGTTGGCAGGATTTGTGTTATACTGGCTATATAGCCGACGAAGAAAGAAACTGATAGCAAATTAATTTTTCATTGGCTCAAGCTTCGCCGCGAAACGACTTGGAGCGCTGTCGATTTCACGGCTCGCTTTCACCTAATGAAAACTAAAATTGCTTGAGAAATTAAAACATGAGGTGACAATTATGAAAAAACTAAATATCGGAATCGTGGGCTGTGGTGGCATCGCCAAACAAAAGCATTTACCGGCCTTGGCAAAGCTTAGCGACAAATGCGACATTGTCGCGTTTAATGACATCGTGCCGGAGCGTGCGGAAAAGTCCATGGAAGAATTTGGTGCAAAAGGTGCCAAGGTTTATGCTACATATCAAGAATTAATTGCGGATGGCTCTGTTGACGTGGTTTACGTCCTTACGCCAAATGTGTCCCACGCGCCTATTACCGTTGCCGCCTTTGAAGCCGGCAAGCATGTGCTTTGCGAAAAACCTATGGCCCATACAACAGCGGACGCAAAACTAATGATGGATGCCTGGAAAAAAAGTGGAAAGCAGTTTACAATAGGCTACCAAAACCGCTTCCGCGGCGAAGTTCAGGCTCTTCATAAGGCTTGTTCGGCCGGAGAGCTGGGCGACATCTACTTTGCCAAGGCTCACGCCATACGCCGCAGGGCAGTTCCCACATGGGGCGTCTTCCCTGACAAGTCCCTTCAAGGCGGCGGCCCGCTAATTGACATCGGCACCCACGCCCTGGACATAACCCTGTGGATGATGAACAACTACAAGCCCGTTTCCGTAAGCGGCAGCGTGTTTTACAAGATGGGCAACCTGCCAAAGGCCGTAGAGGGCAATGTTTTCGGCCCTTGGGACCCTGAAACTTACGAAGTTGAAGACTCTGCCTTCGGCCTTGTAAAAATGGAAAATGGCGCAGCAGTCTACATAGAGGCCTCTTGGGCACTTAATGTGTCAGAATCCCGCGAGGCGGCAACAACAATATGCGGCACCCTGGGCGGTGCGGAAATACGCTCCGGCATGAGCCACAAAGTGCCCCATCTGATATACAACGGCTCTCGCCATGGGCAGCTTACTGAAGAAACATCAAGCTCCGGCGGTGCCGTGGCATATTTTGAAGGCGCATCAGCAGAGCCCGGCGTTGAAGAAGCAAAATCCTGGCTTAACGCCATACAAACAGGCGGCCAGCCGTTGGTGTGCCCGCAGCAAGCCTTTGTCGTAACACAAATTTTGGAAGGCATATATAAATCTGCCGAAACAGGCAAGGAAGTTTTCTTTTAAAAAATAGTCACGAGGTGAGGAAATGCAAAAAATTCAGCTTGGCATCATAGGCTATGGCGGGATGGGCAAAACTTATGAGAAATTGATAGATAAATCGGCAGTTGACATAGTAGCCGCCGCGGATATTTTGCCGGAGCGTCTGCAAGAAGCCCGAGAGGCGGGACTTATCGCATATAATTCTGCCGAAGATCTGCTGGCGGATCCGGATGTTGACACCGTGATATTGTCGGTGCCCAATTATCTGCACAAAGAGATGTGCGTCAAGGCCGCAAAGGCCGGCAAGCATGTCATAGCAGAAAAGCCTGCCGCCCTTGATGTTGCAGAGCTGGACGAGATGGAAGCCGCCTGCAAAGAGGCGGGCGTGGTTTTCACGGTGCATCACAATAGGCGTTGGGACAGGGATATGCTGATAGCCAAGCATGTTTTGGACAATGAAATTGTTGGCAAAAATGTCTTCACCGTAGAATCCAAGCTGCATTCCGGCAATGGCTTTATGCACGGCTGGCATTTGTACAAAAAAAATGGCGGCGGTGTGATGTATGATTGGAGCGTCCATCTAATAGACCAAATTTTGTTTATGATGCCGGGCGCAAAAATTAAACATCTCTTTGCGGACATAAAAAATGTGCTGCATGACGAAGTGGATGACTATTTCAAGATATTGATGAAAATGGACAACGGCATCACGGTACATATCGAGGTTGGCACCTATATTTTGGACAATGTACCCCGCTGGCTGGTTGCAGGCGACAAAGGCACCCTAATTGTCCATAAATTCGGCTGCGAAGGCGCGGTTTATAGGACGGCAAAAATGCTGGAAAAGCTGCCTACGAAAATAGAGCTTAGCGTAGCAGGCCCAACCCGCCAATTTGCCCCAATGCCGCCGGGCAGCATTTTTGAAGAACCCTTGCCGCAAATTGAGATAAAAGACGGAGAATTTTTTGCAAACCTGCGGGATGTTATATACGGCAACAACACGCAGCTAAAAGTGCAAGTTCACGAGGTGCGGCGCGTACTTGCTGTTATGGAAGCCGCGAGAAAATCAGCAGAAACAGGAGAGGCTATAGCCTTTGAATAGCATGAAATTGCAATAATAAAGAGCACCCCCGCAAGGGTGCTCTTTATTATTGCATACTCTGGCTTATATGGTTTTTAAGTTGCAAGCACTGGGCTTGGTCTGCCTGGGGTGCAGGCTGATAATACCCTTTTTGGCTGGCTATCTTATAAAGCTCGTATTGAAATTTTTCGTCAGCATCGCGCATTTGTTGGAAAGTTTGTCTTAGTTGCGGATTATTACATTCTGCGATAGTTGTTGCATAGGTGCCAAGGCTGGCCTTAACGCTTGACAAAACATCATTTACCATGTCTTTTTCCTGCATAAAATTTCCTCCTCATTAAGTTAATTTTACAGCATTCCTGATAGGGTTTGCACGCTTTTTGTGCTATCCTGTGCAGCCTTTTGAAGCATTTGCTTTATCTGGCCGTCAGTACATTTTTGCGCGTAATCGTTTAGCTTATTGGCGCCGGTGATGTGGCAGGCCGTAATCTCTCTTATAGAATTAAATTCCATTTGACTTAAACTGGGCATATGCGCCCTCCTTTCTTTTCTGTAATATTTTTACACAATATATCTTTCGCCGTTATACATCAAATTATGTAAGTAAAATCATAATTACATTGACATTTCTTCCTCTTAGATGTAAAATGAAAGTACAAAGGGGGTGGCATCATGAACAAAAAGCATTTTTGCAAAATTTTGTGCGTCTTAGTTGTCGCTCTTTCCCTAAGTTTTGGCTCATCCACAATCCTTGTCTTTGGAGACCATTTTTGTGAAGAATGCGCCACAACTTATGTCATCTGCCCCTGCCCTGCTAAGCGTGCCGAACAGCAACTTATCGAAGCAACAGGGCCCGTTGAAGCACCATTTGTCTGGGCGATGCCCCTAAGCACCTTTTCGTGCCCATTTTTGTGGGGCCCATGTCCCGTTGAATTAAAGACAAGAATGAACAATTGAAACCAGAGCAAACCCGCAAAATTTTATTATTCTATCTTATGGAGGAATTGAAAATGAAGCGAATATTTGCTCTTTTTGCTATTATTATAGCCTTATTTTTGTCCGCATGTGGACAAACGCAGCCCGAAACCACCGTTGAAGATACCAATACCACTGAAAGCGCTGTCCCTTTACAGGTGGTTGCCACAATTTTTCCTCAATTTGATTTTGTGCGCCAAATTGCAGGCGACCGCGTAGAGCTTACCATGCTTTTATCCCCCGGGGCTGAAAGCCACGGCTTCGAGCCTACACCCCGAGACATCATCACCCTAAACAACGCCGATTTGCTCATCTACGTGGGTGGTCACGGCGATACATGGGTAGCCCCCATTTTGGCATCTCTAGACCGCCATGACATACACACAGTAGCCTTGCTGGATTTGGTTGACGTTGTGATGCAAGAGATTGTAGAGGGAATGGAAGACCATCATCATCACGACCATGATCATCACGGCCACAGTCATGACCATCACCATCATCACGATGACCACGACCACGATGACCACGACCATCACCACCACGACCACGATGACCATGATCACCATCACGACCACGATGATCACCATCACGACCACGACCATCACGACCACGACCATCACCATCATGATGACGACCATGACTATGATGACGACCATCACCACAACCACGGACACCACCATCATCACCACGATCACGACCATGACCACCATTACGACGAACATGTATGGACTTGCCCAAGAAACGCCATTGCAACTGTACGCGCCCTGACGGATGTTTTATCAGAACTTGACCCCGCCAACGCCTATTTCTTCCGCGAAAATGCCGCGGCATACATAGCGCAACTGGAAGAGCTTGACAGTGCCTTTATTGATGTCGTCGCAACCGGCGTAAGGCGCACAGTCGTCTTTGGCGATAGATTTCCTTTTAGATATTTAACAGACACATATGGGCTTACATATTTTGCCGCTTTCACCGGCTGCTCCGCTGAAACCCAAGCCAGCCCCGCAACCATCGCCTTCCTCATTGGGAAGGTGCAAGATGAAAATATTCCCGTTGTTTTTTACATAGAATTTTCAAACCGCTTTATCGCAAACACCATTGCCGAAGCCACCGGGGCTCGTTTGCTGGAGATCCATTCTGCTCACAATGTAAGCCACGCAGATTTTACGGCAGGCATAACCTATCTTGATTTGATGTGGCGTAATGTGGAAACATTGAGGGAGGCGTTAAACTAATGGCACTTATCACCTGTCGTGACGCGTCTTTTGCCTACGATGGCAAAACCGCCGTGGAAGGCCTTAATTTTGAAGTTAACCAAGGGGACTATCTTTGCATTGTCGGCGAAAACGGCTCCGGCAAATCAACTTTATTGAAGGGAATTTTGGGCCTTAACAGGCCAAAAACCGGCACCATTACAATGGGTGATGGCCTTAAAGCCACGCAAATTGGATATTTGCCCCAGCAAACCCCTGCGCAAAAGGATTTTCCCGCCAGCTGCTACGAAGTTGTGCTTTCCGGCCGTCTTGGTAGCCGCGGCATCAGGCCTTTTTACTCCCGCGCCGACAAACAAATTGCCCTTGACAACATGGAAAGACTGGGCGTGTCATCCATAGCCAAAAAAAGCTTTCGAGAGCTTTCGGGCGGCCAGCAGCAAAGGGTTTT